>Ga0137396_10001529_pt1 | contig 12219 bp, 7 predicted proteins | sample czc16metaG_FD_108284 | JGI IMG/M metagenome (GOLD analysis project Ga0137396, IMG submission 108284) | Vadose zone soil microbial communities from Angelo Coast Range Reserve, California, USA - czcobulk3.16 metaG | ecosystem: Environmental > Terrestrial > Soil > Vadose zone | place: USA...
GTTGTTTCGGCGGCTGAGTTGCTTGACCGCTCGATCCAATCTGAACAGGCGACTGCGCCGACGTCCAACTTAATCCTTCACAGATCTCTGAACTTGCAAGAGTTCGCCTATCCGAGTGCGAATCCGAGTTCACATCACCGGATTGAAATTTGGCAAAGCCCTGGTAGACAACTTCGAGTTCGTCGATTGTTCGACGATAACAACCGTATGGTGGCGGAGGAGCGGATTGAAGCGAACGGCACAGCGAGCGTCTATGACAGCCGTGGAGAAGGGAAGAGAGGAATTGCGGGAAGTTCTGCCATTGAAGAAGCGCTCCAAAGCAAGAATGCATGGAGGTTGGAACTGTCAGCGGCTAGTTTCGCTTCGCTTATCGGTGAGCCCAAGGCAGCCCATGTCGAGAAGGGTCGGAACGCATATTTTGTGGACTATGATCGTGGAAAGCCCCGAGCGAATACATCGATCCCCGTTCTCATGAAAGCAACCTTGACCCTGGATAAGTCGAGCTTGCATGCCGTCGAGGAGAAGTTGATCGTCCAAGAAGGCGCGGTGACTCGCGAGTTGAGGATAAGTGAGGGGGCCCTTCTGCGGCTGCCGGCAAATACGGTTGACCCGAGAATATTTGATTTAAATCTCCCAACATCCAGCGTAGTACCGCAACCAAGAGTCCGGCCCACGAATACAACTTCGGTAAATCAACAGATGGCAGACGCTCTGCTTGGCTTGCACGTAGAAGCTCTTTATCGGCTGAGTCACATCAGCCCCGAGCTTGAGAACCAGGTTCGAGTTGAACGAACGCGCGATGGACGTCTGCGAGTGCAAGGGATTGTAGATTCGGATGAACGAAAGGGAGAAATTCTCTCAGCTCTGCGCCCAATCCTCAAGTACCCAGCCGTCCGGACCGAATTACGAACAGTTTGGGAAGCCTTGAAAGCACAGTCTCAGGATCACCCTGAGCCAGTCATCGCGCGAGAGGTGGAGGTCACCAACAGTGCGATTCCTGTAGCTGCAGAGCTGGTTCGTTACTTCAATCAAAAGTGGAATCAAAACTTCGACTCTGAGAATCAAAGTCCTCCCCAGGAATGGATCGAGCACCAGATTCGAGACTTGTCCTCAAGCGTGCTGGACGCGTCACATCGTTCCTATCTTCATGCTGTCGCGCTGCGCAGCCTTATGGGCGAACTATCCCCAAAGGAAATCGATTCGCTCGACAGCATTCATCGCGCACAGTGGGAGGCTCTGATCCAATCCCATGCGGATGCAATTGCGATCGAAACCAGAACTATTCGGAAAGAGCTCGAGCCTGTGTTCTTTACGTCCCAAGGCGAGCAGGCTGACGAGACAGGTGGGAACTTCCTGAACCGTCACACCGATTTGGGACCAGGACGATCTCCTGAAGCTTTATTCAAGATGATTTCCGAGAACCACGCCGCGATCCTCTCGGCGTTTACGGTCTCGAACAAGAACCCCGCGGTTGCAGTCTCAGAAACACGTGGACTGCGACAATCTTTTTTAAATTTGGAGGCAGTCGCAACCAAGATTAGTAATGCAGGGGAGTAGGATTTCGTCTGGAAGCCAGACGCAATGGAATCGAATAGTCCCTCGCTTTGACTCCAGCGTTGTGGTGTGCCCGCAGTAGTCTTTCATCTGACTGATTGTCGAAATGTTTTTTATCTTGCTGTAAGCAATCCTTCACACTCCTACATCTCGTGCCATCCATGAGTACAGAAAAAGTTTTCACCGGGAGAAACAAGATAACAACTATGAAGAGGCTAATCGCTTCGGTCGCATTCGCATTGATGTTGACAAGTTTCGGAAGTTTAGCTGCTGCGCAATCACTCACGACTGGCGCGATCAGCGGAACGGTGGTGGATCAAAGCGGCGCTGTGATGGCGAGTGTTGTAGTCACAGCAAAAAATGTCGACACAGGCGCGACGAGAGAAACGCAGACCGCTGGAAGCGGGAACTTCTTGCTTGCTCAGCTCGACCCTGGCCGATACGAAGTCACTGCGGAATCCACAGGATTCGCAAAAACGAAGATTGGCCCGATCATCGTCGCCGTGAGCAGGGTGGCCTCCTTAGAGTTCAAGCTAAAGATAGGCTCGGCGACAGCAACTGTGGAAGTAAAACAGGAAACGCCCCTCATCGAGCCCAGCAACCCAAACACGACGACGACGTTCAATGCAGAACAGTTGGCCGACATTCCCAACCCAGGCAATGACCTATCTTATCTAGCGAATTTAGTACCGGGGGCAATTCTTAACCCCAACTCGACGGCTGGAGCTGCGGCGGGGGGGAACTTCTCTGTGAACGGTTTGCCGGCGATCGGGAACGATTTCACCGTCGACGGCCTAGATGCCAACGACCCCTTTTACAACATGAACTCGCACGGTGCCAGTGGTCTACAGTTGGGCTTGAACGCAATACAAGAGGTGTCTGTCAATACGCTCTCTTATGCGGTGGACCAAGGTCGCCTGGGTGCATCACAGGTGAACTCTGTTACTAAGTCGGGGACGAACTTGTTTCACGGCAACGCGTATGAGGTGTGGAATGGTTCAAGGATGAACGCCCGAAACTTTTTTCTAAATGCGCTTGGCGTTCAACAGAAACCTCGTTCGAACGTGAATGAATTTGGCGCCAGCCTGGGAGGCCCAATCTTCAAGAGTAAGCTTTTCTTCTTTGCGGATCTGGAGGGCATTCGGCTGGTACTCCCCGTTGTGGTTAGCAGTACCCTACCGACGCCCGTTTTTCAGAACTATGTGTTGCAGCAGTTGCCGTTGGGTGGAAGCGACCGATTCCCCAACTCCCAAACCGGCACAACAGCCTTGCCGCCCCAGCCTGGCGAAGTGCCTCTGTACCAAAACATGTTCAAGCTCATGGGAGATACGAGCAAGGGGGTGCCCCTCGCGTTCGTCGGTTGCCCTTTCGACGCAACTACACCCGGCGCTGCGGATGGATGTGCAAACACTCGGACCTTTGGTGTATCCCCGAGCGCTAGTGAGACTCTCTTCACAATTAAATTTGACTATCAGATTAATTCGAAGAATGCGGTTTGGCTTCGCTTTCAGTTGAACCAAGGTCAACAAGTTACTCCGGATGCGGTCAACGAGATTTTTGGTCTTGTTAGGTCCGTTCCAGAACGCTCGGCCGCTGCAGGTTGGACTCACATCTTTAACTCCAACTTAGTGAACCAGTTCAACCCTGGTTTTTCGTATTCGTCGTATGTCTACCACTTATCAGACCCTTCCAAGGCATTCGCTGCTATGCAGTTTACTTATCTTCCGGTCCCTTTCAGTGCAATCGGCAACAACCTCTTTCTCAATGGTTATGGATATGCCCCTACAGTCTGGCAGTTGAACGATAACCTTAGCTGGCAGATCGGGAAGCATGGGCTGAAGTTGGGCGAGAATTTTCGGCGGGTTCTCTTCAGTCTTGAGAATGGCCTCTTTGTGACGCCCTATGAATCTACAGCTTCTCTCGAGGAATTTATCTACGGAGCCGCGGCTTCGAGTTCGCAAAATTTCCCTAGAAGCGTTGGCTCTCGCATTCGATCGGCAAATCTCAGTATGTATGCAATGGATACCTTTAAGGTTACGCCCAGACTGACCCTAACAGCAGGATTGCGCGCAACACGTAATTCGAACCCTGTAAGTTCACAAAACATTTTCTCGCGCTTTGCAGGTCCCTTTGAAACGATTCCACATGATGTTAATCAGCCGTTGAATATGGCCATTCTAGCCAATCAACCGAACGAATTCGCCGCTACACAACTCATTCAGTGGGAGCCTCGTGTGGCGGTCGCTTTTCAAATCAAGCCCAGAACAGTGCTCAGTGCAGGGTTTGGAGTGTTCGGACAACCGTCGGAAGGCGTACTGGCTCAGTCCACGTTCAATCCACCTTCCACCAACCAGGTCACAGCAGGCCTTTTAAACGCGGTTGGAGGCGCGGGAATCGCGCCAGGTGGTCCTGGAGTCTCAAACAGCGTTATTGACGCCGCAATCGCAGCCAACAATTCCTTTCAGACCAACTTCTCCAGCGGCGGTTTGTCGTGTACCTCTCCAAACGCAGTGTCTACTTCCTGCATTAAAGCTGTAGGCATGTCCGTTTTTTCGGGTAACCGACAGGAATGGCCATACAGTCTACAGTGGAGCGCTTCACTCGAACAACAGATTGGTAACAGCATTGCCGTAACGGGAAGATATGTAGGAACCGGATCTCGAAAGGGCTTTTACCTTGATTACCCCAATAGCTATCAGGTCGCTTGTGATGGCTGTTATGCTCCGCTTCCTTTCAATGCGCCCGTCGACCCGAGATTCGGACGGATTCTTGCTCTGAGGACCGGATCAAATAGTTCTTATCATGCTCTGCAGCTGTCTGCGGAGAAAAAGCTAAGTCACGGATTAGCCCTCCAGTTGAACTATACCTACTCGCACTGCCTCGATGCGACCAGCAACAACGGAGATGTACAATTCAACCTGCAGGACATTAGCTCCGCACCTCCGGGACCACTGAGCGCCTTTCATGGTAATTGCGACTATGACGTTCGGCACTCGCTGAATGGATGGTATATCTATGCGCTTCCATTTCACTCCGTACGATCCTGGGTAGACAATATCATTGGCGGATGGCAAGTTTCGGGGACAGTATATTTGCGGGGTGGCCTTCCCTTCACGGTTCTAAGTTCGAATCCGCCTTCGTTTAGGAATCGGCCGAATCCCTTGTTTGCCAATTCGGTCCCCGGTCAGAACCCATACGCCAGTGGGTCGATTTCCGGCGTCACCCAGTCAGGTACAATCCAGTGGTTGAACCCAAATGCCTTTCAATCGACTTATGATCGGTCAACAAGAAGCTGCTATCCAGTCACAAGTGTGCAGAATTGCCAGAATGGGAACTTGGGCCGTAATACTCTCAGCGGCCCTGACTTCCGTTGGACCGATCTGGATGTGGGCAAGCGCTTCAAGATCAGCGAAAAAGTGGCAATCAAGGTAGACGCTCAATTCTATAATCTCTTTAATCATCCTAACTTTGGTTTTCCTTCGAATAGACGCGCAGGAATTCCCGGAAAACCGGTCACTCTTGCCAATTTCGGGACGATTAACTCAACTCTAGCACCGCCCACAGGCCTTCTCGGTGGCGGGCTGGGCGGGGACTCTTCAGTCCGGATGATTGCATTGAGTGGCCGGCTTGAGTTCTAAGAGATGACGGGATTGTACGAACTCCTTTCATTTGGCGAGGAGGAGGTTAGGTGATCGCTGATTCTGGCCATCCTCTCTCAAACGGAGATGACGTCGGATCTTTGAAAACCGATGAGGTTGTCTAATTTGAGATTGCCTAATGCGGAGAAGCCAGTGCAACATGACGGGAAAGGGGTTGCCTGTGTTTTTCAATCCCGCCTCATCCCAGCTATTGTGACCTTCCTCGTCCTAATCGTTCCAGTCGGCTTGCTGGCCCAAGTTCTGAGAACAAAATCATCGACGGTGCTCCTACCCAGTGCGAACAGAAGTCAAACTAACTGTATTTCGCCCGACCCGCCTGAGCATAACGGCGGAAGCGCGTCGACAAGTTCGTCCGTAACAGATCTCATCCTACAGATGCGAGACGTCCAAAACGCGATATCCGTCTCGCCAGATGGGAAATGGGTCGCGTTCACATTGGTTCAAGCAAACGTACACGAAAACCGATGGCATACAGGTCTCTATGTGGTAGGTACAGAACCAAAGTCGCACATTCGATCTCTAGGCTGCGCCGGGGAGATACAGATGGCGAGCATTGGCTCTGTTCCAGAGCCCAATCCGCCTACATGGTCCCCCGACAGCCGCTACATTACATATGTCATGCGGGAACAAGGTGGTCATCGTAGGCTTCAGCTCTTCCGGTTCGACAGATCGGGCGGTCCACCGCTGCAGTTGACTCATGAGGACAGGGATGTTCTCTATGGTGTGTGGTCTAGTCATGGAGAGATTTTGTACAGTGAACTCAAAGATCGACCCGACCGCTTGCAGCTGATTGAGCAATACATGGATCGCGGAATTTGGTATTTCGGCCTCAGTTCGCCTACTGTCCCCCTTAATACTCCGGGTTTCTTGTCAGCTTATGACGCTTCCAAGGCTCCGATTCACAACCTCACTGGTAGTGAAGTTCAAGGCGAAGGGTCCGTCTCCCCGTGGCTGTCCAGCTCAGGTGAGGGACTAATCGACAACGCAGTGGATAGGCAATACAAGTGGGGTGAGCTTGGCAGCGGTCGGTTTTGGCTCGGCTCCGATTACGCGATCCATTGTCTAGGCTGCGAGAAAGAAGCCGATGCTAACAGCGGTCATACGGCCCCGGCACAATTGGATACGCTATATCAGGAGAGCCTTAACAAGGATCGGCATTGGGAGGACCCTTCTTCGGAATTGGATACGCTATATCAGGAGAGCCTTAACAAGGATCGGCATTGGAAGGACCCTTCTTCGGGCCTGTCTTATCAGCTTGAAGTATTTGACAACAGAATCTCGCCCAGTTCGATCCCTCAGGGGTACTATGGCCGGCGCGCCATAGTAGCCTCATCCTCCGGTGACAAGGCATCCTTCCCCGTGACTTCCGCTCTTTACAGCTACGGACCCTGTTCGTTTTCCGTGCACGCGAAGATCTTTGCTTGTGTGAGAGAGGGCCCAACTGAGCCACCTGAAATAGTCTCATTAAATGTGACGGAGCATAGTGAGCGTGTATTGACCCATCTGAACCCTGAAGTAGATGGCTTAACGGTATCATCACCGGAGTTAGTCGAGTGGCCCGGTGAGGATGGGAAAAAGAATCACGCTTTTCTTTACCGCCCATCCGGCGAAGGCCGTGGGCCCTTTCCGACGGTGCTTTTGCCATACTACGCGGGGTGGGAGTACCCAAGAGCTTATCTAAATGAGTTCCCCATCAGCGTGTTGGTCGCAAAAGGATTTGCCGTTCTCGAACTCGACATTCTACCTCAGGCGCCGTGGGGAGCAGGGCGTGAAGAGTATACGAAGATGGCGCGTCGCGTCGTCGAGACCGTGAAAAAAGCCGTGGCCCTTTTAGTTGGTCGGGGAATCACAGACGTGAACAAAGTAGGTGTCGGTGGCCACAGCTACGGCGACATGGCGGTTGACTACTGTATTGCGCGCACGCACGAGTTTCAAGCAGCAGCGGCAACCGCCAGTGGCATGAACTCGACATGGTTCTACCTGCAGGGTCAAAGAATGCAATTGCTGCGGTTTGCCGACTTCGGCGGAACACCGCTGGACGCCAACAATGCTCTGCAAGAATGGAGTGCTGCCTATCACGCAGCGAGTGTCACCACTCCACTTCTGATAAATACTACAGAAGTGGAATATATGATGTCTCTACAAACAGCGATTGAGCTTCGATTTCACCACAAACCCGTTGAGATGGTCATTTTCCCGGAAGGTAGCCACGCCAAGCGATGGCCACGTCAGATCCGCTCGGCATGGGAACTAAATGTTGATTGGTTTTGTTTTTGGTTGAAAGGTGAAGAGGATTCTAGCCCAACTAAGGCTGAGCAATACCTCCGATGGCGCAGATTGAAGAAACTGCAGGGCGGCGCGTGTCAACGACTTTGAGACAGGTGCTCACGAAATTTATTGAGTTTTTCATGTGTCGGATTAGGGTGCCAGTTTCCACAAGAAAATTTCGCGCCAGGATCGCCTAGCAACGACGATCGGCAACTCGGTCGACCCACAGCATCACCGCTTTTGTCCCTCCTCAAGCGCATTTCGCTTTTCCAAATCTTGCCCTTCTCCTCTGCGTGTAATGCCTTCGCTGCTGTTTCATCTGCCTCCTCCCACAGGCAGCGGTTCCGCAGTGGCAACCGGCTTATTAATCCAGACTTCGCTGGGAAGGACCGGTGGTTTGGGAGCGCTTCGTACGAAGCGCTCCGGGTGAAGTTGATAAGCAACATCGAGCACGGCTTGACGTTGCTGCAGTACGCTTTCTGCTTGACCATAGTGCACCATCGCCGGCGTGAGCAAGCCCAGGCTGGAATGGCGGTGTTCCTCGTTGTACCAACGAAAAAATCCCTGCGAGAACGCCCGGCTGTCTTGAATGCACCCGAAGCGATCCGGGAACTCCGGCCGATACTTCATGGTGCGGAACTGGCTTTCCGAATAAGGATTGTCGTCTGAGACGTGTGGGCGACTATGCGTTTTGGTGACGCCCAGATCGGCCAGTAAGAAAGCTACTGGTTTGGAGCTCATCGAGGTACCACGGTCGGCATGTAGCGTGAGCTGACCCGGTGGGATGCATTGCTTCTTGCAACTCTCCTCGATCAGTCGCTTGGCCAGTTCGGCACTCTCGCGCATCGCGACCATCCAACCCGTGACGTAGCGGCTGAAGACATCGAGAATCACGTAAAGATAAAAGTACGTCCATTTCGCTGGTCCGAGCAGCTTGGTGATGTCCCAGCTCCAGAGCTGATTGGGAGCGGTGGCCAGAAGTTCCGGCTTCTTGTAGGGCGGATGAATCAACTGATCGCGGCGTTCGCGGGACTCGCCTCGTCGCTCGAGCAAGCGATACATGGTACGGATGGAGCAGTGAAAGTGCCCTTCATCGAGCAAAGTGGCATAAACAGCGGCGGGCGAGCGATCTTGGAAGCGTTCTTCGTGCAAACAAGCCAAGACCGTTTCGCGTTCCGCCGGGCGGAGTGCGCGTGGCGGCGAAGGCCGGCAGGCCGCCACCGCCGGAACAGAAGCCTTACGGCGATCCCGGTAATAAGAAGCGCGAGGTAGAGTGAGAGCTTGGCAAGCAGCGCTGGTGCCCACGTCCACCGCTAGTTCGGTGACCGCCGTCATCAGGATTTGTCCTCTGGGTCCTGTTCCGGAATCGGATTCCCCAACAGCGCGGCCACTTTTTTTTGCACGTCGATGATGATCTGCGCCTTACGCAGATCTTCGGTCAAGCGCGCATTCTGACGTCGCAGCTTCTGATTTTCTTCTTCGAGTGGATCGTGCTTGGACTTCGGCCCGCGTTTCTGCGGAGTCAGGGCCTCGAGGACTCCTTTGGCCCGCTCTCGCCGCCAATAGGTCAGCAGAGACGAGTACAGACCTTCGCGGCGGAGAAGAGCGCCAAGACCACCTCGCGTCGCAGCAGAAGCTTCAGCTTCTTCGAGGATGCGTTGCTTATATTCAGCGGTGTAGGTCCGCCGCTTTGGTTTGGCAACGACTTCGGAGTCCGGCCGTGAGCCAGAGACCGAATCGGCGCCCGCTTTGGCTGTCGCTCCACTGCGCTGCGGCTCGCTACGCTCGCCTTCGCTCCGTTCCGCGACAGCCAAACCCCCAGGGGAAAGAACAACACCAAGAGAATTCCCGTTCATCTCTGTCTTCTTCTTTCTCGCCCTACTGCTCATTAATTAAGGGTACTAGACTTGTCTCAGAGATGTTGGCACGGAGGGGGGGTCAGACGAGCCCACACAACCATGAGGTTGCTAAAAAGTCTCCCCGAGTGGTTGCGCGGATGCGATTTCGATGCCCCGTCGCGGCTGGGAGTCCAGGCGTTCACCTATTGTCTGGCGGGACGATTCCTCACGGCTTCCGCGGAGGTGCTCGTTCGGCCTTCTGCCTATTCATCAAGTTCGTAAGCAGGCGGAGGGGTCTGGTCGCCGTTTAGTTCCAGGTTTGAAGGGCTCTTGATGCCTTGGATAACCACAGCAGCATTCCCAAGCACTTTGATTTCGGGTATGTTATATCTCACGTTTCTCATCTCCTTCAATGCGTGTTATAGCGTAAGTGAACGACGTTCGCCGGGTCAGAGCTGTTGATTGTCGGAAATCGAGATCAGAGATTCAACTAAGGTCCGTTCGACATAAGGAAAGCACTTCTCATAACAACTATCAAGCGGCCCTGGAAGATTTGACGTGGTTTCGATCCCCTGTTGCGGCCCGGAGTACAACCGAAAACGAGCGCCCTCACGGCCTCCGCGCGGAAGCCGTGAGGAATCGTCGCGCCAGACAATCGGTAAACGCCTGGCTTTCCCTTCTACCTACTCATCGAGTTCGTAAGCAGGCGGAGGGGTCTGGTCGCCGTTGGTGTCCGCGTTTGAAGAGGTCTTGACGCCTTGGATAACCACAGCAGCGTTTCCGAGAACTTCAATTTCGGGCTTGTTATATTTCATGTTTTTTCACCTCCTTTCGTGTTGGTATGCTTGCTATAGCAAAATTGTAGAGCCACCATTTCACACCATAGAATCCGCGAGCGCTATTTCGGAAGACGCGGGGACGCGTGGGTTGGCATAGATCAGGGCTCGCTTTGTGAGGTCCCGCAACCACAATTCCAAAGAAATTCCTCTCAGCAAACGCACGAGCTCCCGTTTTTCTCCCTTCTTGGCTATCAGTAGTCCACGTTGAAACTCGCTGAGGTTCAGATATCCGAGGCGCGCGGCAATCGAGGACTCAAACAGACGCTCAAGTTCTGGCCAACTCGTGTTCAAGCTTGCTAAGTATCTTCGTGCCGCTCCTCCCTTTGTTCGCCGAGCGAGAATCTCCGCCGGTACCAAACCAGCAAGCGCCCGGCGCATGAGTGAACGACGTTCGCCAGGTCGGAGGAGCTGATTGTCGGGAATCGAGATCAGAAACTCAACTAGGGTCCGGTCGAGATAGGGAAAGCACTTCTCATAACAACAATTAAGCGGCGGTAGAAGATTTGCGTTTTGGCGGACAACAGTCTCGAAGCTTCGAACTGACCCTCGCTGACTGGGCACCTGAAATGCTTTATCTTCTTGGGGCCCCAGTTGGCGAAGTCTAAGCTTGGACTTTCGAGCGAATTGGCGACCGATCCATACGGGAACTTCTCCCTCTTGTCCCAACACACTGCGCAATGAGGGCGGAAGTAAGGAGACAACCGTCTGAAAAAGCAGGTGACTCCATGGTCGTCTCTTGGCCAAGCTCCAAGCCATGAGCTGGTTTGCCAACTCCGGAAGACGAAACTGAACAATCAAGTCAGCCAACTGCGACCTGGGATCGGGAGCCCCACCAAGTAGCTCATCTCCCCCGACGCCGGAGAGTACAACTCTGTACCGACCCTCTCGGACGGTGTCCACATAGTTAGTCCCGCTCCCATTCCCTATTTTGAGATAGCCCGGAACAGCAATGAAGTCTGGAAACGCAAGAGCAAGAGAGGCACCATCCTTTGCTTGATCTATATGATGGCCCCCTCTGCCACGTTTTTGCTCTATCTTGGGGAAGTAGGAGAAATCATCTGCTTGTGTATCTGTGAAGTCGTAAAAAGAGATAGTGTCGAGACGCGGTGCCTCGGCTTCACGATTTGAAAGAATGTCGTCGGCCATGCAAACAATTGAAGACGAGTCCAGACCGCCGCTCAAGTCCGCCAAAATCGGCGAATCTGAGCGCAGACGGCGTCGCACAGACAGCCGAAAAACATCACGGAAGTGTTCCTCGTAGGCTGCATCGGTTTTGTACCGGATAGATCTTCCGGGATCAAAGGCCCAATAGCGACGGACCTGTACGCGTCCGTCTCTGATGGTCACGAAGTGCCCAGGTGGAACGGCCTGGATCTCTTGATAGGGCGTCAGATGTGTCTCGGGGCACAATGCGAGGTATCCTGCTATATATTCGTCGCTGAGATGAAATGAGACACCTGACAGCTGCACAATCGGGGCCAAGTACGTACACCAGATCACTCTTCTTGGGGAAGAGTAATAGTAAAGATTTCGGGCACCTGCGTAGTCTCTGGCGAAGAGCAATGTCTTTTCCTTTGGGTCCCAGACTGCTAGTGCCCAGTCGCCAATGAGTCTGCGCAAGGAATCCGTGCCCCAACGTTCAAAGCTAGCGGCGACAATGGCGACGTCCGTGGTTGAAGATGCGATCTCGGCGTCGAGTTTGGGTACTAAATCCTCCCGGTTGTCGAGGCGGCCATCCCACGTGAAGACTAAGCCACGACTAGAAACAAACGGCTGCCGTTCGATGCGAGATTCCAGTGTGGTAAAGAAGGGCCGATATAGCATTCCGACTGATCGGTCGGAGTGACTGCTCTTCCCGTCAGGGCCATACTGGGCAACGGACTCACTCAATTGTTCCAGGAGGGTGCTTTCCATGGGCCTATCGTCATAGTTCCAAACGCCTGCTTGCACGCTCATCGTGATTTCTCCCTAGCAGCGCTCCCACACACCGTAGTTCGACTGCACGTCCGACAATTCGTTCACCGCGCACCCGTTGACTTCAACCCAGGCGTGGGCTTTGAA
>Ga0137396_10001530_pt1 | contig 12215 bp, 10 predicted proteins | sample czc16metaG_FD_108284 | JGI IMG/M metagenome (GOLD analysis project Ga0137396, IMG submission 108284) | Vadose zone soil microbial communities from Angelo Coast Range Reserve, California, USA - czcobulk3.16 metaG | ecosystem: Environmental > Terrestrial > Soil > Vadose zone | place: USA...
GCCTGAGAATCGGGGGATGCTTCTTTACCTGGCGAAGATAGCGCGCACGCCTTATCTGACTTCGCACGGACCAGATGCCAACACCGTTGTCACCAACCCGGCAGCAGTGGCGCCAGGCGTGCCATCACAGCTAACCGCCAGCATTAACTTCGCCTGGACGAACAACGCATTCAGCCAGAACGCGGGCGCAGCAGAATATTACATTGACACGCCTCCCTGGACTGGCGGCACGGCCATCCCGATGAACGGCACGTTCAATTCGCCTACCGTGGCCGTTAACGCAACGATAAGCACTGCCAGCCTGTCGGTAGGCCGCCACGTTATCTTCGTGCGCGGACGCGGCGTGACCAACTTCCAGGGCTTCGAGACCTGGGGGCCGATCAGTGCGGCGTTCCTGGATGTGGCTGTAGGAGGTGCAACACCGACACCTACCGCGACGCCGACTCCGACCGTGACACCAACAGCTACGCCGACACCAACTCTAACTCCTCCTCCAACGCCTACGGCGACACCTACTCCAACACCGACAGCTACGCCAACACTGACACCTTCCCCTTCACCGACGCCCACTCCGACACCAACGCTCACACCAACGCCCTCTCCGGCACCGCCGGCGCAACCCATGAACCTCTCGACGCGGATGCTCGTCCAGACCGGCGACAACGCCGGCATCGGCGGCTTCATCATTTCGGGAACCGCTCCCAAACACGTGCTCGTCCGGGTCATTGGACCCTCCCTGACTCAATTGGGTATTCCCAATGCGCTGGCTGATCCCATTCTGGAGGTTCACGGCCCGGGCGGATTTAACACCGTCATCAACGACAACTGGCAAGACGATCCGGTCCAGGCGGCTCTCATCCAGGCTACTGGACTGGCCCCGACCAACAATCTCGAGTCGGCCATCGATGTGACCCTGAATCCCGGGGCCTACACGGTGCCCGCCCGTGGGAAGAACAACACCACGGGAGTCGGTTTGATTGAAGTTTTCGACCTGAGTCAGGCCGTGCTGGCGAAGCTGGCTAATATCAGCACGCGGGCCTTCGTCAATACGGGTAACGACATCGTGATAGCCGGCTTCATCCTGGGTGGCAACGGCGGCAATGATAGGATCGTTGTTCGCGGTATCGGACCCAGCCTCGCCATCTTTGGTGTAGCTAACGCCCTGGCGAATCCCAGCCTGGAGCTGCGTGACGGCAACGGAGTCCTTCTGATGGCCAATAATAACTGGCAGGACAATCCCGCCCAAGCCGCCGAACTCATCGCCGCCGGTCTGGCGCCGACAAATCCCTTGGAGTCCGCCATCGCCGCGACGCTGCCACCGGGCCTGTATACCGCATTGCTCGCTGGAGTAAACAACACCTCCGGCGTAGGCCTCGTCGAGGTCTACGACCGCGGGGGACAATAAGGTCACGATAATCGATAGAGTCATGGCGAGTAAAGCCGCGTGAGGCGAAGCCTTTTACGCGGTCAAATCGCCAGTCCAGCGTCGCCTTCGAGAACCGATGTTCTTAGCTGCGGGCGCTCTCCGCTCTTCCACAGTGCAGCAGTGTGTAAGACCCGGTACCTGATTGGCCCGCCGTCCGATCCTTCGCTCCGCGTAATGGGGCGCGGGATGCAGACAAACTCGGTGCGCATCTCATTGGCCGACAATCGGACCTTCGCGTATCCGTGTCCTCCAAGGTCGACGAACTCAAGGTGCGGAGCCAGATCCGGGTTGGAGAGCGACCGGGCGCGCTTCAGGTCGAAGCTCTTGGCATATTCAAGGCACGAACGAACGCCGTGCCTCAGTAGCATGTTGTGCGTCCAATCAGGCTTGGCTGCACCGGCGCGATCGACGAGAAAGAGCGGGCGCAGCGGATCGGGCTTTTTGAAACCATGCTCCAGGGCTTCCATGGTTCCCGCGCTCGAAAGCGATGCGCCGACGAAGCTCAAGCCGATCGGCTCGAACTTGCCTGGCGGCAATTGCGAAGTCGCGTAACCGGCCCAGAAGCTGTGGCGGTCTCCCGAGACGATGGCGAAGCCGGTGATCTTCGCATCTCGGATGAGGTCGTAGATCTCGGCGCGCTCGGTATAGGCCATTCCGTAATCGGGGGGGCTCATGGATGCATAAGTGTCCTTAGGCCAGGTTTCCTTGGTCAATCCAGGGGGCAGGTTCTGCGGATCGCTTCGCCCATCGAGCGCGCCTTCCGAATTGCCCCAGATCTTCCATGTGGCGGTCGACTTGCGTAGCTGATCCTTGAACCACGCTTTTTGCGTTGCGCCGAGAATGGTCTGCGGAGGCTTATCCTTCTGCGGGTTTGGCACATGCGCATCGCCAAAGCTGACTTCGGCCGGCGGATTGCCGCCGTTGAACGCGCGGCCGCCGTCGAGCACCTGCATCAAGGTTTCCGGCGCCATGGCGGTGAACTCATCGCCGCCGAGCTTGGCCAGCGAGGGATCGCTGAACGGATCGGCGCTCCGATAGCTGTGCTGGTCGGTGATGATGAGGTCGAGGTGCTTGCCGTAGCGATAGGAGCGGTAGCCGATCAGGCTGTTGATCGCGGCGAGGTTGTTCGGCTCGTCGCCGAGGCCGTTCTCGTCCCACTTCTCAATTGCGACATCTTTCACGGCGGGCGGATCGAAGCTTTCGAGCGATGGTCCGCTGACCTTCTTGCAGCGAGATGGCAAATATTCGAACCAGGCTTGGTTGGCCGCGACCTTGATGCTTTGGCCCGGCCGAGATTTTCCCCCTGCCTGCTGGATGCTCTGCCAGCCCTGCCATGAGAATTCATGATTATCCCACATGGCCACGAACGGCCAGCGTGCGCGCGCGTCCTGCAAATCCGGATCCTTCAGGTAGCCTTTGTAGATCGCGCGATAGCCTTCAATCGTCAGCGGGAAATGAAAGTGGCCGACCTGCCCGCCGTCTGGAATGCGCGCGACCTCGTAAATCGTGCGGTCGTAACGCGTTTTTACTTCGTCGGGATACTCGACGACCTCGTAGATGAAATCGCCGAGGTGCAGAACGAAACCGAGCTGCTCGGCGGCGGGAGCGCGTTCATCTTCGTAAATCATCCGGCGATAGGCGTTGAGCGAGCCCTCATTGACATCCTGGCAGCTCACAAATGCGAAGTTCACCGGGCGGGGATCGTTTGGCGACGGCGCTGTGATCGTGCGGCCAACCCGGCTGCCGTTTCCGTCGGTGTCGGTAAAACGATACCAGTAGGTGCGCGCGGGTTTGAGTCCGCCGATCAAAACGCGCGTGGTCCAGTCCGCGGCGCTCGAGACCGGCGCCCGCGCGTGCGCAATGACTCGGCCGAATGCCTCATCCTCGGCAACCTCGACGGTCAGGAGGTGGCGTGTGCCCTCGGCGAACGGACGCCTCGTCCACAGGATGACGCTGTGCGGGTCGGGATCGCCCGAGGCGACCCCTTGGAGATAAAGGTCACGCCGCTCATGCCATTTGACACGCGAACCGTGGGCCGGTCCGACCCATGCGAGCGAAGCACCCATTGCCGCTGCAGCTTTAAGAAAGGATCGGCGGCTGATCTTCATCGTCACACTGGTTTTACCGCACCAGCCACGTAACGCGAAGCGTTTTTACGCCACCCATACCGAAGCCGCGTGAGGCGAAGCCTTTTACGCGGCATTTCCACCGCCTCCGACGACCGCGTGAGGCAACGCCTTTTACGCGGTTTACATCGGCGCCAAGTGTTCAGACCGCGTGAGGCGAAGCCTTTTACGCGGAGACTGCCGCCCCGACCGCAACTCCTTCTCGCAACGCGCTACGCGAAAAATCGCGCCGCTTGCCGAGGTTCTAAGACTGACCCCTGCTGTTCCCCGTCGTTGTTGTTCTGCGCAACTTTATCGAATTGCGCCCCGTCATTCATCCTGAGATGGAATCTGACTTTTCAGTGTTAATTTCATCTGACCAAGCCTTTCCGCAGACCGATCAATTCACGATTAAGATATATCAGGCTAATGAGACGGTGAAGACGGCGAGTTTTGTTTTTGATTTCGCGCGCAAAGAAGTTTGGGACGCAGTCGAAGTGATTCCAAACCCTTTGATATTTTCGATGGAGGACTCAGAATGAGTACCCCGTTATGATACGCCTTCCTCCTCCGAGAGTTGCTCACTGCGATCTTGGTCCTCCCACTCCCTGACGGATTGGAACTTCGGTCCCACCTTGTCTGCGTGGACTTGTTCACCGAGGGAGTGGATTAATCTTTCGCCATAAGCGAACGTGATTTTAAAAATACACTCGAATGGCATTGGATGAATATTCAAGGTTTTGCCGCAGGACAGCAGGGCCGCAAAAACGGCCCGAAGAAGGTTGTTTACGCCCTGGCTATTTAATCCCTCTCCCAACCCTTTTTCCCATCCTTTGTCCTCGTTGTAATGAGCGTCATTGTTGTTTCTTAGTAGTCGTATCTTGCCAATCGTTGGGCCGTGCTTGTCTATTGCACCACGCATTTTCTCCGTCGACAGTCCCTTCGCCGCTTCGATACGTCTGAGCAATTTGTAGATGGTACACCCTCGCCTTCCTTGCCCGCCATCATCGCAAAGAATGTTAAGTGTAACGATGCCCGCCCTTCTTGATGTCATAGCGATTACCCTGAGCAAATCTTCGTTCGTTACCGCATTACTAAAATCTTTGGTCCAAGCATCTGTCTTGAACCAGTTTTGCACGGCGGTGAAGAGGGCAATGCCTTCGACTGAATGCTGCGCGAGTCGATACACCTCGTAATAAAAGGCTCTAAGTTCGCTTTCAGACACGGGCAAGTTCTCGGCTGGCCATGAGTTTTTTAGTCAGATGCGACTTGTCGGAAGGAAGCGTCGGCGCTGGATGTATCCCGAAAAAGCGCGGGGAACCAAAACCCGATAGGCGATTAAATAAGGTGGTTGCGAAGTGAACAGCAGGACAACAAGATGCGGGGTACAAATCAACCGATTAGAAATCTATTGGAAGCGCTTTCGATTCTCCCTACAGAATTCGCGAACCTGCTCGACCCAGCGCTCATACCAATACCACGCGTTATCTAACAAGACCCCGTAATTCTTGTTTGGATTCTTGGCATCCATGGATTGCCACAACTCGGTATGGTGATGTATCTTGAAACGTGGAAACCCCTCCTGATGCATCATCTTAACTATCCTTGACGCAAGAAGTTTTGGTTTCTCGGTCTCCTTGGTCACGACATAGTTGGCGTTAAGGGTGGCCGCTAGAGGCGAATCTGATTTCACAAATTCGATCACCTCATCTGCTTGGCCTCTTTGGTTTGCTGTTTTCGCAACAAATAGAACACGGTATGCAAATTTCGGACTGTTATACTCGTCGCTTGAAAGCGCCCCTTCGAAGCCGTCTATGAAGGTCTTAATGTGGGCGGGAAGATCGGCAGCGTATTTGGCGAGCGACTTCCGTTGATCAGGCGTGATTGAAGAAAACTGCAAAGTCAGGGCAAGATGTCGGTCGATACCAGTTCGTTTCCCAAAAAGTTTCTTGATGTAGGTATTATAATTCAGACAACAAGCTTGGAATTTCGCACTCAGGGTCTGGTCAATGCGACGAGTCATTTGGTGCTCAATTTCGTGGCGGATGCCGATGAGAAACTTCAGGTTGTTCGATGAATCGCGGTCGATAGGCACTACCTTGGATTCAAGGCATTTCTCCAACTCCCAATATCGAATTGCTCCGCGTTTGGTCCTCTGAAGCCGCGTTTTCCCACCGATTTTGGTCCAATGGCGATAGTCAATTCCTCGTTTTTGATAGTAGGCATGAAGCAAATACGTCCATGCCACATTCATCAAAACGATAAATATTTCGGACTTGAATGTGATTTGCGGTGTGTTGAAAATCTGCACCGCAGCGAGCGCCGCTTCTCTTGATTTCAACAGTAATTCGTTAATGCGAGGGGAGGTGCGGGGTCGTCGTTTGGAGGGCATATCATTATCGTCGGACTCAGAGTCGGCAAAAGCGAGTGATTTCCAGAGCATTTGGATACCGTGGAATGTTGGCAGCTCACAATATTTCCTATAGCGACCATCATATCGGAAGTCGCGCTTTGTTATTCGCGCTTCGAAAAGGCCACGTGTTTAGCATGATTTGCATCTGATCATTGGTTAAACTCCTCCTATGTTTGAGCATATGTTTTCAGTGCCACTTGCGACCGACGAAAAGGGGTTTTTCGAGCGCGAGTGTCCTTCGGAAAATTGCCTGTTCGTTTTTAAAGTCCATCAAGAGGACTGGAAAGCACTTTTCAGGGAGGAAGAAGTTTTCTGCCCCCAGTGTGGACACACCGCTCTTGCCAATCGTTGGCATACACAAGCCCAGCTTAAGCACGCAAAGAAAGAAGCCATACGGTATATGAAGGGGAAAGTCCGTAAAATGATGGAGGGCTTTGCGAGCGACTTCAACAGGCGACAACCGCGTAATTCTTTCATCACAATGTCGATGAAGGTTACCGGAGGCAGTTACCGGTCATATGTATTGCCTGCACCGGCGATAGAATCGTTTCAAATGTCAATCGAATGCTCCAATTGCAACGCCCGCTTCGCTGTTATCGGGTCTGCTTTTTTTTGCCCTTGCTGCGGGCACAGTTCGGCGGAGCGGATGTTTGATAATTCGTTGGAAAAGACACGTGCGAAATACGAAAATATTAACGCGCTTCGCTTGGCGCTCGATCAGACTGGGCAGCGCGATGAAGCTGCGGACATTTGCAGATCGCTTGTGGAAAGCTGCCTTTCTGATCTTGTCGGTGCGCTGCAACGGTTGTGTGAAGAATTGTATTCGCGAGTGCCGGGCGCAAAAGCCGCACCGTTTGGAGCATTTCAACGGTTACGTCAGTCGAGTGAGTTGTGGCGCGCAATAATTGGAGAAGGCTACGAAGAATGGCTGGGAGTGTCGAATTTCCAAGCCCTCAACATTTATTACCAGCGCAGGCATTTGTTGGCTCATCGTGAAGGGATTGTTGATAAGGACTACCTTGCGCGATCAGAGGACGCTACCTACAAGATCGGTCAGAGAATTGTCGTCACGTCCAGCGATGCGGCACATATGCGGAATCTGATCGCCGAAATTGCCAAGCAATTGCGAGTATCACGCATCGGGTAACCTCCGAATCGTTTTAGCAGATGGCACTCTTTATGTTCGGTGCGGGGGCAGTTGAGGGCCAAAGGCGGCGGAAAAGCACTTTACTTTTATTGCACTACTAGGGAATATTGAATACGGAAGGTTTTTACCCCCTATGGCGTGGTTTGACGATGAATTCAAAACGCTGTTTCGGCACTACGTGCAAACGGCAATTTTCGCGACTCTGATTCTTGCGACCGCCTTTGGACTTTCGTATGTGGGCGAGTTTTTTCGAAATCACGGCAGGCCAGAATGGATGATCATCGGCGTTGAATTTGTCGAGAAGTATTCCTACCTGATTGATCTCCTCATATGGTGTATGCTCGTGACGGAGAGCGCGTGGGAAGTAGGGCGATCCATCTTTAAAAGGCTAAGATGACTTCTTCAGAACGAATCGGCAAGTCTTTCAACACAATATGGCGAATGGCTTTTGTGTTTGCATCGCTCGCCATCGTGCCAATCGTTCTGTTGGAAACACGTGCCCCTTGGGCAATCCTAATTCCTCTTGTCGGAAGCATCGTCGCGTTCATTGTTTTCAAAACCCTATCTGAGTTTCCACAAATTGCTCCATTTCTGCTAAACACTTGGCAGACGGCGAATCGTCCGGCGCCGATAGTAGGTGCGGCACTGGCTAAAATCGACGTTTCCTTTGTTACCCTGAAGCTCAAATCGTATTTAATTCGAAAGTTTACCGCTCCATTGTTTGATGATGACGAAAGATTATATAGCTCGTTGAAGAGGGAATACGTGCGGCAGTTGACAGATAATCTCCGACACTTTGACGTCGAACGTTTGTCGTCGCAAGCGGCGCAGGACTTTACGCAACAAGCTTTCACTCTGCTTTTACTTCGCACTAAGTATCTGATTGCACTAGGCGCACGGGGTAAGGATGAGTTGGTATCATCGAAAGTGCCAAACGTAGACGAGCTACTTGTAATTTACAGACACGCGCACGAAGCAATCGTTTCCAGCGAGATGAACAGGATGATGGAAATGCTAGCCGTCTCCACTGAAAGCGAGATGCGCAGAATGCAGAAGCTGGTAAGCGTCCAGACGATTCATTTGCGGGACTTGCTAGCTCTGATGCACGTGGAGACACGATTGCTTGAGAAGCTTGCCGACCATAAGATGCAATGAGTGATCTGCTGACTGTTTTGTGAATTTCACCACCTTCCTCCTTAGATAAGATGAATTGCTTCTTAAGCGAAAGAATATAGATGGCCCTTATGACAGACGACGAAGAAACAAATTTGCTCCACACGGTCGCAAAATGCGACGAAGACCTTACCAACCTGACTGAAAGAGTGGCGCGACTTGATGCGGCACTTAAAGCCAAGTCCGACGAACTGGCGGAGTTAAAGAAAAACGCGGAAAGTGAATTAAGAAGACACTGGTCGAGCATAATGCATTTGGTCGTCGCTTTCGAAACGCTTGAGAGTTGGCTAAAAACTAATAACAAAGACAGTAGCTCTGAATTCCAGAGATTTAGAGACGCACTCGACACCATCAAGAAGACATTTGCGGGTTAGGCGTCTCGTTCCTTTCGCATCCACGAGACGAGGGAAGGTGCAGGACGATAAGAGAGCGGATTAGTCATGTACGAGCGCCATCTTTTGACCTATTCGCTGGTAAAAACCGACGCCCAACTACAACCGATCGGCTCCGCCTCTGGTTGCGTAGTCGAATTCAAGGAACACCTTTTCCTTTTAAGCGTGGGTCACGCGTTGGGGGACGGGGGAAAGTGGCATGTTATAACGGAGTATTTTCCCGGTAAAGGTGTGCAGATGAAGCCGCTCGACATGACCTTAATGAAGGTTATGACTTTCGGGAGCAGACTCAGTACACGCGATGTTGATTTTGCGGTGCAACTATTGAAGGCCCCGGTCGGCGCAAAGCATCAAGTAATCAATAGTGATGGAGTCATCACTAGCACCGAGGAAAAGAGGATTATCACAGGCGGCATCGCTCAGCCTGTAGAAGGGGTAAGCTATGGTTTTTGGGGCGGCGCATACGATGGGCTCGATCAGGGACGGTTTTATTTGGTCGAATGTCTTGAGGAGGGTTTAGTTTGGACAGATAGCGAAAATGATATGCTGTTGTTTCGGCGGCCAACGCCTTATCGTAGCTACGCGGACTACAAGGGCTGTAGCGGAGCGCCCATTACGGACGATGATGGCCGGTTGGTCGCACTAGTCGTCGCGGGCGATGAAAAAAATACTGGTTTCTGGGGTTTGGATGTGCGCCGATATAGTTCGGTTCTAGAAGTGGAAATTATGCAATCGAGGTAAGGCTTTCGTAGTCGGTCGTCTGTCAGAGCTTACTATTGACACTTGCGTTGCAAGAAACTGAAAGCGGAAAGTAGAAAGCAGCACGAAAAGCAAGCTCTCCGCGGTGAGTCTTCGACCGGACGAGCAATAGTTGGTGCCCATCTAGGAATCTGCATTTCACCCGGGAAAAGACGCGCCAGCGTGCGCACCTCATCCTGAAACCGTGGAAACGCGGCGGGCTCGAGGATTTTTCTTGGACGAAAGAGGACGAGATGACCGCCGCAACCTTCGACCGCCAGGTCGGGAAATCGCTCGAATTCTTCGAGCAGCCGCGGAACGAGAAAACGGCGTGCGCCCGCTTCATCGGCGCACTTTACTTTGAAGCGCGTGCTGAATCTCGGATGCGCCTGGAAGCGGATACCGTGTCCGCCCAAACCGAGTCGCGACCAAATTCGTCCGCTCGCTAATTGTCAGGACTCGCTACAGTACAAACAGAATGAGTTCCATTTTCTCCGAGCTGAAGCGGCGTCGCGTTTATCGCGTGGCCTTGGCCTACGGAGTCATCGCTTCGGGACTGATTCAGGTAGGCGGAACCATTCTGCCGATCTTTCATGCTCCGGTTTGGGCCCAGCAGGTGTTCGTCGTCGCGATCGCCGCCGGATTTCCTCTGGCCCTGGTGCTGGCGTGGGTTTTCGATTTTACCACGGAAGGAATTCAGCGGACGCCCGATGCGCATGGCTCGCGGGGGCATGGCGCCCGTCACTTGTTAGGCGTGGCCCTGGTTGGCACTCTCATCGCCGGATGCGTGGTGGCTGGTTACTTCTGGCATCCCTGGCGGAACGTCCCCACCGCGCAGAGAGAAGTCGCTGCTGACGACATCCCCCAGAAGAGCATCGCCGTTCTTCCGTTCGAGAATCAGAGCTCTGAGAGTTCCAATGCGTTTTTCACGGACGGCGTGCAGGACCAGGTCCTGACCAACCTCGCCAAAGTGGCGGAGCTGAAGGTCATCAGTAACACGAGCGTCCGACAATACAGGGAGTCGACGGGGGTTCCGCGGAACTTGCGCGAGGTGGGCCGGCAACTGGGCGTGGCCTACGTTCTGGAAGGCTCGGTCCAACGGGAGCCCAATCGTCTGCGCGTGACCACACGTTTGATTGATGCGCGAACCGATTCCCAAATCTGGGCCGAGACCTACGATCGCGACGCCGCGGATCTATTTGCCATTCAAAGCGAAATCGCCCAGGCGATCGTGAACCAGCTGCAGGCGAAAATTTCTCCGGAACAGAAGGCCCAGATCGAGGAGCGTCCGACCAGCGATCTCGCCGCCTTCGAACTTTATCTGCGCGGCAAAGAGATCATTGAAAGGTATCTCGATCTCCAGGATGTGCGCGGCTCAGTGATGCAGGCGTTGCAATGGCTCGATGAAGCCACCCAGCGCGATCCATCGTTTGTGCTCGCCTATTGTTATGCGGCACGCGCGCATGATCTTCTTTATTTCTACGATCTCGATTCCGCGCCAGTGCAGGTGCGCCTGGCCGAAGCCGCCGTCCAGGCCGCGCTCCGCTTGCGGCCGGATTCGGCTGAAGCGCATCTCGCCGCGGCCGATTATTACTTTCGCTGCCATCGCGATTACGATCGCGCACGCACGGAGCTCGAGATCGCCCGCCCCGGCCTGCCGAACAGCACACCGCTTTTCATTCTGGCGGGCTACATGAGCCGGCGCCAAAATCGCTGGGCCGAAGGCGAACACGATTTCAAAACGGCCGTCCAACTCGATCCGCGCAATCCCAACGCCTACAATCTTCTTTCCGACACTTATATTCTGGAACGCAGGTTCCCGGAGGCCCTGGCATCGTATCGGCGCGTTCTCGCGGCCGGTCCGTCGACGCCCGTGCTATTGATTCGTGGATCACAGATCCAATTCGCGGCCTCCGGAAATTACAAACCACTGCGGGAAGCTCTGGCCAAGTCACCAGTCGAGCTCGACATCGGCGGCGGCACCACGCCGCTGCGCGTTTGGCAGGCTTTGATCGACAAAGATTACGCCGAAGCGCAATGGTTCCTGGCTATTTCCCCTCGGGAAGACTTTCAGGACGTGGACTTCACCTTCTACTATCCCAAGGCATGGTATGAGGCCATCATCGCCCGCACCAAGGGCGATCAAGATACCGCTCGTGCCGCCTTCCAGAACGTTCGCGCGATTTTGGCGAAGCGGTTGGAAGTGAAACCGGAACACGCTCGGACGATTGCCGTTTTGGCGCAGGTGGACGCCAACCTCGGACAAAAAGAGCTGGCCATGAGCGAGGCGCAACACGCGGTCGATTTGATGCCCATTTCCAAGGACGCTTATGACGCGGCGCTCGTGCTCGAAGGACTGGCCCAGGTTTGCACCTGGACGGACCAGCCCGATCGCGCCATCGAACTTCTGCAAAAGCTGGTGAGCATACCCGGCTACGTTAGCTACGGTTATCTGAAGATGTATCCTTCGTGGGACCCCCTGCGGAGCGACCCGCGCTTTCAGAAAATCTGTGAGCGAATGGCGCCTTAATTCCGCCAACCAGGCGAGCAGGACTGTCATGACGTGAACGCACGAGGCCGAACTCCGAAAGTTTGAAAGCCCGGTCTCGCCTGCGGGTGCGCTACCGCGCGAGGCAGGGTGATACGTCCTCACGGGAGCACTGGGAATAACAAAATGAGCGCATTTGCGGCTATACGTGAGTCACGTATAGCAACGAGGCACTGGCAGATGCAATGGCACTCCCGTGCAACCCCAGGATCGATGGTCGATCTCGAAGCAACATGCCGGGCGTTTCATTGATGGGTGCTTTCGATTACCGCC
>Ga0137396_10001532_pt1 | contig 12210 bp, 6 predicted proteins | sample czc16metaG_FD_108284 | JGI IMG/M metagenome (GOLD analysis project Ga0137396, IMG submission 108284) | Vadose zone soil microbial communities from Angelo Coast Range Reserve, California, USA - czcobulk3.16 metaG | ecosystem: Environmental > Terrestrial > Soil > Vadose zone | place: USA...
CTGGAAGATAGCCTGGTGGGAGACGGGTTGCTCTCGAAGAAGGTCGAAATCCGAGACCTGGCCAAATCCTTCCCCCTGAGGAAAGGGAGGGGATTCGTCACGCTCGACGTGATAAGGGGCCTGTCGATGAGCATCCAAGAGAAGGAGTTCGTCGTAGTGATCGGCCCGTCAGGGTCGGGGAAGACGACCCTCCTGAAGCTGATCGACGGCCTGATACGCCCCGACTCGGGGGAGATCCTGATCGACGGGGGCCCGCAACCGAAGCCTGGCCCTAAGATGGGATTTGTCTTCCAGTCGTTCAGGTTGATGCCATGGAAGACCGTCATGGGGAACGTCATGTACCCCTTGAACGTGAATCACGTGGACAAGCATCTCGCCGTCGACCGGGCCTCCAAATACATAGGGCAGGTCGGCCTCTCCGGATTCGAGAACAGCTACCCATCGGAACTCTCGGGCGGTATGCAGCAACGCGTCGGTCTGGCGCGAGCGATGGCGCTCGAGCCCGACATACTTCTGATGGACGAGCCTTTCGGTTCGCTTGACGCCCAGACCAGCGAGCTCCTCCAGATCGAGCTCCTGAAGTTGTGGCAGATGAAGATGAACACGGTCATCTTCGTGACCCATAACCTCGACGAGGCGCTGCTGCTAGCCGACCGGATAATACTCATCGGGGCTCGGCCGAGCAAGGTCGAGGAGGAGATCATCGTCCCGTTCAGGAGGCCCAGGTGGACCTACGAGGTCCGCGCTGAGCCGGAATACCCGGTCCTGCGGCGCCACCTTTGGACGAGGCTTAAGGAGATGGTCGAGAGCTCTGGCGTGTTCTCTGACGCCCCGGCGAGCGCGTCCGGCGCTTCGTCTTCGGCGACGGTGGGCGTTGCGCCCAAGGTCGGTGGACGAGGTTGAGTAGGCCGACAATAGTGAAGAATAGGTCCAAGAGGATCGCTTGGGCCACTCGCCTCGGGATATTCGTGGGGCTTCTGGTAGCATGGCAGATTGCCTCCGTGACGCTCGGGCCCCTGTTTCTCCCCCAGCCCCTGGCTGTGGTCTACGCCACCGTGGCGCTTTTCGGGAACGGCACCATCGAGAAGGCCCTGCTCCAGAGCATGACGGTGTTCCTGACCGCATTCGGGATATCGCTGGCGATAGGGATACCGCTCGGGCTCGTCATGGGCGGCGTCAAGGCGATAGGGGACTCGGTCGATACTTTCATCAACATGTTCAACTCGATGCCGAGAATCGCTCTCATCCCGCTGATGGTCGCTTGGTTTGGGCTCGGGGTCACGGCGAAGATAGCCATCGTCGTCCTCCTTGCGTTCTTCCCGGTCGTGATAAACACCTACACGGGGGTCCTCAACACGGATAAGGACCTCCTCGAGGCTGCGGTCTCGTTCGGGGCTTCGCGGCTCCAGCTCTTCATCACCGTTATGTTGCGGGCGGCTCTCCCCAACATAATAACCGGGATCAGGCTCGGCGCCTCGGTGGGGATCTTGGGCGTCGTGGTGGCTGAGCTCTTCACCGCGATCTCGGGGCTGGGAGGCCTGATAGTGAACTACGGGAACACTTTCCAGCTCGACGACTACTTCGTCCCCGTCCTAGTCCTCTCGTTGATCGGCGCGAGCATCTCCGAAGGGCTCAAGGTCGCTGAGCGCAAGCTGACCCCGTGGAAGAGCGCACAGAGATAGGCGCGGCAGTCTCTCGCTAACTCGGGTCAACCGGCCTTGTGGTAACCTCGTCTCCAAGATTGAGTCCAAGGTCCCTCCCGTTAGCCAGTTTTTTCGCTTTGACATACATGTGGATTACGACGCTTTCGGGGGCCCTCAGAGCGGGACAGGAGTTGTATCCGGCTATCGTTCCAAGCTCCTTGCCCGCAGCCAGGACCTGGTCGCCGGCGCGCACGAAGCTTGCCTGCTCCACCTCGAAGTGCCCGACTAGCGAGAACCTCTTGATCGTGCGACCTGGCGCCGCCTCTGGATCGTCGGTCAAGAAGATCTCATAGATCTCGCCCTTGTAGAGCGAGCGAGGCACGATGTCCATCAGTTTCATGTGGGCGTCGTTGGCCGCCCTCGAGGTGGAGGTCGAGAGAGGTCGCTCATTGACGTTCACGAATCTTCCCCTGATTGGAAGTCTCAAAGTCGTTCGCGGTTCGATGGGGATGGGACGACTTAATCATTCCTACGCGTGCGGCGTAACTTTCAGGAGGTTTCGGAAGGCGAGTCGATCTCGTCACGGGCGGTATGGGTATGTGCGGGAGCTCGAGCGGTCGCAAGACGTCCTAGAGGGTGTCGCTCCTGAAATTATGTGCCGGGCTTCCTGGCTCTCAGGGCGAGAAAGCCCGTGGATATCGCTAGGATCACGGCGACCGCCGCGATTCCATAGACCGTGGTCGCGTCGAACCCTCCTCCTGCCGCTGTAGATACGACCGTGGTGGTTGCAGTTACCGTCGACGCCTGTCCGCCGGCGGTCGTGGTGATTGTTTGTGCGGGCGCAGTAGTGGTCACGACGTTGGTCACCGGGAGGTTTTGGAGGGTCAACGCGATTAGGTTTCCTGGAACGCCAGGGCCCCAGCTGCCGGTGCCGGTGCTCTGGGGGACGATGACCTCCATCTGCCCGCTGGCGGTCGCGCCTATGGAGGGGAGGATGTTCAGCGGACCGCCGATGAAGTAGTCCTTGATTAGGTCGCCCGTCTTGGCATTGAGCATGAGCATCTCTCCCGAGGACAGCGTCATGTAGACGACATTTCCGCTGGTAGTCACCCCGCCTCGGTATCCCTGGAGCGGGATGAAGTGATTCCAGACCATCTGTCCGGTCGCGGCGTTTACGGCCTCGAGTGTGCTGTTATAGCTCCCACCTCCCCGCTGTGGTTGATTGGCTCCAGCAACAGGGGTGGAAGCGGTAAAGCCGGTGGTGCGGTAGTTGGTTGAGTTCGGCGGGACGTAGTACCATATGGCGGGAGCGTTCTGGGAAACGACGTAGATGTCGTTCACGGCCGGATTGAACGCGCCCTCAGACTCGAACGAGAAGGTGCAGGGGGTACAAAGCGTGCCCTGTCCCGCCCCGAGTCCGTTCGGGTTGAAGTAAGGCTGTGTCATCTGTGTTCTGTTGAGCGGGTTGAGCATGAAACAGTATTGGCACCGGTTCTCGATGCTGAATGGTGGCGTCCATGCCCAGATGAGGTTGCCCGTCGCTGCGTTCAGCGCGAACAGGTAGCCGGCCTTGCACGTCTTGAAGATTACCTGCGTGTTCACGCCGTTGACGGTCTCGTTGCCCAAGGCCTGCCACCAAGAGCAGTCGTAGTCCCAAAGCTCGTGAGCGTTGGCCTGGAAGCCCCAGACCCACTGGCCTGTGGTCACGTTGAGCGCCAAGATGGCTGCGGACCATAGGTCTGGGCCAGGAGTGCACGGACCGGCATACGGGTTCTTGTTGTTGGTGTTCACGAACGCCAAGCCAGCGGTGGGACCTGTGCCCATGAGCCAAGGAGCGCCCCAGCCTGCTGCGGTCGCTCCTGTGGACATGCCGCCGGTAAACGCTTTGCATACCGGGCTCTGGTTGACATAGCCCCAGTCGTCGTATAGGGTCGCATTGAGCTGAGAGGTAGAGAGCTTCTTCAGGTCTACCACGGCGGTGCCTGGTATCGGACCACCCGCGTTGTAGGCAGGCCCTGGGTAGAAGATCTGGGCGCCCTTCATGCTGTTCACCTGGTTGATCGTCCAGTTGGAATCGACCGGCACGTTACCTCCGGGCTGCGGAGGCGTGCAGTAGCTTTCCCACATCATCTTTGGTGGGTTCACCAAGACGTTCCATCCGCGGTAGAAGCACCTTCCTGAGTCGGAGATGTTGGTGCTTATCCCAGATGTGATGGCGATGCCTTTGTTCTGGTCGACCAGGACGTTTGTGCTCCCGATGCCGTGGTACAGAGCGCCAGGGCTGTTCCCGGCAACGGTGTTGACGCCGTCGAATATCGACCAGTTGAGCATGATCTTGCCGGTGAGGGCGTTGATGGCATAGACCTTCAGGTCGTCAGCCGAGATCCACCACGTGGGAGTGTTGCCGAACAGCTTCGTTGTGAACTGCTCGTTTCCGTCGTGGAGGTGCAGCGAGACCGCGCCGACGCCCTTACCTGCGGTGCTGTTGGGGGTGACCGGGAGCACGGTATTCCAGATGACGTTGCCGTTGGCCGCGTTGAGGGCCAACGCCTGGTCGGCCTGGGTGACCGCGTAGATCGTGCCGTTGATTATCAGCGGCGAGGTGTCCACGCCCAGACCTGCCGCGACGTTCAGGAGTGACGTCGGGTGGAGCGGGAGCGGGAAAAGCCAGGCGATGCCCAGGTACTGGGCGTTCGAGCTGTTGATGACGTTCTGCGGGTTGTAGTTCTGGTTGAACGCGTTGGCGTTTCCAGCGACCCAGTTGGCCTCCTGGCTTGTAAGCGGCGTCGCCGCTAGAGGCGCGGGCGAATTGGGGGAGGCGCCCGCGGGGCTTATCAGGACCGACGCGCCTGTCGATGAGAGGAAGAAGAGAAGGCTGAGGAAAATTGCCTTGAACGATATCCTGCGAAAAACCTTGGACATATCTCAGGGCATTCGACAATCAGCGCATTATTTAGATATTGCGCGCCATCGCGAGTGCAAAATAATGTCGCGGCTCCCGCCGACAAGTTCTCCTCCATTCGTAGTCGAGTCCCGTTCTCGGCCAGTGTTCGGTTGGCCTCTGCGTCGCAGAAAAAACTGCGGCGGGATTTCGCTGAGAATATCGCGAAGAAAAATTATGAGCCGGGCTTCCTGCCTCTGAGGGCAAGATAGCCCGTCGCGATGATGAAGATCACGGCGACGGCCGCGACTGTGTAGAGTGTGGTTGTGTCGACTCCCGTTCCTGCCGCCGTGGATATGACCGTGGTTGCGACTGTGGTGGTCGCAGTTACCGTCGTCGCTTGTCCACCGGCAGATGTGGTGACCGTCTGCGCTGGGAGGGTGGTCGTGGCAGTGGTTGTGATTGTGTTGGTCGCGGGGACGTTTTGTAGGGTCAACGCAACGAGGTCTCCTGGAACTCCGTTGGCCCAGGCACCATTACCAGTGATCGGGACGATGACCTCCATCTGCCCGCTTTGTGTTGCTCCTATGGACGGGAGGACGTTCAGCGGACCCCCGATGAGCAGGTCCTTGATCAGGGTGCCGGTCCTGGCATTGAGCATGATGATATCTCCTTCTGACAGCGTATAATAGACGACGTTGCCGCTAGTAGTGACTCCGCCACGGTATCCCTCTACAGTGGTGATCAAATGAGACCAGACCATTTGCCCGGTTGCGGCGTTGATGGCTTCGGCAGTTGAGTTCTGGCCTGTGTTCCAGTTGGCTGTCGTATGTCCCCGCCAGTTGGGAAAGGTCGTTCCAAAATTCTTGCCGTAGCCGCTATAGTTCATCGGGACGTAGTGCGCCAGGAGTGCCACGTTGTGGGTCACGGTGAAAATGTAGTTCAATGCCGGACTGTACCCGAACTCATTCTCGCTCCCACCGTACTCACTAGGGTACATGAGGGTGTCCGCCAGAGTTGGGTTGAAGTAGGGTTGCTTCATCTGTGTCGCGTTCAGTGGGTCGAGCAGGTAGCAGTAGTGGCACCTCGGCATTATGCTCGTTGGTGGCGTCCAGCTCCAGATGAGCGCGCCCGTCGCTGCGTTCAGCTCGAAGAGGTAGCCGGACTTGCACGTCTTCCAGAGCACCTGGGTGCTCACTCCGTTGACGGTCTCGTTGCCGAGGACCTGCTGCCATGAGCAGTCCCAGTCCCAGACCTCGTGTGCTGCAGTCTGGAAGCCCCAGACCCACTGTCCGGTGGTCTCGTTGATGGCCATGACGGCGGCGGACCAGAGGCTCGGTCCGGTGAGGCACGCACTGTTGTATGGACCCCTGTTTCCGGTGTTGACGTACGCTATGCCTGTCTTCGGGTCGCTTATCCACGATGCACCCCAGCCAGCGCCGGTCGCCCCGGTAGACGCACCCCCAGTTGTTGCCGCACAATCAGGGGTCTGAACGTATCCCCAGTCGTTGTAGAGGGACGCGTTGAGCACAGCGGGAGAGAGAGCCTTCAGGTCGACTGCCCCGTTGGGTCCTCCGTATCCGCCAGGGTTGTCGACGCCATAGCCTCTGAAGATGTAGGCGCCTTTCATGGTGGAGATCTGTTGGGCGTCCCAGTTAGGATTAACCGGCACGTTAGACCCGGGTTGGGGGGGCGTGCAGTATGAGGTCCACATTAGCTGTGGTGGGCTTGCGAGGAGGTTCCATCCGCGGTAGAAGCACCTGGCCGCGTCGGTGTACGAAGTGCTGAGCATGGATGTGATGGCGATGCCTCTCGACTGGTCGATTAGGAGGTTGCTTGTGGCAGACGAGTACTTTGAGACCGGGTTGTTTCCTGCGATCGAGGTGGGTCCGCAGGGTGCACCGCCTTGAGCCACTTGAGTCGTGGTCCCCGGGGCGCAGCTGCCGTAGTACGAGAAGTTGAGCTCGTAGGCACCTGTGTTGGCGTTCATGGCATATGCCTTGTGATCAGGAGCTGAAAACCACACAGTTGGAGTTCCGCCAAAAAGCGTTGTTGTGAAAGTCTCCATTCCGTCGTGGAAGTGCAGCGAGATGCCACCCACCCCCTGTCCTACAGTGCTGTTGACGCTGAGCGGTAGCTGACGATTCCAGAGAACGTTACCGTTGGCTGCGTTGAGGGCGAACACCTGCCCGTACTGAGTGATCGCATAGATGACACCATTGATAATTATCGGCGCGGTGGCCACGCCACCATAGCTGAACGCCGCAGCTAAGGAGGTTGGTTGGGCAGGCAGCGGGAACAGCCAGCTCAAGCCCAGGTACTGGGCGTTCGAGCTGTTGATCTGGTTCTGCGGGTTGTAGTTCTGGTTTTGTGCGTTGCCGTTGGTGAAGGCCCAGTTGCCCTCGAGGGCTGAAAGTGGCGTCGCGGCAAGGGCCGCCGGCTTTGAATCCGCCGCAGCTCCTAACACGGCGGGCGCGCCCATCGACGACACGAAGAAGAGTAAGCTCACAGTGATTGCGGAAATCGAAGTCTTAGAAACCTTCGTCATTGATGCACTTCGACATGAAGCGACGTATTTAGATTTAGCGCCCTCGCGGGTTCAAGAAAGACTCGCCCGTTGACATATCTCGTGCTGAAAACCGTAGACAGTATTTTTCCCAGAAAAATCAACGGCCGGGCTTCCTGCCCCTCATGGCAAGAAAGCCCGTTGCGATGATGAAGATCACGGCGACGGCCGCGACTCCGTAGAGTATTGTTGCGTCGACTCCTGTAGGCCCGGTTGAGGCCGTGACCGTTGTCACCGAGATTGTTGTTGCTCCTGTTGCCGAGACGGTTGCTGTCGTTGTGGCGGTGGTCGTAACTGTCTGTCCTGGTAGGGTGGTTGTTTGTCCTGGTAGGGTGGTTGTTGCGATGGCGGTGGTCGTGACCGTGTTGGTTGCTGGGACGTTCTGTAGTTGTAATGCCACGATGTCCCCTGGAGCAGTCGTGCCGAAGACGAAACCTGACCCGACCGTGAGGAGGACCTCCTCAGTCCCGCTTATTGTGGCACCTATTGCTGGGACGACGCTCATCGGGGCGCCCACGAACATGTCCTTGATGACGGCGCCTGTCTGCGCGTTGAGCATCAGGACGTCACCAGATGCCAGTGGCGCATAGACGACGTTCCCAGAAGTCATCATTCCGCCGCGGAAGCCGACGCTTGGGATGTTGTGCGACCAGACCATCTGTCCGGTTGCTGCGTTGACCGCTTCCGTCGTGGCGTTGTCTGGGTAGGCGGTGAAACCTTTCGGGTAGATCATCAGGGCGCTCTTGGCGTAGTTGGTGGAGTTCAATGCCACATAAACGACGTCGGCTGGCGCGTTATGGCTCGTCACGTAGATCATGTTCGTGGTCGGGTTGTAAGCCGCTGTGCTCTCGAAGCCTGCTATGAGCGAGGGGAACATGAGGTAGTTTTGCAGATTTGGTGCGGGCCATGAGTTTGTCATCTGTGTTCTGTTGAGCGGGTCTTGCATGTAGCAGTATTGGCACCTGAGCAGGATGGGGGACGGTGGCGTCCACGCCCAGATCATCTTGCCGGTCGCCGCGTTGAGCTCGTAGATGTAGCCGTTCTTGCACGTCTTCCATAGCACCTCAGTAGTCACGCCGGCGATGGTCTCGTTGCCCAGTCCCTGGTACCAGGAGCAGTCCCAGTCCCAATTGTCATGGGCAGAGGTCTGGAACCCCCAAATCCACGCACCTGTTTGATCGTTGAGTGCGAGAACCGCAGAAGCCCAGAGGTCAGGCCCTGGAGTGCAGGGGCCTACGTAGGGAGCCCTGTTCCCGGTGTTGATGTAGGCAATGCCAGTCTTCTGGTCGAGCACCCATGACCCGCCCCAGCCCATGCCCACCGCTCCTGTAGACTGACCGCCGGTGGCGGCCTTGCAGGCCGGGCTCTGGTTCACCTGACCCCAGTCATCATAGAGCGTTGCGTTGAGCTGGGCGGGAGGGAGAGTCTTCAGGTCGACGACCGCGCTGCCAGGTATGGTACCGCCCGCATTGTAGGCGGGGCCTGGATAGAAGATCTGGGCGCCGGTCATGTTGTTGACCATCTTCATGGTCCAGTTGGGGTCGAGCGGAAGGTTGGAGTTCGGTTGGGGAGGCGAGTAGTACGAGGTCCACAAGAGCTGCGGTGGGTTTACTTTGATGTTCCAGCCCTGGTTGAAACCCCTCGCCGCGTTGCTGTTAGAGGAGGACTGCATACCTGTGATGAGGATCCCCCTCTGCGAGTCGATGACGATGTTCGTGATCAGTCCTCCGTACACACTGGTGGGACTGTTTCCCTGGACGTCGCTTGAGCCGTGCCAGTACGTGAAGTTCATCTCGTACTTGCCGTTGAGGGAGTTGATTGCGTAGATGTGGAAGTTAGGAGCTGCGATCCAATACGTCGCGGTTCCGCCCGAATTCCACCCGAAATTCGTTGTGGTGAACGTTTGCGACCCTTGGTGAGCGTGAAGGCTGAGGTTGCCAGCGCCGAGTCCTGCGGTACTGTTGGGCCGAATTGGCAGCACATCGGTCCAGATTTGGTTCCCGTTCGCTGCGTTGAGCGCGAAGACCTGACCGAACGTGGTGACCACGTAGATCGTGCCGTTGATTATCAACGGCGTGGTGTCCACACCAACACCTCCGCCCACTGAAATCAAGGCAGTTGGAAGGGTCGGCAGCGGGAACAACCAGCTAATGCCAAGGTACTGGGCGTTCGAGCTGTTGATCTGGGTCTGCGGGCTGTAGTCCTGCGCGAACTGGTTGCCGTCGGTGTACGCCCAGTTGGCCTGGAGTTGAGATAGTGGCGTCGCCGCGGCCATAGCCACGGGCGGATCGGGTGAGGCGCCCGCCGGGCTTATCAGTACCGACGCGCCTATCGATGAGAAGAAGAATAGAAGGCTGAGAGAAATCGCCTTGAGGGAAAGCTTTTCAGATAACTTCGACATATCTTGCGCCAATCGACAATTAGCGCATTATTTAGATTTTGTGCGCCCTCGAGAGTAAAAGATAATTTGGCTGCTTCCGTCGACGGGTTCTCCTTTATGGGATTTCGAGCGCTATACTCTGCCAGTGCTCACTCAACTCTGCGTTGCGGAAAGCAGAACTGCGAAGAGACCGGGCGGAGAGTGTCGCGAGGGAAAAATCAGGGTCTCGGTTTTCTGCCTCTCATGGCAAAGTAGCCCGTAGCGATGATGAAAATCGCGGCTACCCCCGCAATCCCGTATGTCACGTTGGGATCGAGTCCTGAAGTCCCTGCTGTAATCGTTGTCGCAACCGTCGTTGTTTGCGTGACGGTCTGCGCACTGGCCGTGCTGGTCACGACGGTGGAAGCCTGGATGTTCTGCAATTGCAGAGCCACGATGTCGCCGGGGACGGCTGTGCCCCATGATACGATGCCGGCAGTGATCGGAAAGATTACCTCCATTTGGCCGCTTGCTGTCGCTCCTATTGAGGGGAGAACGTTAAGCGGACCTCCGATAAAGAGGTCCTTCACTAACGCCCCGGTCTTGGCATTGAGCATCACCACGTCTCCCGACGAAAGAGTCAGAAAGACAAGGTTGCCGCTGGTGGTGAGTCCGCCGCGGTATCCCTGGTTCGCAGTGAAGTAGGTCCAGATAATCTTTGCATTCGTCGCATCGACGGCGAATACCGTCAGGTTGACCAGCGGATTAGGCCTGCCCCCGACTGCCCCGTTGGGAGAAACGAACGCCATTCCCGAGTTTGTCTTGTAGTTGCTGGCGTTTGGACCCACGTAGTACGCCAGCGAGGGGTTATTCTGGGCTGCAAGGAAGATATAGTTCAAAGGTGGACTGTAGGCGGATTCGTCCTCGAACTCGGCTCCCGGACCTGGGTACATGAGCGTTGGCTTCAGGCTAGGATTGAAGAACGCCCAGTTCATCTCTGTCTTGTTGAGCGGGTCGAGAGGGTAGCAGAAGTGGCACCGGGCGAGGTAGTTGGTCGGAGGCGTCCAGCTCCATATGAGGGCGCCCGTCTGTGCGTTCAGCTCGTACAGGTAGCCGGCTTTGCAGGTCTTCCAGATGACCTGGGTGCTCACACCGCCGATGGTCTCGGTGCCCATGGCCTGCCACCATGAGCAGTCCCAGTCCCACACTTCGTGGGCCACAGTTTGGAAGCCCCAAATCCAGTTGCCATTGGTGTCGTTGAGCGCAAGTACTGCTGCTGACCAAAGGTCAGGACCAAGGGTGCAGGGGCTGTTGTATGGGTCCCTATTGTTGGTGTTCACAAAGGCCATGCCAGCAGTGGCGCCGGTACCAAGGATCCAAGGGGCACCCCACCCTGCGGCGGTTGATCCTGATGATCCGCCTCCGGTCCAGGCCTTGCACTCCGGGGTCTGCGTGGTGTATCCCCAGTCGTCGTAGAGTGAGGAGTTGAGTTGTCCTGGGCTCAGCGCTTTGAGATCGATTGCGCCTTCGGGTCCTCCGTATCCGCCCGGAACATCACGGCCGTATCCCTTGAAGATCCAGGCATGCTGCATGCTATTGACCTGCTTGATAGTCCAGGTCGGATCAACCGGCAAGTTGCCGCCTGGCTGAGGAGGCGTGCAGAACGCCGTCCACATAAGCGTCGGCGGATTCACATTTACGTTCCAACCACGATAGAAGCATCTGCCCGTGTCCGGGCTAGAGCCACTCTGCTCGGATGAGACGAGGATGCCCTTGCTCTCATCAACAAGGAGATTTGTCTGGAAACTACCGTACAAAGCCCCTGGATTGTTTCCGTCGATGGTCTTCACACCATCAAAGATCGAGAAGTTCATCTCGTACTTTCCGGTTACGGCGTTGATCGCGTAGTCCCTCAAGTCGCTTGCAGCGATCCAAATTGTGGGCGTGTTGCTAAACAATTTCGTCGTGTACTGCAAGTCTCCATCGTGGAAATGCAGCGAGAGGTTTCCCGTGCCCTTGCCAGCAGTGCTGTTTGGGAGAATAGGTATTTGGTCGGTCCACAGGACGTTTCCGTTCGCAGCGTTCAGCGCGAATACTTGGTCGAATTGGGTGACGAAGTATATTGTGCCGTTTATGATGAGCGGCGCTGTGTCAACACCCTGACCTCCAAAGCCGCCGACCGAAAGCAGCGCCGTCGGTCGGGTGGGAAGTGGGAAGAGCCAAGACAATCCCAGGAATTGAGCATTGGAGCTATTGATGATGTTCTGAGGATTGTAATCTTGATTGAACGAGTTGCCCGTCGGAGTGGCCCAATTCGCCTCGGCACCTGATAGAGGCGTTGCCGCTAGTGACGCTGCAGGATTTGGCGCTGCCCTCGCAGAGCCAATAAGAACCGAGCCAGCAACAGATGAAAGGAGGAAGAGGACTGTTATTGAAATTGACTTGAGGGCTCTTCTGCTAAGTGCCTCTGTCAGGATATTTTCGACAATCGCGAACAAATCAATTATTTAAGTTTTTAGACTTTTTCTCAACATGAGCGGGTACCATGTCACGCCATCCGCGTGACCCAAGCTGAGGCTCAACTGCATTGCTACCGGGTTAGGATGTACCTTAACGTGGTCAGGCTGGTTTTGTGCGGAGGAGAAAATCAGGCTGCGGGCTTCCTGCCTCTCATGGCAAGATAGCCCGTCGCGATTATGAAGATCACGGCGACAGCAGCGACCCCGTACAGCGTTGTCGTGTCGACTCCGGTTGAGGTTGC
>Ga0137396_10001533_pt1 | contig 12207 bp, 5 predicted proteins | sample czc16metaG_FD_108284 | JGI IMG/M metagenome (GOLD analysis project Ga0137396, IMG submission 108284) | Vadose zone soil microbial communities from Angelo Coast Range Reserve, California, USA - czcobulk3.16 metaG | ecosystem: Environmental > Terrestrial > Soil > Vadose zone | place: USA...
CCCAAGTATCTGGTGGAGCGCGGCGCTGGACGGCGCGGGGTCTACTATCCGCGCGCCCGCACGCTCGGAGGCTGCACCGCGCACTACGCGATGATCATCATCCGGCCGCACGACAGCGATTGGCAGGCGATCCGCGACGCCACCGGGGACGCGAGCTGGGCGCCCCAGGAAATGAACAAGTACTTCGCGCGTGTCGAGCGCTGCCTCTACCGGGACGACTCGGCAGGAGGCCACGGCCACGCCGGGTGGCTGCCCACGCGCTTTGCCGACGTCGTCGATCTGGCCGGCGAGGCGGTTCACTATCGCGATCTTTCCGTCGGCAAGATCGCTATCGAAGCCAGCCTGTCGCATAACGATCATCTGCCGATCCGTTTCTGGGACGGGCCTTTTTTTCTCGGCAGGGACCACCTCAAGGCCAAGTTCGACCCGAACGACCTCCGGGTCCTGGAACGGCATGGCACCGGGCTGATCGCCGTACCGATGGCCATCCGCGAGAACGGCCGCCGCGCGGGCACGCGCGAACGCATCCGCGACGCGCAGGGCACAGGCCGGCTGGAAGTCCGCACCCATTGCCATGTGACCGAGGTCGTTTTCGACGAGAAGGACCCGGCGCGCGCCGTGGGTGTCCGCTATCTGCGTGGAGAGCGTCTATACCGGGCTGATCGGGACTCGCGTCGGTTCGGTAACCCGGACGGGCCCGTGCAGACAGCGCGCGCGACGCGCGAGGTTATCCTGTCGGCCGGAGCGTACATCACGCCACAGCTGCTGATGCTCTCCGGAATCGGCCCCGTGAGCGAACTGCAGCGCCATGGAATAGGAGTCCGGGTTGCCCTCCCGGGCGTCGGCGCAAATCTCCAGGATCGCTACGAGGTCGGCGTCGTCGCTCAGGCAAGAAAACCCTTCGATCTTCTCGCCGATGCGACTTTCCACGGTCCCCCGAGCGGGCAGCCGAAGGGCGATCCCCTGTTCGAGGAGTGGCGCAGCCACGGCAAGGGCCTCTACGCCACGAATGGCGCCGTCCTCGCGTTCATCGCGCGCTCGAGCATTGCGGAGAACAACGAGCAGGATCTGTTTGTCTTTGGCGTGCCAGGGGCTTTCGTAGGGTACTACACCGGTTGGTCGGAGGATGCCGTCGCCGGACCGCACGACAAGTGGACCTGGCTCCTGCTCAAGGCGCACGCCCGTTTTCGCGGTCGCGTCACGCTCAAGTCCAAGGATCCGCTCGAGCCGCCGGCGGTCGACTTCGACTACTTTCCGCGCGATCCGGGCGGCAATCCGACGCCCGACACCGCGAAGGATCTCGCGGCCATGCGCGACGGCATTCGCTTCGTGAACAAGTTGCTCGAGGGCTCGACTCAACTGCAGCTCCACCCGGAGGTCATGAAAGGGGCCGACCTCAAGACCGACGGCGGCATCGACCAGTTCGTCCAGGACCGCGCCTGGGGCCATCATGCCTCGTGCACCTGCAAGATCGGCGCCGACAAGGATCCGGAAGCGGTGCTTGATTCCTCTTTTCGGGTGCGCGGCGCCAGGGGACTCAGGGTGGTCGACGCCTCGGTGTTTCCAAAGATCCCGGGCTTTTTCGTGGTCATGCCGGTCTACATGATCGCCGAGAAGGCGGCGGACATGATCCTCGCCGAGGCGGGAGGATAGGCGGATTCGCACCATGTTCTGCCGGCTGCGCCGTTTGTTCGTGTTCGGAGCAGCGCTCTGCTCTGGCGGATGCACGGGCGAGCCGGCCGACCTGGTCGCGTGCGTCAAGCTTGCGCTCGGCGGCATCCGGCTGGTTGCCGAGGAGCGCACGGAGCGGTTCGAGGGGAAGGTTCGCGAGGAGACCGCCCGCTGCCGCGGCGGGGAGCGCGCGGTGGCCATGCGAAACAGCCCCTGGACCGACTGGCAGAACTACTGGGCTGCCGGCGACGCGCTCAGCAGAGGACAAGACGCCTCTTGGCGCGTCGGTGAGCTGAATCCGAATCGCCGCGGCATCGAAGGGGCCTTGCTCGACCTCGAATACCAGCGGATCGAGCTCCTCAAGTTCAATCTCTTCGACAACTCGGGCACGTACCCGAACTACGCGCAGCGGCCCGATGGCGCGCTCCTGAGGGTATGGAGCGAGATGAGACTGCCGCTCGGGCATCCGCAATACCGGGCGGTGGGCGCGGCGGACACGCAACTTTGCTGGAACGAGCTGATCCGCTTCCGCTCGATCACCGGAATCTGCAACGACATCGAGAATCCGCTCATGGGCTCGAGCGGTCAGCCCTTCGCGCGCAACGTGGAGTTCGAGGCGACATTCCCCGACCTCGGCAAGAACGAGCCGGCCCGAAACCGTCACCGCGACCGCCTGGGCCTGCTGCGGCCCGATCCCCAGTTGATCAGCCGCAGGCTGTTCACCCGGGCCCAGTCGGGAGACGACAGGTGCCGTCAGGGACGGGGCCTCCCGGGCCATTCACCCGAGGCGGAATGCGACTACAAGAAGGCGCCGCTCTTCAACGTGCTCGCGGCCTTCTGGATCCAGTTCATGACGCACGACTGGTTCTCGCACTTGAGCGAAGGACACAATTCGCCCGCGATGACGGCGATGGGTTGCGCGACGCAGATGGTCGACGGGGAGCAGAGGCCGCTGACAAAGCAAGAAATCGCGAGGCTCGGCTGCCGCGCAGACGACCGCGTCGACCGAGCATTGACGGCCGATGATCGCGATCCGTCCACGTTCATTCGCAGAGATACGAAAACAGGAGCCGAAGAGGAGGCCCTGGCCCGCGCCTACAAGACAACATCGAATACGGTCACCGCATGGTGGGACGCCTCACAGATTTATGGTTACGACGAGAGGTCGGTCCGACGAGTAAAGCGCGACCCCAAAGACCCGGCGAAGCTCCTGCTCGTGCCCGCGCGCGCCGGCGAGGAGTTCGGCTATCTGCCGGTTTTCGACTCCGCGGACCCGATCAGCCCGCAATGGGCTGGGCAGGAAACCGCCGCGTTCCCCGACAACTGGAGCATCGGCCTCAGCTTCTTTCACAACGTGTTTGCGCGCGAGCACAACGCGTTCGTGGACGAATTCCGAAAGCAGGCCCAGGAAGAGGATTCGGGGCTGCGCGATCCGGCTCGGCCCGACCGCGTCATCCGCTACCAGGACGTCACCGCGGGAGAGCTCTTCGATATCGCGCGCCTCGTTGTTGCGGCGGAGATCGCCAAGATTCACACTCTCGAATGGACCACGCAGCTCCTCTACGACGACCCCCTGTTCCGCGGCATGAACGCCAACTGGAACGGCCTGCTGGCCGAGGACAAGTTTGCAAGACGCGTCGCCGACGGGCTGGCCGAGGCGGTAAAGAAATCGAAGGACCCAAACGCGGCGGTCTGGTACTCGATTCTTGCCTCGAGTCGCGGCATCGTCGGCACCGGCAACGACGCCTGCGCCGGCAGGAACATCTTCGCGGCGGGCGAGCGCGGCCGGCCCGATCCGGTTTGCGTCAACGGCGGCACGCGCCATTTCGGGTCGCCGTTCAACTTCCCGGAAGAATTCGTCACGGTCTACCGGCTCCACCCGATGGTCCCCGATCTCATCGAGTACCGCGAATGGAATGGGGATCCCAACGTCGTCCGGAGCAAGATTCCTCTCGTCGAGACTTTCCGCGGTGGAGCCACCAACGCGATGCGGGAACGCGGTCTTGCGAACTGGGCGCTCTCGATGGGCCGGCAACGGCTCGGGAAGCTGGCATTGCAGAATCATCCGCAGTTCCTGCAGAACCTCGACCTGCCCCGCCTGCGGTCGACGACGGGCAAGATCGACGTGGCCGCGCTCGATATCCTGCGCGACCGGGAGCGCGGCGTGCCGCGCTACAACGAGTTCCGCCGGCAGTACGGGCTGAGGCAGCTCACGGGCTTCGACGACTTTGTCGACCCGAGATTGCCCGCGGGCTCGTCCGAGCGCGCGGAGCAGGAGCGCCTTGCGGCCATCCTTCGCGAGGTCTACGGCCAGCACCGGTGCGACGCTTCGAAGATCATCACAAACGCTCAGCTAAACAAAGACCAGAAGACCAACGACTGCTTGGACCACAAGGACGGCAGCATGGTGGACAACATCGAGGACCTCGATACCGTCGTGGGCTGGCTCGCGGAGTCCGCCCGGCCTCACGGATTCGCGATTTCGGAAACGCAATTTCAGGTGTTCATATTGAACGCCTCGCGGCGGCTGTTGAGCGACCGCTTCTTCACCTCGAGTTTCAGGCGGGAGTTCTATACCCAGTTTGGAATAGATTGGGTCAACCGCAACGGTCCGACCCCGGCCGGGGAGAGCAGGCCCGTCAACGGACATCGAGTGGAAGTTTCGCCGCTCAAACGCGTTCTCCTGAGAACGATACCGGAGCTCAAGCCGGAGCTCGAGCACGTCGTGAACGTTTTCGATCCATGGGCGCGAGCCCGGGGCGAGTATTACTCGCTGGAATGGAGGCCGCGCGCCGACGCCGAATCGGACCCGGCGTTCGCGGAAGTCCTGTCGAGGTCTGCCCAAGCAGGTAGACGCTAGGGGTCCAACAGAGGGGGAGCGATGGCAAACGAAAACCAGGAACGAAGCATGCAGTTGAGGTACTACGGGCATTTAGACGAACTGGGTCGGCAGTGGAAGATGCTCTCTTATGTCGTCAACGTCTGTCAGTTCAGCCTGTTGGTGCTCGCGGCGGGCGTGGGCCTCCTGTTTGCGGGCCAGGGTCAGGACTTGCTGCTGAGCACTGCGGAGGATGAGAAGTACTTCGTACTCGAGGGGAGCTTCCTCCTGTGGGCGTTCAGCATCTGGCTGTGGACGCGCACTCTACTCGAGATTCGCTTCCCGACCACGCCGACCGACGACGCGGCATTGCTCCGTCGCTACCGCCTCTGGACGCCGCGGGTGCTCGGATTGCTGCCGTTCGCCTTTGCAGCCTGGGCGTTGGCCAGTGCCGGCGATCCCGCCTCGAGCTACGCGGGCTTGACCCTGCTCGTCGGCGCCCTGTTTGCGGTGTTCGTAGTGTTCCGGCGCTGGGCCGGTCAAAGAGTCGCGCAGCTCACATCGCGCGACGCGCCCAAGGCGAGCCGCTTCTGGGTGGAGGACATGCCGGCGGAGGTACCGGCCCGCGGGAGTCTCTGGACCGGGCGAGGAGTCCTGGATATTGCCGCATTCATCCTACTTGCGGCGGGCGTCGTGTTGTTTGTCTGGGGCGTCAGCGATCCGCTCAGCCTTGGCAATGTCTTCAACGCGCTGCTCCTGCTGATGGGTTGGGGCGCCACTTTCCTGCCCCTGGGAAGCGTGATCAGCTACTACGGCAACCTCTGGCGGCTACCTTTCGTGAGCGTGCTGGTACTCCTCGCACTCGCGTCGAGCACGTGGAACGACAACCATGCCATCCGCCCGCTTGGCGGCGACCCCGCCAAGCGAGAGACCGCCGAGAAAGCCCTCGACACCTGGATCGAGAGCCATTGCAAAGGCCAGAACAAGAAATGCGGCAACTTCGTCGTGGTGGCGACGGCAGGCGGCGGCATTCGCGCCGCATACTGGACCGGCGCCGTGCTCGGACATCTCGAAGACAGCCTGGAGTCGTTCCATGACCGGGTGTTCGCCATCAGCGGCATATCGGGCGGTTCCGTCGGCGCGAGCGTCTACCGCGCAGTAGCGGCGAACAAGGGGACATGCAAGGACACGGTCCGCGAGTGCGCCACCAAGGTGCTGTCGCACGACTACCTCTCGCCGCTGTCCGCGAACCTGCTCTACCGCGACCTGCCGCAGCGGTTCATCCCGGTAAGGCTGTTTCACGACCGCGCAGAGACCTTTGAAACCGCGTGGGAGCGCGCTTTCGCGAAAGACATCGGCACAGATGCGTTCGGCCAATCGTTCGCCGCGCTCGGCGCGCGCGGGCAGACGCCGTGGCCGGCGCTCTTCCTGAACGCAACGTGGTCGGAGAACGGGCGGCGCATCATCGCCGCCACCGTGCGCATCGACGGGGTGCCCGAGTTCAAGCTCGCCAACGACCAGCTGGCCGTGCTTGGCTACGATGTTCGTTTGAGCAGTGCGGCGCACAACAGCGCTCGCTTTCCGTATGTCAGCCCGCCCGGCAGTTGGCATGAGGGACTGGGCGAGGACAAGACCGCCGGGAAGGTGCTCGGGCGTCTGCAGGACGGCGGACTCTTCGAGAACTACGGCGCCGTGACAGCGCTTGAGATCCTCGACCTCGCCGAGCGGAAGCTCGAGGGCAAGGGCTACACGCCGATCGTGATCCAGATCAGCAGCGATCCGATCTTGCCTGCCGATCTCGCTCCCAGCCCCAAGGGGCCGGTTAAGAATTTCGCGTACGAGCTGCTGACTACGTTCCGCACTGTATTCGATACTCGCGTCGCTCACGGCGAGGAAGCCGCAATCCGGCTGAAAAAGCGGGCCGAGGGCAAGGGCCACTATGTGCACTTCCGCATGTGCGATCACACGCGCGAAGAGCTCGATCCGCCGCTCGGCTGGGCCCTATCGGACCACGCCCGGAGCACCATCGACGGCTACTTGTTCGATGTCAAGGATTCGAAATTGAAGCCGGCAAGCTGCCATCCTGACAACCAGCAAGCGGTGAAGACTTTGTGCCGTCTGCTGGGCGGCAAGTCGGGGCAATCGTGTTAGGCAAGGGATGCCAAGGAGGGTCGACCATGCGATATGAACGTGGAACAGGGGTCTCGGGCGTCGCCGTTCTGGCGATTCTGCTCGCGGGATGCGGGGCGCAACCCTACGTGCTGGACGCGCGACAGAGCGCCGAATTCGAGTTCGCGCCTTCGCGGGATCCCGAGATGCTCGTCGGTCTAGCGGTGTCGGGGGGCGGAAGCCGTGCTGCTACCTTCACGGCAAGCGTGCTGGAGGAACTCGCCCGGCAGATAAAGCTAAGCGAAAGCGCGCGCCAGCGGAGTTTTGTCGAATACATCAACTATATTTCAAGCGTGTCCGGAGGCAGCCTGGCAACAGCCTACTACGGCCTCAACAAGCCCGAGCGGGACGTGCCGGTGGTGCGTGGAGAGGGCCTTTCCGAACCCTATGAGAAATTTTTTCGGACGTTCCGGGCCGACATGAAAAGGAACTACGAGGGCTCGTTCTTTTCGTCGCCGCTTGCAGACGCTACAAAGCACGCCGTGGACCTGTCCGATACGTGGGACAAGAGCCTATTTCACGATGCCAAATTCTCGGACTTGTACAGACGCGAGCAGAAAGGGGACAGCCCCAAGCTCATACTGAACGGAACGAGCTGGGACAGCGGCCGCCGCTTCGTCTTGACGACATTACCCGAATCGGAATTCTCGTTTGATTTCACGAACGAAATACTCAAGGACTTGAACGATCGCGGGGGCGCCGTAGAGGACCTGCGCGAGTTGAGCAAACAGGCGCGAACCGATTTCAACAGATTTCGGCCGATCACCTTTGAGGAAATCAAAGCCGACCAGCGCAACTTACATGTATCTGTGGCGGTTGCCGGCTCGAGCTCTGTGCCTGTAATAATCGGCCCTGTGATGTTTCGAGTCCAAGGCTCAGATAAGAAATATCACATTGGAGACGGAGGACTGTTCGACAACCAGGGTATCGAGTCCATCGCTCAAATCTTCTTCAAGAAGCTCAGTGAGCCAGCTACCGATGGGCGAACGAAACGAAAAGCGCTGATTGTAGTCATCGATGCGTCGTATCCGTTCATGGCCAACGACGAAGAGTTGAGCAAAGCAAATAGCGCCCTCGACCTGCTGAAGATAGATCCGTCTCGCGTATCGAACATCATGGAACAACGCGCTCGTTCCTATCAACTGCTGCTATGGGCTCATTTGCGCGGGACTGGGGCTGTGGTGCCGAACCCTCAATCCCTTCGGATCGTCTACCTGCGCCATACCGATGTGAACGAGGCGATCGTGCGCTCCTTTCCAAAGGAGTGCGGGTCATTGGTGGAAGGCGCTCCGACTTTAGACAAGGTCAAGGTTCTTTTGAGCAGGATTCCTACGCGATTTGAGATTAAACAATGCCACGCCTCGTTGCTCGGCGCGGCAGCGAAGAATATTGTGGAAGCAAATGCTCCCTTCATCGCAAGCTTTTTCGAGAAATGAAAGCGACCGAGTCAATGTCTGGAGGAAAGATTCGTGCGCTATTTGGATTTATGGCTAATCCGTTACTTGATTTACCGGCCACTGCAATGGCCGCATTAGCTGTTGCTTACCTGTGGGTAATCCATGATCACATTTGGCGGATGCGGCGTTTGGACTTCGCTCCATCGGATGTCCGATGGGGCACATTGCGCCTTCTGATCGCGATTCCGATGGGATATGCATTCGCCGCAATCGTCGCCAAGTCTGTGAAGCGTGATGTGACAGGTGATGGGCGACAATTGAGAACCCGCGCTGTTAACGGTTCGTTGCAGGAAGCATGATGCGCGAAGCGTCTTTCGGAACGGTGCAGCTGACCGACGAAGATCGCTCATATCAGGGCGCGCGGTTTTCTGAAGTGCGCGATGCCTTGTTTTCTAATTCGTACCAACTGGTATGGGGAAGGTCCGACGAGCCGCCGCTTCCCGTCCGCGAGGTGACCTTGCAGGGCGTGTTGCGGGGTGCTTTGTCGATCAGCCTGCCGTACCTGTTTCGGCAAGCCACCGAACGAGCGGTCGACTCCCGCGCAGATCTGCGGTGGGGTCACGACGGAAAGGGATTTCGCCGCCTGCTGCATCCGAACGGCGTCTGTCTGATCGGCCGTTGGGACATTTCGGAACACACCGAGTACTCGGGTTATTTCACTAAGGGCAGCACAGCGTTGGTGGTGGGGCGGTACTCGACGTGCTGTACCGAGACCCGCCGTGGCCATGTCCGGTCGTTGTCGCTCGTGGGGAAACTGTTTCCAACCGTCGATCCGAACCACACGATGCCGTTGCGAACCGCCAACTTCATTACGCAGCAGGATATCGGCGGCGATCTGACCGATTACATTAACGACGCGGAATTACGCAACGCGCCCGACACTACCGTGTCGCGGCGCGGCGCGGGTGTGCCGATCCTGCTCATTACGGGTGTCGTCTTTAGACGCGTTGACAGGCAGCCGTCAATCCGCCAGCTCTATCAAGTCGCCGAGTTAGGCAAACCGCCTGACCATCCGACACGGGCACCTGCCTACATGCGACTGCTCGTCTCGCCCAGCCAGCCGCGGATCGAAGGCGACGGGCTCGATTTCCGAGATGAGATCATGGCGCAGATTTTCGATAAGGGCGATCCAATCCCAAAGCGCTCGCTCACGTTCCACATCGAGGTCACCGACGACGGAACAACTGCGGGGACGGCGCTGCGGCAGCGGCGCACGTTCCGGAATTGGCGGTCGATCGGCCGGCTCACCTTCGACAACGCCATCGTCTCCTACAACGGTGATTCGGTCATTCACTTCAACCATCCGACGTGGCGCAGCGACCGAAATGATCCGTCCACCGCCACGCGCGTCGAGGGACGGAAGGTCCTGTGACCAGGACTCCTCGCCTGTGCACGGCAAATTGGTACTCAGGCCGCGATCAGCGTCTGGAATGCCCGCGGCAATGGTGTTGGCAGCCGTAGTAATCAAGGACAGTACGGTCATCCACGCATAAAAGGAGGCTTATTATGGCTAAGGTATCGAAAGCAGGGCCGAGCGCAGGCGGAAAAGTCGCCCGGGTAAGCAAAACCATCGTCGCCTGGCAAGATGATCCAGACTCCGGGCTGCCCTCGATTCCACGTCCAATCCCAAACCTCGCGAAGGCGCCGCTCAAGTTCAAGATCAAGGGGGCGGCAGTCAAGCCCGGCACCTACCAGCGCGGGACCGTGCCCTATAGGTATTGGACAGCGGCCGAAGCGTTACGGCGTGGCGGTGATTTCTGGGCTCCGCTCTTGGGCGTGAATCAATGGGAGCCAGGACCGGTGCTCCCAGTTGGGCTCGACGAGGGGGTTGACTTTAACGCTTACTACAATCGCTCCGAGCTCGCCTTTTTCCACGATACGGCAGGCGGAAAAATCGTCTACTCCGGCGAGAGCCCGGATGTTGTCTGCCATGAGTTGGGCCACGCCTGCCTCGACGCGCATCGGCCCGAGCTTTTCGACGCTCCGTTCATCGAGGTCGGTGCGTTTCACGAATCATTTGGGGACATGAGTGCCATACTCTCTGCCCTGCAGCTGAAGAGCGTCCGGCTCGCAGCACTGCAGGGAATAAAGCAGGACAAACCCTCGCAGCTGTCTCGCCTGGCTGAGCAGCTTGGATGGGCCATTCGGCAAATTGCACCTGAGGCGGTCGACGCGGACTGTTTGCGCAACGCTTACAATCGGTTCAAATACGTCGATCCGCAGACTCTGCCCGACTCGGCACCGGCGGCCCGGTTGTGCGCCGAGGTGCACTCGTTTTCTCGCGTTTTCACCGGAGCGTTCTACGATATCCTCTCTGGAATGCTTAAAGTCCGCTCGAACAATCCGACCGAAGCGGACTTGGTCGCGGTGGCGACCGACTACGCTCGGCTGCTGATGGACGCGACTTCGGCTGCTCCGGTGCAACCGGATTATTTCGCCCAGGTGGCGTCGCACACCATCGACGCCGATACGTCAAGGTTCGGAGGCAAATACCGCGACGCTCTGGTGTCCACATTCGTCGGGCGAGGAATCATCCCCCAGGCCGCGGTCCAGCCCCTGGTTGCCTTCAAGGGCAAGATACCGAAGAGCGTGGTTGGCATGAGCGCAGCCCCTACCGGCCGGCCCAAGGTTCACAAGGTGCGGCTGCGGGCCAGGGATTTCGGGCTGGCGGACCGCCCGCTAATAGTCCACGCTCCTGTCGAGCAGAAACCGTTCCTGATGGTCTCGGCCGCGTTGTTGCACAAGAACGCAGATCCGATGGGCAGTATCGAGCAAGCGACGGGTCGGTTTGTGAAAATGCTGTTCGCGCGTGAACGCGTCGATACGGAGTCGGGCAAGCGGAAGGTGGCAGCAGACAAGAGGGTGCACGAGCACCTGCGCAAGACACATGTGTTGATGGACTCGGCCGAAGGATTGAAGCTTGTCCGTCGGTTGTTCCATTGCGGCTGCGGGTGCTGACAGAAAACGCTCGCCTAGCACGGAACGAGGCGGGCGGGCGATGGTCGATTCCCGGAGAAACTGCGTTCCGATAAAGTTGAAGGCCGTAGGGACGTTTCATTGTTAAGCGTTGAAGCAATTTCGCCGCTTTCGGTTTCCCTAGACGCGAGGTGGCTGGAGTCCGCAAAGATTGTGAGCAAGTCAAATGGCAAAAAAGACCAGCGAACGTGCAAGACGAAAATCATCCTTGAAATCACTGCCTCGGACGGCGTCGCCGAAGCCGGTCCGATCGACCATTCCCTCGGTAAGCGCTCAACTTCCCGCCCCGACCGCAAAGCAGATACAGGAAGCCCAAAAGAAGTTCGAGGAAGGCATCGTCTCGCGAGGCGAAGCCGCTCCCTCCGGCAAGCCCCTGCCGCCGCGTGCAACACACGAGATCGTAGGCCACAAGGCGGATAAGACACCGATTCTGAAGCGCAAGCGCTTTTCGATGCGTTGAATTATGACTCTGTGCTCCGCAAAAACTCGATGACGCGACTTTGACCGTTCTCGGTCCGAGCGAAGAGGGTCGAATCCAGTAGCGAGAACACTACCATCATCGCTGGCGCCGGCGATAAGAAGCAGATCGAGGCGCGCGCAATTCCACGTAGGGCCGGGTATTTATTGCGGGTACCTTCTCTGCGTGCTTACCCGTCCGCCCGGCAATGTGTGATCCCGTCGTTACGAGCCCCTAATTCAGCTAACGGTGGCCTCTAAATGAAATTCCCTGTTCTTTCTCTGATACGCCTCTGATAATTCCCTGAACGTTCCCTGTTAGTTCCCTGCTCCAATTTGCGCCGAAAACAGGGGCGATGGCTGGAGATTGGCTCTGGGCGCGGGTTTCCGAGGAATGCGGCATGATTCGTATCGTCCAAACATGCGAAATTCCCTGTATTTTTCCCTTTTCCCCTTTGGGCTTTAAATTTTTCCAGGAGAGAAGGGTTCGCGCTAGACTGCGTCCACCGCCAAGATCCAGAACCTGTACTGCCGCCTGCTATAATCAGCACCTCGTTTCGCGCCCGTAGCTCAGTTGGATAGAGTACCTGGCTACGAACCAGGGGGTCGTGGGTTCAATTCCTGCCGGGCGCGCCAGTTACTTCAAGCGGTTAAGTGCAA
>Ga0137396_10001534_pt1 | contig 12203 bp, 16 predicted proteins | sample czc16metaG_FD_108284 | JGI IMG/M metagenome (GOLD analysis project Ga0137396, IMG submission 108284) | Vadose zone soil microbial communities from Angelo Coast Range Reserve, California, USA - czcobulk3.16 metaG | ecosystem: Environmental > Terrestrial > Soil > Vadose zone | place: USA...
AGACTCACACCCCATGGAGCCTCGGAACTAGATGGTAGTCTACGGAGTTACCCTCGACACCGCCGAGGTCGCTATCGCGTTAGGAATCGCCGTCAGCATGCTGTTCTATGAAAAACAGAACCTAGTCCCTGGAGGAGTTATCGTCCCTGGATACGTAGCTCTAACCCTAGACAGACCCTACCTCCTACTCTCGACGTTTGCGGTCGCAATCATCACTATGTTCGCGCTCAAAAAATTCGCAGAATACGTGGTCCTCTTTGGAAGAAGAAAATTCTCGTTCATGATGCTGATGAGCTTCGTAATCGCCTGGGGAATCCAGTCCCTGGTAGCACTCGCACTCACCTACAGCCAAGTAGCAAGCATCGGACCAACCGGAATCTTCCAGGTCATCGGATTCATCATACCCGGGCTAGTTGCGAACAGCATGGAGAGACAGGGAATCACCAAAACGATCTACGCTCTGACAATCGTCTCCGTCATCACATACGTAATACTCTACGCTATCACAGGAAAGTGATCATGCTCCATGCCCGCTCGAGCGAAAAATAGACCCAGAAGAATCCAACCGATAATTCCGGTGGTAATTCTGCTCGTAATAGTCTCAGCTTTTTCCTTGCCGGTTCATCATTCGTCGGTCAATACCACTCAGCTCCCGCCGACAGGTATCACATGGGTCACAGAGTCACTGCAGCAGGTCTACAATCTGATACAGAGCCGGTTCATCGGGCTCATACCTGGAAATTACACTGAGCCCTCCTCTTCAGACTATTCGACGATGAGCACAATTTTCGGATTGATTGACACCGGGGTGCCCCAGAACGACGCAGGGTCGATCCTCAGCGCATCCAACGAAGCAACACAGCTGAAGTACCAGCTGATCCCGGTGAACGATTCGGCAACTGGCAACAAGTACTACGTCTTAGTGGAAAACACAACCGTAAACCGAGGATGGGGATCATACCTATTCACCGCAGAAAGGAGTCCCTCGACAACCCCAGTCATAATAGAAGCCCCACATCCAGTCACAGACTTCAACAGCCAACAGATAGCCTACACAATCTTCACCAGTGCCTATCCACACGTTACCGCTCTCATGGTATCAGGTGTAGAGAGAACATTCGGTGCAAACGGTCAGACTGACATGGCTCACAGAACACAGAGCATCTTCGAAACCGCCCATGAAGCCTTCACCAAATTTGGCTCAGTGGCAATACAGATCCACGGCTTTGACGCGTCCCACCATGCCACAGAACCCCTAGTGGTTCTGAGCGATGGAGACGGGGGTATCAACGGGGCCCTACAAGCGATCGCATCCAACCTCGAAGCCGCTAAACTCTCCGTGGGAATCTTTGACGGTTTCACCCATGAAAAACTAGGCGCGCAAAGGAATGTCCAAGGCCGCTACGCAAGAACATTCGGAGCAGGCTTCGTACACTCCGAGATCTCATCCATCGTAGTCTACAACGACACCCTGATAACGGAATACGAGAACTCTCTCATCAAATCAATCCTGAACAATTTCGGTTTTCCGGCCTATCAGATCGATATCAAGATTCCAATCATAGCGCTAGGAATCATGAGCTTCTTCTTCGTCGCAAGGTACAGATTTTCAAAAACCCAGACCTGACTAGCCAAACGGATCTATTGCCGGAACCAGAAAAAGGTCTGACTCGACGAGCTTGTTCCAACGACGGCGAAGGCTGGCCGCAAAAGATCCTTCCGAAGCGAGCCAACGGGCATATCTTACTTATCCCGAGAAGGGGGCAGGTTGCGGGTTTCAAGCCGCGCATTCCTAGACCTTGATCAGCCGCACGAGCCTTCTAAGCAGCACTAGCTGAGTGTCTATTGGAACTTGGGCCGGATGGTTCATGTCGTAGAATATGTGATCTATGCCTAGCTCCTTGAGTCTTGGCAAATCTTTTGCGGCTTGTTGAGGCGTACCTCCCAATAACGCTCGGGGCTCGGTGGCTCTCTCTTCGCCGAGGGGGTTGTGGACTCTCAGGATCCACTTCATCCTTTCGGGGTTACGACCTGCTCTTCGCACCATATCGCGAAAGCTGTTGATGGTCTGACTCAACTTCTCAATCGTGGTGCTTCTTCCCGCAGCCGGCATGATCCCGTCGGCAATTCTTGCCGCCCGCTCGAGTGACGCGGGTGCGAAGGCGCCCAGTAACAACGGGATGCCGCCGGACTGTACGGGTTTCGGCCCGATTCTTGATTCTGGAATATTATAGAAGTCTCCAGTGAAGCTGACCGGGTCTGGGCCCCAGACGGCGCGCATTGCCCTAGCAAATTCCTCAAATCCTCTTCCACGCCTCTTTATCGGGACATTGGCAGCCTCGAACTCGTCCCTGAAGTCGCCCTGGCCGATTCCGGCAACTGTTCTTCCGTCGCTGAGTCTGTCTAGTGTTGCGAAACGCCGCGCGAGGGTTACGGGATTCTGAAAGAGAGCGCTCATCACGCTCGTGCCGAGCTTAACCTTCCTCGTCCTCGCCGCAGCGAACGTTAGCATCTCAATTGGATCATAGACTGTGGCAAAAATCTCGGGCCAGGAATCGCCGTCAAACGTCTCCTTCGGCCTGGTCGGGAGAAGCAATCGGTCGCTAACCCACAGAGAAGCCAACCCCATCTTCTCAGCTTCCTCCGCGACGCGCAGGATTGTCTTAGGGGAAGCGATCCTTCCATACTGCGGGAGAGCGATCCCTACAGCGATGCTGGATTCCTCTGATCGACTAATGGCGCTTGGCATTTGGCTCTGCGGTTCCCAAGCTTCAACTTAAGGGCGGCCTTTCCCTCAGTTTGGACAGAGTAATAGCCCATAAAATACTGAGCGGCCGCAGGGCTACACCACCGGAGCACGACGCGGTTTTGTAACTCTGCCCAAAAGCTCCCTTGCGGGTCTTATCAAATCGGACCTCTAACCCTGAAGAAGGTCCGATGTTTCGAGGTCTCGGCTATGCATTTGTAAGCCTACCCCCGCTGATCGTCTTCATCTTAGAAGCGTTGGAGGCCACGATAAGAGTCACTCTCCCTGTCCCGCTTCTTGTTGCGATATATCCGCTAGGCATGTTGACTCTAGTGATATACTCCCTAGCCTTCAAACAGGGAACGTCCATTAAGCATTACCTAGAGTTCGCAAATGGAGCTCGAAATGCAACATTCTTGGTATTATTTGGCTCATTGATAGCCTCGTTCTTTCCAATCTTCTTTGGAGAGCCGTCGCTCGGTTCAAGTCTTGTCTTGATCAGTCTTGGGTCGATATGGCTACCTAGCGCCTCCGCAGCCGGACCCTTCGGTGCCTCGTTAATTGACGCCCGTGAGCAAAAGATTCCTGCCTTCAAAGGAACAACCCACACAGGAATCGCGTCGCTGTTCCTCGCATTCTTCTTGAAATACCGAGAGCCTCTCGATCCCAAGTGGCCTGATGTAATAACGATCATAGCGCTCGGGTTCCTCTATGTCCTAGGGTGGGTCCTTCTCAGCATCTCAGGAGGATTCCCCGCGACTCTTGTCGGTCTCAGCATGATAGTCTTAGTCCCGGTCAGTAGTCACAGGTTGTTCGCGACCGTAGTCAAACGTGACGATTACGCGAGAATTAAGAGCATTCTGATTAGTCAGTCATCTACCAACTCTGGATAGGTCCCATACCGTCACGGCGGTGCGAGAGACTCATAACCTCCGACCCAGACAAGACGATGGCCTCTCTGTCAGGCACCATAGACACAAGAGAACGCGGTAACGCAACTATACAACTCTCTTCTGAGAAAATTTTCTACCACGGTGGTTTTCCTGGCTCTCGTTGTGTCATTGGTGGTGGTATTTCGTGACGAACAATTCTTTCCCGTGCCAGGTAGAATGCTGTCCCGTAGAGCGCGGCTGGTATGGCGGCGAGGAAACCTGTGAAGAGGAATACTCCGGTGCCGAAGTATAATGTCCAGAATCCACCGCTGCCGAATGGGAGGATGAACACGTTGACCACGCCGAGGAATATCGATACTCCATAGGCTGTCCAGAGTAGCACGTGACGATTGCCGGTCTGGAGGGAGTATGTGAGGAGGACTTCTGAGAGCCCGAAGATTGCGCCGCCGACTAAGAATACGATGCCGAAAAGACCCACGACAGAGGCACCGAGCCCCGACGAGACACCGTAGGCCAAGGCGTAGAAGAATCCGAATATCGTGCCCGCGATCCCGACGACGAAGAATATCAGAGCTAGTGTCGTACTACGGACGTGGTCTGCGCCGAACGGTTCGCGTCCAGTGTAGACCAGGATTCCCCCGATGAAGCCTACTATTCCGCCGATGAACCCCGCGAAGGGAATCCAGGCGATCAGGACGCCGATGACGAGTAGGAGCAGCCCTGTGAGAGTGTTGTTTATCTTGTTTGTTCGGGCGACCTCCCAGTAGTTTGCAGGATACTGGTACGGATAGTATTGCTGGGCGGGAGGCGGAGTATAACCCACCGGGGGGAGCGTGGGAGCTAGGACAGTTACTAGTGATGTGCCGCAGGTACTGCAGAAACGCGCAGCTGGGGTGTTGCTTGCACCGCATCTAGGACACGTTAAAACAGACATTGTTTGCGAAACCAGCTCTTCTCGTAGACGATTGTTGGGTTTAACTTTTGAGTGGGTTTGTGTCTGGTTGCGAATATGTACCCAAGCGTCCCCAAAGGGAAGGCGGGCCTAAGCCCGCTCAGCCTTGCGGCTAGAGCCGTTTTCGTACCACCAGATACCGGTTAGCATCGCGGTGTGTCGTGAAACAATTCTTGAGATAAATTGAGCGGTTTCCTCGGAAATCAAATAACTGAGAGTTCATTCTGCTGACTTATCTCAGGTGGGTTATCATTTCAGAGAGAAGATTGAAATCAAATCTTTTGGATTCCTGATTCGTGAAACTTTACTCTGACTACGATAAGTTCGCTTGGATCTATAACAAGCACTGGGGCGATGCTTTCACCAGCACGGCATACAAAGTGCTGAAGAGGCTTGCACTCGACCGACTTCCTCCAAAAGCTAGGATCCTCGACTTGTGCTGCGGAACTGGGCAATTAGCAAAGGCCCTCTCATTGGGAGGGTTCGACGTCAAGGGAATCGATGGCTCGCCAGAAATGCTACGCTTCGCACGGAGAAACGCGCCGAAGTGCAGATTCATCCTGGCCGACGCTCGAAATTTTGAGATGAAAGAACCGGTTGACTGTGTTGTGTCCGCCTTCGATAGTCTCAACCATATCATCAACATTGGCGAACTGAAGGGGGTCTTTGAGCACACATACCGTGCATTGAAGCCAGGAAGCGTCTTCGTCTTTGACCTCAACATGAAAGAAGGCTTCAAGGCAAGATGGCGCGGATCATTTGGAATCGTTGAAGATGATCACGCACTAGTCGTAAGAAGCGGGTATAGCGCTAAACTGAGAACCGGAAGAATGGACATCACCATGTTCTTCCTGAGGAGACCTCACTGGACCCGTTCAGACCTTCACCTCCAGGAGAAAGCCTACCACAAAGCCGAAGTCTTCTCCGCCCTAAAGGCGGTAGGCTTCACCAAGACGAGGGCGTACGACTCACGAAATCACCTGCGCCTTCAGGAAGTCGGGAGAAGCTTCTTCTTCGCGGAAAAGCCACCATGACCCTTCATACCAGTGTATCCAACCAGTCCGGCGGGGTCAACTCAGAATAATTCGCGTTACTCATTTGCCCCCCACGCAAGTTCCTCCGGGATCCAATAATTATGAGTTTCACTTCTGCCAACTTATGTCATGATATGTCGTCAGGTAGGATAGGTTAGATCCTTTCGAGTAGGCCGTTTGCAAGAAGGGATTACGTCTTTGCTCGGGCCGCTGTTGCCAGTTGTTTTCTTACTACCAGGTACCAGTCATTGTCGCGATACCGAGTGAAACCATTCTTGAGATACATCGACAAGGGACCCGGAAAGTTGTAAGCACCCGACTTCGGATTCTTGACTGGGAACGCTTCAGCATACTCGTATCCTCTCTCGGAGAACTTGTTGCAGGCGGTGTTGAGTAGCTGGGACGCGACTCCCCTGCCGCGGTGCGTGGAGGCGATTACGAAGCAGACGATCGAACCGACCTTCTCACCCTTGTCCGGGCCGGGACCCATAAGCCAGTGAATGCCCGGGTACTGTAGCGAGAGCCGGCGTTGCACCAGCCGACGGGCTTTCCATTATCGTAGGCGAGGAATCCGTGCACTCTACTGGTCGGAGAGAATCGGAAGAGAGAAACGTAAACGCACTTCGACCTGAAGGTCTTTCAATCGACAAAAAGGGCTTATTTGTTCGGTAGCGAGACTCCCGGAACGATGCGAAGGGTAATTGTCTCCAACGCCATGTCCCTCGACGGTTTCGCATCGGGGCCGAATGGCGAGCTGGACTGGTTCGCGCATAAAGGGTTCCTGAAAGGAACAGAGTCCGGGAAAGACGCACGCATTCTCCTAAGTAGCGTCGACGCCATTCTGGTGGGACGGCAGACCTACGAAGAGTTCTCCAGCCGTTAGCCTACAAGGATCGATGACGAGCCGGTCATCACTGAGAGAATGAATAACCTGCCTAAGTTCGTATTCACGCGGTCTCTGAAACAGGTCGCCTGGGGCAACTGGGGAACCGCGAGGTTGGTCAGGGAAGACGCTGCCGCGGCGGTCAGCAAGATGAAACAGGAACCGGGAAGGGACTTGGTGGTCCTCGGGAGCTTTACGCTCGTGTCCGCGCTGATGAAAGCGGGGCTCATCGACGAGTATCAGCTCCTTGTCTATCCAGTCGTCTTGGGGAAGGGGAGGCCCGAGTTCAAGGACCAAGATGAAAGGTACTCACTGATCCTGATCGACGTGAAGCGGTTCAAATCAGGAGCAGTGAAACTCGTCTACCAACCTCTCAGAGAAGCGAAGCCGAGAGCGCTCTCGGCATACGGTTCCTCGGCGGGTTAGTGGGCTTGCTGGCGCACCACGATCCGTTTGGCGTACTCCATCAATAGGCCTTGTATCTCGGCAAGAAACGGCGTTAGGGCCCGAGCCCCCTCATGTGGTGGCCGCTTGGTCTGACGCCCAAGTGAACCTCACTCAGTTTCTTGTTGCCGTCCAGGTGCACGAGAGCCTGAGAACTCCATCCCCAGAACAACCGACCTAGCGCTCCAAAACCCCAGCAGTTTCGTTCTCGTGTCTGAGCAATAACCGAACGACGGCTCAATGCCAAGGATGTCGGGTCAGCGGAGCGACTGGCGCGAACGACTAAACGCCAACCCTTCACGAATGGAACAAGAACTGGCGATCAAACTGCAAGAAGATGGAATTTACTACTAAACACAGGTCGAGATACCAGTAACGACAGCTGACTTTTACTTTCCGTTGGAGTCTAGACCATTACTCGTGTTTGTCGACGGTCGGGTCCATATTGGAACAGCACAGATGGTGAAGGACGAAGAGCTACGCTCACTATTACGTAAGAGAGGATACAGGATCCTCGAACTGTGCTACGACAATTACTCAGACAACAAGAGAGACCTGTTGTACAACGAAATCCGGAACAGCCTAGCCAAAATGGCTTACTAGATTGAGTCAAGACTACCTTTGGGCTTCTCGCAACTATTGCTATCAAGTACCCGTCAGGATCTTTGAGGTATGCTTCGCGCGTCCCCCACGGCATTTTTTTCGGACCCTGCGAGAACTCCACGCCTCTCGCGCTCATAGCTGCATGCCATTTATCGACATCGTCGACTTCGAGGCTCAACTGTGCGCCCTTCGAGGCAACAGTGTGGTCGTGACCCTCATGTGGTGCGTGCAGTTCAACCTCGACACCGTTTGCAGTGAGGACCGAAGAAAAGTCATCACCATTTACCTTCGCCTCAAATCCAAGAACCTCAGCGTAAAACTCTCTCGACCGCTTAGTGTCCTTCACTACAAGCATAACGCTCTTCAGCACTGGCCCGGTCGGTAGTGCAGTGGGCAATAAGAGAATGAGTAATCTTCAACGTTTTCGGCGTGATTAAGATTTCGACCCGGAAACCTTGCGTGTGGCCGGCAGGATGCTATGATTGCCTAGGAGTACAATATTTCCCTGCCAAAACCTCAGCCCAATATACTTTTGGTCGTGGAGTTCAAATTCGACCTTCCAGACCTAGTTCGGTCTACAAATTGAGCAGATCGAGGGAGTATCCCTCAAAATCCTGGATAGACCCACGAATTGAAGTTCGCGCTGCATCTTCTGAGGGCAAGGGCATGTTTGCCTTGGAACCAATCAGAGAGGGTGAGACCGTGGTCGTTTGGGGCGGCAAACTATTCACTCGAGAAGACGTGAAATTGGGCAAGGCAGCGAAGGGCTCCGTTTCAGCTGTAGATGAGGGACTATACTTAGCTGGAGATGTAGCCGAGTTTCCTCCTGACCCTTCGAATTTCATGAATCACTCCTGTGACCCAAACGTTTGGATGAAAAACGAAATTACACTAACAGCGAGAAGGGACATTGAGAAAGGTGTAGAGTTGACTGGGGATTATGCAATGTGGGAGGCTGACGAACAGTACGTTGCGAGCTGGGCATGTGATTGTGGCTCTACGATATGCAGAAAGAGGCTGACTGGAAAGGATTGGAGACTGCCAGAGCTTCAAGAAAGATACGGGCGACACTTTTCACCATTTATCAACAGACGTATTAGAAGGTTGAAATTGTCTGAGAGCGAGAAGGCGCCCTAGTCGAATGACTGAGAGATTCTGATGCAGACCTACGTAGTCGGAAGGGAATTCGATTCTATGCCAATAATAAGTCAACTCCGAAACCTGCGTTCAAATTTACCTTTGGTTGGGTAGCCGGCGTGCGCGACGTAGACACTTGATGATGGGGATTAGCTGAATGGTCAGAATACGAAAGCTGGCTGCAAGGGATTACAGGGCTGTCAAGAGAATAGAGAGAATCATCGTGGACGAGTACCTTGGATATCTGAAGGAAACAGGGGAGGAGGACACGATTGAGCCATGGATTACTCCAGAATACTTCAATCACTATGTCAGAGCCCAAGCTAGTTATGTGGCAGAGATAGCTCGCGAGCTTCTAGGTTTCATCCTTGTTCAGCCGACCTCTTTTGTCCGTAGTGGGCAAAGAGAACTCTGGCTAGAATACGTAGCTGTTCAGCCCGCGAGTAGAAGGAAGGGGATTGGAACCAGGCTGATGTCAACCGTAATCGAGTATGCGAAAACTCATGATATTCCTCTCCTGTACACGACACTGAATCCCAACAACGAGGAGTCCATTCAATTCCTCACGATGCATGGGTTCGAGGTCAAAGATTGGAAGGAAGCGACCAAGAAGCTGAGTCATTGACTTACCAGTTCCGTTACCAGTTGAGAATTGTCGATTGCAGTTGAGTCATGCGACGCAAAGGTCGTGTTTTGGGGAACTTGGCCGGAAGCAGAGTTGTAGGTTTCAATCTGTGTCCCTTGATTGCAGATAATACTTGTCAAGGACTGATTGTCCCTAGGAATCGCCTTGGAATTGCCTTAGAAGTGGAAACTTGCTCGTGATCGTGTTAATACTCTTACCTCGTCAAAAAATAGGACAGCCGTCTGGGACATCATATCTCCATGCTAGATCCTGCGGACTCGAAAAATCTAGAAAATTAGGTATGCGTGCGAGTCTCGCGGCACAGATCCGGAGTTTCCTGTATCGGGTTCTAGGCTAACAAAGGGTCCTGGACCCTACAAGGGTCCTACGTTTTCGGTTATGCTTTCGGTTTAGACTCTGCTTTCGCTGGCTTGGCTTCCTTCGTAGCGGCCGGTTTCTCTTCCTTGCCACCCGCAGGTTTCGCTTCCTTGCCCGCTGGAGGCTTCGCCTCTTTTGCTGGAGCTGGTTTGGCTTCTTCCTTCTTCTCAGCCGGCTTTGCTTCGACCTTCTTCTCAGCTTTCGGTTTCGGTGCTGGCGCCGCTGGCTTCGGCTCCGCCTCCTTCTTCACTTTCGCGACCCGCTGATCCTTCGGAAGCATCCGGTTCTTCAAGTACGCGGGAACAATCTCCGCGGCTTTAGTATCCGTGTAGATTTCGACCATGCATGTGGCTGAGGATCCTCCGGTCCGTGTTGCGATGCTTCTGACAAACACTCGGTCGACTGGTGTCTTGAAATGTTCGGAGGCGAGTTTCCGCACCGTCATCCTGTCCGGCGTCCCCGCACCCTCGTGATGAACAACCAGCTTCGCTTCGCGGCGTCCCAGCAGATTGTTCGTATGCTCTTCGACTACTTCAAAACTCAACTCTTAGCAGCCTCCGCAACCGCTTCAGCGCCGCTGACAATTACGCTATTAATCTGCAACGTCTCTTCCGAGATGACTCTTCCCCTGAGAAGTTTTCTCCGCCTCTCACCATCATCACTCGGCCTAAATCCCACTCCGGCTGAGACGAGAGCCCTCTTCCGAGCGGCGCCTTGAATATCGAAACGCATCGGAACACCATCCTTGTCGGTTCCACCAGTAATCCGCAACTTCACATTCCCCAGCCCGAGAAGCTTACCATCAACCTCTTCCCCGATACTCTTCCCCACAAGAGCCTGGGCCTTAGTTCCTTCCAGAGACGCGGCCTTCGAGGTCTTGCTCTTCGGGTCTGAGACTATGAGCTGAAACTTTGCCAATTGATTCTTCTCTTAGAGTGTCCGCGAGCTTTCCGCTTAATAAACGTCGTTTGGACAGTTACGGAAGACTTGACAGTCGCGAACCAGAGAGGATGCATCATCCGGGTCTCTCGCCGATGCGGCTGATCAGTTACGTCAAGAACCCAATTGGCTATCTTCAGTCTGACGGCAAAGAATACATCACAATCGACGGGGTCGGAGGGTTGAAGGCCGTGTCCAAGGGGCGAGGAATACTCTATTCCTGGGTCCAAGGAGTCGGCCGGCAAGCCGCTCTAAACTGCCCAGTTCGCTTCGCTGCAGATAACTCAGGCGGAATATACGACCGACGAGCCAGGCAGGATTTCACTGGAACTCGAAGCTCAACCGAGAACCCCTTGCTCCGGCCTTCGCACGTCGACCTGCGAGGGCTATATCATCAGCCCGGCCTACAAGCTGGAACCAATCGAAGGGCGAAGCATCGTCTTGTTGATTCTTGCGCCTAAGACCACGCCCTACAGTGTAGAAGTTGAGAAGAGCGTTCTCACAATCTCAAAGGATGAGTCGGAAGTGACCGTGACCTCGGACGGCGGTGAGGTCCGCTGCTCAGGAGGAATCTCGGGCCAGACAAAAGCAGCCCACATCATACTAAACAGAAACCCGGGACTCCCAGTATACAGAGCAGGATTCAATCAGACTATCTCCGAGCTAAAAGGCCAAGGCGAGATCAATGCAAGCTGGAGCCCCGTCGCCCGGAGCTTCGAAGAACACGTAATCGCGTTCTCTCCAGCAAGTATGGATGTCAATAGATTTGCCGTCGGCCTTGGCTCATTAGATCTGGAATCGATAGCAGGTTATCTTGGCGCCCCGGAATTCGAGTACGGCGAACTCGACGACTACGTAATCGGCGATGGTCCCGGAGTAAATTATACTCTTCGTCTAAGAATCGATCGAGGTCTGGAAAGGCATGACTCCGACGAAACAAGACTCAGAGTAATCTAGCAGACCAATCATCCGACCGTACTAGATGCGGCTCCCGCCGTGATCGTCGCCATTTCACTGAGCAGAGCGAGCTCTCCAGGACTCAGATAGTCCCTGAATTTGGAAGAAAGGACCCGAGCATGCTGCACGGGCACGTCAACATAGAGGACATCGCCCTCGTTAATCTGTCTTCCAACCATCGGCTTGTCGATCGAGACGGCAACCTGTTTTCCGGCAGCCGCCTCTCCCACATCTTTTCCTTGGTCCTGAATCCGGACAACCTGCCCGATCCGTTTTCCGCTGCTGTTGATTAACGGATACTTCGGCTTGATGATTCCATCGAGCACTTCGACTCCGACGATAGCCGGATCGTTACGCCGAAAGACGAATCCCTTCAACAGCTTGATCTTGCCCGGTCTGATCAGCAGGTCCATTTCGGCCTTCGCTCCAGCCAATCTCTGAGCATCAACCCAGCGGGAATACTCCTCCAACACATGATAGAGCACATCACCCTTGAACACTGGAATCTTCGACAAGGCGATCTCCTCCTCCGCATCCGGCAGAAGTTTCACGCCAAACGCCAGCACGACACCTAGATACGGATCCTTAACGTGCACAGCCTTAGCCTCGACA
>Ga0137396_10001535_pt1 | contig 12201 bp, 7 predicted proteins | sample czc16metaG_FD_108284 | JGI IMG/M metagenome (GOLD analysis project Ga0137396, IMG submission 108284) | Vadose zone soil microbial communities from Angelo Coast Range Reserve, California, USA - czcobulk3.16 metaG | ecosystem: Environmental > Terrestrial > Soil > Vadose zone | place: USA...
GCCGGCGCCGGCTGGGCGGTTTGCGCGGCGGCCGGGGCCATTGATCCGAGACCCAGGGCCACACCGGCAACCGCTCCGAAAGCCCAACGCGCGGCGAGGAAGTTCACTGGGGCCTACTTTATGGGCGCGACCTTGCGGCTGGGATAGAGGCATCGGGGCCGCCCACGACGGGACGGCAAAACGCCGGTTACGGGTTAGCTGCTTTGTTACGCGCCACGTTCCGGCCGCGCCCGCAGCTCCAGTCCCAGCTCTCGCAGCTGGGCAGCGTCGACCGTCGCCGGGGCTCCGGTCATCGGCTCCTGTGCCTGCTGGTTCTTGGGGAAGGCGATCACGTCCCGGATGGTCTGCTCACCCGCGGCCAGCATCACCGCTCGGTCGATCCCGGGGGCGATGCCGCCGTGCGGTGGGGCGCCGTATTCGAACGCCTCCAGCAGGAAGCCGAAGCGGCGAGCGGCCTCTTCTTTGGTCCAGCCGAGCTGGGCGAAGATCCGCTGCTGCAGCCCCGGGTCGTGGATCCGGATGCTGCCCGAGGCGAGCTCGGTCCCGTTGAGCACCAGGTCGTAGCTGCGCGCCCGGACCCGGAGCGGGTCCGTCTCAATCAGGTCGACGTCGGCCGGGTGCGGCGCCGTAAAGGGATGGTGCTCAGCCTCGATCTGGCCGGTTTCCTCGTTGCGGGCATACATGGGGAACTCGGTAATCCAGGCGAATTCGAAGGCATCCGGAGGGATCAGGCCCTGCCGCTCCGCCACGGCCTTGCGAATGGCCCCCATTGCCCCGGCCGCCACCCGGGGCTGGTCCGCCACCGCCAGCACCAGGTCGCCCGGCCGGGCGCCGGTCGCTCCTTCCAGCGCGCCCAGCTCCTCGGCGGTGAAGAACTTGGTGATCGGCGATCGCCATTCCGGAGCCTCCCGGTACCAGAAGGCCAGCCCTTTCGCTTTCGCGGTCTTCGCCACCTCGGTCAAGGCATCGATCTCTTTGCGACCCAGCGCCGCGCCGCCGGGCACCCGCAACCCACGAATGGCACCGCCCTCGGCCAGGGTCTGGCGGAACACCTGGAATCCCGTGCTCTGAAAGTGCGGCGTCAGGTCGACCAGCTCCAGGCCATAGCGCAGGTCTGGCTTGTCCACGCCATACCGGAGCAGGGCGTCGGCGTGCGTGACACGGCGGAAGGGGACCGCCACGGCGCGACCCAGGACCGTCTGCCAGACAGAGGCGAAGCAGCGCTCGGTCACATCCAGCACGTCGTCTTCGGTGACGAAGGACATCTCCAGGTCGAGCTGGGTGAACTCGTTCTGCCGGTCGGCGCGCAAATCCTCGTCGCGATAGCAGCGCGCGATCTGGAAGTACCGGTCATAACCGGCCACCATCAGGATCTGCTTGTACAGTTGCGGCGATTGGGGCAGCGCGTAGAAGCGGCCGAGGTTGACCCGGCTGGGCACCAGGTAATCGCGCGCGCCTTCCGGCGTGCTCCGGATCAGCACCGGCGTCTCGATCTCCAAGAAGCCTTCCCGGTCGAGGAAGTCGCGGATGGCCTTGACCATACGGTGGCGCAGATCCAGGTTGCGCGTCATCTCCATGCGGCGGAGATCCAGGTAGCGATAGCGCAGCCGCAGGGACTCATCAGCCTCGGTTCGTTCGTTCACCGGGAACGGGGGCGTCTTCGACCGGCTCAGGATCTCCAGCGCTTCGGCCTCCACCTCGATCTCTCCGGTCGGGAGGGTGGGGTTCTCGGCTCCCGGCGGGCGACGACGGACCGTGCCGTGGACGTGAACCACGAATTCCAGCCGCAGGTCTCCGGCCCGGGTGAATGCCTCCGCCCGGTCGGGGTGGAATTGCACCTGCACCAGGCCCGATCGGTCCCTGAGGTCGATGAAGATCAGGCCGCCGTGGTCCCGCCGCCGGTGCACCCACCCGTACAGGTCCGCCGGACGGCCTGCGTCGGCGGCTCGCAGGAGACCGCAGCGGACCCGTTGCGTCAAGCTCATATCGACTCAGCAGGATGCTTCGCCAGCATCTCGAGCACGCTGTGGAGCAAGTCGTTGCGGAGGACCGACTTCTGTTCTTTGAGACGCAAATCCCGCAGGGTCACACGATCACCCGCATCTTCTTGCAAACCAACGAGCAAGGCCAACCAGGCACGCATCTTCGAGGCCCGCCCCAGTTTCGCATCGAGTCGTGCGTTTGATACGTCGGCATGGACTGCCAGGCCCCGTATGCGCAGGGCCTCCGCGAGTTCCTGCATGAGCGGGAGAGCCGACTTGTCAACCGCAATCGCGTAAATGGCGGGAGCGGTGTCCTGAGTCTTCAGGATCGTGGCCGTTCGATCCAGGCCCAGGGCCAAACCCACGCCAGGGGTGTTCCGGTAGCCGAGGTCCGCCGCCAGACCATCGTAGCGACCACCTCCACCGAGGGAGTTTTGGGCGCCGCTGAGGCTTTCATGCCAGAACTCGAAGGCCGTCCTCGTGTAGTAATCGAGCCCGCGAACCAACCGTGGATTCACCACATAGGGAATGCCACCTCGCTGGAGGCCGCGTTCCACCTCCGCAAACGCCTGGCGGCAGGCGTCGCACAGGAAGTCCAGAGTCCTGGGAGCGCTGGCTTGGAGCGCCACGGCGTCTGGATCCTTGGAATCCAGCAGGCGCAGCGGGTTTCGCTCAAACCGGCTTCGATCCTGCTCCGACAGGGCATCCAGGTAGGGGCGGTAATACTCGCGGAGCGCGTCCCGATAGCGGGGACGACAGGCGGCGTCCCCGATGCTGTTCACCTGCAGACTGACGCCCGACAGCAGCAGCGACGCGAACCAGCGCCAGCCCAGCGCGATCACCTCGACATCGAGGCCGGGGGCGGCGTCGCCGATGACCTCCACCCCGAATTGATGGAACTGCCGGTAGCGGCCGGCTTGTGGCCGGTCGTACCGGAAGAACGGCCCGAGGTAGTAGAGGCGAACCGGCTGCCGTTCCCGATCGAGACCGGCGTCAAAGTAGGCGCGAACCACGGGAGCGGTCCCTTCCGGCCGAAGCGTCATCGATCGCCCACCGCGATCGGAGAATGTGTACATCTCCTTGGTCACCACATCGGACGTCTCTCCGGCACTTCTGACAAAGAGCGCGGTCGCCTCGAAAATGGGCGTATCAATGCGTTGATACCCGTGGCCGGTGGCGATGGCCTCGGCGGCGCCGGTCATCTCCTGCCAGTACAGTTGCTCCGCCGGCAGGATGTCTTGCGTCCCGCGCGGACGCTGCGCAACTGGCGCCATGATTTGCCAAAGCTTAGCAAGGGGGTTTAGCCGGCGCGTTCGTGCGAGGCGGGCTCGTCGGCGCGGGCAATGCGGTTGCGTCCCTCGCGCTTGGCCAGGTACAGCGCCCGGTCGGCCGCCTGCACCAGGGCTTCGCGCGTGTCGCCGTCTTTCGGGAAGCTGGCGATCCCCAGGCTCATGGACAGGTTCGAGATGACCCGGCCCTCGAAGACCAGCGGCCGCATGGCGGCCTGCCGGATTCGCTCGGCGACGCCGGCCGCGATCCGGGCGTCTGCCCCGGGAAGCACCAGCACGAACTCATCGCCCCCATAGCGGGCGACCAGGTCCTTGGGCCGCACCTCGGGCGTGAGGACCTGTTCGGCGAGATAGCGCAGCACCGCGTCGCCCGCCAGGTGGCCGATGGTGTCGTTGATCTCCTTGAAATGATCGAGGTCGCATAGCACCAGGGCCAGCCGATCGCGTGACCGACGAGCCCGCTGCAGCTCGCGCTCCAGCCGGGTCTCGAAGCCGCGGTGGTTGGCCACGCCGGTCAGCCCGTCCGTCATGGCCAGGTGACGGGTCTCTTCGAACAGGAAGGCGTTCTCGATGGCAATGACCGCCTGGTTGGCCAGGGTCTGGAGGACCCGCAACTCGCTCGGCTCCAGGGTGCGCGGCTCTCGCATATGGATGGCCAGGGTCCCGACCACGACCCCACCCAGGGTCATCGAGACCCCCACCGCCCGCTGCAGACCCACCTTTTCCAGGAGGCGCTGTGGCAGGCGAGGCTCACTGGCCAGATCGAGCTCGACGAGCGACGCGGATCCGGCCATGCGGTGCGACAGGGCGCCCGCGCTGACCCGGACCGCATGCATTTCGCTGCGCGAGGCCGGCCCGACGGCCACGTCGGCGAACCGGTCGTGCCACTCGGGTTTGCTGAGGTGGATGGAGGCGTAGGGCACCTCGAGGATCTCCATGGTGGCCCGGGCCACGGCCCGCAGCAGGTTGTCCGCCCCAACCGTCACGGTGGTCAGCGCTTGGGAGATCTTCTCCAGAGCGATGATCGCCTGGTCGAGCCGGCGGGCCTGCACCTCGGTCTTGTGCTGCAGGTCGATGTTCTCGACCATGAGGGCCACCTCGGTGGCGATGGTCTGCAGAACCTCAACGTCCTGCTGGGGGGGCACGTACCCGGCTGGCGCCCCCAGCAGCAGGTAGCCAGCCGTCTCTGCGCCGCGGGAGAGAGGCACCACCAGGGCGCGGTCGAGTCCGGTCGTCTCACCGAAGAGCCGCATGGCGGGTCGACCGTCCAGCGAGGGGTCCTCGACGGTCTCGATGTCGGTCTCATGTTCCAGGTCGAACCCTTCCGCCAGGTCGACCTGCTCGAAGCGGTGCAGCAGGTCGGCCGAGTCAGCCCCAAAGCCCACCAACGCGCGGGGCTCAACCCGCTGAGTCTCCCCATTGCGGGACAGGAGGAGCGCGGTTTCGATCCCCAGCGCTTTGAGGCTGACACTGAGAATGGCCTCGGCCATCTCTCCGGGTTCCCCCCGGCGTCCCAATCCCACCCGGGTCTGATGCAGGGCAGCCAGGCGGGCCATCTGGTCGTGCAGGTCGCGCGTCCGCTCCTGCAGGTCCTCGGTCATGGCATTGAAGGCGTCGGCCAGATGGCCGAGCTCATCCCGCCGTCGGACCTGGAGACGGCGGCCGAGCTCGCCGCGGGCCACGGCCGCGGTGCCGGCCACCAGGTCGTCGATGGGGCGCGTGATTCGTAGCGCCAGGATGTACCCGATGATGAGCAGGAGCAGCACCATGGCGGTGAAGAGAATGGTCATCTGCAGGGCTGAGCGGACCCCCGCGTCCACCACGGTCTGGCGGGAGAGGGCGACGGCCAGGAAGCCCACCGGACGCTGGCGTAGATAGAACAAAGAGAACTGGAACTCGTAGGGGTGCTGGCCCACGTCGAAGGTCCGGCGAGCGGCCCGTCCGGGCGACGCCAGGCCCAGGTAGGAGCGGGTGTGCTCGTCCAGGACGTCTTTGCCCACGCCGGGGAGCGTGGAACCAAGCAGCTGTCCGTTTTGATCAAGCAGCACCACGTCGGCCATGGCTTTGCTCCGCATCTCGGCCAAAACCGAGGACAGGGGAGTCTCCAGCAGAATGCCCCCCACCACCTGGTCATGGCTGAGGACCGGTCCGGCGGCCGCTAGCGTAGAGGGCGGGCTGCCCATGTACCCCACCCATTTGTCGCCCAGGGCGTCGTAGTTTCCGTGCAGCACCTGGGCGATCAACGGCTCTGCCGACAGGTCAGTGCCGCTCTGGAAGGTGAGGCCACCCGGGTTGGTCGGGTTCGGTTGCTCGATCTCGAGCAGCGTGCGGCCCTGGACATCGAAGATCTTCAGGCTTCCCAGCCGGCCGTTGACCTCGATCGGCACGACCAGCTGTTTCAGGGCTGCTTCATCAGCCCTGAGGATGGCGGCGTCGACCCCCTCCGTGTTGGCGACCTGCCGGATGGCGGCCACCTGGCGTCCCTGAAGGATAGCCGCGCCATCCAGCGCCGCGTCCTGCGCCTGGACCAGCTGGCTGGCGACCCGTTGCTCCAGCGAATTGGCCACCAGGCTGGTGGTGAGATAGGTGCCAACGATTCCCAGGATCACCATCAGCAGCAGGAAGGGGGCAATGATCTGTGTCCGGATTCGAAGGGGCGGCAGGCCAGGCAGCCGGCTGATCAGCTGGGGCAGCCTCACCGCCCTCACCGTTTGCAGTTTCCAGTCCCGGCGCCGGTGCCGCCACCCCGGTTGCACGGAGTCGGCGAGGGAGTCGGAGCCGGCGTGGGGGCGGGCGTGGGGCTGGTCGTGGGGGCGGGCGTGGGGCTGCCCGTGGGGCTGGGCGTGGGACTAGGCATGACGCTCGGGCTGGGCGCCGGCTTCCCGCCAGCCACCGGTCTCCCTGGACCGGCCGCGCTGGGGACGGCGTTGGGCGGGGTCATGGCCAGGATCGGAGGAATAACGAGGGTCGCCTCCGGGCCCGTTGAGCCGTAAAGACGATCCTGTAACGCCTCGGCAACGATGGTCGAGCGCAGCGGTCGAGTCTTCAGGCCGGGATCGAGCCCGAAGTCGGCGCCCAGCTGGGGCAGCCCGACCCAGGCCAGTCCGTCCGCGGGGCGGAGGGCGGCCAGCGCCACCACCCCGAACAGCAGGGCGATGCCGGCCGCTACTGTCAGGTAGCCGGCCAGCGCGCGGCGAGGATTGGAGGTGACACCCATGGTCGGCCCAATTGGCCACGCCGATGGTAGGCGCGCGCCGTTACGGAATGCCTAAAGTCGCCACGTCGCTGCCAATTTTCCCCGCCTAACTGGCAGCCAGGTTCCCTTCCCGGGCAACCGTGTGCACGTCCTTGACCGTCTCCAGCCGCTCCATCAGCCGGCTCAGTTGCGTGAGGCTATTGATCTCCACGGTGGTCGAGATCACTGCGGTCTTATCGTCGTAGACCTGGACCTCGGCTCCGGTCAGGTTGATCTTGTTTTCGGCGATGACGGTGGCAATGTCGCGCAGCAAGCCGGTGCGGTCCCAGGCCTCGATCTTGATGCCAACCTGGTAGAGCTGCCGGCCGCCGGTATCCCACTCCACGTCAACCAGCCGCTCCCGGCTCTGGGCGTTGACAATGTTGGGACAGGATGCTCGGTGCACGCTGATGCCCTTGCCGCGGGTGATGTACCCGGCGATGGTGTCTCCGGGTACCGGCTTGCAGCAGCGGGCGATCTGGGAGAGCACACCGCTCTCCCCCTTGACGCGCACCTCACCGGTCGGCTTGAACTGCGGAACGAAGGGGATCAGCGGGAACTCCCCGCTGGTGTCCGGCTGGTCGCCGGCCGCCGCCTTCACCAACACGGCGTACGGGCTGACGTCACCGTAGCCGATGGCCGCGTAGAAATCGGTCAGGTCGTTGAATCGGAATTCCTTCGCCAGGTCCAGCAGTTGCGCCTCGCTCAAGGAGGCAATCGGTCGCTGCTGCATCCGGCGGAACTCCTTGTCCAGCAGCTCCTTGCCTTTGGTGATGTTCTCTTCGCGCCGCTCCTTCTTGAACCACGCCCGGATCTTTTGCGCGGCGCCGGCGGTCTTGACAAAGCTCAGCCAATCGCGACTGGGGCCGTGGGGGCCGCGTGAGGTAACGATCTCCACGATGTCGCCGTTTTCCAGGGCGTGGTCCAGCGGAACCATGCGGTTGTTGACCTTGGCGCCGATGCAATGGTGGCCCACCTCCGTGTGAATGCGGTAGGCAAAATCGACGGTGGTGGCGCCCGACGGCAGGGCCAGCACGTCGCCCTTGGGTGTAAAGACGAACACCTCGTCCTGGAAGACGTCGACCTTGACCGCGTCCACGAACTTCTCGGCGTCCAGTACCTCCTTCTGCCAGTCCATCAGTTGGCGCAGCCAGGCGAACCGCTGGTCGAGCTTGCGCTCGTCTTTGCCCGCCCCTTCCTTATAGGTCCAGTGGGCGGCCACGCCCCACTCGGCCGTCCGGTGCATCTCGTGGGTGCGAATCTGGATCTCCATCGGCTCCCCCGTGTGGCTGACCACGGTCGTGTGCAGCGACTGGTACCCATTGGACTTGGGCATCGCGATGTAGTCCTTGAACCGGCCAGGGATGGGCTTCCACAGCGAGTGGATGACCCCCAGGGCGCCGTAGCAATCTTTGATCGAGTCGGTCAGCACCCGGATGGCGGAGAGGTCGTAGATCTCGTCGAAGTCCTTGCCCAAGGCCAGCTTATTGGCGATGCTGTACACGTGCTTGGGCCGGCCGGTGGTCTCGGCTTTGATCGCGACCGCGGTCAGCTCGCGCTGCAGGATCTCGGTGACGTCGCTGACGTAGGCTTCGCGTTCCTTTCGCTTGCGCGCGATCTTCTTGACGATGTCGTGGTAGTTGTCGGGGTGCAACTCGGCGAAGGAGAGGTCTTCCAGCTCCCACTTGATACCCCACATCCCCAACCGGTGGGCCAGCGGGGCGTAGATGTCGAGCGTCTCCTGCGCCATGGCCCGGCGTCGCTCCTGGGGCAGGAAGTTCACAGTGCGCATGTTGTGCAGCCGGTCGGCCAGCTTGGTCAGCACCACCCGGATGTCTTCGGCCATGGCCACCAGCATCTTGCGGACGTTCTCGGCCTGCGCTTGCTCCTGGCTGTGGAACGAGATCCGCTCCAGCTTGGTGACGCCGGCCACCAGCTTGCCCACCGTCGGTCCGAAGCTTTGCTCCAGGTCCTGCACCGTCAGGTGGGTGTCCTCCACGGTGTCGTGCAGGATGGCCGCGGCCAGCGTGTCGCGGTCCATCTGCAGGTCGGCCAGGATGGCGGCCACCGCCAGGGGGTGTTCGATGAACTTTTCGCCCGAGAGCCGGTTCTGGTCGTGGTGGGCACTGGCGGCCGTCTCATAGGCGCGCGAGAGGACCTCCAGATCCTGCGGCGGCAGGTATCCCACCTTGGCGACCAGGTCGGCGAATTGCATGGTTTTCAGTCCTCTTGAATGTTTGTACCCAAAATTATGAAGACGCGCCGGGCCTGCTGCCGCGACGCGCCGGGCCGACGCCGGCTAATAGGCCTTCGCCCAGATGACGTCGCTGACAGCGGGCCGGCCACAGACGGCGCAAGGTCCGGCCAGCTTGGCGGCGGTCTTGCGGATAACGCGCGTGGTGGCGCCGCCCGTCCGTTCCTGGACCAGCTTCTCGTCCTCGGCGCTGCCGCACCAGGGCGTGACCACGAACCCGATCTGGTGCTCGAAGTAGTCGACCAGGGCCTCCAGCGAGTCCAATCGGACGGTGTGCTCGTCCCGGAACTTCAGGGCTCGCGCGTACAGGGCGGTCTGGACCTCCTCCAGCGCGACGGGCAGCCGGCTCTTCAGCATGGCCAGCGGCACGGACTCCTTCTTGCTCCGGTCGAGGCGGCGGACCAGCAGGACCTCCCCCTTGGCCAGGTCGCGAGGCCCCACCTCGATCCGCAGCGGCACGCCCTTGAGCTCCCACTCGTTGAACTTGAAGCCGGGGCGCTCATCCCGCCAGTCCACCTTGATGCGGACGCCGCCGGCGGGATGCAGGGCCGGGCCCAGCGCCTCCTGGATCTGAGATTTTTCGTCCTCACTCCGAAAAATCGGGACGACCACCACCTGGATCGGCGCGATTTTAGGCGGGAGCTGCAGCCCGAAGTCGTCGCCGTGGGCCATCACCACGGCCCCCACCATCCGGGTGGACATGCCCCAGCTGGTGGAGTGGGGATACTCCCGTTGGTTGGACCGGCCGGTGAAGGTCAGGTCGTACGCCCGCGTGAAATTCTGCCCGAAGTAGTGCGAGGTGCCGGCCTGGAGTGCCTTGCCATCCTTCATCATGGCTTCCACCGCGGTGGAGTACTGGGCCCCGGCGAACTTTTCGGTTTCGGACTTCCGGCCCAGGAAGACCGGCATGGCGCACCAGTCCTCGCAAATCTGGCGGTAGCACTCCAGCATCCGGTCGACCTCTTCCTCGGCCTCCGCGGCCGTCTCATGGAAGGTATGCCCCTCCTGCCACAGGAACTCGCGGGTGCGCAGGAAGAACCGGGTGCGCAGCTCCCAGCGGAAAACGTTGTTCCACTGGTTGGTGAGCACCGGCAGGTCGCGGTACGACTGGATGTAATCGCGCAGGACGCTAGCAATCATGGTCTCGGAGGTTGGGCGCAGGACCAGCGGTTCCTCGAGTTCCTTGCCCCCGCCGTGGGTCACCAGTTGGAACTCGGGCGCAAATCCCGCCACGTGCTCCTTCTCTTTTTGCAGGAAGCTCAGCGGAATCAGGGCGGGAAAGTACCAGTTCTCGTGGCCGGTTTGCTTGATCAGCGCGTCCAGCGGATCGCGGATGTTTTCCCAGAGGGCATACCCGTAGGGGCGGATAACCATGGACCCGGCGACGGGTGAGTTGTCCGCCAGCTCGGCCTTGCGGACCACGTCGTTGTACCAGCCCGGGAAGTCCGAAGACTGCTTGCGGATGTCCTTGACGAACCCGTCGTCACTGCCGGCCGGCATGTGGCTGACGATTATACGGGCAGTCGGCCATTCGGCCGGTCGGGCTGCGCCATTCAGCCGGCCGATCGAGGCAGGACGAAACTCGCGGCGCAACCTGCCAATCCGATGATCGGGTCGGACAGCGTGTACCTGCCGATCCGCGCCAAGATCATCGTCCCCTTCTTCGTGGTCCTGCTGCTGGTGGGCGTCCTGGGGACGTGGCTGGCGACGGCCCGGCTGTCGCTCGCCGCTGCCGCCGAGTTCGACGCCGGCCTGCTGCGGGCTAGCCTGCTGGCCAACGATCGGCTCGAGGTCCTCGAAACCGACCGGCTGGCTCAGCTGCGGGCTGCCACCGACACCCTCGGAGTTCCGGAGGCGGTCGCCCGCGGCGACCGGCCGACCCTGGCCCGGCTGCTCACTCCGCTGGCCGGCAACACGGCACCGGCCAACCTCGAGCTTCGCGTGTTGGATCGGGGCGGACACCAGCTGTTCGGGGTCGGCGGCAGCCTCGCAGGGCCCGTCACCCTGCCGAACCTCGACTCTCAGCTTGCTCCGCTGGCCCCGGTCCAGGATGCGCTGGCGGGGCGAACCGATGGGTTGGGCGAGCGCAACGTCTTTCTGGACGCCGGCCCGTCACAGCCCGAGCTCTACTGGATCGGGCCGGTCTGGAACAGCTGGGGCCAGGCGGTCGGCGCCATCCTGATCGGGGAGTCGGTGGCTGACGTCGCCCGTGGCATCCCCGGGTCCTCGTTCTACGACGGCCACGGCAGCCTCTTGAGCTCAGCGCTGCCGGCCCCGCGCTCCCTCAATCAAACCGTCCGTCAGCAGGTCACGGCCGGCCAGGCGATCCGGGTCATGGAAGTCCGTGACGGTCACCAGGTCGGCACCTTGTTCAGTGATTGGACGCTGCGCGGGCATCCGCTGGGCTACCTGGGAACGTCCCTGAATGCCGACGGCTTGACCGCCCTGCTGGCGCAGCTGCGCCTGCTGCTGACGGCCATCTTCGCCGCGGCCGGGCTGCTGACGCTGCTGGCGGGGGCGCTGGTGGCGTGGTGGATCACCCGGCCGGTGGAAGAGCTGGCCACGGCCACCCGTGTGATTGCCGGCGGGGACCTCGCCTACCGAGCCCGGGTGCGCTCCCGGGACGAGATCGGCTCGCTAGCCCAGTCGTTCAACCACATGGCCGCCAGCCTGGCCGACAAGACGGGGCAGCTGGAAGACATCTACTTCAGCAGCATGGAAGCCCTGGCCCGGGCCATCGACGCTCGGGATCCCTACACCTTCGGCCATTCCGAACGGGTGGCGGCCATCAGCGTGGAGATCGCGGCGGCCATGGGCCTGGATCCCGGGGCGCGCCTGGCGCTGCGGCGAGCGGCCCTGCTGCACGACATCGGCAAGATCGGCATTGCCGACCGCGTGCTGCACAAGCCGACACAGCTCAATGACGAAGAGACCGGCACCATGCAGGAGCATCCCCGCATCGGGTACGAGATGCTGAAAGGCCTGCGTTTCCTCCAGCCCAGCCTGGCCGGCGTGCTGCACCATCACGAGCGCTGGGACGGCACGGGCTATCCCGACGGTATCGCCGGCTCGGGCATCCCGCTGCTGGTCCGCATCCTGACCGTGGCCGACGTCTTTGATGCCCTGACGTCGGAGCGACCGTACCGGCGGGCGCTGAGCCCGGAAGCCGCCACCCGGGCGATCACTGTCGAGTCCGGGGTCCGCTATGACCCCGACGTGGTCACGGCGTTCATGGCCCGTCGCCAGGCGATCGCGGCCATCGTCGACCACGTGGAGAGCAAGGCATCATGAGGCGGGCTGCCCTGTGGGTCGTGCCGGTGGCTGCCGCCCTGTGCCTGGGCCAGGCCTTCTGGGTAGCGGCGCTGCGGGGCTCGACCCTGCCGACGACCATGGCACTGCCGGTAAACGTCCACATGCTGACCGCGCCGGGCTACCATGGCC
>Ga0137396_10001537_pt1 | contig 12190 bp, 11 predicted proteins | sample czc16metaG_FD_108284 | JGI IMG/M metagenome (GOLD analysis project Ga0137396, IMG submission 108284) | Vadose zone soil microbial communities from Angelo Coast Range Reserve, California, USA - czcobulk3.16 metaG | ecosystem: Environmental > Terrestrial > Soil > Vadose zone | place: USA...
ATCTCGGGAACCAACACGATGCGGGTCGCCCGCCGTCCCAGCAACTCGTCGGGGACCATGGTGATGCCGTAATTCTCCAGCAACCACGGGAGGTGCGCCGACTCGAAGATGTCCTCCTCCGAATTCAACCCTGTGGTCGTGATGCCGGTGCGCCGCTGGGGATCAAATCGAATCTCTGAGCCCGGGCGACGGATAACGGTGAATCGGCGGGAGGGTCCGAGCGCGAGATAATCCAGTTGTGTCCAGTCCGGGGGGTCGTGCTCCACTTGCACCAAGGAGGCGACCGTGTGTGTCGTTCCCTCCCAGGTCACAACGATCTGCTCGCCCTGGTAGGCGACCGTGGAGCGGGCACGGACACTCTGCACGAGCGGCGCGGGTGCCGTGGCGGCGTCTAGGCGCCGCACGTCGAGCGCGAACGTGAGCCCGAGTGTCGCCGCTAACCCCAGCAGCAGGACAGACCTTATCGAGTCTTCTGGGCGGCCGGCCATTCAGGAAAGGTCTCGTAGGGCAGCGCACTGCTGAGGTACGACGTCAGCGTGACGTCAGCCATGGGGTGTACTGCCGCAAACTCCGCTTGCTGCTGGAAATACCACAGGGCAGAGACACGGTTGCTTTGGCGCGGTGCGGTGGGCACGCGCAGCTGGAGTAACAGAGCGATGCCGGCGGCCATCGTGGCCACCGCGATCAGCCACTGCGGAACCGTCTGCCGGGTTTCTACCATGGCGATCCGGGCAAGTGTGCGCGACAATGCGGCGGGATGCGGACGGATGGGGGGCGCCGTGTGTAAGAGACTGCGGACCGCTCGGAGGTCATCGAGCGTGGTGCGGCACTCTGTACACTCTGCCAGATGGGCGGCCACGACGGATGCTTCCTCCGCAGTAAGGGTTCCGTCCAGGTAGGCGGTGAGCTCGTGAGAGAGATGCACTATCACAGATCACCCTGCTGCAGAGCATCGACGTAGGGACGCAACCATTCGCGCAGGGCCAAGCGAGCCCGGTGGAGGCGCGAGCGCACGGTGCCGATCGGGCACCGGAGGATTTCGGCGGCCGCGTCATACGGCAGCCCCTGGAGGTCGACCAGCGCCACGACCGCTCGAGCGTCAGGGGGCAAGGCGCGTAACGCGCGCAACACAGGGCCGTCGAGCGCTCCTTCGACCACTTCACTCGGACCGGCCGCGGGATCCATGACCGCCGCCCCGCTGACATCATCCAGCGAGAAAATCTTCCGACGGCGTTCCCGCCGCAGACGGTCCACGAAGGAGTTGTGCATAATGCGGAAGAGCCACCGATCAAACCGCGTCCCGGGTTGAAACCGGTGGAAGGCACGAAAGGCTTCTTCCGCGGCCTGCTGCAACAAGTCCTCGCTATCGTGTGCGTTGCCTGTCAGGTAGTAGGCGAACCGGTACGCGTGCTGCCAGTGGGCAGCGAGGAGCTCGGCGAAGCTCTCCTGCGAGGCCGTACGATCTGCGGCCGAACCGAAGGTCGTCCCTGGGACTGAGCCCGCAAGGGGCGTTTGAACGCGCTCCATGGCATTTTCGGCGGGAGGTGCTGCCCGGTCCCCGCCACCCGATTGAGCCGTCACTTCACGATCGTGACGCTGCCTGCTTGGTATGTCAATGCTGGCCCCCGGCCACTTGCCGTACCGGTAATTGCGACGGTCTTGCCGACCTTGAGGTCGCGGAAGGAGGCGCCCTTACCGGCGTTGAGGACCTTGGTCCTGGCCGTGTGTCTCACCCACAGCTTCCCGTGCGTCTTGAGCCCGGCCCCTCGCGTAACTTTCAGAACCTCGACTTGCGCCCAGCTTCTGCTGATCCGGAGAATTCTTGCCTCGATCTCGAAAGGCGCGCGGCGCGTCGTCGAGGTCGGCGCAGGAGAGGGAGAAGGGGAGGGTGTTTGTGCCGCTACCATCGTCGAGCTCACCAGGAGCACCGCGACGACGGTGAGAGCGTGACCCACACGACCCTTCAAACGCAATTCCCCCTCTGCAGACGCTTCAATCAATAGAACGTTTAAGGCCCCGGGGAAGTTCCTCATAGAAGTTTACCACGGTCCCCCTGATCCAGCGCCGCGTGAGACGCTCATTCTCATTGGGGTTGTATACTAGGTCGAGAGATCGATGTGCGTGACAACACCTGGAGGATTGGTGTGACCCGATTGGATCCGCACGCTGCTCAGGCGACGCTCCGCGTCGACAATCGAACGGTTGCGTACTACCCCTTGCATGCTCTTCGCCCGCAGCTCGCGACGCCTCTGGAGCGACTTCCTGCAACCGTGAAGGTCCTGCTGGAGAACGTCGTGCGACATGCCGCCGGCGGCCTGTTTTCCGCGGACGATGTCGCGACACTCGCCGCCTGGCAGCCAGGCCTGACGTCTCGTCGCGAATTTCCATGTCTGCCCTCACGGGTGCTGCTGCAGGACTTTACCGGCGTGCCGGTTGTGGTGGATCTGGCCACCATGCGCGATGCCGTCGCGCAGTTAGGGGGCGATCCGCGCCGCGTCAACCCCGTAATCCCCGCCGATCTGGTCATTGACCACTCGGTGCAGGTGGACATTTTCGGGGTGCCGGGGGCGTTTGGACGCAACGTGGCCTATGAGTATGAGCGTAACCGCGAGCGATACATGCTGCTGCGATGGTCGCAGCAGGCGTTCGCCAACTTGCGCGTGGTGCCTCCGGGTACCGGGATTGTCCATCAAGTCAACTTGGAGTACCTGGCTCAGGTGGTATCGGTTCAGCGCGTGGACGGAGGTGAACTCGCCTATCCCGACACGCTCATCGGTACTGACTCGCATACCACGATGGTGAACGGGATGGGTGTTTTGGGATGGGGCGTCGGGGGAATCGAGGCGGAGGCCGTGATGTTGGGTGAGCCGACCTATCTCACGACCCCCGAGGTGGTCGGGTTCCGCCTGACCGGCCGTCTGCAGGAAGGGGTGACTGCCACTGATCTGGTGCTGACCGTCACCCAGCTACTGCGCACTGTCGGGGTCGTGGGGAAGTTCGTCGAGTTTTTCGGGCCCAGTGTACAGGCTCTGGCTTTGCCGGATCGGGCGACGATTGCCAACATGGCCCCAGAGTATGGGGCGACAGCCGCCCTCTTCCCCATTGACGCCGAGACCTTGGCCTACCTGCGTCTGACTGGACGGCCTGAAGCCCACGTGCGGGTCGTGGACGCGTATGCGCGGGCCCAAGGGTTGTTCCACACGCCGGCCGAGACCGAGCCCGTGTTTGATCAGGTTGTGGAGCTGGATCTGTCTGCGGTGGAGACGAGTCTGGCAGGACCGCGACGGCCGCAGGATCGCGTGCCCCTGCCTCAGACGTCCCGGAGCTTCCGGGTGGCATTTGCCGAGCAACTCGCGCCGTCGGCAGGGAAGAGTGCGACGGCTACCGCCGTGGCCGAGCGGCCTCCCGTCGTGCAGCTCCAAGTCGATGGTCACGCGGCCACGCTGACGCATGGCGCGGTCGTGATCGCGGCGATCACCAGTTGCACCAACACGAGTAACCCTGAGGTGATGGTCGCGGCGGGGCTGCTCGCCAAGAAAGCGGTGGAACGCGGACTGCAGCGCAATCCCGCCGTCAAGACGAGCTTGGCCCCGGGATCTGCGGTGGTGACATCCTATCTGGATCGTGCCGGTCTCACGCCCTACCTCGACGCGCTGGGATTCCAGCTCGTCGGGTACGGGTGCACGACCTGCATTGGTAACAGCGGCCCCTTGCCGCAGCCGATCGCCGAGGCGATTCAACAGCACGACTTGGTTGTTGTCGCCGTGCTCAGCGGGAACCGCAACTTCGACGGCCGCATCCACCCATTGGTGCGAGGCAGCTATCTGGCCTCCCCGCCACTGGTGGTCGCATTCGCCCTGGCGGGCACCGTGGAGATCGACTTGCTCACCCAGCCGCTCGGACGAGACCGCCAAGGCCGCCCCGTGTACTTGAAAGATCTGTGGCCGAGCGCTGCGGAGGTGCACGCGGTCGTGCGCCAGGCAGTGTCCCCGGAGCTGTTCACGACGCGCTACCGGGATGTCTTCACAGGAGATGAGATGTGGCAGACCATGGCCGCAGGTGCGGGCGAGCGGTTCCGCTGGGAGGCCGCGTCCACCTACGTCCGCCAGGCGCCGTTCTTTGCGGGTCTGTCGCCGCAGCCTGCACCGATCCACGACATCCGTGGGGCCCGAGTGCTGGCGTGGGTGGGCGACTCGGTGACGACAGATCACATCTCGCCCGCGGGGGCGATCCCGCCCGAGAGCCCGGCGGGCCGCTACCTCATCGAACACGGCGTGAAGCCTGCCGACTTCAACACCTACGGCGCGCGCCGCGGGAACCATGAGGTGATGATGCGCGGGACATTCGCCAACATCCGGCTGCGGAACCGCCTAGGCGGCGGCCGCGAGGGTGGGTGGACAACGCACTATCCGTCTCAAGAGCTCATGACGATCTACGATGCTGCGATCCGCTACCAACGGGAGGGCACGCCGCTGGTGGTCTTCGCGGGCAAGGAGTATGGGGTGGGGAGCTCACGGGACTGGGCAGCTAAAGGACCTCTTCTGTTGGAAGTCCGCGCGGTGCTGGCAGAGAGCTTCGAACGCATCCATCGCAGCAACCTGATTGGGATGGGGATTCTGCCGCTTCAGTTTGCGGCGGGGACTACGCCTGCGTCTCTTGGACTGGATGGTACCGAGGCGATTGAGATCACGGGAATTGCTGACCTGCGGCCCGGTCAGGTGCTGACCGTGTCCGCGCGCCGCGATGGGAGTACCAAGACATTCCAAGCGACCGTGCGCGTGGATACCCCCATCGAGGTGGAGTACTATCGGCATGGCGGGATCCTGCCGTATGTCGCCAGGAAGCTGGCTAAGACGAAGAGATAGGGTCGCGATTCACCCCGCGTTCGTCTCGTAACCTAAGCGCAGACCACAGCAATCGGAGCGTGGTGCCCGTTCTCCCGCCCCCGATCACCGACGCCTCGGACCTGATGCGGTATGAGGCTGGGTTACGACCGTGCTATTTGGGTTTGGAGGTGGAGCCGTAATACGTGAGGACCGCAATCACGATTCCGAACACTACATTACTCCACTTCAAACTGCTACCGAATAAGAAGAATGGAGACAAGGCCACCCACACACCGGCGAGAAGAGTGACCCAGTAGGTAGTCATTCGACAAGCACCTCCCAGACTGTCTTGTTCACGCGGCTCGACCTGTTCGACGATGGCACGCGTGCTCCTCTACTCTCGCAATTTTGCCTCAATCTCGGGCCAAGTCTCCACTTCCTCAGTTGGTTGCGTCTGCTGCGTGGCATTCGACCGGGTCACGGTTTGCCGAGGACGACGAGCACCGCGAGTGCGGCGGCGCAGCCCAAGACGCCCCCGAAGTAGAAGGGTACCGCTGGGCCAAACGACGTCCACATCCACCCCGCCAGCAGCGAGGCCGGCAGGAGCCCGATGCCGACGAGCGTGGCGTGAAGCCCGATGGCCGTCGCGCGAATAGACGTCGGTGCCAAATCTGCCACCAGCGCCTTCTCCACACCGTCAAACACTCCCATGTACAGCCCGTACACGGGGAACAACAGCCACAGTGATCCCGGACTGGACGCGAGCCCAAAGCCCAGGTACACCAAACCGTAGAGCGCGTACCCTGCGACTAGCAACGTGCGACGGCCCACCCAATCGGACAGGCGCCCCGCTGGATAGGCCACTACCGCGTAGGTGATGTTAAAAACGAGGTACAACACGAGCACTGCGGCCGTCGCTACACCCAGATTCTGTGCGCGCAGCAACAGAAACTGGTTCGATGAGTTACCCAAGGTGAAGAGGAAGACGACGAGCAGGTAGGCGCGCAACTTCGCTGGCAGGACCGACCAGCGCAGCACGGGTGCCTGCGTGCCGACGCGATGGGAGCGCACATCCCGCGCGAAGAACAGGACCCCGACACCGAGAGCGGCGGGGATCAGGGACCACAAGAAGATCGCCCGGAGGTTCGCCGCTCCTGAGCGAAGCAGAACGATCGCTACAACGACACCCAGCGTTGCGCCCAGGGAGTCCATCGCGCGGTGCAATCCGTAGGCGCGGCCCCGACGCGCCGGATCTGCGGAGTCGGCAATGAGTGCGTCCCGGGGCGCCGTGCGCACGCCCTTGCCAAAGCGATCCACGAACCGTCCTGCGAGCACGGTCGGCCACGCCTCAGCCACGACCAGAAACACCTTCCCAAGAGTCGACGCAGCGTATCCTGCGATGGCCAAGGGTTTGCGCCGGCCCAAACGGTCGGAGATGTACCCGGAGAATACGCGCAGGAGGCTGGCGACACTTTCGGCGATGCCCTCAATTAACCCGAGGATGGCTGGCGACGCCCCCAGCGTCTGGGTGAGGAACATCGGCAGGAGCGGGTAGACCATCTCGGTACTGATGTCGGTCAAGAGGCTGGCGAGGCCGAGAATGATGATGTTCATCGGCCCGCATTGTTCTCGAAGGCGTCAGGAGTTCCTCTGCACGCTCGGGGACCCGAACGGGGAAACGAGCGACACCGCCTACGACCGGTGCACGTGGACCGTGAGCCAACCGTGCACGGTAGTCCACCTCCTCATGCCGCGCGTCCACTCACTCCAGATGTGATTGCTTTTGCCACACCCGGCGCAGCCCTAGGGTGTTGCAGGCGCACATCCGGACAGCCGGGCGAGTTCGTCGAGGGAGAGCACACCCTTATAGCGTTGTCCTTTGATCTCCCAGGTCGGATAGACTCTCACACCTGCGTGGCGTAGACCTGGGGGGATCACATTCGATGGGCGATTATCCCCTGGGCGTAGGAAGGGGACTTGTCGCTGCCCTTGCGGACGCGACCATTGGCGCATCGCCACGCGCCCAGGCACGAATGTTCCGTGCCGCGATGACGTCGGCCGGCCCTGCGTGCCCGCACCGACGACAGCAGAATTCCGCTTGCGAGCGGCGGTTCCGCTTGTCCACATGGCCACAGACCGGGCACGTGCGGCTCGTGTTGGCCGGATCCACGAAGACGACCGGTACCCCGGCTTTCGCGGCCTTGTAGGCAATGAACTGCCGCAGTTGCCCGAACGCCCAGTTGTGCAGGCGGGCCCGCTGGCGGCGCCTGGCCTTTATCCTGTCGCGGATGCCCCGGAGGTCTTCCAGGGCAATGCCGCAACAGAGCCGTTGCGCCTTGGCCACCACGCGCTTGGCGATCCCGTGGTTAACATCCCGCTGGTATCGTCCTTGCCGTCCGGAGACTTGCCTGAGCTTGCGCCGCGCTGCCCGCGTCCCCCGCTTCTGCAGGCGCCGGCGGCGGTTGGTGTAGATCCGTCTTTTTTCTTCCACCGCCTGTCCGCTGTGGACCTCCGCCTCGCTGTCCGTGAGCAGGTTGGTCGTCCCCAGGTCGCAGCCCAGGTAATCCTGCACCGGGGCGGGAACGGGGACGTCCACCTCCACCACCTGGTGCAGGATGAACTTGCCGTGCCGATAGCACAGCACCGCCTGATGGCGACTGGACAACCCCGCCTGCGGGCGCGCGGTAAACGGGATCCGAAAGCCATACACGGACACCGTGCCGTCGCGCTTGTACCGGTGCTCGTACACGGGGATCGCCCCGCGCCGCCGAAATGTGGCTTGGTGCTGTCTGCGCTGTGTGGTGCGGTACGCGTAGGCGACCTTGCGGATGACCACCACAGCCGCCGCCGAGGGTAGCTGAAACCGCTCCCGCACCTCCCGATAGGCACGGCGCTGGAGAGGCAACCAGTGCCAGAGGCGTTCTCGGAAGGCGACGCCGGACAGCCAGTTCGCGGCCGCATTGAACCGCTCGAGCCACGCGATCAGCTGGGCGGGGTCAGGCGGGTGCAGACGGACGGTCTCAATACGGTTCATCAGTATATCATCAGTATATTCCTTTTTTAGCGACCGGGGCAACTACTTACGTCCGGGAAACAATCCACGCATTACTTATTAGCATTCCGCCGAATGACCGGGGAGCGAGGCCACACAGCAGATCCCGCGATTTTGCCCAAGATGCACGCACTGATCCTAGCCACGTACGAAGTGGAGCCTTTGGCTGATTCTGCAGAGTCCCTGGCCTCCGAAGCAGTAGTCAACACTAGGGTTCGCCCCTAGAGTAGTACCCGAGGCCCCATGTCCCGACTTGGCGTGTTGACCAGTGGAGGTGATGCCCCCGGCATGAATGCCGCGATTCGCGCGGTCGTGCGAACAGCCACGTCCTACGGGTGGGAGGTTTTAGGCATCCGTCATGGGTATGCCGGTCTGATCGCGAATGACGTAGTGGTGCTGACGGCCCGCGACGTGGGGGGCATTATTCAACTCGGGGGGACCTTGCTCAACTCCGCTCGGTGTCCGGAGTTCCACGACGAGCCCGTCCGCCGCCGTGCTGTCGACACTGTGAGGCGCCACCAGCTGGATGGGGTCGTCATTATCGGCGGCAATGGGTCGCAACGCGGTGCCTATGATCTGGCCCAGTCCGGGGTGCCCGTCGTGGGCGTGGCGTCCACCATCGACAACGACGTGTTCGGGACTGATCAGAGCATCGGGGTGGATACCGCTTTAAACATTGCGCTGGAGGCGGTGGACCGTCTGAAGACCACGGCCTCGGCGTTGCAGCGCGCCTTCTTGGTGGAAGTCATGGGGCGAGACTGCGGCTACCTGGCGTTGATGACGGCGATTGCGGGCGGGGCCGATGCGGTCGTCATCCCCGAGATGGAAACCGACCCTGAGCAACTCATCGCAGACCTCCAGGCGGCCGCAGATCGCGGCAAGGCCCACGCGATGGTCGTCGTCGCCGAAGGCGCGCGGTACAATGCGGAACGGTTGATCGATTATTTTCACGCCCGACGGGAGCGGCTGGGGTATGAGATTCGCGCCACGATCCTCGGCCACGTCCAACGCGGTGGCGCCCCGACGGCATTCGACCGGCTACTCGCAACGCGACTGGGCGCGGCGGCGGTGAACGAGCTCATGGCCGGTCACGCCACGGTCATGGTGGGAGTGCGGCAGGGGGAAATTACCGCCACGCCGCTGGACGAGGTCGTCAGGAATGTCAAGACGCTAGATCTGCGGCTGCTCGACCTCGCCCGGCGGCTGGCCACATAACAGCACGCGAGGCCGCATCGGCCCCGGTCGCCGGAGGCCGGTTGCCAAAGCGTAGACTTACGATCCTCGTGGACTTAGTATCCTGGAGAGGGTCCAGTCACCTCAGGTGGGTGACTCGATCGGGGGCAGCGCGATGACGGGAATGCCGAGTGGAAAACTGGTGAACCTGCGGCGCCTTGCGGATCGCGCCGGCCGATTCAAGATGCTGGCGATCGATCAACGCGATTCGTTGCGGGCGTCCCTCGCCAAGGCCACTGCCCGAGAGCCTAAACAGGTCACGTATGCGGAGATGGCCACGGCAAAGGGAGTCATCACGGAGGTCCTGTCCCCCCACTCCACGGCGACCTTGGTGGACCCCGTGTACGGGTTGCCCCAGGCCGTCAAACTCATCCCGGCAGACGTCGGCGTTCTCGTGGCGAACGAAGATAGTTACGAGCCGGCGGGGCCCGGCGGAAAGCAGCGGAAGGCGCGGTCGATTGATGGGTGGTCGGTCTCCAAGGCGAAGCGTGCCGGCGCCAACGCCGTGAAGCTCCTTGTCTACTACACTCCTGAGGCGTCCACCGAGGTCGTGGCCCACCAACAGCATTTCGCCCGCACGGTCGGTGAGGAGTGTGTGAGAGAGGACATTCCCTTCCTCCTCGAGCTCGTCACGTATCCCATCCAGGAGCCCTCCGCGGATACTCCAGAATTTGCTCGCAAGCGCCCCGTGCACACGCTCGCCTCTGCCCGCGAATTCTCAAAAGACATCTACCACGTGGATATCCTGAAGCTGGAGTTCCCCGGCGACTTGAAATATGCGCGCCCGTTCAACCAGGGCGTATTCGACGGCAAGGACAGGCCGGCGGTCTACGATGTGGAGCAGGTGCAGGCGTTTTGTCAGGAGCTCAACACCGCGGCCCAGCGGCCCTGGGTCATTCTCAGCGGCGGAGTGGCCATTAAGGAGTTTTTGGTTGCCCTCGAACTCGCGGTCGTTGCGGGGGCCAGCGGCTTTCTGTGTGGGCGGGCGATTTGGAAAGATGTCATTCCCAAATATCCCAACGTGGATGCCATGCGCACATTTCTCGCCGACGAAGGCGCGTACAACTTTGCCCGCGCCAATGCTGCAGCCCAACGCGCCCGTCCGTGGTTCGCCCACCCGCACTACGGCGACTGGGATGTGCAACTGATCGACGCCGGAGAGCGCTGGTATCTGGACTACTAACCGAGCTTCAGATCGGTGTGATGAGGAGGACAGGGATGGAGCGAATGAGACGCAAGGGTGAGTCTATCATGGTGCTGGCGGCGCGCTGGATGATTGCCGTCGTTTTGCTGACCGTGGGTACGGTCCTGCTGGCCACCGCCGCCTACGCCGCCTACATCGCCAAGTTGTGGACAGCGGCCGCGCGCGGGGAACCCGCCTGGCCGAGTCGTCCTGCGGCCGAGCGACCACATATTTCCCCACCGCGCGCGTGACAATTTCGAGGCGATCCTGGCCGTGAGCGCTCGAGCCTTGTCTGCCCTCGGTGCTCGCACAGACGCAGATCAACTGGTCTGGAGACCTAAGGGGGGGACCGCCCGGTGAGCACAGCGGATGTCGTGATCATTGGCGGTGGATCGACGGGGACGAGCGTTGCTTTTCAGCTCGCCCGGCGGCGGTACGGCAAGGTCATCCTGGTTGAGCGCGAGACCGTTGGGGCAGGTCCCACGGCAAAGACGATCGGGATCGTCCGGCTGCACTACTCCTACGAACCTCTGGTTCGTCTCGCCTCCCGCAGCCGCGACCTGTTCGGGCAGTTTGAGGAACTCACGGGCGCGGTCGCCGACTTCACCCGCTGTGGATTTCTCCTCCTCGCCGCCGAAGGCGAGATGCCCGGTCTGCGGGCGAACGTGGACCTGCAGCACCGATTGGGCATTCATTCGGCGGTGGTGACACCGAAGGATATCGCCGGTCTGGATCCGCGCATGAACATAGACGGCGTGGCCGGAGGCGCGTGGGAGCCTGAGTCCGGGTTCGCCGATGGCTATGCGACGGCGAGTGGGTTTGCCGCGGCTGCGCGCCGTGCGGGTGCGGAGGTCTGGGAGACGGCGGGCGCGCAGCGGATTATCGTCGAGGGATCTGTCGTCCGCGGCGTGCAGACCGCTCGCGGCGAGATCAGCACATCGACCGTGCTGGTCGCCTGCGGCCCGTGGACGCCACAGCTCTTGCGGCCCCTGGGCGTGGAGGTCCCGATCCAGAGCTCGCGTCAGCAGGTGGTGCAACTTGGACTCCCCGCCTCATTCGGGCCACTAGGGATCATCATTGAAGACATGGCGCTCGGCTTCTACGTGCGACCAGAGACGGGGGACACGGTGCTGGCTGGGGTGCTGGAAGAAGAAGCCGAACAGATCGTGGCGGCGGATGAGTACAACCGAGGTGTGGACTTTGATTTCGTCGAACGCACTGGGCGGGCGTGGGCCTATCGTTATCCCGGTGCGAGCGAAGCCCAATTTCGTCAGGGGTACGCCAGTCTGTATGACATCACTCCGGACTGGCAGCCGGTGTTGGGCGCAGTCGAGGGCATCCGAGGGCTGTACCTCGCCGCAGGCTTTTCCGGCCACGGGTTCAAGCTCAGCCCCGCACTCGGCGAAGTCCTGGCTTCACTCATCGCCGGGGAGGCCCCACCCGTTGATGTCTCGATGTTTCGCCTCTCGCGGTTCGTCGACGGCCACCTCATCCGGGGCCGTCACGCCCAGGGGATTCTCGGGTAATGACTATCGGCCGCCATCTGCGCTCTCTCCAAGAGATGATTGATGACCGACATTGCCTCAGGCCCATGAAACCAACGCGCGGATGCTCCGGCAGAGGTGATGCACTTGAGGGACTCAGGAGGAGCATTCCGCACCTCCTGGTATCTCTAATACGATCATGATTTTCACCTTTGTGGGCGAGCACGCAGATCCAACCCTGGCCAAAATGGCCACGGGGCTTCGGGCGGTGTTTGAGCGCCGCGGTCATGAGTACACGAAGGATCCCGAGGCCGAGGACCTGCGCATCGTGTTCAACTTCATCGACATCAAGAACCCCCGCCCGTATCGCCGGCGGGCGAAGGCGATCTTCGTGGTGGCTCTGGCTGTGACC
>Ga0137396_10001542_pt1 | contig 12172 bp, 11 predicted proteins | sample czc16metaG_FD_108284 | JGI IMG/M metagenome (GOLD analysis project Ga0137396, IMG submission 108284) | Vadose zone soil microbial communities from Angelo Coast Range Reserve, California, USA - czcobulk3.16 metaG | ecosystem: Environmental > Terrestrial > Soil > Vadose zone | place: USA...
TAGAGCAAGCTGCTTCTTGACCTCAGGGATACGAGTTCCCTGTCTCGATATTAGTTCGAGGTCGAAGAGATTCTCAAACATCGACACCGTCTTCAAGTCGTGTGATGGATAGTTTAGCAGAAACACGCCCGTGATCCTATTTGAAACCATTAGCTCAAGGGCTTGGCGAACGAATGAATGCGCCCTTTCAGCTCCAAGGGTAAAGATTTGATGCGAAATATTGTCGAAAATCATGGTGAACGGCGTTGCGGCATAGGCTTCGATCGTTTTGTTCATCGAGTCCAGAATGAGAGAGCTGTCGAAAGCTGGTATGAGAACCACGTTTTCACTCTCCTCCTTCGGATAAGACACTCTCGATGTTAGGACGAACATCTTCAATCCCGGCTCATCTTCCATGGTGGAGTGAATCGGACTGTCCTTTCTTGTGAATAGAATTACTCGTTCGAAATTGGAAGCGGCCTCGGTAGCCAATGATCTGAGTATTTTCTCATAGCCTGAGAGTGGATCGTATTCTAGTAGAATTTTCCGCCCAGCGATTTCGTCATGGGACAGTCCAACTGTGCGAGAGAATACGTCGCTCGACTCAGTTAGGTCAATGACAGGGACCTTTGATTTCAAAAGGCCGAGCGTGGCCTGCTCATTGTCGAAGGCACGGTCAGCAAAAGTCATCATGACTTGCACGTAATGGTCAGGGGTAGCCCATCTGGAGTCCGCGATGTGGTTGACGAACTTCTGGAACGGTCGCTTGATTCTATCGCCATAATCTATCACTATCCTTAGCCCATTCTTGCCCAAAGCCCTCGTCTCATTGGCGAGTTCTTGGCACTGCGCAATTGCTGCTTCTTCATCGAGAAGATTTTCGCCTTGGTAGAGACTGTCAATAGATGGTAATCGGAGGTTTCCCTTAGTCAGGTTATGCTTAACGTCCACCCCGTTTTTTGATAGTTCCTCTCGGGCGGTCCCCTCGTCGTCAGAGTGAAAATAGATGACTCGGTTTTGTTGATTGACAGCCTCATTGACGAACCGTGAAATCGGAGTCATTCTCGCCTCATCATTCTCGTAGATTAGGACAATTTGGTCGCCTCGCATCACTCCTGGATTTGGACCTAGGGAGGGAACAAGTCCGAGGAACGCTCGCAAGAAAGTCGGCCTCTTGAAGGCTGTCACTGCCACGAGCAGAAGAATCGCACAAGCAAAATGCACTACCCCAAGTAAGCTGTATCCGAAACTCGCGGAGGCATATCCAAACAGCAGCAGTGCTGCGATGGCTGCGAAGCATCTCGCGATGATTCTCAGGGCACCTCTAACCTCGCGGTCTCTCAGTTGAGATCTAAGTCGAGATAGGACAACGAATGAGTAGAGAGTGAAGGCCGAAATCACGATTGCGGCGATGGTGAGTAGAAAAGAGCCCAGACCAACCGCTTGATAGTACGTGTTATCAAGGACATAGAATGCTTGCCGATTAGGGCTCGGATCTATGGATGGGGCATCCACAATGGTCAGTATGACCAAGAAGACCATGGGAACCAAGTAAAGAAGGAAGGCAAGGTGTATTGGCTTTCGAGGATTGGCAAACGCCGCGCGCAGAGAGAATTTCTCGGGATAGAAATACAGCTTGGTTACCAATAATCCCCATAATGTTGCAATGATGGCTGCAGCCGCGGCAAAGGCCTGAGTAGTAAGTCTGATCAGATTTGCCTCAGGATATAGTATCAGTACTAGTTGTGAGATTGGAAATGCGTTGAAGAAAGCGTAGATGGTTAGGAAATAGGTTTTGTACGGTCGAAAGTAGGAGAGTGGCTCTTTGGCAATAACTAGGAACATTAGAGCGTCTACTATAATTGTTCCAATGTTTAGGGTCGCGGCTACGTAAGGTTCCGTTTTTTCCAGCCCTCTAGGCTTGACCTACGCCAGCATGTACGCTGGCTCAACACCCTCCTATTGCAAAAGCCTAGGCGAGGATCGATCCGGGTTTAGACTCGTGTAACCAGAGAAGAACTGGTGCAGTGACTGTTAAGCGACTTCAGGTAGGCCAAGAGACTTGGCCGCAGCCTTGAGATCTCTCATCCTGCTTCGTATGGTAACCTCGGAGACACCTGCCGCTTTAGCGAGGTCTCTCTGCATAACCATTGATCCTCGTATTCTTGCTGCCAAGTCGAGTGCCGCGGCTGCTAGCCCATCAGGGTCCTTTCCGACGTTAACTCTCAATCGAATGGCTTCTCGTAGAATCTTCCCTGCCAGCATCTCCGTTTGAGAGTCTGCTCCCGCTCGAGATGCTATTTTCGAAACACGTTTCAATGGATCTTCGATCGCCATAGTCACGTCGAGCGACCTGACAAGTGCTCTGTAGTAATGGGCGAGGAGCTTTCGGCTCATCCCTGATGCTTTGGCAATCTCGCTCAGAGAGCGAGGCACGTCGGTCAATCGACACGCTGCGTAGGTCGAAGCTGCGACCATTCCGTTTATGGGTCGGCCTCTGACGAGGCCTTTGTTGAGTGCTCTCCTGTACATCAGGGCCGCTCGCTCGGTGACGACCTCTGGTAGATTCAGTCGTCCCGCCAGTCCTCGGAGCTGGCTCATTGCCCGGGACAGATTTCTGGCAGTCGATGATCCAGCGGACGCTCGAAGTTGGGTCCTTCGCAACCGCCATAGTTGCAATCTCTCGTCGGCGCTAAGCGACCTGTTAGATGCCTGCGCCCTGGAGATTATCGTGGAGAGGTTCTTGTCAAACGCCGAGAATCTTCCTGGAGGTCCTGACTGGCTCTCAAGGAGTCCCTCTTCGGTTCGTCTGGGAACTGGTGGGGCATATTGTTCAGCTGGGTCGGATAGGACGAAGCCACAGTTGGTGCATATGACCTCACCTGTCTCAGCATCTCGCACTAGACTTGGGCTGCCACAGTTGGGGCAGACATAGTGTCCGACCTCGTCTCGGGGTCGTGTCTTCCTCCGGCTCATCACTGAGCCCCCGACAGGATATGTGGCCTGCGGGGTCCGGACTGGGTTAAGCTGGTTATCCTTTTCCGGTGAGACCGTGGAAGTGCCCGCCAACTGTACACATATAGGCGTCGGGGGCCACAGATGAAGCTTGTTACTCTTTTCAAAAAGTCGATAAAAATGGCCCCGGAATACGTCCCTGGCAGGTGCAATATTGGCACCAAGGGACGGGCCATACGACTAGCCGCAGGACTAGGGATCATAGCGGTATTCGTCGGCCTTGACATTCTTGCTCTGAGGTCAGTTTTCGCCCCTTTTCGGCTCTTGTTGTTCATACCATTCTACATCGGCCTCTTAGCCGGTCTGGAGGGAACCATGTCCTTCTGTGTACTTCACGCCTCCAAGGGCACCTACGACCTCGACGAGCCAACCGGTATGGCCTTCGGTAAGTCCGAGACCAAAATCGCGGTAGAATCTGAGGAGTGGAAGAGACTGGATCGGCGGAAGGCGAGGCTAATGCATCTCGAGGCTGTACTGGGAGCACTGGTATTAGCCGGACTACTCGCCCTTGCCTAACTGGCCGCTTGTCAGCTGCGGCCTTCTCTGAGACCTTTGAACAGAAAATCGAGAAAGATCCAAGCTGGGATCTAAGTCCAGAGCCAGTTCTGCTAACAACTTACCTATTAGAGGTGCGAACTTGAACCCGTGACCCGAGAAGCCATACCCATAGACAATGTCCCCATGGTCAGGGTCCCTGTCCATGACGAAGTCAGAATTCTCGGTCATATCATAGAGGCACACCTTTGTCCGGACCACTTCTCCCTCAGCTAGGTCCGGAACATACTTGCGGCACGCGTCCCTACACTGATCGATTTGCTCCTGATCAACCGATCTTCTAGCGGTCTCAGGGTCGACATGTTCACTGAGTTCTTTGTTCGAAATCTTGACTCCGTCGATACCGGCGGCCGGAAGACCATAGTGGTGATCTGTAAAGAAGACTGGACAAGAGCTGGGCTTGAACCTCTCGAGGTCCCGAGAGGGTTTGAGATAGACGAGTTGCTGTCTGGTCGGGGTAATTCCTGTGAGCCCATCTTTCAAGAGAGTGTTGGTCCATGGTCCAACTGTAACGACTAGTTTCTTAGCACGGATTGTCTGTCCCTCCGCCGCCTCTATTTCGAGGCCAGACTTGTCCCGAAATTTGATGGCATGTTTTTCCAGAATCTTCACACCGCGGCTTCTGGCTTCGGAGGCAAATGTCTCCAGACTTTTTGATGCCAGGAGAACTCCTCCGTGAGGGTCGAAGAATGCTCTCTTGGCTTGGAACTGAGGAAAGAGCTTCTTGAGCTCTGGGCCCTCGTGGAGGTTGGCGCCGAGCTCTAGTTTCGTCAGCGTTCGAAAGCTGGATTCATTGAACTTGTTGGCATTATCATCGCTTCCCTGCAGCATCAACAAACCGGTAGGAATCAGCAATTCATGACGGGTTTCTTTTTCGAGATCTTTCCACAGTGCTAGGCTCTCAACAGCCATCTGGGTATATTGCTGATCATTTCCATACGCGTACCGGAAGACCCTGTTGACATCGTTTGAGCTGCAATGGTCGTTTCCTACACCGTATCGATCGAGCAGTAGAATCCTCTTCTCGCTCATCCGGCTCATGGCATATGCCGTAGCTGCGCCCATGATTCCTCCACCTACAATGCAAACATCAGTTTCTAGTTGCAAGATCTAACTCTCGAGACATTTTTGGAGAGCGGAGTTTTGGAAAGAGTCTCTCGTTCTAACCGTGGGCAGGTTGTCCCGGCTATTTTTGGTGCAGCGACTCGAATTCGGCGTGATACACATGTTTTCCAGTTATGAGTAGGTCGAACCGGGAATGGAGCTTTTCAAGATGAGGATTCTTGGCCACGGTTGTATGGACGTCTTTCATGTGGGAGGCGTCTTTGAAACGTGCGATCTCGACCCAAAGGTCTTCCTCTTCGGACATTCCGATGGCGGGGGGAAGACTCATCGATCCGAACTTTCCTTCCATTTCCTTGGGTTCAAGAAGTTCCTCAGAGAGCGCCCCTGAGTCAAGGAACAGTTTCATTATTGGTTTCAAGGCTTGGACAAAGGCTTCCGCTTTCCTCTTTGGGACCCGATAGAGAAAGACGGAGCAGTATGCCATCGGCGTGGGGCTTCTTCTGATTGATGGCTTATTTAGACTCCACCCAGAGCGATCAGTGAAGGAATCCTTACTAGCCTCGGCGTGCAAGTTGGCGTTATGAGAAAGGGGCCTTCCACTAGAGCCTCAGGGTTTACCGAGTCGGTCATCCGGGAGATGACCAGGCTTTGCCAAGCCTACGGGGCAGTCAATCTCGCGCAGGGTTTTCCTGACTTCGACCCTCCAGTCAGTATCAAACGTGCCGCCGCCAACGCGATCTCGAAGGGATACAATCAATATTCCACGACGTATGGGACCCTAGGTCTGAGGAAAGCCATCGCCCGCAAGATGAGAGCTTACAATCACATTGACTGCAGCGTCGACGAGATCACAGTCACGTGCGGCACAACGGAAGGCATGATCGCTTCCGAGCTAGCACTATTGGATCGTGGGGACGAGGTTGTGATATTCGAACCATTTTACGAAAACTACGGTCCCGATGCGATTCTCTCGGGCGCAAAATGCCGGTACGTCAAAATGCGCGAGCCAGAGTTCCGGATCGAAGAAGAAACCCTCAAACAAGCATTCAATCGCAAGACCAAGGCCGTCATCATCAACACACCCCACAATCCTACAGGACGAGTTCTAACGAGTCAAGAACTAGGCCTGGTCCGAGATCTCTGCCAGGATTACGACTCGTATGCGATAACCGACGAGATCTACGAACATATCCTATACGATGGACGCCAGCACGTTAGCATCGGAAGCATCCCTGGGATGGAGGATCGAACGATCACCATTTCAGGATTTTCCAAGACCTACAGCGTGACGGGCTGGCGCGTGGGATACGTGGTCGCTCCAAAGCCGCTCACCTCGGCGATACGAAAAGTTCACGACTTCCTCACGGTATGCGCTCCAACACCGCTACAGGAAGCGTGCACAGCCGCTCTCCAGCTTCCCGATTCCTACTATGACCAGCTGCGAAAAAACTATCGTGAAGGCAGAGAAATGTTGGTTGAGGCGTTGAAGAATGCGGGATTCGGCGTCTTCAAACCGGAAGGAGCCTACTACGTTTGGACCACGACAAATGGTACAGGATTCAAAGACGACCGAAAGCTCGCCCAACACCTGATCACCAAAATAGGGGTCGGCGGCGTTCCCGGATCGAGCTTCTTCCACAACCCATCTAACGGGAGGCTACGATTCAGATTCTCCTTCTCAAAGAAACCAGAGACGATACGTCGGGCAATCAAGAGACTGGAAAAGTTCTCGCCCGAACACCCGGTCGCTCACCCGAATCGGGGCATCCAACGTAGACTGGCTGTAACGGCAGGCTGCTAACGAATACTATCCGTTTATCTAGTACAAGGACTGAGAATGGCCCAAGTCACTGGAAAACATACTCACAAACATGGAGGATAGGAATTGATCAAAGGGCTTCATGCACTGTTTTACACGCCTAAGCCAGAGGAGTTACGGGCGTTCACTCGGGACAAACTCCGATTCCCATTCACCGACACGGGCGAAGGCTGGCTGATCTTCGACATGCCGGAAGCCGATCTAGGCTGTCATCCATCAGACAAGGTGTTTCATTCAATTTCCTCCTATTGCGATGATATCAAGAAAACGGTTGAAGAACTGAAATCTCGGGGGGTCGAGTTCACATCAGGTTCCACCGATGAGGGCTGGGGATTGCTGACACACTTTCGAATGCCCGGCGACGTGGAGGTGGAATTGTATCAGCCCAAGTACAAGAAGCGCGCTCGAACCAAATCACTCAGAGCACGTTCGTCGCATAGACGAAAGTCAAAGACCGGTCGATAGTAGGCGAACCTGGTGGGCCGGGGGAGATTTGAACTCCCGACCCTACGGCCCCCATGTGAGGGTTTCCGCGTGTAAGGCGGACGTTCTGTCCGGAGAGTCAATGCTCCTAACCAGGCTGAACTACCGGCCCAAACCAAAAACAGGCAAACCACGTTCGAGTAGATTACGATTTAGGTAGAGATTACCAATCATCGAACATAATGGGAGCTTGCACTTTTATACCCGGCACACTCGTTTCTCTTTCTGGACATTTATGGCGGGGGAGGAACCATTCGTCTATGTCGACGGTGAATACCACCCCAAAGGCGAAGCCAAGATCTCAGTCTATGATCATGGACTTTTGTACGGAGACGGGGTCTTCGAAGGCATCCGCGCCTACAACGGCACAGTCTTCCGGCTACGTGAACACATAGAACGATTGTTCGAAGGATTACGAGTAATCAGAGTCAACATTCCCCTCGCCAAAGAGCAAGTCATGAACGCTATAGTAGAAACCCTACGACGAAACAACCTATCAGACGCGTACATACGTCTCGTAATCACACGGGGCCGCGGAAACCTCGGACTGGACCCGCGGAGCTGCCCGAAGCCCTCCATCATTATCATGACTGAGCCGGTACTTCCCGCCCACGGCAAAGAAGCTAGAGAGAAAGGTGTCACTGCTGTAATATCCAGCCTAAGACGTGACATGGTCGATGGGACGAGCCACGAGGTCAAGTCTCTGAACTATATCCAGAGTGTTCTTTCCAAGTTCCAGGCGATAGATTCTGGCGCTGACGAGGTGGTGATGCTTGATCACAGGGGAATGGTCTCCGAGTTCCACGGCTCGAATCTCTTTATCGTGAAGCAGGGGATAGTCCATACGCCTACATCGGCCGCGGGGATTCTGCATGGTGTTACTAGGGCTCGTGTGATGAAGCTCGCTGAGGAGCTGGGGTACGAGGTGCGGGAGAGGGATATTACTCCGTACGAGTTGATGACTGCTGACGAGGCTTTCCTTACGGGAACGATGGCGGAGGTTGTTCCTGTTGTCAAGGTTCATGGGGTGATGATAGCGGAGGGTAAGCCGGGACCGGTGACCAAGGAGATTATCCGAGGCTTCCAGAGGATAATCCAGGACCCGAAAGAAGGCTTCCCGATCCGAGAGGCAATTTCCATCCCGGCCAAGACGAGAAACTAAACGCCTTTGGTCTGGCTTCCTTGGCGGAGTGAAAGTGTTCTAGGTTTCTTTGGCGGCGCGCGACTTGAGTAGGCCCCGGGCCCCATGAAAAATCACGGTACAGATTCCCTACTGGTTTCAGGACTCGTTTCAAGAGTCGTTTCAGGATCGGTTTCAATACAGTTTCAGGAACCGATTTCGATATGGGAGGGCACCGATGTTTTTTCTGAGGATGAGTGAGTAGAAGAACGCTCCTTGACCTTTAAAGCCGGGGCGAAGGAAACCTTAGCTGTCTGAGTTGAGCCGGTTTTTGAGGTCTCTTCCAACCAGTCCAGACGATCCTATGCTCTTAGAGATTGCTAGTGGTTTCGGCCAACAGCTCGATATTGTCGGGCTTGATATCAGGGATATTCGTTGGATGGAGTGGATCCCGGCAGGTCGCAGTACCCGGACCGTCCTTCCGACTGGTGTAGTTTTCTTCGCCATTCGATGGTCATGCCGGCACGTATGATGGGAAAGCTGGCTGTCGAAGAGTGGCGACCTCTGATCGCTTCCTCTGTTTTGTTTGAGAAGAAGGTGAAACGAAGACTGAGAGGTAAGGCGTTCTTGCTCACAGTTATGCCCGTGATACTTGGGATAGCGGTGCCGATTGCCGCCGCAATCGTACTTCATACGGCATTGCCAATTCTTCTCTACCCCGTATTCGTCTTACCACTGGCATATCTCGGAAGCAGGAGCTACAGTTCCGACCTGAAGAAGGCAAGGCTAGAAGCGGATACACAAGCGTCAGCTGTAGTAGGAAAGGACTTGTTGTTGGATGTTCTGAAGAAGATCGATACTATGGGTCTCGATGACATTGACAGATTGAAGACTGGCAGAGGGGGCAGGCGTCTTGCAGGTCTTCCCAGCATCACCGAACGGATCCAAAACCTCCAGGGGCTATCCTCTCTCGACAGGTACACCGCAAAATGATTGACTGACATCAGTGATTTGTCGAGGAGTCCCACCATGTTGATCCACAGAGGTTGCAGTTGTGGAAACCATCAACAGTAAAGCATCGAGCCAGCTGCCCGCATACCGCGCAACGGTGAATAGGATCATATGCGTGATCCACGACCTGCCTCGATGATCCCGGCTCTATCGGATCCTTCTCTTCTGTGGATTGCATTCTGAAGTGCCTCTTACCTAATCTGGTTCTTCACGCTGGACAGGTAGACCCGGTTCCGTCTGCGCTCGATCTCCGCAAGTGCTCTCGCGTCCACGGTGCTTCGGACAAACAGGATTGTTGGCTTGACCCTTGGAGACGTTACGATGCTATTGCGGCTTCTTTCCATCGCTCCCTTCGCAGGGGATCTGAACGCTTGGAAGAAACTGTGAATGCTCTGCGTGATTCTCGTCCAATCTTCCCTAACTGCCATTTTTCTCACCTTGACAATGAGGACGTTGTTCTGCTGGATTATATTTGACCCGTCCTGCGCTGGTAGTTATTTCACCGTCGTCCAACTGCTATTAGTTGCTGGCGCACGCCGGCATACCGGTTATATGGAAGAAACGTCTCTTGAGTCTTGTTCAGAAATTGTTTGAGTTGTTCTTCCGATATCAGCCGTCGACGGGGCACGGGGATCACTACAACGAGTTAACCTCGAAATTTCCAACCGCAAGATTCTCGCTCTGGTGCAATGGAGGCACGGATGTTCTTGAGATTGAGGCGGCTGGTCTCGCTTCATTCGAAGAGCTTCAGAAGGAGATAACATCAGCTACCGAGGCACACCTCGATGGGAAGATCATTTCCAAGACGTACTGCCAGGACAAGTTCCAGCTAGTGGCCCGGACATGTTGCTGCGGCTCCCACCACAAAGGGACCCCTATCAGTCCAGTAATCCAGCGACACAATTTCATGCGCATACCGCCTCTAGTCTTGGCGGGAGGATGGGAATACCACCGTCTAGTTGGCTACGATGACAACGATCTAAAGGGATTGCTTAGAGGCTTGGACAAGATTGGCGCGACGGAGGTCTTGCACAAGAAGTCTGTCTCGGAAGGGATGACAGACGACACGTTCCTGTTGTCGCTAAGCAGCTTGTTCGGCCAGCTAACTGAGAAACAGATGAAAGCGATGCTATCTGCGGTAGAGGGCGGATATTACGAGATTCCGAAACGGATAACTGCGGACGATCTGGCTCGGAAGCAAGGACAGCCTAGGAGTACCTTGGAGGAGCATATTCGGAAGGCTGAGAGCAAGATTGTCTTGGCTATGGCGCCCTACATGATGATGTATGCAAGGGTCCCCGAGAATCCTCTCCTCAACAAGACCAAGGCCGCAGGAGCAACCGTCGGCGCAAGACTCATGAAACAGGTAGCGATGCAATTAGCGGCGAAAAACCAAAACGCATAGCCCACTCCATATTTGTGCCGGCTATGATGAAGAAAGGCGCTGTTTTCGAAACGCGGTTATCTTCCGAGCATCATGTAGGCCAACGTGATCAATTCCTTCGCTGTCTCAACATCACCATCGGATCGCATGTGGAAGGTAACCCATCCGGCCCGTGCCGGTGTGAACCGGTGCCGCTCAGCCTTGCCATCACGGAGTACCCGTTCCTGGTCTTCCCGCGACAAATGAATATCCAAATACTTTGGGCCATGGTTGTGCATAAATTGGCGACCGTTGACCCGATACTCAATTCCACCGAAACTGTGCGGTGCCTCAACAACATCCGGCAACTGTAACAACCACTCTTTCAATCCACTAATCGTAGTCTCGACCGCTTCTCGAATTTCTTTCCAGTTCATGATTCGACGAGTGTCACATTGTAAGTCGATGGTCGCTCGAATTTTTCCGGTGAGTGATGATGGATCATATCTGTACATTTGGGGCCTGCATTTCTGAGATTACCGAATCGACTTCAGTGGTCATTCGAGTCACTTTGCCCTCTTCTAGCACTAGGATCATGTTGCAGTTCTTTAGAGTGCTTGGGCGATGGGCGATCATCAACGTGGTCTTGTCTTTCATCAGCTCTTGGATCGTCTCGAGGATAGCCGCTTCCGTATGAACATCCAGTGAACTGGTGGGCTCGTCGAGTATGAGGATGGGCGCGTTCTTGAGAAATGCGCGGGCTAGTGATATGCGTTGACGTTCTCCGCCAGAGAGCTTCATCCCTCGCTCGCCGACCAGGGTGTCGTATCCGTTTGGTAGACTTGTAATGAATTCGTGAGCTTTCGCGGCGGTTGCTGCTCCAATAACTTCGGCCATGGTGGCATTGGGCCGTGCGAAGCGAATGTTCTCAGCTACGGTCGTTGAGAAGAGTACAGTCTCCTGATGAACCACTGCGTACTGGTTTCGGAGGTCCGCCAGCTTGTAGTTTCTCAAGTTGACATCGTCCAGGGCAATTACGCCATCAGTTGGGTCGAAGAGGCGTAGGAGGAGGGTCGAAAGTGTGGTCTTGCCTGAACCGGTCGTTCCAACTACGCCGAGACAATTGGCCGAGGGCAGTTCGAAGGATACGTCGTTGAGTACTGGATGGCCCTTCGCATACTCGAACGACACGTTCCGGAAGGTAATCTTGCCTTTGGCTCTCGCCAGGGGAAGCGCGTTCGGTGACTCGGGCACGTCGGGCTTCTCGTTGAGAACGACGCGATACCGCTCTATTCCAGTCAGCGACATTTGAATATCAAGTATTGACTGGCCTACATTCCTTAGGGGACCGTAGAGCTGAGTCACATAGTAGTTCACGACTAGAAGGCTCCCGAGCGTCAGCACGCCCGTTTGAACATGGCCTATTCCGATGTAGAATACCGCTGCCAAACCGGCGGCTGTCACAATGCCTACGAGTAGACTGTAAACTGCGCTGTCTACCTGTACTTTGAGCTGAGCTGATAGGCTCGTATTGTAGTGAGAGACTAGCTGCTCGTTCTTCCGTTCCTCTTGACCGTACGATTTTACTAATCTGGAGGCGCCTAGGCTTTCTTGGGCCACTGCCATAGCGGCGCTTTCGGAGGCCCTGATCTTCCGCCATCCGGCGCGAATCCGTGGCCGGAATACAAAGGTGAGAAGGAACATTACGGGAGACACGAGCAGCGCGACTAGGGCAAGCTGCCAGTCAAAGTAGACCATGACA
>Ga0137396_10001545_pt1 | contig 12167 bp, 8 predicted proteins | sample czc16metaG_FD_108284 | JGI IMG/M metagenome (GOLD analysis project Ga0137396, IMG submission 108284) | Vadose zone soil microbial communities from Angelo Coast Range Reserve, California, USA - czcobulk3.16 metaG | ecosystem: Environmental > Terrestrial > Soil > Vadose zone | place: USA...
CAGCCGATCGAGCGTGTTCTTCGTCGAGAGTTAGCAGGGTGAGGGAATGAGCGGCCGGCGATCCGACCGGCACCAACTCTCCGGCGACGAAAGGCCTTTTCATGCGGACGGCAGCGCCCGGCCGCGCCTGGCCGCCCCGGGGGAGGGCGAGCGGCCAGGAGCCACTTCTTACTGGCCGGTCATGTCATCGGATCGAGCAATGTCCGGATCGGGATCAGTCGCGAGCTGCGGGCTGTTCGGCGGGCTGGGGGGCAGCGTCGCGTCCTCGCCGGCGATGGTCGGGCCCTCGTCGGGGTCGGGGTCTCCCGCGAGCTCCGGGCTGTTCGGGTTGCTGTGCGGGAGGGTGGACTCCTCCTGCTGCGCGGAAGGGGCGATGTCCGGATCCGGTGCCATTGCGTTCTGGGCGTGCGCTCCGACGGAACAAACCAGAGTGCCCGCGGCGAGGAACGATGCCAATTTGCTTTGGATGGTCATACAGTGTCTCCTTTGGGTGCAGGAGTAGGCGCTCGCCGCGGACCGCGCATCATCCCTTGGTATCGGCATACCTTCGTATAATCGTCTCAGCCGTTCGCCTCGCAGCGGCAGCGTGAATTTGGAAGCTGGAGCCGCCCGGCGATTTGCGATTCCAACCGCGCTCAGGCAGCGACAGGCGATGTCCACGGACATGCACGGCTGTACCGCTGTTCGACAGCAACGCCCGCCCGCGAAGAGGGCGCGGGCGCCGGCACGATCCGTGAAAGACACGCCCGCACCAAGGAGGCACACGATGGCATTGGCAACTCGTCCGCTCGGGAGCAGCGGACTGGAGATCACGAGGGTAGGGTTCGGCTCGTGGGCAGTAGGAGGCGGAGGCTGGTCGTTCGGATGGGGACCCCAGGACGACGCCGAGTCGCTCGCCTCCATGCGGCACGCGATCGAGCTGGGAATCAACTGGATCGATACGGCCGCGGTGTACGGGCTGGGCCATTCGGAGGAACTCGTCGGACGGTTGCTGCGCGAGCTGCCGTCGAGCCGGCGGCCGTTCGTCTTCACCAAGGGCGGGATGATCTGGGATGACGGCGATCGCATGGCGCCCCTGCAGCGCGTGCTGAAGCCGGACTCGATCCGGCGCGAGTGCGAGGCATCCCTCCGCAGGCTGGGCATCGAGCGGATCGACCTCTACCAGTTCCACTGGCCCGACCAGACGGGTACTCGCGTGGAGGACTCGTGGGCCGAGATGGCCAGGCTCGTCGAGGAGGGTAAGGTCCGGGCGGCGGGCGTCTCCAACTTCGACGTGAGCCTGCTCGATCGCTGCGAAGCGGTCCGGCATGTCGATTCGCTTCAGCCGCCCTTCTCCCTGATCAACCGCGGCGCGGCGACCGCAGAAATTCCCTGGTGCGCAAACCACGGCACGGGCGTCATCTGCTACAGCCCGATGCATTCCGGCTTGTTGACCGACACCTTCACGGCGGAGCGCGTGACGGCGCTCCCCGCGGACGATTGGCGCCGCCGCGCGCCGGACTTCCAGCAGCCGAACATCCGCCGGAACCTCCGTCTGCGGGACGCCCTCCGCTCGATCGCCGCGCGGCACGCCACCTCGGTGTCCGCGATCGCCATCGCGTGGACGCTCGCATGGCCGGGCGTCACCGGAGCGATCGTCGGCGCGCGCACTCCGAGGCAGGTGGATGGCTGGATCGGGGCCGCCTCCATCGCGCTCACCGAGCAGGAGCTGGACGAAATCGCCTCCGCCATCCTGCGCACCAGGGCCGGCGCCGGGGCTGCGCGGCCGGGCCAGCCAGCGATGTCCCGGAAGAGGGCAGGGTAGGGCAGGTCTCGCATCTGGACAGCGGCCTCCTGCGGCCTCGCGACAGCGTCAACCCGGGCCGTACTTCTTCAGCCGGCCGATGAGCGATCCGCGGCTCAGGCCCAGGCGTCGCGCCGCTTCCGACTGGTTGCCGCGGACCTCCCTCATCGTCTGGCCGATCAGGTTGCGCTCCATCGCCTCGACCTGTTCGCGCAGGCTGAGGGCCTCCGAAGGCGGCGCCTGGGCATCCCCGCGGAGGGGAGCAGCGCGGGCGGCCGCGAATGCCTCGAGCCCGATCTCGCCGCCGGTGCTGAGCGCCACCATGCGCGCGACGGCATTCTCCAACTGGCGCACGTTCCCCGGCCAATCCGATCGCTCCAGCAGATCGAGGAGCTGCGGCACGAGCTGGACGTCGTGCATCCCGAATCGCTCCCCGTGGCGGCGAGCGAATTCGGCGGCAAGCGCCGGGATGTCCTCGCGGCGCTCGCGCAGCGGCGGGACGATCAGCTCGACGACGGCGAGCCGGTAGTAGAGGTCCTCGCGGAAGCGGCCGGCGCGCACCTCGCCGGCAAGATTGCGGTTGGTGCTGGCGACCACGCGCACGTCGACCCGCTCCACGCGGGGCGTGCCGACGGGTTGGATCTCGCCGTCTTGCAGGGCGCGCAAGAGCTTTGCTTGCACGAGCAACGGAAGCTCGCCGACCTCGTCGAGCACGAGCGTCCCTTTTTCCGCCTGGGCGAAGAATCCGCGGCGCGCCTGCACGGCGCCGGTGAACGCGCCGCGCGCGTGCCCGAACAGCTCGGCCTCGGCCAGCTCCTCGGGGATCGCGGCGCAATTGAAGCGCACCAATGGCCGCGCCGCCCGGCGACTCCGGGCGTGGACGAACGAGGCGACCAGCTCCTTTCCCGTCCCCGTCTCGCCGCGGATGAGCAAGGTGATGTCCTTGGGCGCCACCCGCGAGACCGTCTCCAGCAGCGCGCGCATTGCGCCGCCCTCACCGACGATGGAATGCCCCGGCGGCGACCTGTCCAGCCGCGCATCGTCGAGGAGGTCGATCGGCGAAACGTGGCTCCCGACGTCGTCGAGGTCGAGTCCCATGTCGGGCTCCTTTGCACGGACGGTTCATCGCTCGTCTCGACGCGACCGTAACGACGGTTGCACCCGGGGTGATGGCAATCCGGCCAGCAGACCGCGCCAGGCTGACGAGCGGCCCGATCCTGCCGACCAACGGCGCCGCGGGCCGCCGCGAAACCGGCGGGAGCTGTCGTAAGTCGATCAGCTCGAGCGGTCAGACCGCGTGGAACAGCCTGCTTGGGAGGGATCGGCGAGTGGCGCGGCGCTTGCAGCGTCTGCCAGGCATACGGCAACCCTCCACGAAAGGTACAGCCATGGGTTCCAGATCCAGATTCGTCTTCGTCGTACTTGCCGCGGCGATCGTCGCCGCCCCTGCATTCGCACGGACAGAATCACCCTCCGGTCAGTGGGACGGCCTCCTCGAGCGCAATGGCGTGCGCACGCCGGTGGTCGTCCAGCTGGCAGAGAAAGGCGGCCTGTGGAGGGGCCGGGTCGAGGTCGATGGCGCCTCGTCGCCAGCCGACAGCGTTCGGGTGACCGGCAACAGCGTCCATTTCGAGCTGGCGAGCCAGGGCGTCTTCGACGCCACCGTGTCCGGCGACTCGATGACCGGCGCCGTCTCGGGCTCGGCGAAGCGTGGTTCCTTCGCGCTCACGCGCGAGCAGTCGACCGACTTGTTCCCTTACGACAACCCTATCGAAACGGTGGGCCCGTAGCCGCGGCTCGCCATCTAGAACGGGCGTGTCCGATCTTCCGCCGCACGCGCAAAAGGTTGACAGCCCGGAGGTCCACGAGTAGTTGATTCCGGCAGAAGGGGAGTAGTTCACGCCGCACTAGCGGCGTCGGGGTGATCGACATACCGGCTTCGGCCCGGTCCCCCACCCCGCGATGCGGGGCGAACGAGACTTTCGGACCAGGTGCACCCTGGCCGGGGCTCGCGCGCCACGCGGTATCCCGTCCAGACAAGGAGAGCGGGATGCCGACGTGGTTCAAGATTTCCCTCGCCGCTGCTGTCGCCGCCCCGGCGTTGGTGCTCCGGCTCGGCGGTATCCATCTGTCCCCCGTGCCGTCGATGCTGGTGTTCGGGCCGGCCGTCGTCGCCTCCGCCTTCCTCCTGGTCTGGGCGGCGGAAGCAGCACGCCACGACATCTCCGGCAGCCTTGCCACCGCCATTCTCGCCGTGATCGCCGTCCTGCCCGAGTACGCGGTGGACCTCTACTTCGCCTGGAGCGCCGGGCACGTGCCGCAGAACGCGCATTATGCCGCCGCGAACATGACGGGCAGCAACCGGCTCTTGCTCGGGCTCGGCTGGCCGTTCGTGGCGGTGCTCTTCGCCTGGGGCGCCTGGCGGCGCGGCGAGCCCGCCCGCGCCATCGAGCTGCATGCCAGCCGGAGGACCGAGCTGGCCTTCCTCGGCGCGGCCAGCCTCTATTCGCTCATCATTCCCTTCACGCGGCGGCTGGCGCTGTACGATTCGGCAGTCCTGCTCGCGCTCTTCGGCCTCTACCTGTGGCGCGCGGCCCGGGGGGAGCGCAGCGAGCCCGACCTGGTCGGCGTGGCCCGGCGCATCGGCGAGCTCCCGCGCCGCGTCCGTCGGCTCACGGTCACCGGCATGTTCCTGGCCGCCACGGCCATCGTGTTGCTCTCGTCGGAACCGTTTGCGCAGGCCCTGATCGGCGGCGGACGCCAGCTCGGCATCGACGAGTTCCTCCTGGTCCAGTGGCTCGCGCCGCTCGCCTCGGAGTCACCGGAGCTGCTGGTCGCCGCGGTCCTCGCGCTCCGGGGGCACCAGGACGCCTCGTTGGGAACGCTGCTTTCGTCCAAGCTGAACCAGTGGACCCTGCTGGTCGGCAGCTTGCCCGTCGCATACGCCATCGGCGGCGGCGTCGCGGGAGGAATCGTCCTGGATGCCAGGCAGACGGAAGAGTTCATCCTCACCGCGGCGCAGACGCTGCTGGGCCTCGCGGTGCTCATGGACCTGCGCTTCGCTCTCTGGGAGGCGATCGCGCTCTTCGCCTTGTTCGCGCTCCAGTTTCCCTTCCCTCAGACCGAGGCGCGCCTGGCCCTCGCGGCGGGCTACGGCGCGATCGCGCTCGTCCTCTTCGTCCGGCGACGCGCCGAGATCCCCAGCATCGCGCGCGCGGGGCTCGCGGGGCCGAGATGACGCGCACGCGCCATCCAGGAGTCGCGCATCGGCCGAGGCCCCAAAGGCCGGCCTGAGCCTGAACGAGATTCCGTTCAGGCTCGGCCGGTTTCCATCAATACGTGAACGGCACGAGCTGCTGCTGTCCCGGCCCCAGCGTCCAAGCCGAGCGCGTCGCCGGATTCAGCTGCAGGTTGTTGGCTCCGATGCTGAGGAAGGTGTTGAAGAAGAAGAACTGCTCGAAGTTGGCGAGCACATTGCCCTGCTCGTCCATCACCACCGCGCTGCTCATCGCGTTGTTGTTGAGCCCGAAGTCGGCCGGGACCACCTGGTCCATCACGATCAGCCCGCGGGTCTCGTCGATGGCAGGATACAGATTGGTGGATCCCCTCGCGTTGACCGCGATGCCCGTCTTCTTTCCCAGGTCGTAGATCCCGGCCAGGCCGTCGCAGATGGTCGGGACCACGGCAACATTGGTGGTCGAGTCGACGGCCATGCCGTAGGGGAAACCGCTGGTGACGCCCGAGAACGACGACAGCTTGCCCGTGCCGAGGTCGGCCGTCACGATCGTCGGCGGTCCGCAGAAGTTGGTGAAGTCGATGGCAGCAGTGGACGCCTGGTTCGTGGCCGTGTTCTGTCCGATGCCGACGTACACCGGGACTGCCATCGAGGCAATGGCCGGGCTGAGATCGATCAGAGGCCCGAACGTGTTGGCGGCGATGTCCGAGGTCAGCAGCCGCCAAGCCTGGTTGCCGCTCGGCGCACTGAAATCGTAGGTCAGGAAGACCGCATGGTCATCCGCCTGGTTGGCAGCGCCCTCGCCGATCTGGAGCGTGTCCGGGGATGGTGGCGTCCAGGCGGGCCCGACCGCGCCGTTGGCCATGTTGAGCAGGTTGTAGGCGTTGGCGGACGTGTTGAGATCGAAGAGCCCGAACAATCCGACGCCGCCGCCCCAGATGCCCCATCCATTGGTGAAGTACAGGGCGTTCTTCTGCGAGCCGACTGTCTTGAGGATCGCGTTGGTCGATTGATCGAAGATGTCGAGCGAGGTGGCGACCACGCCGTTCGCCAGTTGCTGGCCCGAAGTGATGAACCCGTGGTTCCCATGCTGATCGACGCCGAAGCCGTTGTTGGCGAACCCGCCATCCGAGGCCAGCACGCCGTCCATGGTGATGCTGCTCACCTCGCTGGCTTCACCCGCAGCTGTATTGCCCAGGTCGCCAGCTTCGCCGGCGGTGTCACCGGAGCCAGTCGGCAGAACTCGTACGACGTGGTTCATCGTGGGCGAAAGCCCGAGCGCCTTCGCATTCAGCGTCGTCGTGCCTTTGACACCGCGCAAGGGAATGAAGGCGATCGACCCGGTGTCGGCCCCGTTCCGATCCCGCCGCGTCCCGTTCGGATTGTTGAAGGGGTTCTGGTTGTTCAACGTGCCTGGGCCGGCGGCGCTGATCTCGAGAGTCGCGCCGTCGGCATTCTCCGTTTCGGAGACGTCCCAGGACACCTGGAACGAGCCGCCGTACGGGACCTCGAGGAAATGGCCGGGCGAGGAGCCGTTCTGAGCGAGGAGCGGAGCTGGCGGGCGCGCGGAGCCGGCCGGCGCCACGCGCGTATAGGCGAAGTCACTGTTCAGCGGCGACCCCTTCACGTTCCCGAACAAGATGTTGATCCCATAGATGCCGCCGCCCTGAAGAGCGCTCACCGGGATTTGCGCAGTGCCGGTGAGCCCGCTCAGCGGCGCTCTGTAAAGAGGACGGTAGATGAAGCCCGTTGCCGGGTTCAACCGGCCGGGCTCCGACACCAGCAGGGTCGGATTGGAGACGTTGCGCACCCCCCTCAAGTCGTAGGTCACCGGGATGGTCGGCCCGCTCACGACTGGGGGAACGATCGGTGCGTGCATCCCGCGCGTGGTTGGATCCGCCGGTCCAAAGGTCAGCGCGAAGCGCACCTGGGCGAGTTGCTCGCCGTGCTTCCCGCTGGCCTGGTAGGTGAGGTTGACGGTCCTGGACGAGGTGGACGCCAGCGGCAGCCCGGCCGCGCCGAGGATTTGCTCGGGCAGCAGTCGCGCCCACGCGGTCGAGGCGATGGTCATGCCGCCCACCGAAAGGGCGAACTGCGCGTCGGGGGGCAGGCCTTCCCAATCCGGGGCGATCGTGATCCAGGCCTTCGCGTTGCGATCCGTGTTGGTGCCGTCGGCGGAAGACACCGGCCCCTGCAAGTTGATGTTCGCGGGGTCGGTCGCGGTGAGGAACGCCGCATCGAAGAGACTGAAATTGCGGCGCTGCTCGATGGCCACCCGAGCGACGGACGGGCGGACGGTGAGCCCGGCTTGATCCAACAACTTCTCCACGGCACGGCGCACGTTGATCTGCGGGCCGACGTCGTTGTTCACGTCGGATTGCGGCACCTTGGGGACTGGCGTCCCGGTCTGGGCGAGAAAGTTCCGCACCTGGACCGGGCTGCGGAAGGGATGCCCGGTGAGCTTGGAAACTTGTAGCACCACCGCGGCCGCCGCCGCCGTCTCCGGGGCCGAGGCCGAAGTCCCGCCGGTGAGGTTGACCTCGACTGCATCCGCCGCGCCGCCAAACGGATGGGAGAAGCCGAGCACGTTGTCGGCCGGCGCGCTGACGTTCACCCGCGAGCCGTATCCACTGCTGAAATTTGTGAAGCCGTTCCAGCGCGTCTCGGGGAAGGCGTGCTGCGCCGCCAGGCTCGCGTTGGCCGGGTCCTGTGGCGGAGCCGAGTTGATATCGTCGAGCGTCGTCCCGCCTACGTCGATCGAGCCGCTGTCGAAGTCGCGCGAGGGCGCCCCGGAGAACGCGACGTCGTTCAGGTCGCTCGGCTTGCCGCCCCGCCCGATGACCAGCGTCGGGGCGCTGCCACCCGAGGGGCCTACGGCCGCGTTGGTGAACGTCCGCAGTCCATCGCCGGACGACACCGTCACCACGATGTTCTTGCGGACCAGGCTGGCGATGATCGCTTCGGTGAGTGGATCATCCTCCAGGTACCGGCCCGAGAAACCGAACTGGTCGACGCCGAATCCGAGGCTGGCGGTGATCACGCTGGGCGCCGGCGACTGCATCCCTGCCCCCAGGAACGACCCGTCGATGTCGCTGATCGTCGCGAAAGGCCCTTCGGGCGCCGGAACGACCAGCCGATAGCTGGCGCCCGGAGCGATCCCGAGCAGGTCCGTGAGGCCTGAACCGACCTGGCCGGGGCGCTGCTGCGCGTGGGGAAGCGGGGCCATCATCGAGAAATCGAGTCCGACCTCGCCGAGGTATGGATCGACCCCGCAGACCTCTCCCGTGCCGCTGAGCTCGCCGCGCTGGTTCGACGTATAGGTGGGGATCAGGGGCATCGACGGCCAGTTCAGGTAACGCTGCCCGCCGATCAGGACGGTGGTCGGACCGAAGACCGTGGCGTAGAAGGAACAGGGGTCCTTGGTGTTCACGATGCTGGCGTCGTGCAGGTCGCCGAGCGAAACGTTGGTGATGATCTCGCCCTGCCCCGGAAGCTGGTGGAACTGGCGGTCGATCTCGTGGAAGGCGGCGGCCGCATCCGTGCCCGGCGCATTCAGCAGGCTCTGGGCGCTCGAGGTCAGGGCATAGTTGGACGGAATGCCGGTCGAGGAGAGGAGCTGCTGGGCGCCGCGCCCAGCAGGGATGGGCTCCACGGTCCCGGCCGGGATCGGAATGGAGATCGCCTGCGTGCTGCTGACCCGGAAGTCGGGAGACGCGTACACCACGGCGGGCGACTGAAGGAGCGCCGTCACGGCCTGGCGGACCGAGCTCCCCTTCGTCAGGTGCAGGCGATACGCATTGGAGAAGTCGACCAGCGGCCTGCCGAGGTCGGCCTCTGCAGTCGCGTGCATGCCGGCGAGGCTGCCGCGGTCGAACGTCCGGAAGAGACGCTCGCTGCCGTCGACGCCCAGGCCGGCAAGGCTGTTGTTCGTCGCCGAGTCGTTGGTGAAGGCGGCTCCGCGACCTGACACCACGTCGCGGCTACCGGTGACGCCGCTGGCGAATACGACCAGAACACGGCCGTTCGCATAGACCTCCTTGGCGCCGGCGGCGAGGTCGGCGATCAGCTCGGCCTTGTCGGGCAGCCCGGTTCGCCCGGCCGCCTCGTCATATTGCGGGGTGACCGGGTAGGCCCGGAACTCGACCTTCCTCCGATCCTTGCTGAAGATCGCGGCCACCCCATTGCTGAAGACCTTGGCGGTCTGGCCGCCCGGCAGATCGAGGCTGTAGGCGATCGTCGGCGCGCGCAACGCGGCGTTGCCCGCTGCGTCCGGCCTCGCCTGGCCGATGAGAAGGACAGCGGCCGCCAGGGATGTCGTCACGCGCAGCGCATGGCTCCGCCGCCGGCCGTTGAACGACCACAGTCCGTGCATGGAAATCCTCCGTATGTCGTGTGTGAGGCAGCCAATTGGCCGCCTCGCCGGCAGCTCTACGATCTGGCGTCCCCTCTGTCAATCAGCCGTACGACCGCTGCAGAAGCGAGACGCCGCGCTCGCCCCGATCGGCGGAACGACACGGCTGCGCATCCCTGCGCGATCAGGACGTCGAGAAGTCGTTTACAGCCTGAGGTCCGACCGCGGAATGATGGCCACCGCGCCAGCCGGAGCTACTCGACCTTCTCGAGTCTTTCGACGCGAGCTCAACACAACGACGCTTCCAGCAGGATACCTATGATGTTGAGCTCAACCTAGAGGTACGCGGTCCACATCACGACCAGCGACTTGAAGTTCGGGTTCGCGAGCGAGTTGGTGAAAGCTCGCCGCGGACCTCCGGGCGTCGCGGGATCGAGCGAGGCCGGCGTGTAGCCCGCCGTTGCGGGCGTGATCGCCGAGGGTCCGTAGATCGACAGCCCGTGGTTGATCCCGAACTCGACGTTCACGTGGTTGAGATTCTTGTTGATGAAGAAGTTGAGTCCCGCCTTGAGGTTCCGGCTGTCGGCGGTGTGGATGCTGGCGTTGCAGATGGCAAGATTGCCCGCCGTCAGGTTGCTCGCGTCGCAGCCGGAGGACTGGAAGTAATCGTACCCTACGTAGGGCGCGATGAATCCGTATCGGTAGCCCGCGCTCGCGGCGAAGCCGGTGCCGGTATTCGGGCTTCCCGTTCCGTTGCGGTTCACGTACAGGGTGCTGTCGAGCACGAACTCGGCCTCCTCCGTCATCGGGAGGTCCAGATAGATGCCGGCGGCGAAGAGCTTGTGGTCGGCGTTGTTGCCGAACGCATCCTTGACTGCCTGCGACTGGTAGTTCACCGCTCCGCTCACGCTGAGGACGGGGGACGTTCCCCATTTGTAATCACCGTAGAGCCACTGCCCTTCTTCGCTGCCGATGAGGTCCAGGTTGACGAAGCCGCCGACCGCCGGCTTGCGTCTCGGCGTGATGCAACCCGCGCCGCCCGTCTGGCAGGTGCCGGCCGCCTGATCGAAGGGCGTGAAACCCTCGTAGACGCCGCCCCGGAAGCCGATCCGCTTGTCCAGCGCCCAGCCCCTCGCATGCACGCCGATGTCACGAAAGCTTGGGAACGGGTTGTTGGGAATGCGGATGGCGTCGCCCTGCAAGTCCGCGGTGATGAAGTTGGTGATGGAGGTCAGGACGTGACGTGAGATCGGGAGATAGAGGAGGCCGGCCTCGATGTTCACCACCGTGCCGCCCTCGTTCCCGGTCGGCGCCCAGCCGAACCACGCGTCCTGCACCAGGACGCGGCCCGTGAAGTTGCCGAACTTCCCGAGGTTCGGATCGTCGACCTGGAAGTAGTAGTTGAAGTTCTTGCCGACTGTGCCGTTGATGGCGAAACGGACCCGCCGGATGAACAGGTCGTAGCTCGGGTCCTGGCCGTCCGGGGTACCGGCCTGGTTGACGAGGAACTGGGGCTGGAGGGTGAAGTTTATGTTGAGGGTTGCCTCGTTCGTAGGCAGAGGTACGCTGATCGCATACGACGAGGCGGGCGCCAGCGAGATCGCGACGCCCAGGATCAACTGCGCGCAACGCTTCATGTTCGGCCCCCTTGCTCGAGCGCTTCGCTTCGTTCACTGCACTGCTGACCAGCTCGAATCCAACCTGGTTCTGGTCATCGACCTTGCGGCTTCGGCGGTGCGAGGGCCCAGATCGCGCTGGTAGATCACCTCGCGGTCGACCACGAAGGTCATCACGCCCGACGAGCCGTACTCCGCCGGGTACGCCAGGAAGGCGGCCGGCTTGCCCCGGCCCGAGAGGGCGCGGAAGTAGTAGCCGCGGATGGGGATCGGTTTGTCCAGGAATGCCGCGGTGTGCTCGTCCGACCGGGCGAGCGCGTCGCAGGTGTCGATCGCCGACGACTCGTTCGCGCCGATGCGGCGGAAGAGGATCTCGTCCTTGCCGGCCTCCGTATCGAAAGACCAGGCGCCGCCATTCCAGGTGAGCGGGACGGGAAACGGCCAGTTCTCCGCGCCGACGTAGAGGACGGTACCCTCGGGCTCGAACGCAACGCGGTGCATCTCCCGGAACTTCTCCACGAACCGCTGGCGATCCAAGTCGGCCTCGCCCTCGTCGTCCGCTGCGAAGAGGTCGTCCTCTCCTCCGAACAGATCGGACAGCCCCTCCTTGTCGCCGCCCTGGACGGCGACGAAGAGAGCATTTGCCGCCTCGTCAGTAGAGGAGAACGTCTTCTGGTGCGGCTGCTGCGCTCCGCCCGGCGGCGCGTACACCGCGACCGCGGCCAGCACCAATGCTCCGTTGAACCGGATCATCGATGACCTCCGCCGCCGTGACCTCCGCCGCCGTGGCCTCCGCCGCCATGGAACCCGCCCCCGCCGTGGAACCCGCCCCCGCCGTGGAACGCGTGCGCGGCGCTCGATTGACCGCGGGCCGAAAAGCCCCTCGTCACGCCGCCATGATTGAACCCGCTGAACGCGCCGGTGCGCGCGCCGGGCTGGGCCCGGCCCGCGGGTCCGCCGTGGAATGCCTGGCCGCCGCGGAACCCTGGGCCACCGTGGAACCCCGGGCCGCCGCGGAAGAAGTGGTTGCGATCGATGAACGTGCGGCTGTGCGAGACGAAGTGGTGGTGGTCGAAGTCGATCTCCCGGTGGCGCCAGTCGGCATCCCAGTGGTGGAACCCCCAGCCGAACCCCCCGAAAAACCCGATCCCGAAGCCGACTCCGAACGTGATTCCCGGACCG
>Ga0137396_10001548_pt1 | contig 12162 bp, 12 predicted proteins | sample czc16metaG_FD_108284 | JGI IMG/M metagenome (GOLD analysis project Ga0137396, IMG submission 108284) | Vadose zone soil microbial communities from Angelo Coast Range Reserve, California, USA - czcobulk3.16 metaG | ecosystem: Environmental > Terrestrial > Soil > Vadose zone | place: USA...
AGCCCCTCAAGGTGACGGCTATCAAAGAACCCGAGAAGCTCCCCTGGAAGGATTTCGGAGTGGAGCTGGTGCTCGAGAGCACCGGCCGCTTCACCGAGCGCGCCGCGGCCGAGAAGCACCTGGCGGCCGGAGCCAAGAAGGTCGTGATCTCGGCGCCCGCCAAGGGCGAGGACATCACCATCGTGATGGGGGTGAACCACAAGAAATACGACGCGGCGAAGCACACGATCATCTCCAACGCCTCGTGCACCACGAACTGCCTGGTGCCCGTCGTGAAGGTGGTGCGCGAGACCTGGGGCTTCGTGAAGGGCTACATGACCACCGTCCACAGCTACACCAACGACCAGCAGATCCTCGACCTGCCGCACAAGGACCTGCGACGCGCGCGCGCCGCGGCGCTCAGCATCATCCCGACCACGACGGGAGCCGCCAAAGCCACCGGGCTCGTCATCCCCGAGGTGAAGGGGAAGATCGACGGCGTGTCGCTGCGCGTGCCGACGCCCGACGTGTCGCTCGTCGATCTCACCGCCGTGGTCGAGAAGGTCACCACCTCCGAAGAGGTCAACGCCGCCTTCAAGCGCGCGGCCCAGGGCGAGCTCAAGGGCATCCTCGACGTCTCCGACGAGCCGCTCGTCTCCGTGGACTACATCGGCAGCCGCTTCTCGAGCGTCGTGGATGCCCTCTCCACCACCGTGATCGACGGCACGCTCGTGCACGTGTCGTCGTGGTACGACAACGAAATGGGCTACTCGGCGCGCTGCGTCGACCTGCTTGCCTACATCGCCACACGCCGGTGAAGAAGCGCTCCCTCCGCGAGCTCCCCGCGCAGGCGCTGGAGGGTCGGCGCGCGCTGGTGCGCGAGGATCTCAACGTTCCCCTGAAGGACGGCAAGGTCACCGACGATTCCCGCCTCCGCGCGGCGGTGCCGACGCTCCAGTATCTCCGCGAACACGGGGCCCGGGTGATCGTGCTCTCCCATCTCGGACGACCCAAGGGCACACCCGATCCCAAGTATTCGCTGCGGCAGATCGTCCGGGACTTGGAGCGCGTGATCGGCGCCACCGTGGAGTTCATCCCCGATCCGGCGCAAGGCGTGGCCGCCACGCGACGCCTGCCGCGCGGCGGCGTGGCCCTCGTCGAGAACACCCGCTTCTTCCCGGGCGAAGAGGAAAACGACCCCAAGCTCGCCGCGACGTTCGCCGCCCTCGGGGATTTCTTCGTCAACGATGCGTTCGGCTCGGCGCATCGCGCTCACGCGTCCACCGAAGCCATCGCGCACCTGCTCAAGCCGGCGGTCGCCGGGTTCCTGATGGAGAAGGAGCTCAAGTACCTCGGCGACGCGCTCGAGCACCCCAAGCGCCCGTTCGTCGCCGTGCTCGGCGGCGCCAAGATTTCCGGGAAGATCGACGTCATCGACGCCCTGCTCCCCAAGTGCGACGAGATTCTCATCGGCGGCGCGATGGCCTGCACGTTCTTCGCGGCGCTGGGGTTCGAGGTGGGGACCTCGCTCGTTGAGCGCGACAAGGTCCCGCTCGCCAAGGAGCTGCTGCGGCGCAGTGGCCCGAAGCTCATCCTGCCGCGCGGCGCCGTTATCGCGCCCGCCCTGGATCGCGCCGCCGAGCATCGCGAAGTGTCCGCCGACCTGGTGCCCGCCGGCTGGGCCGTCTACGACATCGACACCGTTACCCGGGCCGACTTCCGCGCCCGCCTCCTCAAGGCCAAGACCATCGTCTGGAATGGTCCGATGGGCGTGTTCGAGACCCCGCCGTTCGATGCGGGAACGCGGGCCGTCGCCGAAGCGCTCGTCGCAGCGGGCCAGAAGGGCGCCGTGACCATCGTGGGAGGCGGCGATTCGGCCGCGGCGGTCGCAGGCCTCGAGGACAAGTTCTCCCACGTCTCGACTGGCGGGGGAGCGTCCCTGGAGTTTCTCGAAGGCAAGGTCCTGCCCGGCGTCGCGGCCCTGGAGGACGCGTGAGGCAGTTGGTGTTCGCCGCGAACTGGAAGATGCACCTCGGCCCCGGCGAGGCCCGGGCCTACCTCAAGGTTTTTCTCGCGCGTCACCACACCGTGGAGGGCCGGGAAGTCTGGTTCTTCCCCCCGGCCGTTTCGATCGAAGCTGTGTCCCAGGTGATCGGCGACCGCCCGGGCCTGCTCACCGGGGCGCAGAACGTGCATTGGGAGCCGAAGGGGGCGTTCACCGGAGAAGTCTCCGCCCCCCTCGCCGCGGCGGCGGGAGCCCGCGCCGTGCTGGTCGGGCACTCGGAGCGCCGCCACCGATTCGGCGAAACCGACGCGGATACCGAGCGGAAGCTGTCCGCCGTGCTGGAGGCGCAGCTGCTCCCGCTGTTGTGCGTCGGGGAGACGCTGGCGGAACGGGAGGCAGGAAATACGCTCGACGTCATCACGCGACAGCTGGAGGCCGCGCTGGGCCGCCGGCCACCGGCCGTCCTGCAACAGGTGACGATCGCGTACGAGCCCGTCTGGGCGATCGGCACCGGAAGGAACGCCACGCCACGGGACGCGGCCGAGGTGCATCGCGCCATCCGACGCTGGCTCGCCGAGCGCGGAGCGAAGTCTTCCCGGATCCTGTACGGCGGGAGTGTGAGCCTCAAGAACGCCGCGGAGCTGCTCGCCGAGCGCGAGCTGGATGGGGTGCTCGTGGGAGGCGCGTCACTCGACCCGGAAGCGTGGGGCGAGCTTGTGCGGACCGCGGGCGCATAGCTATTTTCCCGGCCGACCGATGTTCACCGTTCTCGTCGTCATCCTCCTCCTCGATGCGCTGATCCTCGCCGTCTCCGTGCTGCTCCAGGCGGGGCAGGGCGGCGGGCTCGCGTCCCTAGGGGGCGGCGCCGGCACCGAGATGCTGATGGGCGGCCGCCAGGCGGCCACCATTCTTCACAAGATCACCTGGTGGACCGCGGGCATCTTCCTGTTCCTCGCGCTGGTGCTCGCCTTCATGTCCGCCAATATCAGCGGGCCGCGCTCGGTGCTGGAGAACCTGCCGCAGCAGGGGCAGCCGGCGCAACCCGCGCCGCTCCCGATCCAATCGACTCCCACGACGCAACAGCCGACGACGCCGGCGCCGACCAAGACGTCGACCCCCACCAAGAGGCCCAACTAACATCGCCGACCGTCCCCGCGCGTACGTGCTGCTCGAAGATGGCGCCTGCTTCCCCGGAAGCGCGCCGCTGCCGTTCGAGCCAGCGTACGCGGAGGTCGTGTTCACCACCAATCTGAGCGGGTACCAGGAGGTGTTTACCGACCCCTCCTACCTCGGCCAGATCGTGGTGATGACCGCGCCGATGATCGGCAACTACGGCATCAACGCGGAAGACCTCGAGTCGGAGCGCCCGCGCGTCGCAGGCGTCGTCGTACGGGAGCTGTCGCTCAAGCCGTCCAACTGGCGATCGACGGGCAGCCTGCTCGACTGGCTCGCCCAGGCGAAGATCCCCGTGATTGCCGACGTCGACACCCGGCAGCTCACGCGCCATATCCGCTCTAAGGGAGCGATGCGCGGCGTCGTGGCGGTGGGACCGGAGCCCAGCGATCAGGTGCGCGCCGCCCTCGCCGCGTCGCCCTCGATGGACGGACTCGACCTGGCGAGCGCCGCGACGATCGGCGCGGAGTACGCGGCCGGCTCGCCGGAGGCCCGGTACCACGTGGTCTGCTACGACTTCGGAATGAAGCAGAACATCGTCCGGTTGTTCATTCAGAACGACTGCCGCCTCACCGTCGTCCCCGCCACCACGCCCGCCGCGCGCGTGCGCGAGCTCCAGCCCGACGGCGTCTTCCTTTCCAACGGCCCCGGCGATCCGGCCGCGGTCGGGTACGCGATCGAGAGCGTGCGTGCGCTGGGCGACGGCACCCTGCCGGTGTTCGGGATCTGCCTCGGCCACCAGATCCTGGGGCTAGCGTTCGGCGGCGCGACGGTGAAGCTCCCCTACGGCCACCGGGGCGGCAACCACCCGGTGCGGGATCTCCAGACAGGACAAGTACTTATCACGTCACAAAACCACGGGTTCTCGGTTCAGGGCGACACCGATGGCGTTCCCGGAGCGAAAGCTCTGGAGGTGACGCACCTCAACCTCAATGACGGCACCGTAGAAGGGATCCGGCACCGTGAGTACCCGATCATCGCCGTGCAGTATCATCCGGAGGCATCGCCGGGCCCGCACGACGCCCAAAAGCACTTCCAAGAGTTCCTCCAAGCTCTTGACAGTCAATAGGTAAGCCCGTATGTTGCCCCCCGGCTTTGGCAACCCTGAAGCCCTGGCATGGGGGACCGATGACGAAGGCCGACCTGGTCGAAAAAGTCACCGCGCAAATCGCCCGCACCGCCGGCCCCCTCATTTCCAAGAAAGACTGTGCCCGCGTCGTCGATGCGTTCCTCGACGCCGTCAAAGCCGCCCTCGCCGAGCAGCATAACATTGAGATTCGCGGATTTGGGACGTTCAAGATCCGTCAGCGCAAGACGCGCATGGCGCGCAACCCCCGCACCGGTGATCCGGTGGAAGTGGCGGCGCGTCCGGTACCTGTCTTCAAGCCCAGCAAGGAGTTGCGGGCCATGGTCGCGGACGCGAGCGGAGAGCGGGTCAGCTCCTGACCGCGCGCTCCGCGAGCCCCGCGGCCCGGACTAACCGTCTGGGCCGCTTTGTTTTGGAGGGGTATCACCCCCCGTCGGTTCGTTCCGTTCCAGGGAGCTTCCCCGTGCGACCGCTCTGCGCCCTGCTGCTCACGATTCCCGCGCTCGCCGCGGCTCAAACTGTTCGTTACGAGGTATCGGTCCCCGCGCCGACCGGGCGACTCTTCCACGTGAAAGCCGAGTTCCCCGCGCGCGGCAAGGACACGCTCTACCTCTCGCTGCCCGCGTGGAGCCCGGGCGCTTACGAGATCCAGAATTACGCGCGCTACGTGCGCCATTTCAGCGCCCAGGGCGCGCCCGGGCAGCCGCTGTTCTGGGATCGGGCCGATAAGGACACGTGGCGGGTGACGACGGGGCGCGGCGACCGCGTCATGGTGGAGTTCGATTACCTCGCCGACACCGTCGACCTCTCGCTCGCGCAGCTCGCCGACGATTTCGGCGAAGCGCTCGGCACCAATCTGTTCCTGTACGAGGAGGGACAGCTGGACCGACCCGCCGAAGTGCGTTTCGCGCTGCCGGCGGGCTGGCAGGTGACCACGGCGCTGAAGGGGGCGGGACGCGGCGTGTACACCGCCGCCGATTATCACGAGCTCGCGGACGCGATGACGTTCGTCGGCAAGTATGCGCTCGACTCGGTGCAGGTAGACGGGCGCTGGATCCGCATCGCGCTGTGGCCAACCGCCGACTACACCTTCGCCGTGCAGCGCAACTTCCGCAGCGCCGTCGAGAAGATGGCGAAGGTGCAGAACCTGCTCCTGGGCGGGCCGCCGCCGTACGAGACCTACACGATCTTCTTCAACGTCATGCACGCGCCCGTCAACTTCGGCGGCGGCCTGGAGCACAGCGCCAGCCAGTACGACATCATGCCGGCGCCGGCGTTCGCGGACCCCACGGGCAGGTTCGGCGACTTCATCCTGCCGCTGCTGTCGCACGAGTTCTTCCACCTCTGGAACGTCAAGCGCATCCGACCGGCGGAAATGTGGCCGTACGACTATCACGGGGAGCAGTACACGCCGCTGTTGTGGTGGTCGGAAGGGGTGACGGACTATTACGCGGACTTGACCAACCTCCGCGCCGGTCTGTGGGTAGACTCGACGTTTCTGTCCAACGCGGCCGTGAACATCCGTCAGGTGGAGGCGGCGCCGGAGCCGTGGAGCGAGGAGGACGGCAGCGTCGCCACCTGGATCAATGAAGTGTACGTCAACAGCTCCCAGCTCTACTACCCGAAGGGCTCGCTCACCGGTCTCCTGCTCGACGTCTCCATCCGCGACGCCAGCGACAACCGCTTCAGCCTCGACGACGTGATGCGGGCACTGTTCACGCGATTCTACAAGCAGGGCAAGGGATTCCGGACAGCCGACCTGCTGGCGCTCCTCAAGGAAATGGGCATGCCGGACGTGGACGGGTTCTATCAGCGCTACATCAACGGCCGCGACCCCTTGCCGTACGACTCGATCCTCCCGAAGGCTGGGATCGTGGTCACGCGCCGCAGCGTCTCCCAGCCCTTCTTGGGCGTGACCTCGGGCGCGACGTCGGACGGACAGCTCGTGGTGCAGGCGGTGTCGCCGGGCAGTGCCGCGGGGGAAGCGGGCCTCGTCCCGGGAGATGTGCTGCTCAAGATCGGCGACATCGCCGTCACCCCGGATTCGGATTGGGGCGCCGCATTCCGGACGCACTATCGGGGCCAAGCGGGGCAGCCGATGACGCTCACGGTGCGCCGCGAGAGCCAGACGCTCACGCTGAACACGCACGTGCGGGAGCGCGCCACGACGTCGTTCCGCCTCGAGCGCGCCGCATCGCCGACGCCCAAGCAGGCCAGGATCTGGCACGGTCTGGCGACCGGTAGCACCGGCCCCTGACGGGCGCTAGGTTCGAGGCATGGCGACGGGCACGGTGCAGGTGCGGTTTTTCGCTCGCTACGCGGAGCTGGCGGGCTGCGAGACGACGGCGCTCTCCGTGGCCGTCCCCGCGACCGTCGCCGACGTCGTGCGCCGCGTCCGCGAGGCGATTCCCGGCGCCGCCCTGTTGCCCGAGCGCCCGCTCGCCGCGATCAACATGCGTCACGTAAAGCTCGACGCACCAGTCGGCGATGGCGATGAAGTCGCGTTCTTGCCGCCGGTCGCCGGAGGCTAGCGGTGGCGTATCTCACCCGAGAGTCCATTCTCGTCAGCTCCCTGCTCGCCGAGGTCGCCGCGCCGCATTGTGGGGGCACCTGCCTGTTCCTCGGCACCGTCCGCGACGCCCCGGATGACGGTGGCGTCACAGGGATCGAGTATTCGGCGTACGAAGCGATGGCCATCGCCGAGCTCGACCGCATGCTCGCTGAAGCGCGCAAGCGCTGGCCGGAGGTGCGCGTCGCCGTGCGCCACCGGCTGGGCCTCGTCCCGACCGAGGAGGCGAGCATCGGCATCGCCGCCGCCGCGCCGCACCGGGCCGCCGCGTTCGAGGCCTGTCGCTATGTGATCGAGGAAGTGAAGCAGCGGCTGCCGATCTGGAAAAAGGAGCTGCGCGCCGACGGGACCGCTCTCTGGGTCGATCCCGAAGGCCGACCGGCGGTGGTCGGGCCGGAAGGGACGCCGTGATCCGCGACCGGTTCGCGCGCCCACTGGGCAGCCTCCGGGTGTCGGTCACGGACCGCTGCAACCTGCGGTGCCGCTACTGCATGCCGGAGGCGGAGTACGTCTGGCTCCCCAAATCGTCGCTGCTGACGTTCGAGGAGATCGCGCGGCTGACGGGCGTGTTCGCGGGTCTGGGCGTCACAAAGGTACGTCTGACGGGCGGCGAGCCGCTGCTGCGTCACGAGCTGCCGGTGCTGGTGTCGAAGTTGCGCGCCGACCCGCGTCTCGCCGACCTCGCCCTCACGACGAACGGCGTGCTGCTCGAGCGCTTCGCCGCGCCCCTCAAGGCCGCCGGGCTGGGGCGCGTCACCGTAAGCCTCGACACGCTGCGGCCCGAGCGGATGCAGGAGTTCGCCAGGAGCGGCCGGCACGCGGACGTGCTGGCGGGGATCGTGGCCGCGCGCGGCGCCGGGTTCGACCGCATCAAGCTCAACACGGTCGTGGTGCGGGGGTTCAACGACGACGAGATCGCCGACCTGGTCGCGTTCGGCGAGCGGCACGGCGCCGAGGTCCGGTTCATCGAGTACATGGACGTAGGCGGAGCGACCCGCTGGTCGCGGGATCAGGTGGTGAGCCGCGCCGAGATGCTCGAGCGGCTCGGCGCCCGCTTCGGCCCCGTTACACCGGTCCCGGACCGCGACGATCCCGCCGCTCCGGCTGAGCGGTTTCGCCTCGCGTCCGGGACGACCTTCGGGATCATCGCGTCGGTCACCGCGCCGTTCTGCGCCACCTGCGATCGCAGCCGCCTGACGGCGGACGGGACCTGGTTCCTGTGTCTCTACGCCGAGAAGGGGATCGATTTGCGCGAGCCGCTGCGCGCCGGCGCGAGCGATGCCGATTTGGAATCGCTGATCCGCGAGACGTGGCAGGGGCGCGCGGACCGTGGGGCGGAGGAGCGGCTCGGCGTGCGCGAGCGGGGCGCGCTGTACCCCATCGAGGCCCTGCGCGCGGACCCGCGCCGGGAGATGCACACCCGCGGCGGCTGACGCTACCTTTAGCGACCCTCTAGCAGGACCGTCTCACCGATGCTCCAGAAGATCACCGTGGTCGGCGCCGGCAACGTCGGGGCCACCACCGCGCAACGCCTCGCCGAGAAAGAACTCGCCCGCACGGTCGTGATGGTGGACGTCATCGAGGGCGTCCCCCAGGGGAAGGGGCTCGACCAGTGGGAATCGGCGCCGATCGAGGGGTTCGACACGCGCGTGGTGGGCGCCAACGATTACGCCCCGGCCGCGGGCAGTGAGCTCGTCGTCGTCACCGCGGGCATCGCGCGCAAGCCGGGGATGAGCCGGGACGACCTGGTGCGCACCAACGCCGATATCGTGAAGCAGGTGGCGCAGCAGATCAAGCAGACGTGCCCCAACGCGATCATCGTCGTCGTCTCGAACCCGCTCGACGTGATGTGCTGGGTCACGAAGCAAGTCACCGGTTTCCCGCGCGAGCGAGTGATCGGTATGGCGGGCGTGCTCGACACTGCCCGCTACCGGGCATTCCTCGGCGAGGCGCTCGACGTCTCCGTGCAAGACATCCAAGCGATGGTCCTCGGCGGCCACGGCGACACCATGGTGCCGCTCACCTCCTACACGACCGTCTCCGGCATCCCCGTCACGCAGCTCCTCGATCAGGCGACGCTCGATCAGATCGTGGACCGCACCCGCAACGGCGGCGCCGAGATCGTGGCGTTTCTGAAGACGGGCTCCGCGTATTACGCGCCGTCGGCCGCCGTCGTCGAGATGGTCGAGGCGATCGTGAAGGACAAGAAGCGGGTGTTGCCGTGCGCGGCGTGGCTCGAAGGGGAGTACGGCCTCAAGGGGATGTACTGCGGCGTGCCGTGCAAGCTCGGTCGCAAAGGCTTGGAGCGGATCCTCGAGGTGAAGCTGACGGCTGCCGAGACGGCCGCGCTGCAGAAGTCAGCCGATGTCGTCAAGGAGACGATGGCGGCGGTGAAGCTGTAGTCACGGCTCTCAGGAAGTCGCGATTCAGCCTCGCGATGAAGTCGATGCGGATCTCCTTGGGGCACGCCGCCATACACTCGCCGTGATTGGTGCACGCCCCGAACCCCTCGGCGTCCATGCGCTCGACCATGCGCACGACCCGCTCCCCGCGCTCTGGCTGGCCCTGCGGCAGCACCCCCAGGTGGGACACCTTCGCCGCCACGAACAGCATCGCGGAGGCGTTGGGGCAGGCGGCGACGCAGGCGCCACACCCGATGCAGGCAGCGGCGTCCATCGCGAGGTCGGCATCGCGCTTGGGCACGAGCAGCGTGTTGGCTTCCGGTGCGCTCCCCGTGCGCACCGTGATAAACCCGCCCGCCTGAATGATGCGGTCGAAGGCGCTGCGGTCCACCACCAGGTCCTTCACCACCGGGAAGGCGCGCGCACGCCACGGCTCGACCCAGATCTCCTGGCCATCGGTGAAGTGGCGCATGTGGAGCTGGCACGCCGTCGTGGCGCGTTGGGGCCCGTGCGGCCGGCCGTTGATCACCATCCCGCAGGCGCCGCAGATCCCCTCGCGGCAGTCGTGGTCGAAGGCGATCGGCGCCTCACCCCCATGGATCAAGGACTCGTTCAGGACGTCGAGCACCTCGAGGAACGACATGTCGGGAGAGACGTCCTTCACCTCGTAGCGGACGAAGCGGCCTTGCGCCGCGGGACCCGGCTGCCGCCAGACGTGCAGGCTCAGGTTCACTTGTAGCTCCGCTGTGCGAGGTGCACGTACTCGAACTCGAGCCGCTCCTTGTGCAGGGCAGGAGGCGTGCCCGCTCCGGTGTACTCCCAGGCGGCGACGTAGGCGAAGCGGCTGTCATCGCGGCGCGCCTCGCCGTCCGGCGTCTGGTATTCCTCCCGGAAGTGACAGCCACACGATTCCTGGCGGTGCAGGGCGTCCTCGCACATCAGCTCGGCGAACTCGAGGAAGTCGGCGACGCGCCCCGCCTTCTCGAGCGACTGGTTGAAGTCCTCGCCGCTCCCCACCACCCGCACCTCGCGCCAGAACCGCTCCCGCAACGCGCGCACCCGCGCGATCGCGTCGGTCAGGCCGTCTGCCGTCCGGGACATGCCGCAGCGGTCCCACAACAGGGTGCCGAGCTCGCGGTGGAACTCGTCCACGGTGCGGGTGCCGTTCACGGCGAGCAGCTTGGCGACGCGCGCGGCGACCTGCGCTTCGACCTCGCGGAACGCCATATGGTTCACGCCCACCGGCTCGAGCTTCGTTTGGGCCAGGTAGTCGCCGATGGTGTACGGCAGCACGAAGTAGCCGTCCGCCAGACCCTGCATCAGCGCGCTCGCGCCCAGCCGGTTGGCGCCGTGGTCGGAGAAATTGGCCTCGCCGATCGCATACAACCCCTCCACGGTGGTCATGAGGTTGTAGTCGACCCAGAGGCCGCCCATCGTGTAGTGCGGCGCCGGGTAGATGCGCATCGGGGTCGCAAAGGCGTCTTCGCCGGTGATGCGCTCGTACATCTCGAACAGGTTTTCGTAGCGTTCGATAATGCCGGCGCGCCCCAGCCGCTCGACCGCGTCGCGGAAGTCGAGGTACACCCCGTTGGCGAGCGGCCCCACGCCGTGCCTGCCGTCCACCATCTCCTTGGCGCGACGCGACGCCACGTCGCGCGGGACGAGGTTGCCGAAGCTCGGATACAGCCGCTCCAGGAAGTAATCGCGCCCGTCCTCGGGGATCTGCGCCGGCGGCCGCTGGTCGCCCGCCTGCTTGGGCACCCAGATGCGGCCGTCGTTGCGGAGCGACTCGCTCATCAGCGTGAGCTTCGACTGGTGGTGCCCCGAGGGCGGGATGCAGGTGGGGTGGATCTGCGTAAAGCAGGGGTTGGCGAACAGCGCGCCGCGCTTGTGCGCCCGCCACGTGGCTGTGACGTTGCAGCCCTTCGCGTTGGTGGACAGGAAGAAGACGTTGCTATAGCCGCCCGTCGCGAGCACGACCGCGTCTGCGACGTGGGCGCTGATCGCTCCGGTCACGAGGTCGCGCACCACGATGCCGCGGGCTTTGCCCTCGATCACCACGACGTCCAACATCTCCGCGCGCGGATACATCGTGACCTGGCCCAAGCCGATCTGCCGGGCCAGGGCCTGATACGCGCCCAGCAGCAGCTGCTGGCCCGTCTGCCCGCGCGCGTAGAAGGTGCGGGAGACCTGGGTGCCGCCGAAGGAGCGGTTGGCGAGCAGGCCTCCGTACTCCCGAGCAAACGGCACGCCCTGCGCGGTGCACTGGTCAATGATGTCGACGCTGATCTGGGCGAGGCGGTAGACGTTCGCCTCCCGGGCGCGGAAGTCGCCGCCCTTGACGGTGTCGTAGAACAGCCGCCAGATCGAGTCGCCGTCGTTCTGGTAGTTCTTGGCTGCGTTGATGCCGCCCTGGGCAGCGATGGAGTGAGCGCGACGCGGGCTGTCCTGGAAGCAGAAACACGAGACGCGGTAGCCCAGCTCGGCGAGCGTAGCGGCGGCCGACGCGCCGGCCAGCCCTGAGCCGACAACGACCACGTGGTATTTCCGCTTGTTGGCAGGGCTCACCAGCTTCAAGTCAAACCGGTGCCGATCCCACTTCTCCTGGATCGGGCCCGCGGGCACTTTCGCGCGCAGCTCCATTCAGCGCAGCGCCCCCGCGAGAACCGACACCGGGATCGCGATGTAGCCGAGGGTGATCGCGGCGGCGATGCCGGCGGCGACGCCACGCCGCCAGCGGTCCACCGGCGCGCGGTGCAGCCCCAGCGTCTGCAACGCGCTCCACAGACCGTGGTAGATGTGGAGGCCGACGGCGACCATGGCGACCACGTACGCCAGCGCCACAGGCCAGACGTGGAAGCTCGCGAGCAGATTGTGGTAGACGTCGCCGGGCACGAAATCCGGGTTCACCTTGCCGAAGGTGAAATCGAGCAGGTGGTAGATGACA
>Ga0137396_10001550_pt1 | contig 12156 bp, 11 predicted proteins | sample czc16metaG_FD_108284 | JGI IMG/M metagenome (GOLD analysis project Ga0137396, IMG submission 108284) | Vadose zone soil microbial communities from Angelo Coast Range Reserve, California, USA - czcobulk3.16 metaG | ecosystem: Environmental > Terrestrial > Soil > Vadose zone | place: USA...
AGCCCGTCGAGAGCAGGCGCCGCGAGCGCGACGTTCACAAGCTTCCCAGCCTCGAGAGGCGCGCCGCCGGGAGCTGACCGGCTCACAATGGGAAGAGCTCGTTCGTAGAGCAGGTAAGGAAAGATCTCCGCCGGCGGCGCGAGGACCGGCGCCGGATAATCCTGAGGCCGCAACGCCCATTGCGCGAGCCGCGCCAGGGCGAGCACGCGCGTCTTGGCGGTGAAGACGGCTACCTCGGCTGCCGATTTCGCGCGCCGCGATCCAGTCATCGTTGCCAGCAACTATATCCGCCCTTTCTGGATGGTAGCGGGTGCGCCCTCGGGTCGAGCGATTGAGGTTGCGCCCTTTTTATCTTGCACAAGCTGCTCCAGCGCGCGTAGCAGTGAAAAGGCGCACCTGCTGCCGGCAGCGGAGCTGCGCGACGCTGCAGCACCGCTACAAGATGTAGATCGCGGAGTTCCACGATCGCTCGCAACACATAGAGGAGGCGACGATTGCGAGGCGAGGGCGCGGCAGATCTCGTCGACTGTGGCGTCCCGGACCCGCTTGTTGCTCCTCGTCCGTCCATCAAACCGGCCTCGCCGAAGACCTCCAGACAGTGCCTGAGCCGCCGCATCTGCCGCGAGACCCCGAGCACGTCAGCAGCCCGCACCGTGGTGACCATGCCGGGGGCATCATCCCGATCACTTCCTTCCTGGTCATCGCCCTTGCCTCTCGGGCCACCTGCAACTCGTCGCGGGTCACCCGCTCGCTCTACAGGCAGCCCTCAAGGCGGACATCTCAACGCGCTTATGAGGCGGACATCTCCGGTGCTCTCTACAGCAGCCGCCGTTCGCCGTTGACAGCGGCCGACGCCCGTCCTATATCGGGCGGCCCTGACGCGGGGTGGAGCAGTCCGGTAGCTCGTCGGGCTCATAACCCGAAGGTCGCAGGTTCAAATCCTGCCCCCGCAACCAAGAAACTCATGGGCCTCACTGGCGTTTTGCTGGTGAGGCCTGCGAGCTTCGGGACCCGTTTTCAGCCACTTTGTCCAGATCTTGTCCAGAACCGCCTTCGCTGCTGGCGGCGATGCCGGCCTCGATCCGCTGCACCGCATCGCGCAGGTCGTGTTCCTCGATGATGTTGTACCGATCGAAGACGGCCCTCGTGCGGTGACCCGAACCTTCACCTGCCCGGTCTAGTCCACGAGCTGCTCGACGACAGCCTGGGGGTCAGCTTCAGCGGCAAGCTGATCGCCCGATTCGACCGCCAGGGCACTGCGCTCTCGGCGCTCACCAGAGCTGCATGACACGCGGACATCAGTAACTGCTCGTGGGGCGGACTTCTCAAAGTGCTTCGGACGCGGCGAACGACGCCCGCCCGGCTGGTCAGGAAGGTAGCTCCTCGGAGGCCGCGAGACGGGCGCCGCAGGCGGAGCGGACGGCGGCGACGAGCTGCTCGGGGGAGAACGGCTTGTGCAGCACGGCGTTCGCCAGGTCGGCCGCGTCGGGCGCGCTGTCCGACGCGCTCATCAAGACCACGGGCAGCTGGGCCATGGACAGCTCGCGCTTGACGAAGCGGACCACCTCGGCCCCCTGCCCGTCGGGGAGGTCCGACTCGATGAGTACGGCCGCAGGCGTGATCGTACGCAGGAACATCCGCGCGTGCGCGGCGCCGGGGGACTCGAAGACCATGAACCCGGCAGACTCGAGGAGCTCCCGGCAGCGCTGCCGGACTACGTGGTCTCCGTCCACCAGCAGGATCGAATCGGAGCGAGCCATCGCCGCGGATCTAGTCCTCTCGCGGGCTCCGCGAAAGGGTGTGGAGGTGGTACGGAGTGCGCTCAAACTGCGGGCCTCAACGGACCACGCCCGCGGTACGAAGCGCGGAGATCTCCGCGTCGGACACGCCCGCCTCGCGGAGAACCGCGTCCGTGTGCTCGCCGTGCGCCGGAGCGCGGCTCGCGGGCAGGTCGGCCGTGTCGACCAGCGCCGGCAACGAGCGGGGACGCCCGTCGCGCAGCCACAGCGAGCGCGCGCGATGCTGCGGATGCGCAGCCAGTTCCTCGACGCGCAGCACGGGCTCGGCGCAGCAGTCGGCGGGCCTCAGCAGCGCGGCCCACTCGTCGCGCGTACGCTCGAGGAACAGCTCGTCGACGGCGGGACACAGCGCCGGGTCGAACTGCCGCGCCTCCCACTCGGGCCGCCCCACGGCCGCGCAGAAGCGCTGCCAGAATTTCGGCTCCAGGGCGCCGAGAACGACGGCGCCGCCGCCCCGGCACTCGTAGACGCGATAGCAAGGACGGTCTCCGCGGAGCACGTCCTCGGAAGCCGGATCGGCGAGGCGCGGGAAGAGCGCCTGCATCGCTCCCTCGGTCATGCCCACGTCGAGGGCGCGGCCGTGCCCGGTCGCCGCGCGCTCGACGAGCGCCGCCAGCACGGCGACCACCGCCTGCAGCCCGCCCCCGAAGAAATCCGCGAACTGAGCGCCGGGCAGCGCCGGCACCTTCTCGAGCCCGCACCGGGAGAGCACGCCTCCCAGCGCGAGATAGCCAATGTCGTGTCCGGCGCTCCCCCGGAGCGGCCCGGTCTGGCCGAAGCCCGTCAGCGAGCAGATCACGAGGCGCGGGAGCTCCGCCGACAGCGAAGCCGGGGAACAGCCGAGCCGCTCGAGGACGCCGGGGCGAAAGCCCTCGATGAGCACGTCGGCGCACGCGCAGAGCCGCCGCAGCGCAGCGGGTCCCTCGGGCGCCTTCAGGTCCAGGGCGATGCTCCGCTTGCCGCGGTTCAGCGCCTCGAATTGCTCCGGCAGCCCACGAAGGAAGTCCCCGTCCGCGGCGTCCTCGACCTTGACGACGTCGGCGCCGAGGTCGGCGAGGAGCAGCGTCGCGTACGGCCCCGGGTACAGGCGCGTCAGGTCGACGACGCGAACGCCTGCGAGCGGGCCGGGCATGGCGGGCGCGCCGGAAGCGGCGCTACCCGATCACCTTCTGCAGCTTCATGGCGAGACCCATGTCGCCCTTGATCTTCAGCTTGCCGCTCATGAACGCCATCTGCGGGTTCATCTTCCCGCTGACGATGTTCATGAAGTCCCCCGTGGCCGCGGTGACCGTGCACTTGGCCGCCCCGCTGGAACCCGCCGTCACTGCGCCCGGCTCCTTGGTCAGGTCGACCGTCCACACGCCGCCATTGTCGCCGGTGATGTTGAACTCGTACACCGAGTTCACGGCCTTGGAGATGTCCGGCCTCTCCTGGAGCTTTTTGGCGATCTTCTCCTCGAAATACTGCTTGGGAGTCGTGGGGGCATCGGCCATGGGTCTTCGGCTCTCCGGAGCGACTGAATGGTCATTCATTCAGCAACGGCGGAGCGTAGCGGCGCACCCCCGGGGTGTCAATCGCCGTTCAGTCGATCGGTTCACCCGCGTCGTCGTGGATGTCGCTGTCGTGCGGGGCTTGATCGTTGGTGCCGGGGCCGCTGCCACTCTTGCCAGGGTGGTCGGGGATCACCACGACGGCTTCGCCCACGTTGTCCTCGTAATTCGACTCGGGAAGCTGGTGGCAGACTCCCGCACGCAGTGGGTCAGCATTGCGGCAAGGCTCCCCAGGCGCGGGAGTGAATCCTGGGTTGACCGTGATGCGGATGGTGTACGTCCCGGGCGGCACCGGCGCCTGGCCGTCGCCGCCGTCGAGCACGAAGTACTGCCCCGAGAGCTGCCACACGTAGACGTCCGACCACCCGTGGCTGATGCCCTGATTGCCCGGGATGCCGACGCGACCACAATTCCGGTACGCCCACGTCTTCACCGCCCCATCGGCGACCGGCGCGGGCGACACGTCGATCATGCAGAACCCGCGTTTCGCGGCGCGCCAGACGTGCCCGTCAGCGCCGATCAGCTCGTACCTCGCGTAGTGCCGGAAATGGAAATGGTTGTGGCAGGTCGCGAACTCGTACAGCCCGTCGTTCGCCGCAAAGTGAGCGTTGGGAACGCCGATGAACACGTCACCGGTGCCGATGTTCGGCGACGAGACGGTGAAGCGGAGCACGCGGTGCGCCCCGGGCTGCACGCCTCCCTCGATCACCGAGCAAGCGGTCGCGCTGAAGTCCTCGTCTCGCACGATCCAATGGTTCTGCAGCGTCTTCGAATCGACGATCAAGTTGGGCGGTCCGCTCAGGTCCGGCGGACGATCGCCGGCCATGGCAGGCAAAGCAAAAGCGCAAATTGCGAGCAGTGCCTTCCTCATGATGGACCCCCCTCGTGGCGTGCAGACAGGCCGCCTGCCTACGCCAGGAAACGGAGCGGTGTCAACGACGCGGCTCGACGAGCCCGGCCAGCACCTTTGCGATCGCGGCCATGCGCGCGGGCGCGTCCGCCACGAACGGTGTCGGGCCCAGGACCACCGCGCCGGTCAGCTCTTCGACGAGGCGGCGGTTCGTGGCCACGGCGGGATCGTCCTCGGGAGAAACCCGGTTGAGCACGATGGCCCGCAGCTCCAGCCCGCGGCGCGCGATGGCGTCGGCCGAGAGCGCGCAGTGGTTCAGCGTACCCAGCCCCGCGCGGCCGACCAGCAGGACCGGTAGCCCGAGCCGTTCCGCCAGATCCAGGTTCGTCACCAGCGCGGCGGCCGGAGCCCGCTCGGCGGGGTCGGCCTGCTCCAGCGTGAGCGAGGCGACCTCGCGCGCCAGAGGGACCAACAATCCCCCTGCGGCCTCCACCACCACCGGCCGCGGCGCGGCACGCGCGACGAGCTGCTCGATGCGCTCGACCGAGATCGCCTTCCCTTCTGCCTCCGCCGCGACGAGCGGCGCGGCGGGAAGGCGGAACCGGTAGGGGCACACCTGGTCCAGCTCGAAGCTGCCGCCGGAAGCGCGCAGGAGCGCGAGCGCATCCTCGGGATGGTCAGGGGCGCAGCCAGTCTCGACGGGCTTGAACGGCACGGCGCCGCGCAGGAGCGAGAGCAGCGCCCGCGCGATCTCCGTCTTTCCGACGCCGGTGTCCGTGCCCGCGACGAAGAATCCGCGCACGGTTCATGCCTCCGTCGCTTCCTTGATCGATTCGTGCAACCTCTCGAGCAACAGGTCCACCTCCGCCGGTGCCATGGAAAGCGGCGGCATCACCACCACTACGTCGCCCAGCTCGCGCAGCATCAGCTCGCGCTTGCGGGCGGCCAGGCAGACGCGGTGGCCCATGCGCTCGCCGTAGCCGTACGGCTCCTTGGTGGCCCGGTCCTTGACCAGCTCGATGCCGATCATCAATCCGCGCTGGCGAACGTCGCCCACCTGCTTGAGCTTGGCGACCGGCTTGAGGCCCGCCGCGATCCGCTCGGCCATCCGCCGGACGTGGGCGAGCGTTCCGGCCTCGTCGAAGAGGCGCAACGACGCGATCGCCGCGGCGCAGGCCAGGGGGTTGCCGGTGTAGCTGTGCCCGTGGAAGAAGGTCTTCTTCGATTCGAACGGTCCGAGGAAGCTCTCGTAGATCGCGTCGGTGGTGATGGTCGCGGCCAGCGGCAGGTATCCGCCGGAGAGCCCCTTGGCGAGGCAGAGGATGTCGGGGACGACCTCCTCCTGCTCGCAGGCGAAGAGGGTCCCGGTGCGGCCGAAGCCGGTGGCCACCTCGTCGCAGACGAGCAGCACGCCGTTGTCGCGGCAGGCCTTGGCGATGCGGCGCAGATACCCGGGAGGGTGCGCGATCATGCCCGCCGCGCCCTGCATGAGCGGCTCGATCACCACGGCCGCGATCTCGTCGCGCCGCCCCGAGATGACGGCCTCCGCCGCCAGGGCAGCCGACTCGAGGCAATGCCGCGGCCCCGTCGGCCAGCGATACACGTAAGGCGTAGGGATGCGCAGCACGTCGAACAAGAGCGGCTGGAAGATCTGGTGGAAGAGGTCCATCCCGCCGACGCTCACCGAGCCGACCGTGTCGCCGTGGTACGCCTGGCCCAGCGCGACGAAGCGCGCCTTCTTCGGCTTGCCCCGCTGCCGCCAGTGCTGGAAGGCGATCTTGAGCGCCACTTCCACCGCGGTCGACCCGGAGTCCGAGTAGAAGACCTTGTTCAGCTGCGGCTGCCCCTCGAAGCGCGGAGCGCGGCGGATCAGCTCGGCCGCGAGCTCGATTGCGGGCGGCGAAGACAGCCCCAGGAGGGTGGTGTGCGCCACCTTCTGGAGCTGGAGCCGGATGGCGCTGTCGATCTCGGCGTTCCGGTGCCCGTGCACGTTCACCCACAGCGAGGACACGCCGTCCAGGTACTTGCGGCCGAGCGTGTCGAACAGCCAGGCGCCGCGCGCGTGATCGATGACGATCGGCTCGTCGCCTTCGGCCGGCTCGGTCCATCCCTGCATCTGGGTGAACGGATGCCAGAGATGCGCGCGGTCCAGCGCGAGCAGTCGCTCGGTCCGCTCTCGCGGGTCCTCCGGCGCGGCCGGGACGTTGTCTCCCATGCGGGCTGTATCCTTGCCCGCAGCCCTCGCGTCAAGCGGGCGCCTCAGGCGGCCTCGCGGAGCGCGGAGAGGAGCAGGTCGAGATGGGCGTCGGTGTGCGCGGCGGTGACCGCGATGCGGAGGCGGGAGGAGCCGGCCGGCACGGTGGGGGGCCGGATGGCCTTGACCAAGAGGCCGCGCTTGCGAAGCTGGCCCGCGGCGGACAGCGCGGCCTCGGGGGCGCCGAGCACGACGGGGAAGATGGGAGTCGCCGCTTCCGCGGGCAGACCGAGCGATCGCAACCCCGCCGCGAACCGCTCCACGTTGCGCCGCAACCGGGCCCGGAGCGCGTCGCCCTCGGCGCCGGAGAGGATGCCCAGCGCGGTGAGCGCCGCGTGCGGGAGGGCCGGCGGCAGCCCGGTGCTGAAGATCAGGGGACGGGCCCGGTTGACGAGCAGCTCGCAAGACGCTCGCGTCGCGGCCACGTACGCGCCGAACGCGCCCGCCGCCTTGGACAGCGTCCCCACGCGCAGGTCGACCCGGTGGCCCAGGTCGAGCTGGGACACCAGGCCCGCTCCGCGCGGCCCGAGCACGCCCGTCGCATGCGCCTCGTCCACGATCAGCACCGCCTCGTGCCGCTCGCACGCATCGGCGATCTGCGGAAGCGGCGCGAGGTCGCCGTCCATCGAGAAGACCGAGTCCGTGGCCACCAGGACGCGGCGCGCGCCGTGCTGCCGGGCCCGCCGCAGCGCCGCTTTCAGCGCCATGACGTCGCAGTGCGGGTACACCTCGGTGCGCGCCCGCGACAGCCGGCAGCCGTCCACCAGGCTGGCGTGGTTCAGCGCGTCGGAGAGCACGACGTCCTCGGGCCCGGCGAATGCCGGAACCACGCCGCAGTTGGCTGCGTAGCCCGAGTTGAAGACCACCGCCCGCTCGGTGCCTTCGAAGACGGCCAGCTCGTGCTCGAGCGCGTGGTGCGGCAGATAGTCGCCGCAGACCAGCCGGCTCGCTCCCGCGCCCGTGCCCCAGAGGGCCGCGCCATCCGCCAGGGCCTGCCGGACGGCGGGATGCGCTGCGAGCCCCAGGTAGTCGTTGGCGCTGAAGTTGACCAGGCGCTCGCCCGAGGACAGCTCCACCTCGGCGCCGGCCCCGGTGCGCAGCGGCTCGAAGGAGCGGAGCAATCCGTTGGCGGAGATCGCGGCCAACTCCTCCCGTGCCAGTGCGTCCGCGCCTGCCATCGCCACGCGTTGTAGGGAACCGCGCGGGAATGGTCAATCGCACCTAGAGAAATGGCGGCTTGCGGGCGCGCTCACGCGAGCAGGGTTTCCCCGACCACCGAGTGCTTCGCGCCGTGCGGGGAGAGCTGGCTCTGCATCAGGAAAAGCCGGTCCACCCGCATGCGCGCGATCTCGCCCTGGGGCGCGGCGCCGAGCGCGCGCGATGCGGCCCGCTCGCCTCCCGGCCGCACGCGCGCGACGGTGAGGTGCGCGCGGAACGGCCGCTTCTCGAGCACGAAGCCCGCCGCGCGCAGGCCCCCCGCGAGACAGGCCGCGAGGTGCTCCAGCTCCCGCGCGCCCTCCTCCGCGCCGAGCCACAGCACGCGTGGGCGCCGCGGGTCGGGAAACGCGCCGGCGCCGGAGAGGCCCAGCTCGAAGGCGCGCACGCCGGCGCAGGAGGCGGCGGCCTCGCGCAGACGCGGCAGCGCGTCCTCGGGCTGTTCCCCGAGGAACGCCAGGGTGAAGTGCAACTGCTCGTCCCTCGTCCAGGAAAGCGGAGCATCGCCCGCCGCCCGCTTCATCGCCCGCAGCACGTCCGACGCCGCTGAACGCGCCACCTCGGAAACCGGGACGCTGAAGAAGAGCCTCACGGCGCTGGAGGTCACCCCGGCTCGCCGGCCGCGTCAAGCGGGCCGATTCCCGCTTTCCACGACGGCCTGTCCGCGTTAATTCCCTTGCCATGCCGAAAGCTGTCCGGAAGCCCGCGGCCACCCGCGCGCCTCTGCTCCCCATGCCGCTGGTCGAAAAGCTCCTCTCCGCCGCCATGTCCCGCGGCGCGGAGTTCGGCGAGGTGTACGTCGAGCGCGCCACCACCACGGCCGTCTCGCTCGACGAAGGCAAGGTCCGCAGCGCCCAGGTCGGCGCGGTCACCGGCGTGGGTGTGCGCGCGATCCGCGGCGCGCAGGTCGGCTATGCCTACTCGGACGACCTGGACGAGGCGGCGCTCTTGCGCACGGCACAGACTGCCGCCTTGATCGCGGAGGGCAACCGCGACCCCGGACCGGTCGCGCTCTCGCGCACGCCGCTGCCGACGTACTACCAGGTCAAGCAGCCCCTGGCGGGCATCGACGTCGCGCGCAAGATCGAGCTGGTCCGCGAGGCAGACGCGGCGGCGCGCGCGCACGACCGGCGCATCCGGCAGGTGACGGCGGGCTACGCCGACCAGACGCGGGAGATCCTGGTGGCGAACACCCTGGGGCACCTCGCAGAAGATCGGCAGGACCTCTGCCGCCTCGGCGTGAGCTGCGTCGCGTTCGGCAAGGGTGGCGAGCGGCGCACCGGCTTCTACGGAGGAGGCGGGCGGGTCGATTTCCGCTTCTTCGAGGACTTCTCCCCCGCGCAGGTCGGCCGCGAGGCCGCGCGCCAGGCGGTGGCGACGCTGGGCGCGGTTCCCGCCCCGGCCGGGCCGCAGACCGTGGTGCTCGCTCCCGGCTGGAGCGGCATCCTGCTCCACGAGGCGGTGGGCCACGGGCTGGAGGCGGACTTCATCCGCAAGGGCACCTCGCTGTTCGCCGGCAAGCTGGGCGACAAGGTCGCTTCCGAGCTCGTCACCGTGATCGACGACGGCACGGTGGCGGGTGGCCGGGGCTCGCTCAACGTCGACGACGAGGGCAACCCGGGCGAGCGCAAGGTCTTGATCGAGAAGGGGGTCCTGAAGGGGTACCTTTACGATCACCTGAACGCCAAGCTCACCGGACAGCGCTCCACCGGATCGGGACGCCGCCAGAGCTTCCGCTACGCGCCGATGCCGCGCATGACCAACACCTACCTGGCGCCCGGCGACCAGGCGCCCGAGGAGATCCTGCGCGGCGTGCGCAAGGGGCTCTATTGCCGCCAGTTCGGCGGCGGCCAGGTGGACATCTCCAATGGGAACTTCGTCTTCGAGATCTCCGAGGCGTACCTCATCGACGAAGGCGAGATCACCCGGCCGGTCAAGGGAGCCATGCTCATCGGCGTGGGTCCCGAGGCGCTCAAGAACGTCAGCGCGGTCGGTTCCGACGCGTCGCTGGACCCCGGGCTGGGGACCTGCGGGAAGGACGGACAGAGCGTGCCGGTCGGCGTGGGCCTGCCCACCGTCCGGATCGACAACGTGACCGTCGGCGGGACGGGGGCCTGAGGATGGAGGCCCAGGTCACCGAACAAACCCGCAAGGACCGCGGAGCGTCGCTGCTCGAGGTCTGCGACCAGTTGGTCAAGCTCGCGAAGAAGGCCGGCGCGAGCGACTCCGAGGCCTACGCCGAGAGGACGCGCGAGTCGTCGGTCAAGGTGCGCGAGGGCAGCGTCGAGGAGCTGCAGCAGGCGACCAGCAAGGGGGTCGGATTGCGCGTCTTCGCCGCGGGACGGCTGGGGTTCGCCTACGGGACCGATTTCTCGAAGGACGGACTGCGCGGGCTCGCGCAGAGCGCGGTGTCGCTGGCCAAGGGCGCCGCCAAGGATCCGTTCAACGAGCTTCCCCGCGGGAGCCAGCTCGGCCGCGGGCCGGAGGGCGGCTACGATCCCGCCATCGAGGACATCGACCCGGCCTGGAAGCTGCGCGCGGCGCACGCCGCCGAGCGCGCGGCGGGGCAGGTCGACCGGCGCGTGCGCAAGTTCGACTCGACGGGCGCGGGCGACTTCCTCGCCAGCTCGGCGATCGCCTCCTCGCGGGGGGCCTCCGGCGAGTCGCGGGCGAGCTATGCGTACGTGTACTGCTCGCCGGTCGCGGAGGCCGACGGGCAGCTGCAGACCGCTTCGTGGTCCGACACGCGCCGCCGCCTCTCCGAGCTGCAGGCGCCCGAGGAGGTGGGCCGCATCGCGGCGCAGCGGGCCGCGCGCATGCTGGGCGCCCGCAAGGTGAAGACGCAGAAGGCGGCGATCATCTTCGAGCCCCAGCAGGCGGCCGGCTTCCTCGCCGGCCTGTCGGGCGCGGTGAACGGCGACCTGGTACACAAGAAGAGCAGCTTCCTGGCGAAGCTTCTGGGCAAGCGCATCGCTTCCGAGCAGGTGACGCTGGTCGACGACGCGACGCTCGCGGGCGGGCTCGCCACCCGGCCGTTCGACGGCGAGGGCGTCCTCTCGCAGCGCACGGTCGTCATCGACCGGGGCGTGCTGAAGAATTTCCTCTACGACACGTACACGGCGCGGAAGGCCGGCGCGCGCTCGACCGGCAACGCCGCCCGGGGCTGGTCGAGCCTGCCGCGCATCGGCACCAGCAACTTCGTGCTCGATCGCGGCGGCGCGAGCGCCGACGAGATCGTTCGCGGAACCAAGCGCGGCCTCCTGGTCACCGCCATGCTGGGGAGCGGAGCCAGCGCGGTCACCGGCGAGTACTCGCGCGGCGCCAACGGCCTGTGGATCGAGGACGGCCAGATCGCGCACGCGGTGCAGGAGGTCACGGTGTCCGGCTCCCTGCTCGAGCTCTTGCAGGCCATCGACGCGGTCGGCAACGACCTCGACCTTCGCTCCAGCACCGCCGCTCCCACCCTGCGCATCGCCGAGGCCGTGATCAGCGGCTCCTGATGCGCGCGCTCCTCTTCGACCTCGACGGCACGCTCACGCGCAGCTCCGGCGCGGGCACCCGCGCGCTCGCCGCGGCGGTGGGCGCGCGGGTGCGCGCGGGGCAGGAGCTGCGCAAGATGCGCCTCGACGGGATGACCGATCGGGCCATCGCGCGGCTGTTGCTCGCCGCCGAGCGGCACGGCCCGGCGCAGGAGGTGCCCGAAGAGGACATCGACGCGGTTCTCTCGCAGTACCTGCTGGCGCTGGAGAAGGAATGCGCCGCGAAGGCGTACGTCGCGCTCCCGGGGGTGCCGGAGCTGCTCGATCGGCTGGCGCGCCGCAACGGCGTTCTGCTCGGCCTCTGCACGGGAAACCTGGAGCCGGGCGCGCGCCTCAAGCTCGGCTGCGTGGGCCTCTGGGACCGCTTCCGCTTCGGCGGGTACGGCAGCGACGCCGAGCCGCGCCCCGACATCGTGCGCACCGCCTGGAAGCGGGCGCGCGAGCTCGGCGCCACCCAGGCGCTGGTGATCGGAGATACGCCGCGCGACATCCTCGCGGCGCACGAGGCGGGGCTGCCGGCCTGCGCGGTCGCCACAGGCCGTTGGACGGTGCACGACCTGGCGACACACGGGCCCGAGATTGTCCTGGAGGACTTCGCGGACGTGGATCGGGCGGAGCGCCTGCTGCTCGGGGATCTCGGATCCTGAAGCCCGTGGTAGACAGCCGCCTCCGATGAGCCGACCCGCCCTCCTCTTCTGCGCAGCCGCCGCGCTCTCGGCGTCCTGCAAGCGCGCCCCACCCCGATATTGCGATCAGGACCTGTCCGGCGTCTGGGTGAACGCGAGCGATCCCGCGTACGCGTACCGTCTGGAGGACCGCGGCGACTCCGTGCGCGGAAGGTTCTTCCGCCGGGAGGCGGACGGAGGCGAGGTGGCGCCCGAGCCCGGCGACGACCCGATGCTCATCGACCTGCGCCGCACCGACAAAGCGCTCGCTGGCACCATGACCA
>Ga0137396_10001552_pt1 | contig 12148 bp, 11 predicted proteins | sample czc16metaG_FD_108284 | JGI IMG/M metagenome (GOLD analysis project Ga0137396, IMG submission 108284) | Vadose zone soil microbial communities from Angelo Coast Range Reserve, California, USA - czcobulk3.16 metaG | ecosystem: Environmental > Terrestrial > Soil > Vadose zone | place: USA...
AAGAAACCCGAGATGAAGAGCGAGAGGTCTCCGACTTCTCGCAGGCCGTCTCGCTGACGACTGCCGCCGGCCTGCAGTGCCTGCGCGAGACGGACGCCGAGCGGTTCGTCGGGCTCGCCCGTTGCGCACCGATCGAGGTGCACGAAACCGGAGAGCAGGTTGACCAGGTAGAAGGCGGTGAGATCGCGCACCGTGACGTGCTGGTGCTCGAGAGCGCTTTCAACGAGCTCCTTGAAGTACTCCGCCGGCGATTCGCTTCGAACAAGACCCTCGGCCATGCTCCCTCCGTGAACTCGCCTGTCTCGCGCCGGATGCGGGTGCAAGGGGTGTTCCTGTGAATCATGGCTGGAAAATCGAAGGAATTTCGAGGAATTCGCCAGAAAACTATAATGCGAGGCCGACAAAATGTCCTGTCCGCTATGCCATGTACGGAAGGAGCGGCGTGCCTGTCCCGCACTCCGGCAGACGATCTGCCCGGTCTGCTGCGGCACCAAGCGCCTCACCGAGATTGAGTGTCCAGAGGACTGCGTCTACCTCGCGTCGGCGCGCGAGCACCCCGCGGCGATCGTCAGGCGGCAGCAGGAACACGACATCGACATCCTGATGCCGACGCTGCAGGGCCTCACCGAGCGGCAGCATCAGCTGTTCTTCCTGTTCCAGTCGCTGATCGCGCGGCACACGCCGGAAGGTTTCGCGCGCCTGCTCGACGACGACGTCGCGGAGGCGGCAGCGGCCGTCGCCTCGACGCTCGAGACCGCGGCGCGCGGCGTGATCTACGAGCACGCCGCGCGGTCGCTGCCCGCGCAGCGTCTCGCCACCGAGATGACGACGATGCTGGCCGAAATGCGCGAGAAGGGCGTGAAGGTGTTCGACCGCGAGGCGGCACTCGTGCTCCGCGCCATCGAGAAGGGGGCGCGCGAGACGCGCAAGGCCGAGCCCGGCGAGACGTCATATTTGACGCTGATGGCGCGGCTGCTTCAGCGCAACAGGGCGGGCGCGCCATCGCCGCCCTCCGAGCCGCGTTCGTTGATCATCCCCTGACCATCGACTACAATTTGGAGTTTGCGCCCGTCGGGATCGGACGCATCTGTACGGCGCACGTTCAGAGGAATTTATGGCCAAGAGGTGTGAGATCTGCGGGAAGGGGCCGGTCGTCGGCCGGACCATCTCCCACGCGCATAACGTCGGCCCGCGGCGGTTCGAACCGAACCTTCAGTCCGTGCGGGCGCTCATCAACGGTGCGACCAAGCGCATCCGGGTGTGCACGCGGTGCCTCCGCTCGGGCAAAGTCACGAAGGCGGCGTAACCGTGCGGCAGGCGGTTTCGGCGCCCAACGCGGCGAAACCGATTGGTCCCTACAGCCCCGCCATCCGTGCGGGGAATCTCCTTTTCATTTCCGGCCAGGTCGGCTTCGATCCCGCGACGGGCGCGCTCGTCGACGGCGACGTCTCCGCGCAGACCGACCAGGTGATGCTGAACATCGGCACGCTGCTGCAGGCCGCGGGCACCGACTTCGCGCACGTCGTCCGCACGACGGTGTTCCTGGCGGACATGGGTGAGTTCGCGAAGATGAACGACGTCTACGCGCGCTACGTGGTGGACCCGCCGCCGGCGCGCTCCACGGTGCAGGTGGCGCGCCTCCCGCGCGACGCGCGCGTCGAGATCGACGTCATCGCTGTGATTGATTGATTCAGGCCGCGGACCCGACAGGGTCCGCGCCGCTCAGGCCCTCGCCGTCCGCTCGACTCCCAGTACTCCCTGCACGCCCTTGATCGACTTGATGACGCGCTCGAGGTGTTTCACGTCGCTGATCTCGACCGTCATGTCGATGCGCGCCTGCTGATCGTCGCCGGTGCGCGCTTCCATGTTCGTGATGTTGGTGTTGATGTCCGACACCTTCGCGCTGATCTCGGCGAGCATCCCCTTCCGGTCCTCGACCTGCATCGTCAGGCGGACGGTGTACGACGCCTGGTCGGACGTCGTCGTGTCCCACTCGACGTCGATGCGCCGCTCCGGATCGAACATCAGGTTGAGGACGTTGGGGCAGGTGGCGGCGTGCACCGAGACGCCCTTGCCGCGCGTGATGTAGCCGACGATCTTCTCGCCGCGAATCGGGTTGCAGCACTTCGCGCGGAACACCATGATGTCGTCGGTGCCGCGGACCTTGATCTTGTCGCTCGTCAGGCCGGGCCGCAGCACGCGCTTGACGACGGAGACGACCGCGGAATCGGGGGCCTTCTCCTTGAGCAGACCGCCGGGCACCGCCTTCTGCAGCACCGTGCGCGGCGACAGCTTGCCGTAGCCGATGTGCGCGAGCAGCTCGTCGGGCTTCTGCGCGCCGTACTCGGCGGCGAACTTCGCGAGCTCCTCGCTCTCGAGCACCGTCTTCGGATTGAGGTCGAAGCGGCGCGCCTCCTTCTCGAACAGCCGGCGTCCGAGCTCGATGCTGCGCGTGCGCTCCTCGCCCTGCAGCACGTGCTTGATCTTGCTGCGCGCGCGCGAGCTGACGGCGAACGTCAGCCAGTCGCGGCTCGGCTTGTGCCCCGACTGCGTGATGATTTCGACGATGTCGCCGTTCTGCAGGCGGGTCCGGAGCGGCACCATCTTGCCGTTCACGCGCGCGCCGACGCACTGGTTGCCGACGTCGGTGTGGATCATGTACGCGAAGTCGACCGGCGTGGCGCCGCGCTGCAGCGACCGCACCTCGCCCTTCGGCGTGAAGATGTAGACCTCTTCGGGATAGAGATCGATCTTCAGGTTCTGCAGGAACTCCTGCGGGTCGCGCACCTCCTGCTGGACCTCGAGGAGCTGGCGCATCCACAGGAAGTAGCGCTCGTCGCGGTGGTCGCCGACGCGCCCCTCCTTGTACTTCCAGTGCGCCGCAATCCCTTCCTCCGCCCGCCGGTGCATCTCCTCGGTCCGGATCTGCACCTCGAAGGGGAAGCCGTTCTCGCTGATGACCGACGTGTGCAGCGATTGATAGCCGTTGGGGCGCGGCATCGCGATGAAGTCCTTGATGCGTCCCGGGACCGGCGACCAGGTCTGGTGGATGATGCCGAGCGCCGCGTAGCAGTCCTTGACGGACTGCGTGATGATGCGCAGCGCGACGAAGTCGTAGACGCGCTCGAGATCGATCTTCTGCCGCTTGAGCTTCAGGTTGATGCTGTACAGGCGCTTGATGCGGCCGTCGAGCTGCACGATCGGGATCTGCGCTTCATCGAGCTTGGACCGGGTCGTCCGGGTCAGCTCGTCGATGTGCGCCTCGGCGACCTTGCGCCGGGCCTCGACCTTGGCCCGCAGCGACTCGTACGCCTTCGGCTCGAGATACTTGAACGACAGCTCCTCGAGCTCGTTCTTCACCTTGCTCATCCCGAGGCGGTTGGCGATCGGCGCGTAGATATCGAGCGTCTCCTGCGCGATCTTGAGGCGGCGCTCCTCGGGCAGGTGCTGCAGCGTCCGCATGTTGTGCAGCCGGTCCGCCAGCTTCACCAGGACGACGCGGATGTCGTCCACCATGGCGAGCAGCATCTTGCGGAAGTTTTCCGCCTGCCGCTCCTCGCTCGACGAGAACTGGATGGCGCCGATTTTCGTGACGCCCTCGACGACGTGGGCGATCTCGGGGCCGAAGAGCTCGGCAATTCGCTCGGGGGTGGTGAGCGTGTCCTCGACGACGTCGTGCAGCAGGCCGGCGGCCACCGCCACGACGTCCAATTTCATGTCGGCCAGGAAATCGGCGACTTCGAGCGGGTGAACCAGGTACGGCTCGCCGGAATGGCGTACCTGTCCCTTGTGTTCGAGCGCCGAGAAGACGTACGCGCGGCGCAGCAGCTCGAGGTCGGCCTCGGGACTGTAGCTTCGAACCTTCTCGAGCAGCGTCTCGAAACGAATCATGGAAACCGGTGTCTAACGCCATGATAGAAGTGGGGTTGAGGGGGGTCAAGGAATGTGCCGCCGGACCGCATCGGGCGCTTGACTCGCCGGAAAACGGCTAACTATACTGGCGCGCCAACGAATTCCTGGCGGCCCCAGCCGCCACACTACGAAGGGGTAACGATGCGGAAGCTTGTTTCACAGAGCATCCTGTTCGCGGCATTCGCCGTGCTCAGCGTGGCGGTGGCCGGATGCAGTCAGTACAGCGGCCTCAAGGCCAAGCGGGCGTTCCGCGACGCCAACGGCATGTACCAGGCGAACGACTACAAGAACGCCGTCGTGAAGTACGAGGGCGTCGTGGCGCTCGACGAGGGGACGCTGCACCAGTTCCACCTCGAGCCGGCCTACTTCTTCCTCGCCAACAGCTACGACAACATGTACCGCGGGTCGAAGCGGGGCGACGCGGCCAACGACAACTACATGACGAAGGCCGTCGAGTTCTACAAGAAGGACGCGGAGATCGACCCCGATCCCAAGATGAAGAAGCTGTCGCTGCAGTATCTCGTGGCCGCCTACGGTCCCGACAAGCTGAACGACCCGACGCAGCAGGAACCGATTCTTCAGCAGATGATTCAAGTGGACCCGAGCGACCCGGCCAACTACTTCTACCTTGCCAACATCTACGAGCAGAACGGCGACTACGAGAAGGCCGAGGAGCAGTTCCTCAAGGCGAAGGAAATGAAGCCGAACGAGTCGACGGTCTACACCACGCTCGCGGCCTTCTACGACCGGCAGGGCGAGTTCGAGAAGACGATCAACGCGCTCAACCAGCGCGCGGAGCACGAGCCGAACAACCCCGAGGCGCATCACGTCATCGCCACCTACTACTGGAACGAGGCGTACAAGAACTTCAAGCTGAAGGAAGCCGACAAGATGAAGTACATCCAGGCCGGCCTCGGCGAGGCGGACAAGGCGCTGGCGCTCAAGCCGGATTACTTCGAGGCGCTCACCTACAAGAACCTGCTCCTGCGCTCGCAGGCGCTGCTCGAAAAGGATCCGGCGAGGCAGCAGGCGCTGCTCAAGCAGGCCGACCAGCTTCGTGACAAGGCGCAAGAACTCCAGAAACAGAAGCAGGCCGCGCCGGCAGCTCCGTCGAAGGGTTAGCCGTTACACGCCGGTTACGCCAGCATTCCGGGCCGTTCCGCGCAAATCGGGACGGCCTTTTTCATGTACACTTTTCCTCAAATCCTTCGATCCGTTAACCAGCTGCAGGAGAAACCGATGAAACAAGCGCTCGTCCTTCTCGCGTGCGCCCTCTTCGCATGGCCCGCCGCCAGCGCGAATGCCCAGGGCGTGACCACCGCCGCAATTACGGGGGTCGTGAGGGACTCACAGGGTGGCGTGGTACCCGGCGCGACCGTCGTCGCCGTGCACACGCCGTCCGGCACATCGTACGAAGGCGTGAGCCAGGCCGACGGCCGGTTCTTCATCCCCGGCATGCGCGTCGGCGGGCCGTACAAGGTCACCGCCGAGCTGTCAGGGTTTACGCCTGAAGCCAAGGACAACATCACCCTCACCCTCGGCGTGACGCAGGACGTCGATTTCGCGCTGAAGGTTGCCGCGGTCTCGGAGACCGTGGAAGTGATCGGGACGGCCGATCCGGTGTTTGCCTCGAGCCGCACCGGCGCGGCGACAGCGATCTCACGCGCGGAGATCGCCGCCCTGCCGACGATTTCCGGCCGCATCAGCGACCTGACACGTCTGACGCCGCAGGCGTCCGGCACTTCGTTTGCGGGCCAGGACAGCCGCCAGAACAACATCACGGTTGACGGGTCGTACTTCAACAATTCGTTCGGCCTGGGCGAGGGCCAGCCGGGCGGCCGTACGGGCGTCGCTCCTATCTCGCTCGAGTCGATCGATCAGGTGCAGGTGAGCATCGCGCCGTACGACGTCCGGCAAGGTAATTTCGTCGGCGCTGCCGTCAACACCGTCACACGCAGCGGCACCAACGACCTCACCGCGTCCTTCTATCACCGGATGCGCAGCCAGGACTTCGTCGGCACCGAGGCGAGAGGGCTCGCGGTGAACCCCGGCACGTTCACCTTCCGGGATACGGGCATGTGGGCGGGTGCCCCGATCGTCAGGAACAGAGTGTTTCTCTTCGGCAACTACGAGAACGAGAAGGCGAGCGCTCCGCTGCACACCTTCCTGGCCAATACGGGCGGACAACCGGTCGGCGGTGCCATCAGTCGCGTGCTCGCATCGGACCTCGACACGCTGAGTGCGTACCTGAAAAACAACTTCAGCTACGACACCGGGGCCTACCAGAATCTGCCGGCAGACACGCCCGCCAAGCGCTATCTGCTCCGAAGTGATTTCAACCTGAATACCAGCAACAAACTAAGCTTCCGTTATAGCCAACTCGATTCGAGCTCCGGAAAGGTCCTGTCAGGCTCGGCATCGGCGGGCCTCGGCCGCACGCTCGGCACCGGCTTCCTGCCGTTTGCGGCATCGAACTACTCGCAGCTCGAGAACTACAAGTCGGGAATCGCCGAATGGAACTCGGTCCTCGGGAGCTCGATGTCCCAGAGCGCGATCGGCGGCTACACGACCAACAACGAAAACCGCGGGGACCCGGGCAAGCTGTTCCCCTTCGTCGACATCCTGGCGCCGGACGGGACGACGTACGCGTCGTTCGGCTCGGAGCCGTTCACCCCGAACAATGAGCTGCTGTACCACACGTACCAGTTCACCGATAACGTGACGAAGTTCAGCGCCAGGCATTCGCTGACCTTCGGCGGCACCATTCAGCGCTACGAGTCGGACAATTCGTTCTTCAACTGCTGCAAGCAAGGCGCGTACGTCTACAGCTCGCTGGCGGATTTCTACGCGGACGCGAACGGTTTCCTGGCGAACCCGAACCGTACGTCGTCGCCGATTACGCCACGGCGGTACCAGGTCCGGTGGATGAACCTTCCTGGTCTCGACAAGCCCGTGCAGATCCTGAAGGCCTGGTACGGAGGCGGGTACGGACAGGACGAATGGCGGCCGGCCTCGAACGTGACGGTGACCGCCGGCATCCGCTTCGATGTGCCCGCATTCGACAACGCGACGACCTACCCGAATCCCAACGTTGACGCCCTGACGTTCCGCGATGAAACGGGCCAGTCGGTGAAATACTCGAGTGGCAGACTGCCCCAATCCAAGATCCTCTGGTCCCCCCGCATCGGCTTCAACTGGGATGTGGCCCGCGATCAGCGGACACAGGTGCGCGGCGGCACAGGCGTCTTCACGGGGCCTCCGCTCTACGTCTGGATCTCGAACCAGCTCGGTCAGACCGGGGTGCTTCAGGGCTCGCTGCTCGAAGACTTCCCGACGACGCGGCCGTTCAACCCGGACGTGAACCGGTACAAGCCGACCAGCGTCACCGGCGCGCCCGCTGCCAGCTATGAATTCGACGTCACCGACCCGAGCTTCAAGTTCCCACAGGTCTGGAGGACCAACTTTGCCGTCGATCGCCGGCTGCCCGGCGGCATCATCGGCACCGGGGAGTTCGTCTACAACAAGGACATCAACGGCATCTACTACCTCAACGCCAATCTTCCGGCGGCACAGTCCGCTTTCACCGGCGTTGACGCGCGACCACGCTGGGTGGGCACGTCCTGCACCGCTCCGACGCCGGGCCCCTGCGTGATCCGGATCAACAACGCTGCGGGCAACCAGGTCACCGCCGCCTATGTGATGAAGAACCAGAGCGTCGGCCACTCGTGGAATCTCTCCGGCGCGCTGTCACGGTCGCTCTATCGCGGCCTGACGATGAAGGGCGCCTACAGCTACGGCGACGCGAAGAACACGATCGACCCGGGCTCGACGGCGGGGAGCACGTTCTCCCTCAACGAAATCGTGTTCGACCCGAACAACGCTCCGCTGGCGCGCTCGCAGTCCGCCCAGGGGCACCGCGTCTTCATCGCGACCTCGTACAGCCACTCGTACTTCGGGCTCGCGGCGACGACCATCTCCGCGTTCTGGGAAGCGAGGTCGGCGTTGAACGGCGCCGGGGGCGGCCTGAGCACCAACGCCAGCTACGTCTTCGCCGGCGACATGAACGGCGACGGCGGAACGGGCAACGACCTGATCTACATCCCGAGGAACACCTCTGAGATGAATTTCGTTGCCTTCACCCTTCCGCCTGCACAGGGAGGTCGCACGTTCACCGCGGAGGAGCAGGCGACCGCCTTCGAGGCCTACATCAACCAGGACCCGTATCTCAGCAAACATCGGGGCTCATACGCCGAGCGCGGCGGGATCTTCTTCCCGATGCAGAAGAGAATGGACCTCAGCATCACCCAGGACGTCTTCACCAACCTCGGTGGAAAGCGCAATGCCGGACAGTTCCGAATCGACTTCACGAACTTCGGAAACTTCCTGAATCACAACTGGGGTGTCAGCCAGCGCATGGTCGTACCGATTACGCAGGCGTATGGCGCCCAAATCCTCACCACTCCCACGGTTGATGCGCAGGGACGTGTCGCCTACCGGCTGGCGGTGGCGAACAACCAGCTCGTGACGAAGACGTTCCAGACGAACACCGGGTTGTCGGACGTCTACCAGTTCATGCTCAGCTTCCGCTATTCGTTCAACTGAGGTGTGGTTCGTTAAGTTCGCCGGTTTGTAAGTTTGGCGGTTCGTAAGTTCGGAGGTTCGTAAGTTCGGAGGTTCGTAAGTTCGCGGGTTCGTCGGTTCGCAGGTTCGTCGGTTCGAGAACCAGCGAACCGCGAACCCCCCTGTCCCTTTTCAGACCATCCTGTTTCGCGCGGCCGTCCCGATTTCGGTTTTTGTGCGGCTGTACGTGTGCGGAACGCCCAGGTGTGCGGGGGCGCACAGGATCGTAATCCAGGGTCGATTTTTCGGGGCCGATTTCGAGACATTTCACGCCGTTGCGTGGCACCAATCCTGCTGTGAGACCCGCGGGATCGAATCATGGAGCTCTCAGAACAGGTTTCGGGAACCATCCTGGTCGTTGACGACGACGAGGGTGTCCGCAGGGTGCTCACACGCTGGGTGGCGGACATGGGGTATGCCGTGCAGGCCGCGGACGGCGCCGAGAAGGCCCTGGAGGTCATGCGCGATATCGAGGTCGACGTCGCGCTGTGCGACGTGCGAATGCCGGGCCACGACGGGATCTGGCTGATCGACCAGATGCGGCGCCTCCACCCGGACACGGCCATCGTGCTGGCGACCGGGCTGCTCGAAATGGACCCGATGGTGACGCTGCGCCCCGGCGTGGTCGGCTACATCGTGAAGCCGTTCGACCGCGAGGCCCTCACAGAGGTGGTCAAGCGCGGCATGGCGGAGCGGCGTCGCCTCCAGACGGAGCACCTCGCTCGGAGCCCCCGAATGCTGCCCTCCGGCGCGCTCGAAGGCCACGTGGTATCCCGGGGCTGATTCAGCCCTTCGACTCGCTCCGCTCGCTCAGGACAGGCCCTTCCGCATCTTTTCAGTCACGATTACAAACGAAAAGGGCCGTCCCGCGGGACGGCCCTTTCGTGTCGAGATGACCTGGATGAAGTACTAGGCTCCGGGGGTGGTGGCGCCGCCGGCGCTCTTCCTCATGCCTTCGGTGACGATGCCGACCTTTTCGACGCCGGCGCCCTTGGCCGCATCGATCACGTTGATGATGTCGCCGTAGCGCAGCGTGCCGTCGCCGCTGATGAACATCGTCTTGTCCTTGCGGTCCTCGAAGATGGTGCGCAGCCGCTCTTCGAGCTCCGGCAGCTGGACGTCCTGGTGGTTGATCGAGATCTTCTTGTCCGCCGTGTACTCGAGCACGATCTGGCTGATGCCCGGGTCGGCCTTGGCGTTGGTCTCGGGCGGCAGGTTGATGTCGAGCCCCTTCTGCGACAGCGGGAGCGCGGCCATGAAGATGACGAGGAGCACGAGCAGCACGTCGATCATCGGCGTGATGTTCATGTCCGCGTTCGGCTGCGGGACCGTGCCCTTGAAGACCGTGTCGGCGCCGTAGTGCTTGTGCGCGTGGGACGCCATTACTTGCCTCCCTGCGAGAGCGCGTTCGACGCCTTGCTGTCGGTGATCAGGCCGACGTCCTCGATGCCGCTGGCGCGGAGCTCGTCCATCGCGTCCATGATCGCGCTGTACGGCGCGTCCTCGTCGGCCTTGATGAGGATCAGCTTTTCCTTCTTGGTCTCGAGGATCGCCTCGAGACGGGTGCGCATCTCCTCCCTGCGGACCTCGACGCCGTTGAGCCAGACCGTCTTGTCGGCCTTGATGCCGAGCACCGTCTGGTCCTGCGTCTCGGGCTTGGACGCGCTGTTGGTGGCGATCGGCAGCCTGACGTCAACGCCCTTCTGCAGCAGCGGGGCGATGATCATCATGATGATGAGGAGCACCAGCATGACGTCGACGAGGGGAGTGACGTTGATGTCGGATTTGACTCCGCCGCCGCCACCCAGTTGCATTGACATAGTTACGACTCCACTCGATTCGTGATTTGCGACGAGGGACCGGTGATGCTCGCGATCACCGATCACTCATCATAAATCCCAATCCACCTATGCCGCCGTCTTCTTGATGAAGTAATCGACGAGTTCCGACGAGGAATTGTCCATTTCCACGTTGAAATACTCGATCCGGCTGGTGAGGAAGTTGTAGAACCACACCGCCGGAATCGCGACGAAGAGGCCGAGCGCGGTCTCGATGAGCGCTTCCGCGATGCCGGCCGACACGGCGCCGATACCACCCGAGCCGGTGGACGCAATGCCGACGAACGCGTTGATGACGCCGACGACCGTGCCGAGCAGCCCGACGAAGGGGGCGGTGGAGCCGATCGTGGCGAGCGTGCTGACGCCCTTCTTCAGGTCCGACGCGGTGAGCGCAGTGGCGCGCTGAATCGAGCGGCGGACGGTGTCGAGCACGTCCTCGCGGTTCAGCGAGGCGCCGCCGGTTTCCTGCTGGAACTGGTATTCCTGGAGTCCCGCGAGCACGACCTTGGCGAGGTGGCTGTAGCGGTAGTCCTTCGACGCCGACAGCGCGATGGCTTCCTTCAGGCGGCCGTCCTTGAGATGCTTGGCCACCTGCGGCGCGTACAGCTTCGACTGCTTGCGCGCCATGTTGTAGGTGTAGACGCGCTCGATGGCGACGCCGACCGACCAGAACGACATGATGAACAGGATGACGGCCACCGCGATGGCGATGCCGGACATGTTCTGGGCGGTGTTGATGAGATTCAGACCACCGGCAGCCTGTGCGAAGGCCGGGCTGCTGAAGGCCACCATTCCGAGCCCCGCCCACGCGATTTGCGCAATCTGACGCATCTTCCTGACTTCCATTCGTGCATCCTCCGCTGGAGAAACTGGCGCTGTAGCAGCAGCCGGTGGTTGTTTAACTGAGCGTGAACTGCACGGTGACCGTCATGATGACCGGCACCGGTACGCCGTTCAGAAGCGTCGGCGAGAACTCCCACTGCCGGACCGCGTCGAGCGCCGCCGAGTCGAGCAGCGGAATCGAGCGCAGCACTCTGGCTTCCTGCACCGAGCCGTTCTGCCCAATCGTGGCCTCGATGATGACGATGCCCTGCACGCGGGCCGACTGCGCGATCGACGGATACACCGGCCGCACGTCTTTGGTCTTCGTGGGCGGCTTGATGTTGCCGCCGACGCGCACCGGCGCCGCGGGCGGCGGCGGCGGCGGGGGCGGGGGCGGGGCTTCCGGGATGCCGCCGACGACGCCGCCGATCACGCCGCCGGCGATGCCTGCCGGCTCGGCGCGCTCGAAGCTGGTGTCGGGGGGCTCGGGAGCGATTTCCTTCGGGGCCTCGATCGGCGCGGCCGCCGGGTTGACTTCGACAACCGGCTTGGGCGCCGCGGCCTGGGGCGGCGGTGGAGGAGGAGGTGGCGGCGGCGGCGGCGGCGGTGTCGCCGCGAAGGCCAGCATCGACGGCGGCGTCGGCAGCACGTCGGCGGCCATCAACGGAATCACGATCAGCGCGAGTACCGCCCCCGTGTGCACCGCAATCGAGACCGGGACCGTGTACCACTGATTGGTTCCGACCTTGACGGACGGCTCAACGATATCGCCGAACATATGACGTGGCACCGGTCTTAACCCTCCTGAATACGCCCCGCGGCGCCATGCCACGCCCGCCCGCACGTATCTGCGAACGCAGCTGAGCTCGCCAAAGGCGGCCGATTATAGCTACCGCAGAAAATGGGTGTCAACGAACGCGCGCCCTCCACGAGAGATGGGCCTACGGTGAGTTAGA
>Ga0137396_10001553_pt1 | contig 12143 bp, 10 predicted proteins | sample czc16metaG_FD_108284 | JGI IMG/M metagenome (GOLD analysis project Ga0137396, IMG submission 108284) | Vadose zone soil microbial communities from Angelo Coast Range Reserve, California, USA - czcobulk3.16 metaG | ecosystem: Environmental > Terrestrial > Soil > Vadose zone | place: USA...
CAACCAGGATCTGGGTCCCGCGGATGCCGGCGAGCGGACCGCAGTGGACGACGCGTCCGAGTTCCTGCGCGACGCTCTGCGCTCAGGGCCGGTGAAAGCGAAGGACGTGGTCAGGGCCGCCCGAGCCGCTGGCATCTCGGAACGCAGCCTCGACCGCGCGAAAGCCGAGTTGGGCGTCCGCAGCCGGAAGCTCGACTTCTCTGGCGCTTGGGCTTGGCTGCTGCCCGAAGACGGCCATACCCCGGAGCTGGCGCCCTTCACGCCAGTTGACCTCCCGGATTCGCTAGAACCTACTGAAGCTACGGTCGATTCTGCCGATGTCGAAGGCTGCCACGGCGAAGGGTGCCCCACCCCCCTGGCACTCTTGCCCGAGCACTCACCATCCTGCGCGGAGCGCCGATGACCGACGAGAGCACGAACCGAATCGAGGTGCTCGCTTCTGAAACGTCGCCCGGCTCGCCGGCCGGGTTACGAGCGCCGGTTGACCCCGCCGCAGCTGAGATGCGAGCGACGATGCTGCGCATGGTCAGCGCGCCGGCCAGGAAAGCTGAGGTAGTCGAGCAACTGCGGGCCATCCGCATGAGCAGCGCCGAAGCGGCGCGTCTCGCCGCCGTCGTCGCGGAGCAGCTCCGTACGGCCTCCATCGGCAGGGAGGCGGCTCGGCCGCGGGCGCATCGCTGCTGGTCTCGCAGCGGTCCGCAGCCCGGCTGCTCGGCATGGGCCGAGACAAGCTGCGGGGGCTTTTGGCGGCGGGCGTGCTTCGTTCTGTGCCGGTTCCAGGCGGCATGCGCATCGCGAGAGCTGAAGTCGACCGCGCCGTGCGCGAGGGACTTGTCCAGCGACCGCGTCGGAAGGCGGTATCGGCCGGCGAGTTGCTCAGCACGTTCCGACCCGGGCCGCCGCAGCGAGGCTGACGAAACGGGGCTGTACGGCGCTCCTATCGCTGGCGACGTGCGCGCAGTCGCGCTGTCCCGCGGTGCTACAGTGGCGGCAAATTGCCCGGGACGAAACCTGCATTCCTGAACGTCGACCTCGACGTGGAGTCCCGCGCTCGGCTCGGGCGCCTCAGCGGGTCCGGGGAGGGCACAGGGGGGCGCGATGAAAGAAATGAAGCCGTCGATACGGGACATGCCCGGGGTGGAGAGGGCGGCGAAGTGCGCCCTCCCGATCATCTTCACCTCGCTCGACCACCCTGAGTACCCGGGGATCCGAGGGACGTGTACAGCTCTCCGGTTTGGGGAGGCTTCGGTCTTCGTGACGGCGGCGCATGTGCTCGCGCACAACGACGACCGCACGACCGTCGAAGTCGCGCTTGGGTTTCGAGGGGAACCCCTGCGGTGCCGGATAGGCAAGGTGCTCAAGCCTCGTCCGGCGAAGGAGCAGTTCGAGGCCGTCTGCGACTTCGCCGTCATGCTCCCCGCTTCGCCACCGGCATTCGTGGAGGGAGATTCTGCGCCGTACGAGTTGGTTCGGGTCGCCAAGATGGACGCAGCGCCGAACGAGAGCGTCTTCGGCGTGTTCGGATATCCGCGAGCGAGCTCGGACCGAAACGTCATCGACTACTCAGCACGGACACTTACGTTCGGCCTCCATGTCGCCATCGGCACTTACGACGGCCCCTCGACGTTGAACGGTCACCACATGCTCGACCTCTCGACCGAGGAGATCGGGGGTCCGAGCGGGTTCAGCGGCGGTCCGGTATTTCGGCTCCGATTCGAGAGCGAGACGTGGATTCCGACATTTGCTGGAATCGTCACGACGGGCGGACCTACGCGAATTCACTTCATCGACAACGCATTCCTCGGCGGATTTCTTCTGAAGGAAGTGTTCCGTCGTCCGCGATGACGAGACCGTCGTCCCGAAGTCGGACGAGCGGTGGACGCCGCGCGAATATGGTTAGGCCGCGGGTGCGACCCCTCTAGGGTGAGGGGACAGCGAGCGGACGAAGCGTGCCCCCGGGGGGGGAGGTGGGGGAAGGTTCCGCGCAACGCGGGTCTTGTTTCCCGGCGGCGGCGAACGGCTGCGAGTTGCTCAGCACGTTCCGCCCCCGCCCGCCGAAGGGTAACTGAGGGCGAGCAGTTAGGGGCCAAGCCCGGATATTTCAGCGACGCCGGCCGAGCTGACTGAGTCGCGTGATCTTCCACGCGGCGTATACCGCGAGCGCGCCCCAGACCGCATCGAAGGGCGTCAGGGTCTCGGGCAACGTCTGAACGAAATAGCCGAGCATCTTGTACTGGCTCACGTCTGGGCTGAAGCCGCCGTGCTGCAAGTCAAAGATCAGGTATTTCCCAACCACGAGCCCACCAATTGCGCTCGCCACCGCAACGATCTGGAGGCGCACCCAATCGCGCTCCGAAAGCTCCTGTTGCTTCTTACGCGCGGAGAAGTGGACGGCGAACCCAGCGAGCAACCCTATGCCGGTCGCGACATATCCGACTTCGTAGTTCGTCGCGACAACAACGACGCCCCATGCAATGCCGCCGGCGAGCGACGCGACAGCCGCACCGATCGTAGCGCGAGACACGAGACCACGGTCCTCTTGCACTGCGGCCGTCATGCTGTCCGTCGGTTGCACCGTTTCGGGTTCCATCTCTCCCCTCGATTGAGCCGGCGGGCACCTCAAACAAGACCCTCGACTCAATCTACCAAACATCCTGTCTCCAGCCGTAGGGTGCCGCAATGGCCGCAGCTACGCCGCGGGGTTAATAAGCCGCGGCCGAGCCTTGCGCCGCTTTCCCTTCCGCTTCGGCGGCGCCAGCGGCAATGTCGGGATGCGCGAGGGCACACCATGCGTCGCGTAGAAACGGCGCGTCGTCTCGGGCGACTGGTGATTCAGGAAGGTGGCGATTTGTTCGATCGGCGCGCCCGCTTCGAGCGCCCAGGTTGCGACCGTGTGCCGGAACTGTCCGGCGCCGAAGGGCGTCACCTTCGCCGCGGTGCATTTCCGCTTAAGCAGGCGCGTGAAGGCGAGCGCCCGCGAAAATGGCCATGCCTTCCCGAGCAACCGCTTTGCCGCGCGCGCCGCGTCGGGTGGTACTTCCACGAGGTGCGGATTGCCGCGCTTCGTGCGTGGGAGCCGCAGCGTGGCGCCTTTCGCGCGCCCGTCGCGGACCGGAAGCACCTCGCCGTCGTTCGTGAAGCGCACCAACTCGGTGACGTGCCATCCCGTCCGCGCGAGCACGTCGAGTGCGTCGCGGCTCTCGCCGTCGAGCAGCTTGCGCAGCTCGAGAAAATCGCCGCGCGGGATCGCCTTCACCCTTTTCTGCTGCTCCGGCTTTCCCTGCGGCACCTTCAGGTCCTGCGTTCTGAGCTCCGCACAACATGGTGAGTTCAGAGGCGAAAAGTGGCGCCCCCAGCCTGACTCGAACAGGCGGCCTACGGTTTAGGAAACCGTCGCTCTATCCACCTGAGCTATGGGGGCGCACCGAGCGCTGCTAACAGGCGTTCCCGCGGCGGTCAAGCAGGCATCAGAAGGCTATTAGCGCGTCGACTTCGCTGCCCGAAAGCTTCTCGCGGCCGCCCAGCGCGAGAAGCTCGACCACGAAGAGGAAGGCGCCCACCGTGCCCTTCTGCCTCTCGACCAGGCGACGGGTGGCGGCCGCCGTGCCGCCGGTGGCGAGCAGGTCGTCCACCACCACCACCTTCTCGCCGGCCCGGATGGCGTCGACGTGGGCCTCGAGGGTCCCGGTGCCGTACTCGAGCGCGTATTCCACCCGGTCGGTCTTGTAGGGCAGCTTGCCCAGCTTGCGCACCGGCGCGAGCCCAAGGCCGAGCCGATCGGCGAGCGCCGCGCCGAACAGGAAGCCGCGGGACTCGATCGCCACGATGCGCTGGAACCCGCGATCGCCCACCCGCGAGACGAGCGCGTCGATGACGGCGCGAAACGCCAGGGGCTCGCCCAGCATGGGGGTCAGATCCTTGAAGAGGATCCCGGGCTGCGGGAAATCGGGCACGTCGCGGATGAGAGCGCGCGCCTGGTCGAGAGAGGCCATGCGGGACGCCTAGCACGGAGCAGGCAAAAAAACAGCCGCCGGTCCCATGGGGGGGGTGGGACCGACGGCCGGGACCCTTCGCTCGCGCGTCGAGCCCGTCGAGTTTGGTAGCAGTGACGCTCTGGACACGCAAGAGTTTCCATGAGGAAGCGGCGTCCCGACGCAGCCTTGGCGCGGGTGTGCTCGGGTAAACTACCTAGGCGCCGCGCCACAGCGCCGCGGAGATGTCATTCCCGGAATATTCACCGGAGGAAGCCAAGCGGATCGCGCGGGCGGCTGCCCACGCGCACCTCGAAGTGGAGGTGCGGTCCCGTCGCCTTTCCGCTCCGGCCCACGCGCGCGATCGGCTCTCCGCGGAGCACGTGGTCGCCCTGGGCCACCAGGTTCTCCAGGTTGTGCGCGTACACGGTAACCAGGCCGCGCCCGTGCCCGACCAGCACCAGGTTGCCATAGCCCCGCTGTTCGCCGGCGAAGAGCACCTCCCCTTCTCCCGCCGCAAAGACCGGCGTCCCTTGCGGGCAGGCCAGGTCGATGCCGTCATGGTGCTCGCGGTCGCGAACACCGAAGCCGGAGATCAGCACGCCGCGGACGGGCCAGGCGAGCGGCTCGCCGGCGGCCGCCGGATCCAGCGCATGCCCGCCTGCTCGAGGGATCTGGGCCGGGGAGGCGCGGCGCCCGGGCCGCGGTTCGAGGCGCGCCTGGGGAGCGTCGGCAGGAGGGACCGTCCGCTCGCGGTCGGCGCCGGGAATGAGCAGGCGGGTGCCCGCCTCGACCTGCGTCGGATCGGAGAGCCCGTTGGCGCGCTGGAGGTCGGCGACAGGAACCGAGTAAGCGCGTGCGATGCGCCACAGCGTCTCGCCGGGCCGGACGAGGTGGCGCGCGCCGGCCGCGGTGCCGGCCTGCTCCGCCGTCGCCGCCTCGCCGCTGCCGGCCGGCTCGAGAGCGTCGGTGACCAGCGGCAACCCGCGCTGGGGCATCGGCGCCAAGCGGGCCTGGTGGATGCACGCCGAGGCGGCCAGGAGCGGCACGAGCGCCGCCAGGCGGGCGGCGCGCGAAGCGCTCACGGGACCAGACCGGGGAGCTCCCACTCCTTCAGCTCCTCGACGAGGGCGTGCAGCGTGAGGTCCAAGTGCAAGGGCGTGACCGAGATGAGCCCGCGATCGAACACGGCATCGCAGTCGCTGCCGGGCACGTTCTCGTGCGCCTGCTCGTCACCGCCGATCCAGTAGTACGCGCGACCGCGAGGGTCCAATTTCTGGACCACGGCGGCCGAGTAGCTGCGCTTGCCGATCCGCGTGATGCGTGCGCCGGCCGGCTTGCCGGGAGGCACGTTCACGTTGAGCAGCGTCCCGGGAGGGAGTCCGCGCCGCCCGACCTCGGCCGCGAGCTTGGCCGCGAAGGCGGCCGCCGGTCCGAAGTCTGGCTCACCCCGCCCCACCAGGATGACGGCGAAGGAGGGCAGGCCCATCACGGTGCCCTCCATGGCGGCCGCGACCGTGCCCGAGTACAGCACGTCCATGGCGAGGTTGGCGCCGCGGTTGATGCCGCTGGCCACCACCTGGGGACGGCGGTCGCGGAGCAGGTGGTTCACTCCCACGTAGACGGCGTCGGTGGGCGTCCCGTCCACGGCGAACCGGCGCACGGCCCCCCAGGGAGAGAGCTCCTCGATGCGGAGCGGCCGGTGCAAGGAGATGCTGTGGCTCGAGGCGCTCTGCTCGCGGTCGGGGGCCACCACCGTCACCTCGCCGAGCGGCACCAGCGCCTCCGCCAGCGCGCGCAGGCCCGCCGCCTCCACCCCGTCGTCGTTGCTCACCAGGATGCGCATTGCGGCGCAGCATGGCGGCGCGGCGGAGCGCAGGCAACTCGACACGGGTCCCGATGGCCGGTTGCCGACCCGGCGGCGATGCGGAACATTGGCGGGATGGCGGAGGCCAGCGGGCGTCCGGCGGCGCATCCGCGCCCTTTGCAGCCAGCTCCGGCGCGGCTGGTGGAAGGCGGCGCGCCCCTCGAGGGCATCTGGTCCGGCGCGCCACGGGACGCCGGGTTCGCCGGCCTGGCCGGCGAATACGCGCGCGGCTTCCTCGAGCGGCACCTGGTCGAGAAGCGTTGGCAGGCGCTCTTCCTCGCCACGCCGCAGGCGATGATCTCGCTCGCCATCGTCGACGCCGGGTACCTGTCGAGCGGGATCCTCTCCGTCTTCGACCGGGGCGCCCGGCGGATGCTGATCGATTCCAATCCGGTGCTGCCGCCGCTGTTCGCCTCGGTCGGCGACGAGCCGAACGAAGGGATGCGCGCCTTGCTCAGCGGTCCGCGGATCGGGGCGAGGATCGAGCGCAGCGGCGGGCGCATCCTCGCCACGGCGCGGTGGGGCAACGCGGCGCTGGACCTGGCGCTGGACGCCAGGGGGGCGCCGCCCGCGATGAGCGCCGCGGCCCGCCTCGGTCCGGGACGGTTCAACTTCACCCAGAAGCTGGTGGGGCTCTCGGCCGAGGGGGAGATCCGCGTCGGCAACGCACGGTTCCTTGCCCGTGGCGAGCCGGCGGGCCTGGACTTCACGCACGGCTATCTGGCCCGCGACACCTCCTGGCGATGGGCGTTCGCGTCCGCGCGCCAGGACGGCCGGCTGATCGGGTTCAACCTGAGCGAGGCCTTCATGGACGCGGGAGCGGGCGAAAATGCGCTGTGGGTCGACGGCGCGCCCTGCTCGGTGGGCCCGGTCCGCTTCGACTTCGACCCTTCGGCGCCGCTCGCGCCCTGGCGCATCCGCGGGGTCGACGGGTCGCTCGACCTGACCTTCCAGCCGGAAGGCTACCGCTCCCAGAGCGTGAATCTGAAAGTCGTCGTCTCGAAGTACGTGCAGCCCTTCGGCGTCTTCTCGGGGTACGTCACCACCACCTCGGGCGACCGCCTCACGCTCGACTCGCTCCCCGGCGTGACGGAGGACCATACCGCGCGTTGGTAGGACGAAAAGCGTTGATCTGTTTGGCTCAGCGTTTGTGTTGGGCGCGATATTCGTCGCGGAGGCGGACCACCTCGTCGTAGATCGCCGCGGGGACGACCTTGCCGCGGACCACTTCGTGGGCGCGCTCCGCGACCTGGCGCCACTCGTCGATGTCCGCCGGCTGGTTGATGGTGAGGCCGCGCTTCTTCATCTGCTCGATGGCGTCCTCGTTCTGCTTGCGCACGTCCTTGCGCGTCCGCTCGCCGTAGTCCTCGCCGATCTCCAGCAGCTTCTTCTGCAGCTCGGGCGGGATCCGGTCCCAGGCGTCCTTCTTCACCACCGTCGCGCCGGTGAGAAAGCCCCAGTGCAGGTTGAGCATGTTGTCGGCCTTCTCGAAGATGTGCGTGGTGAACGCGTAGAGCGGCGGCTGGCTGATGATGTTCACCATCCGCGAGGTGAGCGCCGGGATCAGGTCCGTCGAGGAGAGGACCACCGGCCGGAAGCCTGCCTTCCTCCAGGCGGCTTCGGCCGCGGGGTCGCCGTTCCAGGTGAAGATCTTTCCCTTCGAGAAATCCGCGGGCGACCGGTAGGGCTCGGTCGAGAAGAAGTAGACGAACCCCACCTCGCCCCACTGGATGGGCACGTATCCCTTGCGGACCAGCGCGTCGTCCAGCCGCGGGCGCAGCTTCTTGTGCACGTAGTCGTACTCCTCGTACGAGTCGATCAGGAACGGCACGTCCTCCGCCTGCGGCTCGGGCGTGATCTCGTGCAGGCCGATGGCGGTGATCGAGGCGGCCTGCAGCTGGCCGATGCTGATCTTGCGGATCATCTCCCCTTCGTTGCCCTGCGTGCCTCCCGCGTAGACCTTGAGCTCCACCTGTCCGTTCGACGCCTGCGACCACCTCTGCGCCATCTCCTGCAGCAGCTGGTGCCAGGTGGATCCCTGCGGCGCCAGCGTGCCCAGCTTGATGCGCACGGGCGCCGCGTGCGCCGGGGCGGCGAGGAACAAGGCGAGGACGAGAGCGCGGATGGGCATGGAGCTCCTCAATTGGACAGGATGTCGCTTTCGTGGGCCAGCAGGAAGCGGGCGCGGCGCTGCGAGATCTTGTTCTCCAGGCGCTCGTTGAGCGCCTGCGGCGCGTCGACGTCGAACCGCAGAGCTTCGTTGAGCAGCGCCTCGAACTGCTTGCGGTCCTGCGCGGGACCCGCCACCGCCTCCGCATAGGTGACCAGGGCGGAGATCTTCTTCCCGCTCTGCAACTCGCGGGCGCGCGCGAAGTGCGCCCGCTGCCTCTCCGGAGTCGTCCCCTCGGGGCGCGCGGGATCGAAGGTGATGGCGAACTCGTGCAACGCGCCCAGGTCGAACGCCTCGTTCAGCGCCAGGGCGCGGTCGAGCATCGCGGCCACCGCGGGGACGTCGCCCACCAGCTCGAGATCCGTCTTGCGCTGGGACATGGCGAGGGCCCACGAGGCCATCGTCCAGTAGAGCACCGGCACGTCGGCGGGGACCGTCTTCGCCAGCGCCTGCGTGCGCACCTGATCCTTGCCGCGCAGCTCTTCTTCGGTCACTCCGCGCGCGATGCGCAAGCCCTCGAGACCATATGCCCGCGCGCGCAGGTACAGGCGCGCAGCGCGGTCGCGCAGCTCCTTGGCGCGAACCGGATCGTTGGACTCGTCGGCATCCTGCTGCACGAAAGCGTACCCGTACTGCGTGAAGCCCCGCGCCAGCGCCACGCGCAGCTGGAGGTGCTCCGGCAACCTATCGGCCAGCGACTCCATCATCTTGAGCGCGAAAGGAACCGCGGCCTCGACCAGGTCGGGGTCGTCGTCCCGTGCCAGCGCGCTGCCCTGGCCGGTCGATGAAATGGCGTCGGCGACCTGCCGCAGCGCGTAGCTCTTCGGCGAGCAGGCGGCCAGGGCGAGGGCCAGCAGGGGAGACCACTTTGCCGGGCGCAAGGTTTCCGAGAGTGATAATGACGACCGCAGGGATGTCAACCGTCCTCTCGCGGCCTGGCCGGGAACCGGCTGCCGCGCCGGAGGGAGGTCGAGTGCTGCAAGAGCGGACCGCGGCGGAAGGGCCGCGGGGGGGCGGGGAGGAGCAACCGGGTGGTACGCGCGTCGAGCGGTGGCTGCTCGTCGCAATCGTCCTCACCATGGTGCTGTTGCCTACGCTGGAGGCGGTACTGCGCCGCGCCGTCGGCGAGGGGGTTCCCGACGCGATTCCCTACACCACGCATCTCACGCTGTGGGTTGGCTTCGTGGGGGCGATGCTCGCCACCGCGACGGAGCGCCACCTCGCCCTCTCCACCGTCGATCTGCTCCCGCACCGATTGCGGACCGCGGCGCGCAGCTACGGCCACCTGGTCGCCGCGCTGGTCATGGCCGTCCTGGCCTACGCGTCGGTGAAGATGATCCTCGCCGACCGGACCCGCATCGACACGCTGGCCGGAGGCGTCCCGGAGTGGTGGTTCGAGACCATCATGCCGGTGGGGTTCGCCGTGATGGCGGTGCGCTCCGCGGCCAAGGCGCCCACGCTGCGCGCGCGCATCGCCGCATACCTGCTTTGCGCCGCGGTTGTGCCCTTCATCGCCTCGGAGATCCTGGCCACGCGCGGGCACGGGTTCCTGACCGGCCCGGACGGCCCTTCCCTCCTGCGCGGGCACACCGCCGCGCTCGGCTGGCCCGCCTCGCTGGCGCTCTTCGTCGCCTTCCTGCTCGGCACGCCCGTGTTCGTGGTCATGGCCGGCTACGCGGTGCTGCTCTTCTTCCTCGCCGGCACGCCGGTCGCGGCGGTGCCGGCAGAGACCTTCCGGCTGGTCATCCAGCCCACCTTGCCCGCCATCCCGCTGCTCACCGTCGCGGGCTACGTGCTCGCGGAAGGTGGCGCCTCGACGCGCCTGGTGCGCGCCGCGCAGTCGCTCTTCGGGTGGATGCCCGGCGGACTGGCGGTGATGGCCGCCAGCGTCTGCGCGCTCTTCACCACCTTCACCGGCGCATCGGGCGTGACCATCCTGGCGCTCGGCGGCATCATCCTCCCGGCGCTGATCAAGGAAGGCTACCCGGAAGGGTTCTCGCTCGGCCTGGTCACCGCCTCGGGGAGCCTGGGCCTTCTCTTCCCGCCGTCGCTGCCGGTGATCCTCTACGGAGTGGTCGCGGGCGTGGCCATCGACCACCTCTACATCGGCGGGCTCGTCCCGGGGCTTTTGATGATCGTGCTCGTCGCCGCGTACGGCGTCCTGGTCGGCGTGCGCAGCAAGGCGCCCCGCCCGCGCTTCGATGCGCGCGAGGCGATGCGCGCGGTGTGGGGCGCCAAGTGGGACCTCGGGCTGCCGCTCCTCATCATCGTCGCGATCGGCAGCGGCTTCGCGACCATCGTGGAATCCGCCGCGCTGGGCGCCGCCTACGCGATCGTGATCGAGGTCACGGTGTACCGGGACGTCCACCCCACCCGCGATCTGCCCGGTGTGCTGGTGCATGCCTCGACGCTGGTGGGCAGCGTGGTGATCCTGCTGGGAGTCGCGCTGGGGCTCACCAGCTACTTCGTCGATGCGGAGGTCCCTACCCGGCTGCTCGCCTGGGTGCAGGCGCACATCCACTCGCAGTGGGCGTTCCTCCTCACGCTCAACCTCCTGCTCCTGGTGCTGGGGAGCGTGCTGGAGATCTACTCGGCCATCGTGGTGCTCGCGCCGCTGGTCGCGCCGCTCGGCATCGCCTTCGGCGTGGACCCCGTGCACCTCGGGGTGGTGTTCCTCGCCAACCTGGAGCTGGGGTTCCTCTTCCCGCCGATGGGGCTCAACCTGTTCCTCAGCGCCAGCCGTTTCGGCAAGCCGCTCCCGCTGCTCTACCGGAAGGCCCTTCCCTTCCTCATCATCATGGCCGTCGGAGTGCTGCTCATCACCTACGTGCCGGCCATCACCACCGGAGTGGTCGCCGCCATCAAGCCCGGGTAGGGCTAGCGCTTCTCGAGCGGCACGTAGTGCGTCTCGGTGGGCCCCGTGTAGATCTGCCGGGGCCGGGCGATCTTGGTGTTCGGGTCCTCGATCATCTCCTTCCAGTGCGCGATCCACCCTGGAAGGCGGCCGAGGGCGAACAGCACCGTGAACATCTGGGTGGGGATGCCGAGCGCCTTGTAGATGATGCCCGAGTAGAAGTCGACGTTCGGGTACAGCTTCCGCTCGACGAAGTACGGATCCCGCAGCGCCGTCTCCTCCAGCTCCTTCGCCAGGTCGAGCATTGGATCCCGGATGCCCAGCTTCTGCAACACCTCGTCGCAGGACTTCTTGATGATCTTCGCCCGCGGGTCGAAGTTCTTGTAGACGCGGTGCCCGAAGCCCATCAGCCGGATGCCGCTCTTCTTGTCCTTGACCTGGTCGATGAACTGCTTGGCGGACAGTCCCTTCTTGCGGATGTCCTCGAGCATCTCGACCACTTCCTGATTCGCCCCGCCGTGCAGCGGTCCCCACAGCGCGCAGATTCCCGCGCTGATCGAGGCGAACAGGTTGGTCTGCGCGCTCCCCACCATGCGCACCGTGCTGGTCGAGCAGTTCTGCTCGTGGTCGGCGTGCAGGATCAGCAAGAGATTGAGCGCGCGCACCGCCACCGGATCGGGCCGGTAGGGCTCGGCGGGCACCGCGAACATCATGTGGAGGAAGTTCGCGCAGTAGTCGAGGTCGTTGCGCGGGTAGATGAAGGGATGCCCGATGTTCTTCTTGTACGAGAAGGCGGCGATGGTGGGCAGCTTGCCCATCAGGCGCGCGATGGTGATGTCGCGGTACTCGTCGGACTTCGCGTTCAGCGCGTACGGGTAGTAGGACGAAAGCGAGGTCACCATGGCGGAGAGGATCGCCATCGGATGGGCGGTGATCGGGTAGCCGTCGAAGAACCGGCGCATGTCCTCGTGGATCATCGAATGCCGGGTGAGCAGCTGCGAGAACTGCTCCAGCTCGGCCCGGTCGGGGAGCGTGCCGTAAATCAAGAGGTACGCCGTCTCCACGAAGCTGCTGCGCTCGCCCAGCTCCTCGATGGGGATGCCCCGGTAGCGGAGGATCCCCTTCTCGCCGTCCAGGAAGGTCACCGCGCTCTGCACGGATGCCGTGTTCATGAACGCCGGGTCGAGCGTCACCACGCCCGTCTTCGCCCGGAGGTTCTGGATGTCGATGCCCTTCTCACCCTCGCTGCCGGTGACGACCGGGAACTCGAGCTCCTTTCCG
>Ga0137396_10001554_pt1 | contig 12138 bp, 9 predicted proteins | sample czc16metaG_FD_108284 | JGI IMG/M metagenome (GOLD analysis project Ga0137396, IMG submission 108284) | Vadose zone soil microbial communities from Angelo Coast Range Reserve, California, USA - czcobulk3.16 metaG | ecosystem: Environmental > Terrestrial > Soil > Vadose zone | place: USA...
CTCGACCCGCGCGCGTGGCGCGGCAAGCACAGCGGCGTGCTCGAAGCCGAGGGCCGCCAGCAGATCATCGCGCCGATGCCGGGGAAAGTAGTGCGACTGCTGGTGAAGGCGGGCGACGCGGTCGAGGCCGGTCAGGGACTGCTGGTAGTCGAAGCGATGAAGATGCAGAACGAAATCCGCGCGCCGAAGACCGGCAAGGTCGAGCGGATGCTGATCAGCGAAGGCCAAGCCGTCAATGCCGGCGACGTCCTCGCCGTCGTCACCTGAGGGACCCCCAGGAAGGAACACGAACAACCGACCGAGCTGGGTACGCTCCCAGTTCTGTCTCCGGACTCACTTTTTTCCCGCAATGCCCGGCACGGCCGGCAGTTTCCCGGCCGACTCGATCACCTGGCGCGCCAGGTAGTTGGTCACGCGGGCTTCATCGCGAGCAGTGGCCAGGTAGGCGGCGCGGAGCAACTGCTCTTTGCGGTTGCGCAAGGTGTCGCGGATGGTCTGCTGCACCTGCGGATCGGCGAGGTCGCGCTGCCCGGGGGCTTCGCGAGCGATCAACCGCAGGATGCGGTAGCTATCGCGCAGGGCAATGACGCCGCTGGTCTGGCCGGGTTTCAGCGCCAGCACAACCTTCTTCAGCGCCGGGTCCGACTGGCTCAGCGCAGATTCCGGGACGTAACCAAGGTCGCCGCCGGTCGTGGCGGTGGTGGGATCCTCCGAATAGTCCATAGCGAGGGTGGCGAAATCGGCTCCGCCCGCGAGGCGTTCGAGCAGCGTCGCGCACTTGTGTCGCGCTTCAGCCTCGGTGGTGGCATCGTCGTTCTTGCGGTTGCGCAACAACGGGTCCTTGCGTGGCGTGACGACGATCTGTGCGATGCGGTACTGCGGCTCGGCCACGTTGAACTGACTGCGGTTCTGGTTGTAGAAGTCGGTGACGTCCTGGTCGGTGATGGTGACCTTGGCCACCACCTCCTTGTTGATCAGCTTCTGGATGGAGAGCTGGCGGCGGAGGTCGCGCTTCAAGTCGTCCACGGTGAAGCCGCGGTCCTTCATCTGCCGCTGGAACTCGTCTTCCGTGTAGGGGCTCTTGAACTCGGTGAACTTGTCTTCGACTTCGCCGTCGCTGGCCTCGAGGCTGAGCTTTTTGGCGCGCTCCAGCAGGATTTCATTGTTGATGAGCTCGTCGAGGATGTTCAGCTTGAGTGACAGCGCCTCCTCCTGGGAAGGTTCCTGAGTCTCGCGGGTAACGCGGCCGCGGTAATACTTTTCTACTTCGTCGCGCTTGACTGCCTCGCCGTTCACAACGGCCCAGACGTCAGGCGCCGGCGGGCCCTGCTTTTTGCAGGCTGGCGCAACGCCCAGAGCCGCCAGGATTCCCAGGCCAGGCAGCCAACGCTTCACGACAGGAACTCCTTTTCAATGGGATGCAGGGAACCCGCCTCAGGCGAGTTCAGGCGGCCTTCTTCACTAGGCCGGAACGCAGGCAGGCAGTGCAGACGCGCACATGCTTGCGCACACCGTGGATGATCGCGCGGACGCGGCGGAGGTTCGGATTCCAGCGGCGCCGGCGGACATTGTTGGCGTGGCTGATGATGTTTCCGTAGCGCGGCCCTTTGCCGCAAATCTCGCATCTCTGGGCCATCACTGCTCCTCGCACAAAAAATTGGGGCTAGACAAACATGCCATCCTAACAGAGAAATCCCATTGCCGGAAGTTATTTCAACTTGCGCTGAAGCGCCGCCATCTGGGTATCGTTGTCCGGCACGAAGTAGCCGACCACGATGCCCATTGCGCCGCCGGGGAGGGGTTTGCCTTCCGGGTTGTCGTAGGTCGCGGTGACCCGGAGGCGCTCGCCACGGTTCAGCCGGTAGCCGCCACGATCAAAAAATGTGTGGACCGGCATGGCCACGATGCGACCAGCCGCATCGAGTTTCGCGTCCAGCGCGGCAACCTCTTCGTTGCGGGTCAGGTTCTCCAGCACGAGCCGCCGGCCGTAGTCGTGCAGGTGTCCCCCTACGCCCAGCAGCGTGCCAGCATACTTCACGGTGATTTCGCCGGTGGTGACATTCTTGCCCGCCTTCAGGTCGTAGCCGGAATGGCCGCACTGCATCACGTCGAACCAGGTGGGATAAACACTTTTGATTGGCTCGGTCATCTGCTCCGCAGCAGCGCTGCCAGCGCGGTATTCGATGCGGATTTCGAGGTAGGTTTGGGGATGCGAGGTGTCAGTCGGATTGTGAAACATTGTCTCAATGCGGATGCGCTCACCCTTGCGCACGCGATAGCCGTAGCCGGGCACCGCGGGCCAGTCGTTCATCTCGCCACCTGCGCCGAAGAGGTGTTCTTCCTTGTTAGGACACAGAAAATCGGAGCGGCTCGTGTTCCAAAACGCGACGTGATGGAGCAGACGGCCCGGCTCGAGGTTGCCGGCAACATCCACCAAGCGCGGGTGATAGCCCACCAGCCACCCGTCGACCGGCACCGCCCAGAACAGGTCGGGTGGCTGCGCCGTGGCCATGTGGTCGGTATGTGCCGGCAGATCAACCGGACCCAGCCGCAGGGTCATCTCCTGGGCGGCGTCATCCTTCACCTCGAGCTTCACCCCCGCCGCCGTCTGGTGCGCCATGCCGTGGTGGTTGTGCTGCGGATGCTCGTGCTGCGCGGAGACTCTGTTCGCACCCCCGAAAATCATTCCTAAGATCAAGACAAAGAAAACCGAGCGCTTCATGCGAGCCTCCCTGGCGATCGATCTGCGCTCTACTCGAGCGCCTCATACTTGATCATACGCCGGCAGGGCATCAGCTTCCAGAAAGCAGCGCCGCAAAGTGCGTCCCCCGCAACCCGTGTTGTCACCATCGTCAGGCCGTCAATTTGCCCGCCCAACTGCGGAACCTCCCCGGGTCTGAACACTCCTCACACTGCCACGTGGCTCCGCGCTGTTAGTGGAGAAGCATCCGCCCGCAATCGGCGACACGCTCCAATTGGAGCTTTCAACTTCACACAACGGGACTTCAGGACCATGTCGGCGGATTTCACTTCTACGGGATGCCCGTTATCCGGCCATATGGCTTGCAGTGCCCTAGAAACGGCGGAGTCGCACGGTGCAACGGAACGACGGTCTCCACACTCACGCGCTCACACATTACTGGCCAATCGGACAGGTATCTCTTTAATAGCTGCATGCGGCTGTCCAACTGGTCGGAGATTTTCACTCCCCTTAAGATCATAGGGCGTGCTTCCAGGAGAAAACATGCGACTCCCCCTAAACCGATACTTAGTGATGCTGCTCATTCTTGGCAGTTACACGCCGTTTGCCAATGCTCAGGCCGCGAGACAACCTCTTACGGACAGTGAACTGATTGCCCTGGTTTCTGGCCGCGCACTGAGCGAAAACATCGTCCACGAGATCCAATCACGAGGATTGGCCTTCCGTCCCGATGACCAATACCGCTCATTGATAACAACCGCTGGGGGTGATGCCGTTGTGCTGGCGGCGCTGAAGAACGCAAAGACTAGCGACCGTACCGAACGAACCGAAACCAACGGGGCAGATCCGTTGCTCGAACATCTCGCGAAAGCAGGGCAGCTGATGCGAAGCACGAATTATGGAGAAGCGGCCAAGGAACTAAACGCTGCCCTTCAGAACGGCAGCAGACCGGAAGCGGGATTTGTGATGGGCGAGTTGCTCCGCGAGCAGGAACAATGGCCGGAAGCATCGATGGTGTACATTGAGGTTTTGCGCCAAGCCGCCGATTTCACCGAGGCGCACACGAAGCTGAGTTATATCTTGTACCGTCTGGACGATCAGGAGGGGGCGCTCCGCGAAGCAAAGTCAGCGCTGGCGCAAACTCCGGAAAACGCAGAAGCCCACAAGAATGCGGGCCTGGCCTTCCAGAGCCTGCAGAAATTCCCTGCCTCGGAACAGGAATATACGGAAGCGCTTCACCTCAAGCCGGACTATGAGGCGGTGCGCGGTAACCTGGGACTGCTGTTTTTTTACCAGGATCAATGGGACCGGTCGATTGCGGAGTTCAAGAAGGCCATTACGCTCAATCCGGCCAGGGCAGATTGGCACTACAACTTGGGTCTTTCATACCAGAACAAAGGTGATATCGATTCAGCCATCCGCGAGTATCGTGAGGCCAAGCGCCTGAATCCGAAAATGCTCGAAGCTCGGCAATACCTCGGAAAGGCTCTCCTGACTCGCAATATGAACGCCGCAGCCGTCTTGGAGTTTCGCGAACTGGCGGCCATCGCACCGGATTCCGCAGTATGTCACGAATGTTTCGCCACCGCGCTCTTCAGAACCTGGGACTTCCAGGGCGCCGAGAAGGAGTTTCGCAGAGCGGCCGAGCTCGACCCTTCTGATCCGATCCCTCATCTGGGCCTCGGCAATATCCGGCAAGAGCAGAAGGATTATGATGCGGCCTTGGAGGAATACCGCCTGGCGGAACGCTTGGAGGACACCCTGGCCCCAGCGCATAGAGAGGCCGGGCGAGTCTTGCTTGCTAAGAAAGACCTGCCTCATGCCTTAGAGGAGCTCAAACGCGCCGAAAATCTCCAACCGAGTAACGGGAGCACACACTACCTCTATGCGCAAGCTTTGGAGGCTTCGGGAAACCATTCCTCTGCCATTGCCGAGTTCAAGCAGGCGCTTGCGATCGACCCTAAGGAAACTCGAGCCAGGCTCGAACTGGCGGCCGTCCTCGAGAACAATGGAGACTGGGTCGATGCTCTCGATCAATATCGTCAAGCAGCGCTGGCAGACTCCAGCGACAATACCCAGAATCAGTACAAGGCGGCTCAAGAACGGCTGGACAGACGTATTGCGTCAATGAGGGCCGCCGGAAACACAGCACAAGCCGCAAGCCTGAAAACGAGCCTTCGGACGATGAACGTTACCCCGGGGATTTCAGACAAACTGAACTCGGCCATGCAAGCGGGTGTCAAGGCGAACGCAGAAAGACGCTTCGATGAGGCAGAGAAGCACTACAAGTACGCCGTGGAGCTTGCCGAGAAACTCCAGCCCCACGACGGGCGGTTCACGACCTCCCTCCTGCATCTTGCGGATCTGTATGCGGGGAGACGAGACTTCGTTCAGGCGGAAGTTACCTACCAACGGGGGCTGAAGGCGACCGAGGAGCTTTACGGCCCACAATCTCCCATGATGACCGAGCCACTTCAGGCTCTAGGCCGCTATGCGCTTCTGCAACGGGACTACAATGCCGCCCTGGATTTCTACTCGCGCGCGGTTGACGTGAATGAAAAGGCTTTCGGAGAGAACAGTGACAAAGTCGCAGCCAGCCTTGTGTATCTGGCGGTCGTACCCTTCATGCTACAGGCTTATGACAAGGCGGAGACTTACCTCTTGCGCGCGGTGAGGATCGACGAATCGCTGTTCGGGAAAGATGGGATTAACATGCTTGGTCCGTTGTCGTCTCTCTGCAACCTTTACGACAAGTGGGACAAGCCGGACAAGGCTGAACCCTGCGATCGCCAGATCCTTGCTGTGGTTGAAAAGCAATACGGCGCGAACAGCCCCGTTCTGCTACCGACGCTGACCAGCGAAGCTCAGGCGCTCCGCCGACTTGGGCGCTCGCAAGAAGCGGCACAGGTCGAGCAGCGTTTGCAGTCCATTCGGGCCGCCACAACGGGGCCAAACTGAGGAGGCAGAGATCTCGCGTCCGGTTCTTCTCAGAAACTGATCTGAACGACTCCCGCTAGCGCTGCTCTCTGATAATCGGGTCACGGGGGGAGTACAGCAGAACGGTGCGCCCCGGCACCCCTGCCGGCAATCGTCGCAAGACGTAGCGGAACGGTCGCGGCGCCGCGCCGAGCGAATCTGCTTCCAGCCTGTAATAGCTGTCCTGGTAGCGCACCACGCGCGGGGGAGTCCAGTCCTCCTTCCTGCGGCAAGCGTGAATCTCCAGAATTTCTTGCGATGGGCTCCTTCTAAAGCAGAGTTCATCCGAAACCAACGGAAGCTTTGCCACCAACATCCGTGCGCGAATGGCTCCCACGAAAGAAGAGAGGTTGTTCGATGATCCGTCTGTTGTTCTCATGCCCTCCGGCGCGCGACGCAGGAAAGCTCCGAAAACGGCTTTATCGAGCAGGAAGAGTGGCAGAGTGCCGAGGGTGTTATCCGTAAACGCCGCCGCGCATGAGCGTATTGTCCCCTCGACGCCGGCATATCCAAGGAGCCAAGTCAGAGGATGGCTCGCCCACACGACCAGTGCTACGGAGCCGATTTCCTGAGGCGTCACCCCGGGACCCACCTTACCGCTCAACGCCGTCTCCACACCTCGCCCCACCCAGGTCGTCATAGCATGTGAATACCAGTATGAAAGCCCAATGAGCGCAACCAACGACTCAGCCAGCCCGCTGATCACAGTGGCGGGGCCCCACTGCACGTTCGCGGAAAATGGCAGCAATTCACGCCACCGCTTTGGAAAAATGGAAATGAACGGTCCGAGAATATAGCTCCACATGTTATCCCCTGAATTCAGTGTAGAACAGGCGGGCGTGTTCCGGAGTTTCAGCAGGACGGACCTATCCAAAAAGTAATCTTTAGCGGCCTCCCACGCGGACTCGGATGCTAGCCGGTAGAATGCCGCCGCGAGATAGCTGATAGCAGCGAAGGCTGTCCCCGACACAAATTCGACGTGGGCGACCTGCCTCCAATAAATGGAAGATTCCGAGCGGTACTGGAACGTACATGGGTATCAAGGGTTCCGGGACCTGCTCCGGAAAATACTTTGCAGACGGCTCTTCTGAGCTTGTCTAAAAAAGAGTGTGACATCGGCGCGCTGCACAGGCTCATTGCGTTCCAAGTTTCCTATGCAGCAAGCGCGACTTGACCCTACCAGCGAATCTGCCTCACAATGAGCCACAGCGGCGGGCGTGTAGCTCAGTTGGGAGAGCATCTGCTTTGCAAGCAGGGGGTCGCCGGTTCGAGCCCGGCCACGTCCACCAACCTTGTCGAAGCCCGATTTCTCGCGTGGCAACAAGATTGTGCCGCTGCGACCCGTTGATCGCAGTGAGATCCTGTTGGAGGAGCGCTCGCGACAAAACCGGCTCAAAGCATGGTCTAATAACCCAAGCGCCGGCGAGTAAAACTCACGGTTCGGACATCGAATTGTGCGTAGCCCGAAACCAAGCTACAGTGATTAGGCGATGAGCGGCGCGGGCAAAAGGGCAGCCGAGACGACGGTAACTAAGCGATACGAAGCGCTCCTCCGCGTTTCGCAAACCCTCATTTCAATTCGCTCTTCGGAGGAACTCTTCAGGCTTCTCGCAAGCGAGTTGCGCGCGGTGGTGAACTTCTATGTCATGGGCGTCGGCATCTATGACGAGAATGCGCACGAGGTACGTCTCACGTCATACGGCGAGCCGGGTGTTCTCCTCCAGGTTCCAAAACTCGCGCCGGAAGAAACCTTCACGTGGTGGGTGTACCAGCATCAACAGCCCTTGATAATTCCCTCCTTAGACGCGGAGACTCGATTCCCAGCGGTAGCCGAGATGCTCAAGAACCGCGGGGTTCGTTCGGTATGCGCGCTTCCTTTGACGACAGTACACCGGCCCCTCGGGGGCCTCACTGTGGGCAGCATCGAGGCCGATGCCTATAGCAGGGAGGAAGTCAGCTTCCTCTCGCTCGTTGCCAACCAAGTGGCGCTGGCGGTGGACCACGCGCTGAACTTCGACGCGTCACAACTTACCCAGGAGGCGCTACAGCGCGAGCGGGACCGGTTGCAGTTGCTCCTCGATGTCACCAATCAGGTTGTCTCAAATTTGCAGCTCCGCGACCTCCTGCGTGCCATCTCGGCAAGCGTCCGGCGCGTCATGCAATGCGATCTGGTGGGCGTCTTCTTGCCGGACTCGGAGGTGAACAGGTTGCAAACCTTCCTCGATTTTCCAGAGAGCAAAGGATTTATTCGAGAGGACTACTGTTCGATAGACGGGACGCTTGGGGGTCTTGTCTTCCGCACCGGCAAGCCTTGGACGGGCAATGCCTCGGACCTACTTCAATTGGGTCTGAAGGATGAAGCGGCCATCCCTGAGGGCCTCAAAACCGGTTGCGTCCTGCCACTTGTTAGCCGGAATCGTGTCCTTGGTCTCTTGGCCCTCGGCAGACGGGAGGAGAATGCCTTCAGCCAGGTTGATATCGGGTTCCTTACCCAGGTAGCGAGCCAGATCGCCATCGCAGTAGAGAACACGTCTGCCTATCACGAAATCACGCACGCCAGAGCCGAATTGGAAAAAGCCCTCGAAGAAATTAAGCGCCTGAAAGACCGCCTGCAAGACGAGAACTTGGTGCTCCGGGAGCAAATCGATCAAGCTCTTATGTTTGAGGAGATTGTGGGTGCTTCTCCCGCGCTGCGAGCAGTGCTTTCTCGCGTATCCAAAGTAGCGCCCACGGATTCCACCGTTCTACTCACAGGTGAAACGGGCACAGGCAAAGAGTTGATCGCCCGCGCGATCCACAAAAGATCTCGGCGGTCCTCGCGCGCTTTCGTCAGTGTGAGTTGTGCTGCAATTCCCTCTTCGTTGATTGCATCGGAGTTGTTCGGTCATGAGAAGGGCGCCTTTACGGGGGCAACCCAGCGGCGGCTGGGTCGGTTCGAGCTTGCGGAAGAAGGCACCCTCTTCCTTGATGAAGTCAGTGAGCTGCCCGCGGAAACTCAAATTACGCTGTTGCGTGTGCTGCAGGAGCGGGAGTTTGAGCGTGTGGGTGGCAATCAGCCTATCCGAGCTAACGTGCGGGTCATCGCCGCCACCAATCGCGACCTGGAGGCTGCCATCGCTGCGGGCACATTGCGTAGCGATCTGTTTTACCGCCTCAACGTTTTTCCGATTGAGATTCCTCCTCTGCGGCAAAGAAGAGAAGACATTCCCCTGCTGGTTGAGTACTTCATCGATCGCTTCGCAAGAAAAGCAGGAAAGAGCATCCGTGGGATAAACAAAAAGACCCTGGACCTTCTTCTATCGTATCCCTGGCCAGGTAACATTCGCGAATTGCAGAACGTCGTTGAGCGATCTGTCATTGTCTGCGAAACGGAGAATTTCTCGGTGGATGAGAGTTGGATTTCGCGGCAGCCTCTTGCAAACGAGCCGAAAAGCCAGCTGGAGCTATCTCAAAAGCTTACTGCCCAGGAGAAGGAGATGATTGAGGCTGCCCTGCGCGAAAGCGGAGGACGGGTGTCCGGATCGTCAGGAGCGGCTGCCAAGCTGGGGATTCATCGATCAACCTTAGAATCGAAGATTACCTCACTGAAGATCAACAAGTATCGCTTCAAAACTGCAAACTCCTCGAAAAACAGCTAGCCGCGTCTCTACCTATTTGCAGAGAACCCCCGGAATATGCTGTAGGAAATTTCGGTAATTGCCGAAGGCTCCGACATTTCGCTAGCAGCTAAGTCATTTATGTTAAGTACTTTACGATTGGAAGCGTGATTGCCACTGCGGGAGTGTGTGACGGTCTCACAGGCTGCGGCAGAGGTAAGAATTTTGAAGAGAGGAAGATGCTCAAGATAACGAGGGCAGCCAACGGAGAGGTGGTTTTTACGGTGAGCGGTCGAATGGACGCTGAAAACTTAGCCGAGGTGGAAACGCTGTTCAGCTCAGAAGCGAGCGGTCGCCGCATAGTCTTGGACTTAAAAGACCTAATCCTCGTGGATCAAGACGCCGTCAGTTTTCTTGAGCGCTGCGAAGCGGATGGCGTGAAGCTTGAGAACTGCCCTGCATATATTCGCGAATGGATGGAGAGGGGAAAAAATTAAGGTGACCGTGACGTGACCGTGACGAAGATGCCCGCAGTGGATCGACGGAAAACCCGCTTTGATTCGAGCGAAGGGAGTCGCATCGTATGATCGACCGGCGCTTCTCACGAATCATTTTCTTGCTGGTTGCTGGACTGGGCCTTTCGGTCTGCGCGGCTGCGCAAACCGATAGTGGAGCGATGCTGACGCTCAACGAAGCGATCTCTCTTGCGCGCTCCAATAATCGAGATCTGAAGCAGTCTGGGCTTGAAATCGGCAAACAACGGGAAGCATTGGGCGAGGCGAAGACGCACTTGTATCCTCGGCTCGACACCTCCGTGCTAGCGGCCCAGTTGCTCACGCCGCTCGATTTCACAATCAAGAAAGGGCAGTTGGGTACTTTCTCAGGAACGGGGCCGATTCCGGCATCTAACACCGATCTCCACACGGCAGCTCGTCCAATAGCGATTGCCTCGGTCACTGCGACCCAGCCGCTTACGCAATTGTTCCGTATCCACCTGTTCGTTGCCGAACAGCGTTTGAGAGTCGATTCGACGCAACTCTCTTTCGGCCAGGCCGAACAGAAGTTGGTGGACGATGTTCGCCGGGCGTATTACGCGGTTCTGCAGACTCAGAGCCAGCTTGAGTCACAACAGTCGATGGTGAAGTATCTGGAGGAACTGCGGCAGCTCACGGACCGGCGCTTCAATCAACAGGCTGTACTCGAAGCCGACAGGCTGCGCGTTCAGGCAGAGCTGGCCAAGGCCAGCTATCAGCTCGCCGTCATCCAGGATGCGCTTGCGGATCGCAAAGAGTCTCTCAACCACCTTTTGGGGCGCGACCTCCAGACTGCCTTTTCCGTGGAAACGGTTCCGTCAACGCTCCCCGAAGAGGAGGACCTACCTGCTGCCAGGAAGGTTGCGCTTGAGCGCCGCTCGGAACTAAAGCTCGCGACAAATCGGACGAAGCAAGCGAGTTTGGAAACTAAGATTGAGAAGATGCGTTACATTCCAGATATTGCCATCCAAGCGAGCTATATCAGCCCAGCAAACATCAACTTTCTTCCCCAAAATATAGGTTCGGTCGGCGCGTTGCTTACCTGGCAACCTTGGGATTGGGGTCGGAAGCGCCATAACGTTGCACAAAAAGTGCTTGCGGAGCGGCAGGCCACGCTCTCGGTCGACGACACACGCGATCAAATCCTTCTCGATGTGAACTCGAACTTTCGGCAGCTGCGAGAAGCTCGTGCGCAGCTCCCGGCTGCAGAGGCGGCTCGCGACGCTGAGAGGGAGAAATTGCGCAACCAGCGAGAAGCTTACTCTCAGCAGTCGATTTTGCTTAGTGATCTGCTAAGGCAACAGGCATCCGTGGCGGGCGCGGAGGACCAATACCGTCAGGCAATATTCGGATATTGGAGAGCCCGAGCAGACTTCCAGAAAGCACTGGGAGAGGAGTAGCGCCTTGAAGCCTCTTATGCCAACACGTCACAGATCGAACGCGTCGCAGTTTATTGCAGTTTTAGCGGCGGTGGGATCATTGGGTGGATGTCACCAAGAATCGCGGATACCTTCTCGGCCGCCGACATCGGTTCGTCTCGCCACGGTGACTACGGCGCAAACGAGCGGCGAAGCATTGCGCTATTCAGCCTCAATTCTTCCTTATGCCCAAGTAGACCTCGCGTTTCGCACTTCTGGTTACGTAACGGGAGTCAAGCAGGTGCGGGGGGCGGATGGACGGATTCGCGACATTGGAACTGGAGACTACGTTGAAAAGGGGACGGTACTTGCGCACGTTCGCCTGGAGGACATGAAGAACCAAGTAGCGCAGGCGCAAGCCCAAGTTGATCAAGCTGTGGCACAGCACGCCCAAGCGGATCAAGACTTCGGGCGGGCGAAGGTCCTATTTTCGACGCAAAGCCTCACCAAACCCGACTATGACCAGTCGCAGCAAAGGTTCAACTCCGCGCTGGCTGCGGTGGATAACGCGAAAGCGGCACTCCGTCAGGCTGAGTTGACTCTGGGAGATTCCGATCTGAAGGCGCCCTTCTCAGGGTTCCTTCTGAATCGGTACATCGATTTGGGAAGCCTAGTCTCTCCCTCATCGGCCGCGTTTACGATTGCTGACATCAGTTCTGCAAAAGCAACGTTTGGCGTGCCCGATTATGCGCTCAGCCGCGTGCGTCTAGGGCAGCAATTGAGCATTGCGCTACAGGACGACGTGACTCCGTTTGTGGGGCGCGTCACAAGCATTTCACCGAGTGCCGATCCACGAAACCGGGTCTTCGCCATTGAAGTGACCGTGGCCAACCACGGTGGCCGTCTGAAGCCCGGCATGATTGCCTCGCTAAGTCTCGGCGAAAGTTCTCGTTCATCGGCTCCTTCGGTTCCAC
>Ga0137396_10001556_pt1 | contig 12137 bp, 9 predicted proteins | sample czc16metaG_FD_108284 | JGI IMG/M metagenome (GOLD analysis project Ga0137396, IMG submission 108284) | Vadose zone soil microbial communities from Angelo Coast Range Reserve, California, USA - czcobulk3.16 metaG | ecosystem: Environmental > Terrestrial > Soil > Vadose zone | place: USA...
CGAACAAGTGCGACATGAGCTCTTGCGTCCGTTCCCAGTGCCACGACACCGATTCGATGCTCGACGACAGGAGCGGTCGCCGGATCAGTCGCCAAAGGCCGAACACGACGCCCGACACGACGACGGGCACCAGGATCGGTCGAACGCGCCGGGTCGCCGGGTACATGACGACCGTCGTGCCGATGACCACCGCAACCGCGAAGGGAAACCGATAGATGTGGGTAAAGAAGATCGCGAGCAGCAAAGCGGTGAGCCAGGCGATTCGCGCGTCTGTTTAAGTCTTTGTAGGTAAGCTCAACGTCGCCATAGACCAGAGCAACAGAATTTGGATATGCGTTCGCGATCTCTTCGAAGAGTGTGGCAACGCTTGCATTGCGGGGGTATTCGCTCGAGGTTCCGCTCCAGCTTCGCAAAGGCTCAGGCAGAAAGCGCACCGGCATCCTTGGCGCTAGAACCGCAGATCCGTCTGGGCTGGAGATGATCGGCTGCATTTGCGTGCTCAGTCCAAAAGAATTTCTTTTTCGCCGAACAACCGTTCTGCTGTAATCCCACGGCTGTGGCAGGTTTCCATCAGTCGATTGGAATGGATGATGGGATTAGATTTGTCGGTGTACTTGATGCTCATCACATGGTTCAACCAAGGTTCTTGCCCCATGGCATAGACGTAGACGTCCTTACAGCTGAATTGTTCGACAATGCCGAGTGCCCGTTCGTAGTTCGAGCCAGCGAGGCGGCGAGAGTGATCTTTCTGCCGCTCGATTTTTTGCGTCAGCAATGGCCCATAGATCCAAGACATCGGAGCGCCGTCGCATTCCATGCCAACAAAGAGGGCGTCAACGTCACCCAAGTCCTGGTGCACATGCCGGTACACTTCTGGTGAGATGTTGCAGGAGTCGGCCGCAAACATCAGCCTGTGCTTGCCCGTCCTAAGAAGGTAGGCGGATTTTGTCAGCACATTTAGGTCGCCGTGTTCCCCAAGAAACGGCACGGCAGTGATGGACCCGCGATCGAAGCGAATTTCCTCCATTTCAGAAATTTCCATTACGCTGCGAAAACCGCACTGCTGGAGCAGAAGCTTCAGTGAGGGGTCTTGCAGCGCACCCGCCCCATTTCTCGGGACAACGATGTGCCGGATGCGATGGCGCAGTTGCAGGAGAGTCTCGAAAAGAATGTGATCCTGGTGATTGTGCGTGATCAAGACGTAGTCGATCACGTCGGGCAGGTCTTCATAGGTGTATCGGGAAATATCGCTCTCATACGTATAGCTGAGAACTGGATCCAGGAGCACATTGACGCCGCGCGCTTCCAAGAGAATGCAGGCGTGGCCAAAGTAGCGCCAGCGTGCGCCGTCTCCGTCGTATCCCCGATAGGCCCGCGGTGCGTCGGTCGTGAGAAGGGAGCGAAATCTCGCCTGGTCGTGGTCTTCCAGGCCCAGCGCATCCCAGAGCTCTCCTTCCGGTGAAGGTGCGCGCTTGGCTTGAAAGAGATGGTCCAGCCGTTCGCTCGCGAAAGGGATGGGCAAGTGGAGGGCCTCGCCGTCGTGCAATCGTGGAGTGCTGAGGACAAATGGCCGATCATCGCCGTTGATTTCGGATAGGGCGACGCTCTGCAACCAGCAGTTGTAGTAAGGGCTTTTGTACAGGAGGGGTTCGATCAACCGGAAGGACGGCTGATTGTTGAGGTCATAAACCAGCTCTACATAGCCTCGTAGTGCTTTCGGGATCTCAGCGTATAGCGGCTCAAGACTGAAGCCGACTGCTTTTTCCCGCAAAAGCGCATCCAACTCTTCAAGCGCGTGCGACAAAATCAGCAAATGCTCGCGTTCGCGCAAGGTCCGCTCGCGCAGCTTTTCTACGGCTTGTTGTTGCCGCGGTTTGAGATCCATGAAAGGGCCCCCGAGGAGGCGCGGATCTTTGACTGCAGCCTCATGGGTTTCGGGCGACTCGATGTAGGAATCCATGATCTTGAGGTGCCGCTCGGTAACGTTTCGCGACAAAGTGGCAGGTGGAATCAAATGGGCCCATGCATACCAGCTGTCCACCAGAGGTTCCGCCACTACGTTTTGCTTCAGATAATAAAGACTGCTCATTCGTACGACTTAAGACGAACCGTGCCGCGTGAATCAGAAGTAGCGCAAATTCACGTCCTGGCCTCTTCGACGAGCCAGATTCAAGAGCTTTTCTTCGACGATCCTAAGCCGCTTACGACGTGAAATGCGCGTTCCCACCTTAGCGGATCAGCACTAAATGTCGATAAGTGACAGACCGTATATCCCTACAGAATTGTGGGTATGCGAGGCTCTAGCGCAAGGAATCTTCCTGAGCATTTGGCGTCGATACAACGGTACAGGAAAATCCTGAGTCCTGTACAAGGAGGGCCTTATCGACATTCAGGAGGTCTCAGGCGATAAGAGTGGGATTGTGATTTGTCGTTTTTTGAGCGGCTTGCTTATCGGGAAGCGGTGCCTAACACGAGGCACGGTTCGGCATACGCTCAAAGTCTGGATGCGTGCGGAGATTGAGCACTGAGTCGGAGTTAACAGTCGGAGGGCGCGGCCGTATCTACGACGCTCAACTTTATTCGAGAGCGGAATGTTACAGGTTGTTTCGAGTCTCGTCTCCGATGTCAAACGCCAGCGCAAGAGCGAGCTCATTCGCATTCATTGAGTCTTATTTTTCCGCGACATCAAAACGGGTGAAGCCTTCCAAGGAGAGAAGTGTGAAAACGCAACGAAGCTACATGATTCTCTTCGCAACAGCAGTCACCGCAGCCTTGAGTATCCCTGCTTTTCCACAAGGGCAAAATCCACGGGAATCGACGCAGACAACACAGACAGCATTGGCAAAGCCATCTGGAGACCGTCCCGAGGGAGTGAATCCTCCCGCGAACGTGGGGAAAGACTACGTTATCGGACCGGACGACGTGCTGGACGTCAGCGTCTGGAAAGAGCAAGAGCTAACTCGGTCGCTGCAAGTCCGCCCCGACGGCAAAATTTCCATGCCTTTGCTGGGTGATGTCCAGGCAGCAGGCCTGACTCCTGGGCAGTTGGGACAATCCGTCAGTGAAAAGTTAAAGAAGTATCTCACCGCGCCGCAAGTAACCGTGATCCTCACCCAAATTAATAGCCAACGTGTTTATGTTACGGGCGAAGTGACGCGGCCCGGGGCTTACCCCGTTCTGCCCGGTATGACCATCCTGCAGGCTATTACGAGCGCAGGGGGACTGACGCAATTCGCCAACTCAAAGAAAATTTTTCTGATGCGCGACGAAAACCATATCCAGACGAAACACCCCTTCAGCTACAAAGAAGTGTTAGACGGCCGTAAGGCTGAGGAAAATCTGCCGGTCAAAGCCGGCGATACGATCGTTGTGCCGTGATGAAGCCGATGCTCAAGTTAAGTGCATGCCTAGCGGCACTGGTGTTGGGGCTGGCCGGAGCTTCCGGAGTCTATGCACAGAGCTCCGGATCCCAAGGCCAGAGTCCGTCCGGACAGCAGCCCGCACAGCCTACGCAGCCTCAACAGCCAGCGAAATCCCCTGACGACAAGAGCGATCAGAATAATCAGGACCAGTTACCGACACCGCCGGTTGTGGCAGGCACGTCGAATGATGCCCCGATCACAGGCGCTTCGCAGCCGATCATCGGGCTTGTCGCCTCGCGCAGTTACGTGGTTCCGAGCGTCTATTTCTTCGGGCAGTTGGATTCGAATGGAAACAATTCCGGAAATAGCAACTTCGCATCGATAAACACCATAATGGGCAGCCTAGCCGTCCAGAAAGTCGGGCGGTCCTCACAATTCGATCTTGGCTATCTTGCCGGCCGGTCGTTTTCCAACAAGGGCGGAACATTCAATTCCACAACGCAAGAGGCCGCTGCCGCGGAGCTTTGGTCGCGCGGACGTTGGGATGGATTCATCATCGACAAATTTTTGTACAGTTCGGAAACCGCGTTCCTGGGCGGAGCGACGCCCTTCGACGCTTCCGGACTGAATACGGTCGCGGGGCTGGCGAACACCGGCCCTGTGGTATTGCGAAATACGTTTCTTCCAGGCCAGGGCATCTTCACTCTGTTTGGGCCGCGCCTAACCAATTCTTTGGTGGCGCAAGTGAATAATCATTTGAGCCGGCGCACTTTTTTTACCCTGGTAGGGAACTACCAAGTACTCCGTTTTTTCAATTCAGATTTGCTCAATAGCTCCGCGGCCGGTTTTCAAGCGGGACTGGGCTATCAGCGATCTCGGCGAGATACCTTCGCCGTCGTCTACCGATTCAACGACCTCTGGTACAGCGGTCTGCCAGTGAGCATTCGCGACAATGTTGTCGAGGCCGCCTACGAGCGGCAGCTTGGCGAACGGTTGCTTTTCCAGATAGGCGCCGGTCCGGAGGTCACCTTTATTCACGATCCCAACCTTTCTCTCACCGCGCCCTCCGAAACTCGCGTTTCTTGGGCTGTTGACAGCTTGATTCGTTATCAAGTGAGAAAGGACGTCGGGGTCAGTGCCGGTTACGATCACTTTCTGAGCAGCGGCAGCGGCGTTTTCCTCGGGGCAATCACCGATCGGGTGTTCGCAGGAATGAGTCGCCAGCTTTCGCGGGCTTGGACAATGGACCTAACTTTCAACTACGCGCGCAATAAGAACTTAATTCCGTTTTTCAGCCCTACCCTAACGGCGCCGGCAAACTCAACCTTTGATTCGATCTACGGCGTAGCGGAGTTCCGCCGTCGTATTGGCAGGGATTCTGAGTTGTTCTTTGGATATCTTGGCCGGTACCAGACTTCATCGGTTGTCCTATGCGCGCAGGGAATCTGTACAGGACCGAGCCTTATAGGACATCAAGTCAATTTTGGATTTGCGTGGCACCTTAAACCCATTCCCATTGGTTGAACGCACCTGGAGAAAAAAAGAACATGATCGGACATCGACAGCTAACTATGGAAGACTACTCGGCGATTCTTCGCCGGCACAAGCGCACGTTAATTCTTTTGGCGATCCTGGGGCCGGTGGTCGGCTATCTGGTGTGCTTGGCCTTGCCGAAGGAATACACGTCGCAAACGGTGGTTCTTGTGGATCAGCCTGCCGTTTCGCCCAGCTATGTCACGGACATAAGCACGGGCGATCTGAAGCAACGCCTGACAACGCTGCAGGAGCAGATACTCAGCCGGTCGAGGCTTGAAGCGATCATAAATAAGTTTGGACTTTACCCAGAGGAGCGGAAACAGCAGGTAGCGATGGAAGGGTTAGTGGATCGGCTGCGTAAGAAGATTACAGTCACTCCAGTGAAACCGATGGCCGAATCCAACAGTACGCAACTGCCGGGTTTCTATATCAAAGTTTCGGATCGCGATCCTGCTCTCGCGCAAAAGATGTGCAATGAGGTTGCCGACGTGTTTCTGGCGGAAAACCAGCGCGTAAAGCACGACCAATCTGCAGGGACGACAGTGTTCCTGACCAAGCAGCTCGAAGATGCCAAGGCAAAATTGGATGACCAGGACGCAAAGCTCGCGTCATTTAAGTCGCGCTATACCGGAATGCTGCCCGACGAGCAATCAGCGAACCTGAACCTGCTTGCTGGATTAAACACGCAGCTCGACGCCGCCACGCAGGCTCTCGGCCGCGCTCAGCAAGATAAGGCCTTTACCGAATCCATGCTCGCACAGCAGCTAAGCTCTCAGTCCGCCGATAATCCGTCAGCCCAAAAGCAATTAACTGAAATGCAGGGCGAGCTCTCGGCACTTCTTGCCAAGTACACGGAAGACCATCCTGACGTAATCCGACTTCGGCAGAGTATTGCTGATCTAAAGCAGAAGATGGCTTCGTCTCAGGGTGCCGCAAGCACGGGCACGAGGACAGCCGCGTCCGGTCCGGAGAGCCCCGAAATTCAGCAATTGCGGGGTCAACTGCATCAATACGATGCCACGATCAAAGAAAAGACCGCCCAACAGCGCGATGTTCAAAGACAAATCGCGTTATACCAGAGCCGCTTACAAACCAGTCCGAATGTCGAGGAGCAGTACAAAGTACTCACTCGCGATCATGAGAGCGCAGCCAATTTATACAACGACCTGCTTAAGAAGCGCAGCGAAACTGCGATGTTCAGCGATATGCACCACCAGGCTGAAAACGCGGAATTCCGTGTCCTCGACCGCGCAAATCTTCCGGAAGGGCCCTCCTTCCCCAACCCGTTGTACTTCATATTGGGTGGGCTTGGCGCCGGACTCGCGCTCGGCCTGGGGATCGCGCTTCTAAGCGAATTGCGTGACAAGAGCCTGCGTACCGAGGAAGACGTCGAGTTCTTCCTCCAGCTACCCACGCTCGCCAACATTCCTTCCGTGGAAGGGGCGCGTCGCCATGCGGCGAGGAAAGATGCCGATGGACCGAGGCTGGTCGCGAGCGCTTGAGACCAACTCATGTATAAATCGTTTTTTGGACTGCGAGAAAATCCGTTTAACGCTAATCCGGATCCGCGGTATCTGTTCCTGACGCGGGAAATCCAGGAAGCGCTGGCGGGCCTCGCCTATGGCATCAAGAACCGTAAGGGGTTCATCCTGCTCACAGGTGAAGTGGGCACGGGCAAGACGACGCTGCTCAACCGTTTGCTCGATTGGCTAAACCTGGAAGGCGTGGCTACCGCCTACATTTTCAACTCTCAACTCGACACCAATCAACTCTTCGACTTCATGATGGAGGACTTCGGAATACCCTGCGAGAGCCGGGACAACAGCCACGTGCTGATGCGACTCAATTACTGGCTGCTGCAACGGTATCGCGATCGCAAGACCTCTGTCTTGATCATTGATGAAGCGCAGAATCTTTCCTTCGAAGTCTTGGAGGAGATTCGTTTGCTCACCAATTTCGAGACGGCAAGCGAAAAGCTGCTGCAGATTGTGCTTTCCGGCCAGCCTGAGCTCGAGGAAAAGTTGCGCGATCCGCGGCTTCGCCAGTTGCGCCAGCGCATCACCATGCGATGCCGAACGCAACCTCTTTCGTACGAAGAAATGACCGGGTACATGAACGAACGCTTGCGTATCGGCGGCGCTAACGGAGCTCCCATTTTCTCTCCGGAGGCAGTGGAGGCCGTTTATAAGTATTCGCGCGGCATCCCACGCGTGGCAAACCTGCTCTGCGAGAACTCGCTGATCAGTGCTTTCGTCGATCAGGTGAAACCCGTTCCGCCGGTCGTCGTGCATCAAGCTGCGCATGAGTTCGAACTGGACGAGCTAGATCCCATGGCTCGGCCTGTAGTTCGAAGCGGCGAGGATCCGTCGAAAAGAGTGGACGAGCTTTTGCGCAGTTTGAATCATCTCTTGGAAGAGATGGGTCACAACAATTCAGTATCGAGCGGAGTACACGAAAGGAAGCCATGAGCAGGATCCACGAAGCTTTAAAGCGCGCTGAACAGCAAAGGACCGTGCCACTCGAGGTGCCTTCTCCGGTAGCGCCAGACCTCCAGGTCCATAGGGCAGAATCGCCCACGATTCCGCCTCCGGCGATACTGGATCCATTGGGTCCTTCGGATCCACTGGTCCATTCCGAGATTGATACTAGGACGAGAGCGGCCGAATTCCTCCGCTTCGACGACATATGGACGCGCTGCGCGAACCCAGGCTGGCGCTTGGATCTGGAGCGCAATGTTTTTATAGATCCCGCCGCTCCCCCGGCCGTACGAGAGCAATTCCGGACTTTGCGGTCTCGGCTCTATCAAGTTCGCGACAAGCAGCCATTGCGCAGCCTCCTGGTCACGAGTTCCTTGCCAAGTGAAGGCAAAACCTTCGTTGCCAACAACCTTGCGCACGCTTTGGCGCGGCAGCAGAATTGCCGGGTTCTCTTGGTTGACGCCGATTTACGCCGGCCCGATCTGCATTCCGGCTTCGGTACGCCGAGTTCTCCTGGCCTCGCTGAATACCTGAAAGGGGAGGCGGCGGAAGTGAGCGTTATTCAAAAGGGGCTGCCTGAATATCTGTGCTTTATTCCCGGCGGCAACAAACCCGCAAATCCCGCGGAATTGCTCGCAAATGGGCGTCTGAAATCCCTTCTGGAAACGATCGGTCCGGTCTTCGATTGGGTAATTCTGGACTCTCCGCCGACTTTGCCCGTTTCGGACGCCCTAATGTTGGCCGAATTGTGCGATGGCGTTCTAACAGTTATTCGCGCGGCCCAAACAGGCTTCGATAGCGCGCAGAAGTCTTGCCACCAACTTCGCGAGAAGAATTTGATCGGCGTCGCGCTAAATTGCGCCGACGATGCCGCGGCATATGGCTCGTACTACAGCGAAGAGCTAAAGACCGGCGTAGCGAATTAGTGTCAGGAAGTTCAGCAGCTAAATCTAGCCAAATTCCGAACCCGATCTGATGAGAATGAACTCTCTACGTGTGCGCGAATTGAACGGTCATACGGTACAGCAGTTCCCTTGTTGGGCTTACGGGAAGCACGGTATGGGTACTTACCGTGCGTCGTGCTACATAGATTGAGAGAGATTCGTCTGGCCCTAGTGGCCTGTAAACGCTAGGGAGCGAGTGAAAAAACGGAAATGGGGAAGGTCCTCTGGGACTTTCAGGGCGGTAGCTTGTCGCGAGTACAAACTCAAGAAATCCCGGGCTCCACGCAGGGCGAGGATGGCGAATCCGCAGACTTTGTCGGAGCACGATACCCTTGGTTTGCGCTGCAAGTTCGAATGCGCCACGAGTCTGGCGTCGCGGATCACCTTCAAGGTAAGGGCTATGAGTGGTTCCTCCCGCTATACAAAGCGCGGCGCCGTTGGTCGGATCGAGTGAAGGAAGTTGATTCGCCGCTTTTCCCCGGCTATCTTTTTTGCCGGTTTAATCCTCACGATCGTCTCCCAATCTTGAAAACGCCGGGCGTCACTCAGATCGTCGGCTATAACCATGTGCCTGTGCCGGTGGATGAGCAAGAAATCCAGGCGATTCGCCGGCTCGTTGTTTCCGGTGTGCCGAATTTCCCGTGCGCATTTCTTGAAGTCGGCAGCAAGGTTCGTATCGAAGCCGGCGCGTTGCGGGGGTTAGAGGGCATCCTTACAGATCTGAAGGGCAAGCGACGGCTCGTGTTGTCCATAACGCTCCTTCAACGTTCCGTTGCAGTGGAGATCGACTCTGACGCAGTTAGCGTCGTACATGCGGTTCAGAGTGCCCGCGCATAAAAGTTTCCCAGCCAGACCTCCGAGACCCCAAAACGATGTCCTTTTTTTCTAAAGTGCTAGACGCAACGATAAACCTGGAAGCAAGAACAGCCAAAGCCGAGGAAGAACTCGACGCGGTTGCGGATGCTGTCAGTGGCGTGGCCAAGCCTCTGCCGGAATTGGCGTTCCGCCGCCTTTTGTGCCAGGAGCGTAAACGCTCCGAACGATCGCGAAAAAGTTTCTTACTGATGCTCGTGCAGCACAAGACTCCAAAGCTGAATGAGGGAAAACCTTCTTTGGAGCGCATTGTCAGGCCAGTCGCCGGATTGATCCGCGAAACAGATACGCTGGGATGGTTCGAGTCAAACAATATTCTCGGCGTCATCTTTAGTGAACTCGGTGAAGCCGAACTCGGTGCGGCCGTGGAGCGCATTGAATCCAAGACGCTTTCTGCTCTTCACCGCGCGCTTAACGCAAAGCAGGTGGAAGCCCTGCAAATTTCCTTCTATTCGTACCCACGAAGCTGGAAGGGCGGTGGGTATGCGCTTCTCGATCCGATACTCTACCCGGAACTGGTTGATTTGGAACGTAGCAAGCGAGCGTCTCTCCTTCTCAAGCGCTCCATGGATATTGTCGGCAGCTCTCTTGCGTTGCTTTTCCTTGCCCCGGTGTTTGCGATCTTGGCTGTGCTCATCAAGCTTACGTCGAAGGGCCCGGTCTTTTTTCGGCAGCAGCGTCTCGGTCAATTTCAGGTTCCATTTTCATTTCTCAAATTTCGATCCATGCATGTGACGACGGACGCCGAAATTCACAGGGAGTACGTGACAAGCTTTATCGCCGGTCGCGCCGAGCCAAACGCATCCAGTGGCCAGAATCGGCGGGTCTATAAGCTAACGAACGATCCGCGGGTCACCTGGATTGGCAAGTTCATGCGGCGCACCAGCCTCGATGAAATTCCGCAATTTTGGAACGTCCTGATGGGTCAGATGTCCCTCGTGGGGCCGCGGCCACCAATTGGCTATGAAATCGAAGCGTATGACGTGTGGCATAGGCGGCGCTTGCTCGAAGCCAAACCCGGAATTACAGGACTTTGGCAAGTTCACGGTCGCAGCAGAACCACTTTCGACGATATGGTGCGCCTCGACCTACGCTACTCGCGAACGTGCTCCCCGGTCTCTGACTTGAAGATTCTTCTGCAGACTCCCCGCGCGGTATTTTCGGGAGACGGCGCGTACTAACGCGCACGCGCAGTTCTCACAAATGTTTTTGTACTACACGGAGCCACCCATCCCCTCCGCTATGCATGCGCAACATAAACCCGCAGTCCAAGGTGAGTGTGGATGGCTACTAGCTTTACTGTTGGAACTTCCCCCAAACTTCCGTTAGGTCCTAGTTTTAGCAGTGATGTGATTCGAGTGGGAGTAATTGGGTATGGCTATTGGGGCCCGAACATTGTTCGCAATTTTCAAGGTCACGAAAAAGCCGACGTCGTCGCGGTCTGCGATAAGAATCCCAAGTCGTTAGCCCGAGTGCGTCGCGCTCATCCGGAGGTGCCTGTCACCGCCGACCAGATGGAAGTGCTGACCAGCACACAAGTGGACGTGGTTGCCGTCGTCACTCCCGTTTGGACGCACTTTGAGCTTGCCAAGCTCGCGCTTGAGAATGGCAAGCACGTATTCGTCGAAAAACCATTTACGTGCACTGCCGCACAAGCGGAACAGTTGATTGAGTTGGCCGAGCGCAAGAATCTGAAGATCATGGTCGACCACACATTCCTGTTTACCGGTGCAGTGAGAAGGATCAAGCAATTTGTTGACGACGGCACTCTGGGAGCTCTCTACTACTACGACTCCACGCGCGTAAATCTTGGGTTATTTCAGCATGACTGCAACGTGATCTGGGATTTGGCGCCTCACGATCTGTCCATCATGGACCACCTCATCATGTCGAAGCCCGAGGCGGTAGTCGCGACCGGCGCCAACCATCTCAATGGTCATGCCGACGTCGCGTTCCTCACTATCTATTACCCAAATAACTTGATCGCGCATATCAATGTGAATTGGCTTTCGCCGGTGAAAGTCCGCACCACGTTGCTGGGTGGCGAGAAAAAAATGCTGGTTTGGAATGATTTGGAAGCCGACGAGAAGGTCAAAGTTTATGACCGCGGCGTGCAGATGCTGAGCGGTGAGGCCGTGTACCAGCAGCTCGTAAGCTACCGTACCGGCGATATGTGGTCGCCCAACATCGAGCAGATCGAAGCTTTGAAAGTGGAGGCCTCGTATTTTATCGATTGCATCCGCAATAACAAACGGCCTTTCAACGACGGTGAGGCGGGATTGCGCATCGTGCGAATGCTGGAAGCTGCAGATGAGTCCCTCAAGCAAAAGGGAAGAGTTGTACAGGTATAACCCTAATCGCGCGAGCCGGGACCCAATAAAATGAAGCTTTCCGTCGTAATCATCTGCTGGAATGATCTTCGTGTTATTCGCGATTGCTTGCGTTCGATTTACGAGGGCACGCATGCAGCGGACTTTGAAGTGATCATTTCGGATAACGGCTCGGTGGACGATTCCATTGAATTTGTTCGCAAGCACTATCCGCAAGTACGAGTTGTTGAGAATCAACAGAATCTTGGTTTTGCCAGAGGTAATAACGCCGGTATCGCTGCAAGTCGCGGCGAATACGTTCTCATTCTAAATCCGGACACAATCATCCACGACGGTGCGTTCGACAAGCTTGTCGAATTCGCGGATCGCCACCCGGAGGCTGGAGCGTTCGGGTGCCGCGTTTTGAACCCGGATGGAACCTACCAGGTCTCCGCGCGCCTGTTTCCCACAGTTTGGCGCTATTGGGTATCCGCGCTTGGCCTTTCTAAATTGTCCTCTCTTTTCGTCTATGAAGAATATCCAGGGTGGCGCGGCGATACGGAGCGCCCCGTCGATTGGCAATCCGGCTGCTGCGTAATGTTCCGCGCAGACCTACTCAAGAACCTTGGAGGATTC
>Ga0137396_10001557_pt1 | contig 12133 bp, 9 predicted proteins | sample czc16metaG_FD_108284 | JGI IMG/M metagenome (GOLD analysis project Ga0137396, IMG submission 108284) | Vadose zone soil microbial communities from Angelo Coast Range Reserve, California, USA - czcobulk3.16 metaG | ecosystem: Environmental > Terrestrial > Soil > Vadose zone | place: USA...
ACAAGGACGCGCGGGCGCTTTTGATTTGAAGTCTTCCTGGCATGCTTGCCCAGGCTGGCTGACCTCACTCGCCCTCCTCCACAGCCCCTGAACACTTGCGCAGCTCACACAGTGAGCTCTATCCCTTTGTTTTCTTCTCTTTGCAAAATCTTTCGAACAAATATCGCAATTCCCTCAAGATTAAACTATAAAAATAATTGACAAATAATTAAATCAATGCTATCATGGACGCTGATTGATCGACTGAATCTCCACCGAACCTGTCGGACCTCTACCGCCACTCCCATTCCCATTTGGGTTCTCACCCCACCCTTAGCTCAGAAATCATCGCCCCTTTCGTTTCATGCACTTACGAATTGCAAATTTCACAACCCCTTTGTTTTGACATTCATACAAAATGCCCGGGCGTGTACCCCCCTCCATGAGGAAAAATTATGAACACAACTATGCAAGAACCGGCCGCAAGCCTTCTCCCCGATCCCGAGCCCGAGCCCTCATTCGCAGAGTTACAGCCGCAATCTGCGACCTGGAAAAATCATCGTCATGATCTCAGACTCAGTAAATCCTTTCATTTAGCGTCCTTGTGGTAAACTCTTGCGCAAAACCCTCAGCCGAAGGCGATCTCCTCGAATCGTCTCTGATCGCCGCACGGCGACAGTTCAAAGGAAAGTCCCATGGCCACGTTTGATATTTTTCTTCCCATGCTGCTGAAATTCGAGGGCGGTTACGTGGATGACCCCGAAGATCCCGGCGGAGAAACGAACAAGGGAGTAACGATGATAACTTTTCGCGGGTGCTCCCACGAACTTCTGGGCATTGACCCCACTTCGGAAAACCTGAAAGCTCTCACGGACGCGCAGGCAGGAATCGTATACAAGGCGCTGTACTGGAACAAAGTTCAGGGCGATGCCATCGCGCTTCAGGATCTTGCCAACATCCTCTGCGACTTTTTCGTGAATGCCGGCACGCACGCCACAAAATTGCTCCAGAGCGTGATGATTGGTATGGGCGCCAACATTTCGCCGGATGGCGTGATCGGTCCCGGTTCCATCCAGGCGCTCGGCGCGCTTCCTCAGCAGGAGGTTTATCGCCGCTTCAAACAGGGCCGCATCGCTTACTACCAGGGTCTGGGACAGAAATATCCCAAGTTCTTGAACGGCTGGCTCAACCGCGTCAATTCTTTTCCTGATCTCTAAGACCCTGCCGGAGCGCGCGGCTCGGGGTAAGCGCCAGGCAGAGTGGGAGTAACGTAAACGACCGAAAAGGGCTACGGTTCAAACAGGAATTTGATGGTGACGGTGACGTGGGCAGCGATGCGCTTGCCGTTCTGCCTGGCTGGAGCGTATTGGTATTGCTTGAGAGCGTCCATCGCAGCGTGGTGCAACGAAGCGGGCCCCGCGAGCACCTTCATCGATTTCACGGCTCCTGAAGCATCTACCAGGGCGTCCAGCGTCACGGTGACCGTGTTGCCTTTATCGAAATACCGCAGCGCATAAGGAGAGGCGACCGCGCGAACCGACTTGATTAGTTTTGGCGGCACTACAGAGGTGCTCGAGGGGGGTGGTTGCGAAGAAACGGATGCGGTCTTGTCGGAGGAACGGGGGACGATTCGCTTTGCCGCAGCGGGAGTAACTACGGATCTTGGCGCAATCTCGGCCACGTGGACATCCGGACCGTTCGAATGCGAAGGCTCGAGGGCAGCCAAGTCGGAAGGCTTTGCGGAAGCCGCGGCCTGCGGCATTGTGTCCCGCGGAGCAACTGCTGGCTGAAGCACAGCGGCGCCGCCAGCTTGCGAAGGCCTGCCGGAATCCGTCGCGGCCACGGCGCTCTTCTGCGCAGCGGAAGCGGGGGCGCTTGAAGCTGCATGGATAGCGGGTTTCTTTGGCGGCTTCAGCCAGGGAATCCAATTCAGGTACCAGGCTGCACCTAGCGCGCCGGCCAGCAGCGCCAGGGAGAGAACACCAGCGCGCAGCGCGTCTGGCCGCGAATTGGCACTGGGAGTGGGCCTCGGTTTCGGAGAACGCTCGACTGCCGGCTTCTGGCGATTGACGCGGATCTCCGGCTTCGGAAAGGGCTTCTTTTCGATTGAAGTGGCGGCTTCGCGTTCAACCGGCAGGGGCGGAGCGACACGAGAAGAAGGAGAGGAAGATTTCACGGGAGCTTGCGCGCGCGCGATCGGAGACTTTGGAGAATCTTCGCACGGTGTCGCGGGGGCAGGCGGAGGAGTTGGAGTGACCGAGGGCGCTGGAGGCTGGTGCAGGTTCTCTCCTGTGATCTGGGTTTGCATCGATCGCAATTGCTCGCGGAGCGCCTCAACTTCCTCCTTGAGCTTTTCGACTTGTTCAGCCCTGGGAGCGGGCGCTGGCGCGCTTTGTCTGCTGGAAACGATGCGCGAACCTTGCACAAGTTCGGCAGCTTCTTTTTGCTGCGCAGTAGCGGGAAGCAGCTCCGAGTTTTCCGAGAATTCGAGGCCCCAAAATCCGGGCGCGGGCTCGCTGAATTCAACTTCCACGTAACAATTCGTGGGCCGGAAGTCGCGCTTGCGGGTCACCAGGGCGACGATTTCGCGCCGGGACTCCTTGTGGGTGAGAAAAAGCAACTGACCAGCGGCCACTGCAGCGGAAAGGCGGATGACAGCGCCGTTTTCGAACACCAGCACCGTGCTGGTTTCTTCGGTAAAGAGGTCGCGCCGGCCGCCGCTGTCGCCGGGACGCGCACCGGTGGCGATCACTGGGACTTCAAGAGCTACCGCATTGGTCTTTGGAGCAGACGGTGTACTGGATCGGCGCGAATTTGCAGGGCTCGCCAAAGGCGAGGCCGGTGAACGGCGAGTGTCCACGACGGAAGCCACGATAAGATTGCCCCTCGTGCGCCGGAGGCGACGCATTTTAGGAAAGAGCGACGGCTGCGCAGAGCCGCCCACACAACGGTCCAGCCAAAATTTAATTATCGCAGGCAGAGGGACCGCCGGCCATAGTACAGACGTACGCTGTCCTTCCGGCCGGGCTGATCGAGAAGGGTCAGGGGACCCGCACTGCAGACTCCGATTTTCGCGGCAGCCACAGAACGCAAAAAGACGGTGGAAGGCTTCAAAAAACTTGATGGGTGCGAGATTAATGCGTTGGTTCGAGAATGAGTTTCTGGATGCGCCAGTTCAGGATTTCGGCTACGTAAAGTTCGTCCTCGGAGGGACAGGCGATTTCGTGAATCCAGCCGAATTGGCCGAGCTGCTTGCCGGATTTGCCAAGGACGCCGAGAACTTTTCCGTCGAGGGAGAGTTTGTAGATGCGGCCGGGAAAAGCATCGGAAGTATAGAGGACTTGATTTGGTCCAGGCGTGATGCAAAGGGTCCAGGGTGCTCCTGGGGACATGGTGCCGGCTGTTGAAGAGGGCTTGTTGCCAATGGCGGGGCGAGCGTCGGCGGGCGCAGGAACGTCGACGGTGAATTGGCGGAGAAATTTTCCGTCGGTGTTGAAAACCTGGATGCGGCGGTTGCCGCGGTCGGCAACGTAAATGCTGTTCTGGGCATCGACGGCGATGCTGTGCGGAACGTTGAATTGGCCGGGCTGATCGCCTGGCTCGCCCCAGGACTTGAGCCAGTTGCCATCCTTGTCGACTTTGGCGATGCGGGAATTGACATAGCCATCGCTGATGTACGTGTTGCCGGCGGAATCCCAGGCGACGTCGGTGACCTGGCGGAACATTCCATCGACGGGAGGAAGGGGCGGCTTGACGTGCTTGAGCGGCTCGGTGCCTTCGTCGGAAGCTTCCTGCTTACGGCCAAAGACCATGACGACGCGGCCATCGGGATTGAATTTGATAACCATGTCCGAGCCTTTGTCGGTAGCCCAAATGTTGTCATCCTTGTCGACTTTGACGGTGTGGGCGAAGGACCAGGCGTACAGGTTGTGGCCGATCTCGTGGAGGAATGTTCCATCGGGAGAGAACTCGAGGAGTTGCGCAGCGCTTGCGGCGTAGGCGGGGCCAGTGGTGTTACCTCGACTTAAAACAAAGATACGTCCCTTGGAATCGACGGCGACGCCGGTGGCTTCGCCGAGATAGATTTCTGGCGGACGCTTCAGGAAGCCGGGGACGGAGTGGAAACGGATTTCGGGCGTTTGCTGGGCGAAGAGAGGAGCGGCTGCGAAAAAGAGCAGAACAAAAATAGAGCATTTCATGTGACACAACCTCGTGAATTCCTAAGTTCGCCCAGCATCATACGCGGGTTTGGAGAATCAGTCGCCTGCAAGAAATTTGTATTGGGCGTCGGTGAGAGGAACGACGGAGAGGCGGCCGATGCGGACGAGTGGGGAGTCCTTGAAGAGTTTGTTGGATTTGATTTCGCTCAAGCTGACGGGCTTGGCTAGCGGTTTTCCGGCTTTGATTTCGATGGCGGGATTTTTCGGATTGGAGGCGTCGACGGAGACGACCGAGGCAGTGCCTACGGCGCTCTTGTGGTCGCCGGTTTCGTAGATGATGAGGCGCGTGCCGGGCGTCATTTCGCGAAGGTTTCTTAAGGCGACGGGATTGTGAACGCCGTCCCACAGGGTGACTTTGTCGCGCTTAAGGTCAGCGAAGGAATATTCGGAAGGTTCGGTCTTGAGCAGATAGTCTGAAGGCACGGCGCTCTCCTCTATAGACGCTCGCTATTCTACATGATGAAGCTACTTCTTTTTTGCGGGACTAAGCATCGGCAGAGTTCGGCGGTTCTGAGAAAGCCGGATGAGCAAGGAAAGCCGCTTGAGTTTTGTCTCTTCCCTTTTGGCGCTGATAACCCAAAAAGTTGTCACCCGCTGGTACCATGGGGCTTGAGAACGGAAGAATTCCCAAGCGGCTTTGTTGGCGCGAAACTGCTTAGCCTGTTCGCGGGTGAACTGGGCGTTGTTTCGTTGTTCGTAAGAGTAGATGGCAGACTTTTTCGCGCTGCGAGCGGCAAACGCCTTGAGGCCGGCGGGATGCATCAGGCCCTGCTTGGTGAGCTTTCGAACGAGGTTGATGTTGATGGAACTCCAGTTGCTGGTGGGCCTGCGAGGAGTGAAGCGAATCAGATAGCTGGTTTCGTCGATGCTTTTTCGAACGCCGTCGATCCAGCCGAAGCAGAGGACGGCTTCTACTGATTCCGGCCAGGTGATGCTGGGCTTTCCTGAATCCCTTTTGTAGAAGCCCACGAGCAGTTCGTGGAACTTGTCGTGATTGGCTTCGAGCCAGGCACGGAAGTCAGCGGGCGTGGGGAAGAATATTGGTTTTGGCGCCATGGCGTCTGGATAGATTAGTTCAAAATCGCCATGCGGAGTTAAGTTCTTGGTTGTTAGTCCTCAGCAATTGAATGAGAAAAAATATGAGTTTTTTCGTTGAAGATGTCGATTTCTATAGACACGCGGGAAAGATTTTCCTAAATTCAAAAATGTTGAGAGTTTTTTCTCGACGGAATGAGGAGGGAAATGACAACCATCGATCCGGGCGCAGCGATGAAGGTTCAGACGGAAATGATGTCGGGTGAGAGAGTTTACTGGGCGGGAATGCCTAACCCGAGTGTGATCTTTCATTCGGATGACTGGGCGATGGTTCCATTCAGTCTGCTATGGGGAGGCTTCGCGATCTTCTGGGAAGCCGGAGCTCTTGGCTATTGGGGAAGCAGCCCGCGAAGCGGAAGCGCTTCGCAGTTCATGGCGATCTGGGGGATTCCTTTCATTGTAATAGGACAATACATGATCTGGGGTCGCTTCTTGCATGACGCATGGCTGAAAAGGAAAACCTACTACGCGGTGACGAGCCGTCGCGTTCTGATTCTGCAAGAAGGATGGAAGCGAAAGGCCAGTTGGATGTATCTGGAGGCAATTCCGACCATCGAACGCGAAGGGACCATGACTGGGACACTATGGTTCGGGAAAAAATATCCCGTAATTGCTGGGCGAGGCCGAAAGACGCGCAGCACGAGCCGATTTGATGTGGGCGACGTACCCGTGTTTGCGGACATTGATGACGTGGACGGAGTCCAGCGGTTGGTGCAAGAACTCCGGGAAAGCGCGAGAAAAGAGTCGAGTTCAGCTAACCGGAATGACCCGGGCCCGCTCTCCTATCCGGAGGAGCGATAACAGTTGCCCTATCTGCCGGGGCAAGCCACGTTTCTACCATGAAAAATAGACAGACAGGAATGTCTGTCCTACTGGGAGGTGAGTTCGGAAGCGGCGGAGGCGAAGATTTTGGTGTGGGCGTCGATGTCGGCGTCGGTGGTGGCGGGGCACATAAGGGCCATGTTGTGGAAGGGGGTGAGGAGGACGCCGCGGTTTAGGGCGTAGAGATGGAGGAAGCGCTCGAGTTCGAAATCGGCGGCAGCAGCGGATTCGCCGCCGTTGCGCGGAGGCTTCGCGGCGAAAGTGTATTCGGCGCGGGCGACGAGTTGGATCACGTTCCAGGGAAGATGGTGCGCGCGAATTTCATTGGCTACGCCATCGTTGAAACGCTTGGCCAGCGGAATCATGCGTTCGAACGCGGCGGGCGTAAGGATATGTTCGAGCGTGGCGCGCATAGCGGCTAACGAGAGAGCGTTGCCGGCAAGCGTACCGCCGATGCCGCCAACGTCGCAGTCTTCGAGACGAATGCGAGCGGAAATGCGCTGAGAGACTTCTTCGGAAACGCCGAAAGTCGCGCCGGGAATGCCACTGCCGATGGCTTTGCCGAAAACGAGCATGTCGGGATCGAGTTTCCATGCGGCGGTGCAGCCGCCGGGGCCAGCGCAGATAGTGTGAGTTTCGTCGGCGATGAGGAGCGAGCCGTAGCGGTGCGCGAGTTCGTGGGCGGCGGGCCAGTAGCCGTCATCGGGGAGAATGATGCCGACGTTGGTCATGGCCGGCTCGGCGAGGATGCAGGCGACGTCGTGATGCTTGAGGGCGGTTTCAAGGGCGTTGAGATCGTTGAACTCGACGACGCGGGTGGTTTCGGCGGGATTGGCGGGCGGACCGATATTCCCGCGGCGCGGGCCAACGACGCCGTTTTGGAGGGTAGCGAAGGATTCGTCGACGGTGCCGTGGTAGCAATAATGGAAGACGACAATTCTTGGGCGCTGCGTGATTTCGCGGGCGATTCGAATGGCGAAACGATTGGCGTCGGTGGCGGTGAGCGTGAATTGCCAGTAAGGGAGGCCGAAGCGGCGCTGGAGATCTTCGCCGACCCAGAGCGCGTCTTCGGTGGGAAGCATCAGGGTGATGCCTTCCTTGGCGCGGCGGGCGACGGCTTCGGCAACGACATCGGGCGAGTGGCCGGTCATGGCGCCAGTGTCGCCGAGGCAAAGGTCAATGTATTCGCGACCGTCCACGTCCGTGAAGTGCGCACCTTTGGCGGACTTGACAAAGATGGGGAATGCGCCGGCCCATTTTTTCATCCAGTTCATGGGAACGCCACCGAGGAGGGAGGATTGGGCGCGTTGGTAGAGCGCGGCGGACTTAGGATGATCGGCGAGAAATCGGGATTCTTCGGCCTTTTGGAGAGCCTTCAATTTGTTGCGGTCGATTGTGGTCATGGGTTTGCGTCGGGAAACGATAGACGGAATGTAGGTTATGGGCAAGGGGCGAAACACGCGCGGCCTGAGTTTGGCCACGGCGGTTGGAGGAACCCATGGGCATACGCAGGTGGGGCAACTAACCGCAAACTGGGTTGAGCTCGTCAATGGAAGTCCTGATTGACTTCGTGCAGCCAGGGGACTATTTTGTCCCCCTCGATAAGCCCACCGGCCGCATTCTGATTTCGCGCCACCAGTCCGCGGCCGAGGCCCCCAGGAGGAAACAAAATGAACACTCCCATGATCCATATTTTGCTGTTCGCAGCCCTGCTGGCGCCGGCGTCGGCCGCGGCGCGAGACGACTCTCACGACCGCGACTCCATTCCCACGCAGCACAACGAAGCCACCGTGGCCCAACTCCAGGCGGAGATGGCGTCCGGCAGACTCACCTCGGAGGAACTGACTAAGGAATACATCGCCCGTATCATTGCTCTAGACCAGAACGGTCCTGGGGTGAACTCCGTAATCGAACTCAACCCGGACGCGCTGTTCATGGCGCGCAGGGCGGATGCGCTCCGGAGGCATGGCATCGTGCTGGGGCCGTTGCACGGCATACCGGTGTTGCTCAAGGACAACATCGACACCGGCGACAAGATGCAGACCAGCGCGGGATCGCTCGCGCTGGTGGGGACGCCTGCCTTGCGAGACTCCACCGTGGCCGCGAACCTTCGCGCTGGCGGCGCGGTAATCCTGGGCAAGACCAACCTTTCGGAATGGGCGAACTTCCGTTCCTTCGAATCAATCAGCGGCTGGTCCGGGCGCGGCGGGCAGACGCACAATCCCTACGGCATCGATCGCAACCCCTGCGGGTCCAGCTCCGGCTCGGGCGCCGCGGCGTCGGCGAACTTCGCCGCGGTTTCGTTCGGCAGCGAGACGGACGGCAGCATCGTGTGTCCCGCCAACGCCAATGGCGTCGTCGGCATCAAGCCGACAGTGGGACTCACGAGCCGCGCGGGCGTGGTGCCCATCTCGCACACGCAGGACACCGTAGGTCCGCACGGACGGACGGTGGCGGATGCGGCAGCAGCTCTGAGCGTCATCCAGACCCGCACCTTCGACGGACGCGATCCGGCGACGGGTGGCGTCCCGCTAGGCTGGCAAGGAACGGGCAAGACACGTCCCACGAATATCCCCACCGACTACACGCAGTTCGTGAACCCGCACGGGTTGCAAGGCGCAAAGCTCGGCGTGACGCGCGCAGGGTTGGGCGGGTTCGACCCGTTCGTCCCGACACCGCAGCCGGTGCTGGACGCGTTCGAAGAAGCCGTGCAGGCCCTTCAGGACGCTGGCGCGACAGTAATAGATCTGGATGCGGCGGGCTTCAACTTCGCGTCGGCTGATGGCGAGTTCCTCGTACTGCTTTTCGAATTCCGCAACGATGTGGCGGCATATTTCGGCACGCGCGTCGGCGTTCCGGTGGCGGGCGGGACGCTTCAGACCGCCATCGACTTCAACAATGCCCACGCGGACGTCGAGATGCCTTTCTTCAACCAGGACCTCTGGGATTTGGCCAATGCGCTGGCGACGGGGCCGGATGATCCGCAGCCCATCTTTGGCGGACTGACCTACAATCAGGCGCTCGCCATCGATCACCTCGCGGGTGTGAACGGCATTGACGCGGCAATCAGCAAGTTTGGGCTCGACGCGGTGGTTTCGGCAACGGACAATCCGGCGTGGGCCACCGACCTGCTGTTCGGTGACCACTTCATCTTCGGAACGTCGGGCTTGGCAGCGGGGCCGGGATATCCGATCGTACAGGTGCCTGCAGGATTTCCCAAGCTTTGCGCGTCAACTACGCAACCAACCGTCTGCACGCAATACGGTGTTCCACTGGGAATCAGCTTCTTCGGGACGGCCTTTAGCGAGCCCACACTGATCAAGCTGGCGTCCGGCTTCGAGGCAGCAACGCAGGTGCGCGCGCACAACTTGCCGACGTTTGCGGCGACGGCGCCTTTCACCAACGTACAGGGTACGACGCTTGTAAAGCCGCGGCATGCTGCTGCTGCTGCGGCTCCGGCGGCCGCCGACAAAGCGAAGAAGGTGCCGCACCACCTGTAGACGTTTCTCCACTTGGATGGCTACTTGCTTGGGGCGCCCGTTGCGGCGGGCGCCTTTTTTTTTGCAATAGCGAAGAACAGAATCACCGGAGGGCGTGAATGATTTCGCGGGCGGCGTTGGCGCCGCTTACGCCGGTGAGGCCGTTGCCGGGGTGCGTGCCGGAGCCGCAAAGAAAGAGTCCGCGGATGGGCGTTTTGTAGCGCGCCCAGTCGAGAACGGGACGCATAGTGAAAAGCTGGTCGAGCGCCAGCTCGCCGTGAAAAATGTGGCCGCCGGTGAAGCCATAAGAAGTTTCGAGATCCTTGGGCGTGATGACCTGCATGCCTTCCACAAGGCTGGGAAGATTCGGCGCGTAGGCGGCGAGAGTTCTGATGACGGTTGCGCCGAGTTCGCGGCGCGATAGATCCCAATTCCCTTCCTTAAGTTTATAAGGAGCGAATTGCACGCAGGCGGAGAGGACGTGCTTGCCTTCGGGCGCAAGTTCGGGATCGAGGATCGTGGGAATGGTGACGTCGAGATAAGGAGCTTTCGAAAATTCGCCGTATTTGGAGGCGTCAAAGGCGCGCTCGAGATAATCGATCTCCGGGCCGATGTGGATGCGGCCGGAGAGAGCTTCGAGAAAACCCTCGGTGGGATCGAGTGCTGAGAAAGTGGGACGACCGCCGAGAGCGAGATTGACTTTAGCGAGGGCGCCGTTCGAACGGAAATTCTTGATGCGGTTGGCGAAGGTCGGGTCGAGTTGAGAAGGATCGATGAGATGGAAGAAGGTGCGTTTGGGATCGACGCCGGAGACGATAGCTTCGACGGCGATTTCCTCGCCGCCGCAGAGCACGACACCGGAGACGGCGCCGTCTTTGATGCGGATGTGCTGGACTTCGGCGTCGGTGCGAATTTCGGCGCCGGCTTGCTTTGCGGATTCGGCGAGGGCGCGCGAGAAATTGCCGAGGCCGCCGCGCGGAAATGCTGCAGTGCCGACAGGATGAGTATCGGAAGCGGCCCGCAGTAGAAGAACGGCCGTGGAACCCGCGGACCAGGGGCCTAGTGCCGTGCCGAAAATGCCACGCGCGGCGATGACGGCGCGGATAAGCTCGGTTTCAAAGAATTCAGAAACGAAATCGGCGACGGCCATGGGGCCCCAGCGGAGCAGGTCGAAAATTCCCTTTTTGCGGAGCATGCGCACGTTGCGCCCGGTCTTCAAGAGATTCCAGAAATCTTCGGGAGTGGGCTTGTCGATGGCCGGCGGGGTGATCGAAACAAGCTGGTCGAGGACTCCCGTGAGATGGTCGAGAGCGTCCGCGAATTCAATGTATTTAGCAGAGTCCTTGGCGGAAATGCTTGCGATGCCGCGGGCGGTCTTGGCGTTGTCGTTCCAGAAAAGAAGCGAGATGCCGTCGGGGTTGGGAGCGAAAACACGCGGACCGGGATAAAGTATTTCGTACTCGAATTTTTCGATTTGCATGTCGCGCGCGATCTCTGTGCGAAGCGGGCCAAGAGTATGCGCGAGTGTAGAAGCTTTGAAGCCGGGATGAAATTCCTCGGTGATGGCGCCGCCGCCGACCATTTCGCGGCGTTCGAGGACGAGCGGTTTGAAGCCACCCTTGGCGAGATAGAAAGCGGTGATGAGGGCGTTGTGCCCGCCGCCGATGAGAACAACGCGCTGTCCGAGAGGCATGATCAGCTGGCCGCCTTGGACGCGGTGGCCACAGAGTGCGATGAGCTGGACTTTGTCCAGCGCGCCCACGAAGTGAGCGACCATTCTTTCAGGATGACCTGGCTGGCGATGCGGCCGTTGGCACCCATAATGCCGCCACCTGGGTGGGTGGCGGAGCCGCACATATAAAGGTTGTGGATGGGAGTGCGGTAGTAGGCCCAGCCGGCGACGGGGCGAAGAAAGAAAAGCTGCTCAAGAGAAAGCTCACCCTGGAAAATATTGCCTTGGGTGAGGCCGAATTCGCGCTCGAGGTCGAGCGGAGTGAGGATCTGTCGGCCGATGATGATGTCTTTGATGTTGGGCGCGTACTCAGCGATCGTATTGATGACGTTGTCGCCGAAGGATTCTTTCTGATCGTCCCAGTTGCCTTCGGCAAGTTTGTAGGGCGCGTATTGCACGAAGCAGGAGAGCACGTGCTTGCCGGGAGGCGCAACGCTGGGGTCGGTGAGGCTGGGAATAACCATATCAATGTAAGGGCGGCGTGAGTAGTGGCCGTACTTGGCGTCGTCGTAGGCGCGCTCCATGTATTCCATGCTCGGAGATATGGAAATGGCGCCGCGAAGATGCGCGCCGGGGCCGGGCAGGCATTTGAAATTAGGAAGAGCGTCGAGAGCGAGATTGACTTTGCCGGAAGAGCCGCGAAATTTGTAGCGGCGGACGCCTTCGAGAAAATCGGCGGGGAGTTCGCTGGGTTCGAGAAATCTTTCGAAGGTGAGATGCGGGTCGACGCTGGAGGAGACGACTTGAGCGGAAAGTTCTTCGCCGTCCTGAAGGGCAACGCCGCAAGCGCGGCCATTCTTGACGAG
>Ga0137396_10001560_pt1 | contig 12126 bp, 9 predicted proteins | sample czc16metaG_FD_108284 | JGI IMG/M metagenome (GOLD analysis project Ga0137396, IMG submission 108284) | Vadose zone soil microbial communities from Angelo Coast Range Reserve, California, USA - czcobulk3.16 metaG | ecosystem: Environmental > Terrestrial > Soil > Vadose zone | place: USA...
AGCGCGCGAGCGATCAGCGTGCGTTTGGCTTCACCCGAGGACATCTGCGCGACCGGGCGTCCGGCAAGGTGCGCGATGCCCAGGCGGGCGAGCGCTGCGTCCGTCTTTTCGAGCAGAGCGGGATTGGGCGCGTGATGCGGGAAAATACGCGTGCTGCTGAAAAAGCCGGAGAGCACCACGTCGCGGCCGGTCGCATCGCTCGTGCAGGATGCCAGCAGATCGGGAGAGACAATGCCCAGTAGGGAGCGCAGCTCAAAAACGTTCCACCGCTCGCGGCCGAGAATCGCGATGGAAGACCCTTCGTTCGCGAGCGGATAGCATTCCCGCGTGATGGTTTTGATCAGCGTGGATTTGCCGCAGCCATTCGGGCCGAGAATGCACACATGTTCGCCAGCCTCGACGCGCAGGGTGATGTCTTGCAGCGCCGCAAAGTCTCCCCGCATCACCGTGACGTGGTGAAGCGCGAGGAAAGGAGGCCGGCTTGGATTTTGGGCCATAGGATTAGCGGTCATGTCCTGAAGAGTTTAGTTCGTCAGGGAGGGAAAACAAAAAGGAGGTGAAAACGCGTAAGTTCTCACCTCCCGGGGTGGTGGGGTGTTGCGGACACTCCCTCAGCGGCAGAACAGGCCTGCCCTGCCCGGCAGGTCTGGTGCCTCACTCGCGTGATGATGCCGCAATGCGGTAAGAGACTTACCACCAGAGGGCATGTCTGGGCGATTTTGTAGCACCGCGAAACGCGCATGTCAACGCCAAAAATCGCAGAGCCAAATAACGCAATTCTGACGGTTGGAACGGCCAGTTGCTTAGTCGCCGATGGCGTACTCCGGCGTAGCCAAGTCAGCGAAGCGTCGCGTGGGCTGGCGGCGGTATTCCGGACGCCAGTGGACCCGTGCGCTTTCATGACGCGCGGCGGGCCGCAGCGAATCCTGCAGCTTCTCGCGCAGCCGGCGGTGCGCGCGGAACAGCCTCAGCCGCACGGCCACCACTGATATTCCCAGGCGGGTGGCGACTTCCTGCGTCGAATAGTGCAGCACATCTCGCAGCAGGCACGCCTGCCGCAGGTCCGGGGGGAGTTGCACAATGGCTTTGGCCAGCAGTTGGCCAAGTTCACGTCGCGCGCAGCGTTCTTCCGGATCCAGTTGCTCGGACTCTATGCCGCTGCCGATCGTCTCTTCGCTTTGTCCCTTGTGCTGATCCAAAGACGCGATCTTTCCATCGCGGCGCTGCCGCAGCAGGTCGATCGACGTGTTTGCCGCAATGCGCGAAATCCACGCGCGAAAATCATCGATCGATTCATCTTGCTTCCCGGCAAACTGTTCCAGGCGCGACCAAGCCTTCAACACTGCCTCTTGGCTGACATCTTCCGCATCCGCTGCGTTCCCGGTAAGCCCCCGCGCACGGCGGTACAGCACCGGCAGGCACGGGGAAACCATTTCCCCGAACGCCTCAGGGCTTCCCTTTCGCGCCCGCGCCAGCAAACTAGAACGGCACCGTGTACGGGCGGTAAGGCAGAGGGTGACAGTTGCTGCGCTCATAGCAGCGGTTCAGGTGGCAGTCAGAGCGCCACGGCGCATGTTTCGTCTATGTATCAGAAAACACAAGGCATAGTCGCGCACAACAGTGTGAAAATAAGCAGCGCTACCGACCGTTTTTGGGACGGTAGTGTCGCAAAACCGGTCATGCCGCCGCAGTCATGACACTTGGGAACCTGACCAAAATTCATATCTTTACCGAGCAGACCGGTCGGCATAGCCTGTCACAAGAATGCCATGATCCCATTACTCATCTTATGTGGTCTCATTGTGGGGAGGTAGTGGACACTCCCCATTGCGGCGATTATCTGGCCAGCCGTGCTAATCAGCGGGCACCTGGGAGGAGGCTTTCCCTTTATTCTCGGCGCCGCCGCTCTCGGCGTGGCTAATACTGCAGCCGGTGTCGCCGCTCATAAGATGAGCATCAAACTGTTTCGCATTGCGCGTCGGGCGTTGCGCGCGAAATCGACTGCCTCGGAACCCCACTCCAAGCAGCAGTGATCAACTACTGACCCGACTGGGTGTAGTTAGCAGAGAGCAGGACGGAGCAAGTACCGTCCTTTTGTGAGCACCCAGGTGAAACTCGCTGTGCCGTGCGGCAAACCCATTACGGAATCGGCTGATAATGTGTGTTCGTCGTGGTCATTGCACAGAAGACGTTGTGTATGAACTGTGCGTTGGAAGTGCTGAACACGCTGGCCCAGTTCGCACCGTTGTCCCAACTGTTGGGACCCAACTGCCATCCAGTAGTGGTTAGCCACTGAAGATATTGACTTCTATTGGATATGGTGCCGGCGGGGACGGCGCAGGTCCCGACTGGAAACCACATTACTATATTCGCCACGTCGACCGGCGGACGCCGCACTTCGTCGAGCGTGTCCGATTTCATGCCCTCGCTCCCAGCCGCGAATCGTTAAACCGTCCTGGCAACTTTGCGCAAGCCAGCGTTGGCGCTCGCGATTGTGACTACACTTGCGGAAATCGCTAGGTTTTGATCTCCAGCGCGACCGAACGCAAACGCGACTCCGCAGCGTCCAGAAATTCCGCGAACGTGCCGCCGCCCTGCGCGGTCCAGGCGCCGATACTGGTCCGCAGGTCGATTGGTCCCCACGGGGAGCGCGTCTGGTTGTGCACCGCAAGGCGCCGCTCCAGCCGGTTGCGCATTACCTCCGCGGTCGGCGCAACGGCAACCGCTCCGAGAACCACAAATTGCGCGTCGCCCAGCCGTCCCACAACGTCGCTTCGCCGGCAGCATCCCTTCAGCAGTCCGGCGACATCCGTCAGCGCGCGATCCGCTGTTCCCGGGCCGAACGCATCCCGCAATGCTTGCAAATTCTCGAACAGCACGCAGATCAGCACGAGCGACCTGGCCGCGCGCATCGCCTCTTCCAGGCGCCGTCTGCCCACGGTCAGGAAACCGTCCCGCGTATACAGCCCGGTCACCCGGTCACGCAGCATGTCGGCGAGGCCCGCCAGCGTATTGTGCTCGAGCGCTGCTCGCAGCACGCGTTCCAGTGTGTGCGCGTCTGGGTCCCCTTTCAGCACGAAATCAATCGCCCCTTCGGCCAGGCTGCGGATGGCCTGCTCCTTTTGTCCGGGATCGGCGAATACGATCAGCGGCACCCCCGGCGCGGTCCGGTGCACCAGATGTACGGCATCCATCGGCTCCCGCAAACTCAGCTCCAGGTCGAGCAGGATCACCTCCGGGTCGAATATCTTGATGGTCGGCAGCAGCGTTGCGATCCTTGACACCACGGTCAGATCCAGCCCGGGGTCACTCCCGGCGTAAAGCTCATGCAGCGCCGCAGCGGCCTCACCGGGGCTTCCCTCGGCCAATAGCAGTCGCAATCGTCTTTTTGTCAAGGGCATGGCTCTCGTGCTTCGGCTTTTGGCATGGCTGGCCTGCGAAAGCCAGCGATCCAGGCGTGGTACGCCCGCAATTCTCGCTAGCCAAAGTTCAAGACTGGAGAGGCAGCCCTGTAAACAGCAGACTTCAGGAAGGGATTCCCATTTTGACTGGTGGAACTGCGGGCGTCAATAGACCTGCATGTTGGCGGCGCTTATCTGTTACGCGTTACCGGCCCGGTCCGATCGGTTCGCTCCCGGCAAAGAAACGGCCGCCGCTATCTCTTCAGTTCGCGTTCCAGAAGATACGTGAGTAACGCGCTTCTACCCTCCAAAAATCTCATCAATCTTCCCCGCCAGCGTAAAATCGTAATCGCTAATCCCCTTCACGCTGTGCGTATTCAAATCGATCACCACCTTGTTCCACACGTTGAACCATTCCGGATGATGGTTCATCGATTCCGCAACCAGCGCCACCCGCGTCATGTTCCCAAACGCCGCCACAAAATCCTTGCACTGAAATTCCCGGTGCAATTTCCCATTCACCAGGCTCCAGCCCTTCGCCTTTTTCAGCCGTTCTTGCACTTCCGCATCACTCAATTTTTTCGCTGGCATACGAATGTTCCTCCAGCCTCATCGGCTGCTTGGCAATAGCGCGGCCCGCAGCAAGCGAGCATCCGTGCCGAACGGCCGCGACCAACTGGCCGAGCGACACTCCACGGTGATGAACTATACTATGCGCGTTGCAGGAATGTTTCCAACACAGAGGCGGCAATTATGGCAATCGAGCGGCGTGAATTTCTTAAAACGACGGGAAAAGCAATAACGGTGGGCGCAGCTACGCTTGCGCTCGATGGCAAGATCCTCGGCGCAAATGATCGCGTCCGGGTGGCCGTCTGCGGAGTACGCGGCCGCGGCAACGATCACATCCACGGGTTTGCGCGGGTCCCGGGAACAGAGCTTGCCGCTTTGTGCGATGTGGATGAGAACGTGTCGAACCAGCGTCTCGGCGAGATCGAGAAGCGGGGTTTGCCAAAGCCAAAATCTTACGTCGATGTTCGCAAGCTCCTTGAGGACAAAGACATTGACGCCATCTCCATCGCCACGCCCAATCATTGGCACTCGCTCATGGCCATCTGGGCCTGCCAGGCCGGGAAAGACGTCTACGTCGAAAAGCCGTGCTCGCACAACACCTTTGAAGGACGCCAACTGGTCCGGGCGGTAAAGAAGTACAACCGAATTTGCCAGCACGGCAGCCAGTCGCGATCGAACCCCGGCATGCTGGAAGCCATCCAGCATCTGAGTGACGGCACGATCGGCGATGTCTACATGGCCAGCGCGATTTGCTACAAGTGGCGGCCTTCGATTGGGCACGCCTCGCCGGAACCCGTTCCGGCCGGCGTCAATTATGACCTGTGGACCGGCCCCGCACCGCTGAAGCCGTTTACGCGCAATCGCTTTCACTACAACTGGCATTGGATCTGGGACACCGGGAACGGCGAAGTCGGCAACCAGGCCATCCACGAAATCGATATTGCGCGATGGGGTCTAGGCGTTCGCTTCCCTGTGTCCGTGTCCGCCATGGGCGGACATTTTATGTTCGAAGACGACCAGGAAACGCCCAATACCTTGAATGCCACTTTCTGTTTCGACGCTCCGGACCGCAAGCGCAAGATGATGGAACTCGAAGTCCGCCACTGGATCACCAATCACGAGGCGGAGATCGGCACCGGCGCCTACGGGACCAGTGCTGTTCCCCCCGCGGGACTCACCGCCGCTGCCAACAAAAAGCCCGCCGACAACCAACAGTCCTTGGGGCCAAAAGATGCCAAGACCAACACCGTAGGCAACATCTTCTACGGATCAAACGGCTATCTCGCCATCGATGGATACGACGCTTACAAAACGTGGTTAACCAATCAGGTCGAACCCGGGCCATCCGGCAAAGGCTCCGGTGACCACTACGCGAACTTCGTTGATTGCATCCGCAGCCGCCGTGCCCAGGATATTCATTCGCCGATCGAGGAAGCCCACATCTCGACGACACTCGTGCACCTGGCCAATGCCTCGTACCGTCTTGGCCGTACCCTGCGCTTTGATCCTGCGCAGGAGCAAGTCATTGACGATGAGGAAGCCAATCGCCTTCTGCGTGGCAGCTATCGCGCACCTTATGTTGTGCCGGAACAGATTTGATGTGTTGAGGGTTACTCGACAAAGGCCTTGCATCCCCGATTCCTATAGGCGCATCCTAAAACCATTAGAACAATCCTCGGTCATGCAGGTGAGAAGCCTGTGTGTCCCGCCAGCCCCTAAAACCTCAACAGGGAGGAATACCGTGAAACGTCTTATTCTCGCTACGATGACAGTGTTGGCGCTCGCTTTTGCTGCGCCAGCCTTCGCGCAACGCTCGCATCCAGGGGGTGGGCCGCCCGCAGGACACGGGCCAGGCAGTAATCCCAGCACGAGCAACTCGCGCGACGCCGGTTCTACAGCACGTTCAGACATGTCGCACGGCACGCCCGGCGACGTCTTGAGTCACAACACCGCGATCGCCGGCAAGATCAAAACGTTGACCGGCGAAGACGCAAAGACCGCGTGCAGCGGCTTCAAGAACATCGGTCAATGCGTCGCCGCCGCCCACGTCGCGAAGAACCTGGATATTCCTGGCGGCTTCGACGCCCTCAGGGCGAAAGTAACCGGCAGCGGCTCCGTAAGTCTCGGCAAAGCGATAGAGGAACTTGCGCCCAAAGCCGACGCCAAAGCCGAGGCAAAGAAGGCCAACAAGCAAGCTTCCGACGATTTAAAAGAAACCAGCTCCTGACCTCGTCAGACAGGCAGGACATCGCCAGGGAGGGGGGCTGAGCTACGCCCCTTTTTCTCTACAGCCGCGTGAGGTTAGGTCAGCCTCCGGCGTGGCCTTCCAAAGCCGCTACTTGCCGTGCGCTTTGCAAGAGTCAAACTTGAACGCGCTGATTCGAGTGCTCCAGTTAAAGCTGCCGCTGCTCTTGTAATACTCCTGCGTATACCAGAAGGTGCAGTCGTCGCCCGGGTCGATGGCCATGCTGCTGTAATCGCCCCAGCGCTTGAAAGACTGTTCTTGGACTCCACCTCCGTTCACCAGGACGATTGGGCCTGCCATCGTTCCCGCAGGATCGCTTGGCGCTCGTCCCACCAGGAACACGCTTGGATCCAGGGCATGGCTGGAGGCGCTGAACCCGAGCGCGATGTTGCCCGCCTTGTCCATGGCGATACTGCCCAACCAGAAGTCAATGTTCGGATCCACCACCGTGCCTTGCTGGAAGACGAACGGCGATGCCGCCGGATTGCGAATTTCATACCACCGGACTCCCGCCAAAGCGCCGCCCTTGATGGTGTGATTGACCACTAAGGATTCGTGGTCGCCGAAATTGCGGTAGGCCAATCGGAACATCAGGCGATCCCCAAGCCCGTCGACTTTTTCTCCCGGAGCCGGCTCGGGGATGCACGCCACAGTGATGGCCCGCGCGCAGATTTCAGTGAAGGGCGCCACCGGGATCAGGACCGGCCCAGTGAATGTGGAATTGAGCGGATTCGCGAAATCCACGTGGAATTGGAAGATGTTCAGGTCGCTGGAGTCGGCGATATCGACAAAGAAGTTGGGCTGGCCGGCCGGAGGTAATGTGCTCCCGTCTAGATCCGAGGGCAAGAGGCTGGCGATACTCGGCGGGTTTTGGAAGCAGACCGCGCTCGCAGGCGCTCCGGCGAGCATCGCGTTGCGGTCGAACGCACAAGCCTCCGCGCCAGCAAAGCCGCGCCCTGGGAAAACGTTAATGGTGTTGTAATACGCGTCGGGCCAGATGCCGAACTTCGGATAGTCCGGGAAGTTCGAGCCAAAGTCGAACTCGTAGCGGTTATAGGAGCCGGTCGCGTCGGAGCTGGTGGAGACTGCTACGCACTGCGCCGTCTGGGTGAAGGTAGTGTTGTACTGCAACTGGGTTACTAGCCAGCGCCCGGCCAAGTGGTCGTACAGCACGACGGGATCCCCGCCATCCGCAAACGTCGGCGTGCCTCCACCGAACTCGCAGAGACCGCCAAAACCGGTCCAGAGCGTGTGGATCGCCGCCGGCCCAAACTGTAATGCACCGCTCGATTTGTCGTAAACCGCGATCGTCACGTTCACTATCTGTACGAATTGCGTTGGTCCAACTGCGCCGTTCGTGTCCGGAGGCACGAACGCGAAACCGAACAAGTTGCGATTGTCCTGCGCGCTCTGGCCGTCAAAATTGAGGACCGTGCTTACGCCGGAAAGTGGAACCGCAAGCTGCTGAGCAGCCGGGTCGGATTGAGAGTTGCTCCGCGCCGGGCCGGTCGGTCGCGCAACCAGTTGCTGCTGGCCCGTGGCCGTGGCGGCTTGAACCGACGCCGACAGATTTCCCAGTGGAGGCGAAACATCGTGTTTCACTTCGTGGATGACCATGGGACTGTCAGCTAAAGCTGAAACTGGCAGCGTTCCCATTACGGTCAAACACATTGTGCGAAAGACGGCGCGCACAGAATTCCGGCTGATCATGACAATTCCCTCCTTAAACTCGCAAATCCTGGCTCTCCGCGAAGGCTCTCCGCTACTGCTTGGGAATCGCCACGTTAGCCACCATCTGCTGCTGATAGTGGTTCGGGTTGGAGCCGTCGTCAAAGGTGCTCACCGAGGTTGTGTATTCGGCGGAGCCGCCAGACGTATTTCCGAAATAATCCCCGATGAAAGTCTCGCTGCTACAGGGGCAATGGGTGTGTGGAGCGTTCAATTGCGGGTCCCAGGTGTGCCCCGACAAGCGGATGTTGTGGCCGATGGGTTGCAGCGTTGCGTTGTAGAACTGGATCGCAGTATTGACGCAGAAATTGGAGCGACCGAAAGGGGTGCCTGGAGAAGCGCTTGTGCCGGGATCGAGAGCAATCCCTGCCCCGATGGCCTCGGCAGTTCCGGCTGCCGGACAGGACAGCCGGCGATCGTAGAAAGCAACGCTGACCGTGTCGGTGCTGCCGTTATCAGCGACGTTCAGATTTGGTTGCAGTTCGTCCACGGGATTGACATTGTCGTTGACCACGATGGGGGTAGACCAAGTGACGCCCCCATCATTAGAGCTGGTTAGATATAGGTTGGAAACAGCTGAAGACCCATCCTCCCAGCTCACATACAACGGATAGTGGCCGTTGATGAGGTGATGCCCTACAGCAAATGTATTAACGATTCCTTCGCGGAAAGTGGTGTTCTGATACGTGGGGACGAAGATGTCATGGTGTACGAGCAGAGGCGTCTGCCAGGTCGCACCGCCATCGAGCGAAGAGATCACGTACAGATCGGCAAATTGAAATCCCTTCTGCGATGGGTTATTGGTTTCCGTGGTATACACCGTTCCGTCTGGCGTGACGTGCGGGAGCATGTAGCTGTCCCAGGGATGGCCGTTGATGGTAGGGAGGACCGCGGGTATTGACCAATCGGTGTGGCTGCCATCGGCGTTCGCGTCCGCGAAAGAGACAAACACACTGCTGGGATTGAACGCAAATAACGTCCACATGGCATAAATTCGGTTGTAGTGCGGGCTGGAGGGATTAAGATCCACCGTTATCCACTGCTTGTCAGGATCGTTGGAGTGCGCGTTGGGAGCCGTCATCAAGTAGTCCAGGTTCCCGTTATGCGTGAAATTCCAGTCCGAGGCCGCCAGCGCACCATGCGGCCGAGCCGCGGACGAGATAGCTTCGCCGGGGAGCGCCGGATTCGGCAAAGAAGAACCGTTATTGAATACTTGAAAGCCGAATTTGTCATAGGAAAACTGGTAGGGCAGGAGCAGGGCATGGTAGTTGCCGAATCCGTCGAAAGCTCCCACAGGGTCGGTGTTGTCGGTGAAGCCTTCGTAACCCGGAACATGACCCTGCACCGGCCAGGTCTTCCCTCCGTCAAATGATTCGTAGAAACCCTGCAAGTGGTTGTAGCCCTCAGCGCTGACGAACCATTTCGTCTGCCCGATCAGGTGATTCGGGTTCGTTGGGTCGACTCGGATGTCTGACTCACTGTGGTTGTTCACGAGAACCGGGTTGTTCACGACGTTTTGCGTGGGGTAAGGTCCGAGATCCTCGCCAGTATTCGCAGCCCCGTTGCACGGAGTTTCGCCGGTATAGCCGTTCGTCGGACCCAAATTGCCAGCGTACGGAACTTCCGGCGTGTAGCAACTGGTCTTTTGCGTGGTGGCGAAAACATTGGTGACATGGTTCGATCGGAAACTATCGGCGAAGGTGGCGTCGGTCTGCGTGCCCTGAGTAGCCGGAGGCGCCGATTGCGCGAGAGAGTAAGGGACCAAGGTAGCTAGCAGCAAGAGCGCCGAGCAAAAACACTTGGGCACTTCGCAGGGGTTCCCGAAACGAATTGATTGGGGCAGAGGCTTAACTGGGAACATGTTCACCTCGCAAGCGCATCCGTATTCGACGGTCGTGTTTCGAGCGTACTGCGCGCCAGGGGGACATCTGCGGCGCGATTGTGGAGCATAGTGTCCAGCCTTGTGGCTGTCAAGATGTTCGACCCAACCTACTGCCGCGTTTCAATCGTCTTGACACCAATCGCCACACGTTGTTAACTCCCCGCCTGCGAGGAGGTCTCATGAAATTGCAATTGCGCGCCGCTCTTGCGGCCGCTGCGGCGCTTCTTTTTGGTTTTCCCGCCATCCTTCCGGCTCAGGATTCTTCCCGTAAGCTCACCGCCATGGACGAATTTCAGTTGCAGCTCGCCACCGATCCGCAAATCTCCCCCGACGGCAAAAAAATTGTTTACGTTCGCCGCTTCGCCGATCCTATGACCGACAAGCGCTACGCCAATCTCTGGATCGTCAACGCCGACGGCTCCGATCACCGCCCGCTCACCACCGGCAATCGCTCCGACACCTCGCCGCGCTGGTCGCCCGACGGCACCCGCATCGCCTACCTCTCGGATGCCGACGGTAAGCCGCAAGTCTATGTCCGCTGGATGGACTCCGCCCAAACCGCGCGCATCACCAATCTCGAGGAAAGCCCCGACGCGATCGCCTGGTCCCCCGACGGCAAAATGCTCTCCTTCTCTTCCCTTGTTCTCGGCAAAGGCCCGCATATCGCCGACCTTCCCGCTGCTCCTTCCGGCGCAAAATGGGCCGAGCCCGCGACCGCATACGACCGCCTCGTCTATCGCTTCAATGGCACCGGCTATCTCAAGCCCGGCTTCATGCAAGTTTTCGTGGTCTCCGCCGAAGGTGGTGCCCCGCGCCAGGTCACTAACGGAAATTTCCCCAACGGCGGCAACGAATTCGGCCCCACCCGCGCCTCTTGGTCTCCCGACGGCAAATTCCTGCTCATCTCCGCCAACCGACACCCCGAATCCGACCATGAGGGTTTCGACACCGAAGTCTACGAATTTGGCGTCTCCGACGGCGCTCTGCGTGCGCTCACCAATCGCAAAGGCCCGGACAACGCTCCCAGCGTTTCGCCCAGCGGTAAATTCATCGCCTACACCGGATTTGACGACCGCTACCAGGGCCACCAAACCACCAAGCTCTATCTAATGAATCGCGACGGCAGCGGCTCGCGCTCCCTCTCCGACAAACTCGATCGCGACATCCAGTCGCCCCAATGGGCCCCCGACAACTCTGGCATCTATTTCCTCTACAACGAACAGGGCGACACCAAAATCGGCTTCTCCTCGACCGATGGCAACCCCAAGAAAATAGCCGACCACGTCGTTTCCGGCACCAGCGCCTACGGCGGCGGCTCCTTCTCCGTCTCCCGCACCGGCGCGATCGCTTTCACCTATGGCCGCCCCGACAATCCCGGCGACGTCGCCATTTTCACCAACGGCGCGATGAAGGTTCTCACCTCCCTCAATCAGGAATTGCTGCAACAAAAGGTTCCCGGCCGCGTCGAGGAAATTTGGTACGACTCCTCCAAAGACAAGCGCAAAATTCAAGGCTGGATCATTCAGCCGCCCGGCTTCGATCCCTCCAAGAAATATCCTTTGATCCTGGAAATTCACGGCGGACCCTTTGGCGACTACGGCGATCGCTTCGATTTCGAAAAGCAGGTCTGGGCCTCCATGGGGTACGTCGTGCTCTATACCAACCCGCGCGGCAGCACCAGCTACGGCGAGGAATTCGCCAACCTCATCCATCACGCCTATCCCGGCGACGATTTCGACGACCTCAATAGCGGCGTCGATGCCGTCGTCGCCAAGGGCTACATCGACACCAACAATCTCTTCGTCACCGGCGGTAGCGGCGGCGGCGTCCTCACCGCCTGGACCATCGAACACACCGATCGCTTCCGCGCTGCGGCCGCGCTCTATCCGGTCATCAACTGGTACAGCTTCGTGCTCACTTCCGACATTCCCTGGACCGCTAAATACTGGTTCCCCGGCAATCCCTGGGAAAACACCGAGCAGTACATGAAGCGCTCGCTCACCGACCAGGTCGCCAAAGTCAAAACGCCCACCTTGATCATGACCGGCGAAGCCGACTACCGCACCCCCATCTCCGAAGCCGAGCAGTTTTACTCAGCTCTGAAACTGCTCAACATCGAGGCGGTTCTCGTCCGCGTTCCGGAAGAGCCGCACGGAATCAGCCGTCGTCCCAGCCACCACATCGCCAAAATGTTGTACGTAGCCGGCTGGTTCGACCAACACAAATCCAAGCCCTAGCGTCTCCATGTAGGGGCGCAGCATGCTGCGCCCAGCTAGGCGCGATTTCACATTCGGAGTTGC
>Ga0137396_10001561_pt1 | contig 12124 bp, 11 predicted proteins | sample czc16metaG_FD_108284 | JGI IMG/M metagenome (GOLD analysis project Ga0137396, IMG submission 108284) | Vadose zone soil microbial communities from Angelo Coast Range Reserve, California, USA - czcobulk3.16 metaG | ecosystem: Environmental > Terrestrial > Soil > Vadose zone | place: USA...
GCAGATGCGAGCATTCCCTGGGTATCTTTGGAGTTCTTCGTAATGATATTGATCACACCGTTGACAGCATTGGCTCCCCAAATGGTAGCGCCCGGGCCTCGAATGACTTCGATCCGTTCGATATCTTCAAGCAGTGTGTCTTGGACCTGCCAATAGACACCAGCGAAGAGCGGCGTATAAACGGTTCGGCCGTCGATCAGCACGAGTACCGATCGGGAGAGAGCACTCCCGAATCCGCGCACACCGAGTGACCATGTATTCGAGTCCACCCGTGCGACCTCAACCCCGGGTGCCAGACGGAGAGCTTCTGCGATGCTTGTAGCCCCGGACCGCCGGATGTCCTCCTGGGTAATGACGTAGATCGCGGCCGGAGTTCGACTGGCCTTCACAGGCACTTTGGAAGCTGTTGTAACTTCGATCTGGCCGAGTTCTTCCAAGCTCACTTGCGTGAGTCGCCCTTCGCTCTTTTGGTCCTTCTGGGTGGAGTCGCCCCGGCTCTGCTTGACCAAGCCAGGGAGCAAGAGAAGGGACATCACGATCCTTGCAGCTGTACTACGCCGAAGAGATCTCGCCGCGGACATTGTGAATGCTCCGGGCACCGTTCTACCCTTACCCACTCCCGCGAGGGGACTGGCGGGAGTTAAACGGCGCGACCACAAGTTCATGGGCAGTATCCCGTCACTTTCCGTCAAGAATTGTTCTCTTCGTCAAAAGCATTCAAAATCATGACTCGAAGAGTTGACCAGCAGACTTTCGTACTGAAAGTGGTAGTGTCGCCCTGAGATCTCCGTTGCGGTGAAGCTGCAGGAGCTCGGCCTCGGTCACCACGGAATTGCCAACACTGAAGACCAGCATTCCGTTTGGCCGCCGGTACGGACCAGTGACCTGGATTTCCTGTTCCCGCAGAGTGTTAACGGCGGCTGAGAGCTCCTTCCGTCTCTTCGCATTGCCAAAGAATCCCATCTCGCTCTCTGGGGCTTTGGAGTGCGAGTATAGATTTAGATCGGGTTGATAACGATAGGGTAAATACACACTATATATATTGACAATTGATTTCAAAATAGAGGGAGTACACATGATTTCCGGCGGGCCTCGTATCGATCTTCCCTCATTCGACATTCTTGAAACGTTCCGAAATGGAACGGATTCCACGAAATTCCCGCGGGACTGTTTCAGAACGGAAATCCTTTCGCACTCTTGGTGCCCAACGCATCTGGTCAGTCGCTATAAACCTCTTTCTAAAGCATTTTAAGATCCAACTTCAGTACATATTCATGGCTTCTGAGTGAATCAGAACCCCAATATCCTTTTGGCGCGTATGCCACTTTCCATCGAAAGCGACTGGTCGCAATAACTTACATGGTTTCCACCGCAACCATTGAATCTCTCGTGTCACTGATCGGACATATATGTGGCCAGCCGCTGAATATGACGAGGATGACGATGGAATGCTGCCCCGGGTTTTTTGGAGCGATAAGAGATTTTCGATTGTCGTTCAATTGATACCAATAAAAGCGCTGAAATATAGCCCTGGATTGCTCAGAGTAACGGCCAACATTTTGGAATTTGCTACTTCCGTTTCATTTATGCTCAGTGACGAAACCGAATATTGATATTCAGATTGGTCTAGAGAACTGTAGTGTCCCCTCTAAAACTGGAGGCAATGACCTGCCAGCGCTCATGGGTTCATTTCGGCACCATTTTCCCGCAACGGGCTCCTGATCTGTTTCGTTTTGGTTGGGCCACTGTTTCAAACCTCACTAAATTCTTTGCGCTCAGTGCTCCCTCGCGTGGAGAAGCGCGTGCAAAACATTAGAACCGACTCAGTCGGAGTCCTCGTGATGTCTGATGATTTTTCGCAAAGTCATTCCACTCTTGATTGTAAGTTCGTGTCTGTCTCCCTCGGCACCGGCTCAGGAAGCCTTTCCGAGTCCCCCGACAATACCGCCTTCTTCCACGGTGGAACACACTCAGGATTTTAGCGCGATCGTCGTTCCTGTCGCCGCCATGAAGTTTGCTCCCTCGATAAAACTTGGTGCCTCGGGGAAGCCTGTCCCTTCGCTCGACATAGGTGCCAGCTTCGGTACGGGCTTTTGTCTGGACGCCGCGTGTCGTTTCATCGTAACCAATTATCACGTAGCCATGACTGCGCGGGCGCGTAAGGTCAAAGGGGACAAGATCATCAAGCGATATTTTGCCACGGGCCCGCACGATGAAGGCGCTACGGCGAACAATATCGGGAGCGGGGACGTGCTTCCATATGTCAAGGAACGAGACCTTGCCATGTTTGAGTTGAAACACTCGCTGCCCCATCATCACGGTCTTGCTTACAGTCTGGATGAGCCGCAAGTTGGCCAGGAAGTGGACATCTATGGTTTCCCTCACGGTTCTATGGGGACTATCAAGCGTACTCGCCGACTGACCCGATTTCCGGCCACATTCAAAGCCCCGACGACATCGGGCCTCCTTGCCTTTGACTACCAGTTCCCCGTCAATGATGCAAATCTCATAAAAGGTGCGAGCGGCGGCATCGTCGTTGATAGGAAAAGCGAAAAGATTCTAGCCATTCTGTGCGAGGGCAATGAAACGACGGCGGTGGCTGTGCCTGTTCAAGCCCTCGTAGACTTCGTAAGCAAAGTCCAGCCCTTCCTAGCGCAGAGAATATTTCCCACTAGGGAAGTCTTGTCAGTCTCGGCAGACCTCTATCCAAAATTCATGCCACGCCCTGACCACAATCCAAAATTCGTGCCACGCATTGGTGATGGGCTACAGCACCGACCCGAGGAACCCCCCGAAGTGAAGGTGCTACGAGACAAAGCGCACGTTCTGGCAGACAGCATTCGCAACTATATCGCTGTGCAGAGTTTTGAATGGGGCATGGGAGACAATGAGTCCGTGGCTGAGGCAGAGTTTCAAGTCCGCGTCGTGGACGGCGTTCAACGATTCCGCAGGTATCCCGACGGCAAGAGGGAGTACGAGGAAGTACCTAACCCTCGTTGGGGTAGTTGGGTAGTCCCGGCTGACGAATGGTCGAAGCTTCCTAAGATGGTTGGAGCGGAATTCCGATTAAAAGTTCATCAAGCCGCCGACGTAGTTGTGAACAAGCACCGCATGAAGGTCTTTCAGTATTACGCCAGCGTCGAGGATAACTTGTGTCCCTTTGCACCCGTCGAAGATTATGGCCTCTTCTCAATCAGCAAGACTGTCGCCGTCGCATGTTACGGGGAAGTTTGGACGGACGAAGATACGAACATCATCCGAATGTCGGAGCATTTGGAACTTTCTGACAAATTGAAGGTGTATCGAGGATGGGAGGACCTTGGAGTTGTCATTACGTACGGTTGGCTCAAGCGAGCAAGTGAACCTCCCCGGCTCGTTCCTCTGACCATTTTTACAGAGGCTCGCTACAAGAAGAAGGAAATCTACTGGTGTCGCGGCCAGTTTACGGATTACCAAAGATTCGGCAGTGAAGTGAAGATCATAGCGAATTAACTAGCCCTGGATTCCGAAAGTGGTTCCAGAGGAAGTCGCAGGACCCCCGGCAGCGGAGTCGAAGCGACTTAGAAATTGTCTTTGGCGAGGATCTGCGCGTGCCCACCTTCAAAAAATCTACCCAAAGCGCTAACCCTGGAAGCTGATTAGATGACGGCGTCGGCTCTTTCGACCGAGTCGACTTGTCGGCTCTACTCTAGTTAATGAACGATGATCGCCGCGCTCATCGTTTTCTCTGGCGGTCAGAATCCAGCCAGTCTCGCTTGAACCATTGAGTATCCTTAGTGTCCTCCTGACGTGCTCCACGAATTTCACGATGTCCGCGTTGCGGAATTTTCGACAAGTTTCACTGTTAGGTGAGCTTCTCAGGACTGCCAGCCGATACTCCCATCGAAGCCGGAGAACCTTAAATTCAGTTGAAGTGGGCGAGAGCTATGCGAGTGTTTGCCTCGGAGTATAGGCGTTGGCACTCTTGAATAGCATGTCCTAGTATGAAATCTTCCGGCTTATGGAACTGCGGACAAAAGTGTACTGCGTTCTTAGCAATCCTAACCAACACCCGACTCAAAGCGTCGGTCGCAATTGTTCCTTTCCCAAACCACTGACCAACGATTCCATCGATCTTCTCCTTATCGTTTCGATATAGTTCCGCTAGAGCTACTTCGTCGAGATGATTTGAGGCGAGTCTAGCAAGGGCTCTTTCTGTTTTCATGGCAGGTTCCGATTTCTGAGACGGCAATGGTCGGTATTTCGCCGAGTCGGGTAGTTTGTTGAAGGGGAAGACACGAAGCCACTTCAAATCTAGGAAATGTCAATCAGGTAAACTACCTAACGAACGAAAATAGAGGACTTTACCTGTTTGCTTGCGCTGAGGTTATCCCCTGGCGGATAGCATAATGAATAAGCTCGGCCATGGAATGGAGGCCCAGCTTTAGCATGATTTTCGCGCGGTGCGTCTCAACGGTCCTGACGGCGATTCCTAGCAGTGCTGCGATCTCCTTATTTGACTTCCCCTCGGCCAGGAGGCGGACGATCTCAATCTCGCGAGGGGTTGTTCGCGTGCCTCTCCGCTCCCCTTGCTGATCCCCGCTTCTTGTTTTGAGAAATCCATCCAGCACGATTTCGGAGACCTTGGGCGTTAGGAAACGCTTACCTTCAGCAATAGCTTTCACCGCTTTCGCTAGGCAGTTCGTGAGATCGGACTTTAAAAGGTACCCGCGGGCCCCCGCGTCCAGTGCTCGGCGTACCATCTGGTCAGACTCATGCATCGTGAGGACAAGAACTTTGGTATCCGGAACTGCCTCTATGGTTTGACGCGTTGCCTCGACTCCATCCAGTTCGGGCATGCTGATATCGAGTATGGCGACATCAGGTTTCAGTTCTATTGCCTTTTCTACCGCCTCACGACCATTCGCGGCCTCACCTACGACTCTCCAGCCGTGTCGGGAGTGGAGGACTACCCGTGCACCACGGCGGACCAACTCGTGGTCGTCGGCGATCAGAATGCGAAGATTTTTCACGTTCGTTCCCTTCCGAGAGGTATCGTCACGCGTACTGTTGTGCCGCGACTGGAAGAATCAATATCAAGCCGGCCGCCGATCAGCTTCACTCGTTCCTGCATGCTTGGGATACCCACGCCAATCTCAAACGCAGGCTCCTTTTTCCTTCGCCGCCTGCTGAGGAACGCTCCGTGGCTACGGTCACTGATTTCCAGCGTGAGATCGGAGTTGCAAATCATATAAACAAGGGTATTGAAAAACCTTGGTATTTCAATCAGGTAAACTACCTAACGAATGAAAATAGGAGGCCTCTACCTGGCTGGTTGCGCTGAAGCTATCCCATGGCGGATAGCATAGTGAATAAGCTCGGCCAGGGAATGGAGGCCCAGCTTGAACATGATCTTAGCGCGGTGGGTCTCGACGGTTCTGACGGCGATTCCCAACTCCGCAGCGATCTCCTTATTGGATTTTCCCTGGGCCAGGAGGCGGATGATTTCAATCTCGCGAGGAGTTGTTCGAGCGGCCACCCGGTCCCCTCGCTGATGCTGGTTGTTTCTGTTGAGAAATCCGTCAAGCACAATTTCGGATACTTTAGGGGTGAGGAAACGCTTACCTCCAGCAATGGCTTTCACCGCTTTCGCTAGGCAGTCCGTGAAATCGGACTTCAAAAGGTACCCGCTGGCCCCTGCGTCCAGTGCTCGGCGTACCATCTGGTCGGACTCATGCATCGTGAGGACAAGAACTTTGGTACCCGGAACTGCCTCTCGGATTTGACGTGTTACTTCGACTCCGTCCAGTTCGGGCATGCCGATATCGACCACGGCCACATCCGGTTTCAGTTCGATTGCCTTTTGTACGGCCTCACGGCCACTCGCTGCCTCGCCGACCACTCTCCAGCCGTGTCGGGAGTGGAGGACCGCCCGTGCACCGCGGCGCACCAACCCGTGGTCGTCAGCGATCAGAATGCGAAGTTTTTTCACGTTCGTTCCTTTCCGAGAGGTATCGTTACGCGGACTGTTGTGCCGCGACTGGTGGAATCAATCTCAAGCCGACCGCCGATCAGCTTCACTCGCTCCTGCATGCTGTGGATACCAACACCTACCTCGAATCGGTGCTCCTCTTTCCCTCTCGGCACCCCGGCAGAGGGTCCTGGGCCAGAGTCGCTGATTTCCAGCGTGAGATCCGGGTTGCGATGAATTCGTATCTTCGCTCGTTGACTTCCCGAATGGCGCTGGATATTGGTCAGGCTCTCTTGTACCACCCGGAATAAAGCCAACTCGACATCTCGGGGCATCCGTTCGGGGCGCGGCGACACCTCAAATTCCACCTGGATTCCACTTCGCATGGTGAAGCCGTTCACATAGTCACGAATCGCGTCGTCTAAACCAGCCTGATCCAGCACAGGTGGGTATAACAGATAAGAAAGCGTGCGGACTTCACGGATGCACTGGTCGGCCAATTCCTTACACTCGGAAAAAAGGTTGTGTGTTTTTTGCTGGCCGGAGGGAATTGAACCGCGGATTTGACCAAGCATCGTCGCCAAGGCGACGAGATTCTGGCCCGTAGAATCGTGCAAATCCCTGGCGATTCTGCGTCGCTCTTCGTCTTGCGACCGCAAGAGTTGTCCGGAGAGGTGTCGCAGCTCCTCGTTGGCGGCTGTAAGTTGTCTGGTGCGCTCGACGACACGTTGCTCGAGTCTTTCGTTGAGTTGCCGGACTTCCACCTGCGTCCGCCTGTCCACCGATGACGTTAAGATGGCCGTGCCGAGGACGAGAAAGGTAACAATAGCAATTCCATTGTTGCCGAGCGGGGAGATGCTCACAGCGTCCGACAGGTTCGGGAACGCAGCAGTGGGCATGAAGCTGACTGCGGTCATGCCGCTGTAATGCATCAGGGAAAAGGCGGCACCCATCATTGCTGCGCTTATGACCTTGGCCATAGTGGTTCCCCTGAAATCTTCGCGGTAGTCGAAAGTGAACATCAGCGCGAAACGGGAAAACAAGATCGCAAGCACAACGGACAGTGCCACGAGCAGGTGGTCAAAGCGGGCTACCGCCGCCAATCGCATGGCAGCCATGCCAACGTAATGCATGGCTGCCATGCCGCCGCCCATGATGAGGCTGCCAATCCACGCCTGAACTGGCCGCATTTCTTGTCGAGTCGCTACATAGAGTGCTATCGCCGACGCAAGGACAGCGATCACGAGCGACACCAGAACTGTGGGCCAGTGGTAGGCCACTGTGACCGGCAACCGGAACGCCAACAACCCCTTGAAGTGCATCGCCCACATTCCGATGCCCATCGCAGTGGCGCCAAAGGTCAACCAAGCTGCGCGAGCCCAGCCGCGCGCGGCGGTTATACGGCCGGCAAGATCGAGTGCGGCATAGGAGGCGGCGATGGCGATTAGTATGGAGCGAGCGACCTCGCCGTAATTGTAGGAACCTGCGAGAGTGGCCCCGATCTGGCTCATGGTGCCCTTCTCCAGATAGTGCACGGGGTGCACATCGGCCGGTCACCGGAATTAGGACATAGGAGAAACGATTCCTTCAACTTACAGGATAACCAGCATAACTCAAACAGTGGCGGCTGTTATAGCTGAATTTACGCACGTAGTTTCATGCACATAGTATTAGCCCTCGGTAATAATGCAAGTCCCGCAACAGTTTCGTAACGTATCGCATTGCGTACTCTGCAGTATTGAAGCGACATCACTGATCAAGTGAACATGATGCTGGGACCACATCCGAAAAGGAAAGCTGGAGAGAATGGAAGACCACCACGCGAACCTCTCGCGCGCGCCGTTGTCCAGCCAAGCTGGTGTTGGCGGGCTTATCGGTCAATCCGCTCCGATGCGTCTTCTCTACGATCTGATCGGAAAGGTCAGCCAGAGCACTTCCCCGGTTCTGCTCATTGGAGATACCGGAACAGGAAAAGAACTGATGGCACGAGCCATACACTTCACGGGATTGCGATGTGAGAAGGCGCTTGTTCCCGTTGATTGTTCGGCATTGACTCCTACTTTGGTGGAGTCCGAACTGTTCGGACATGTCAAGGGTGCCTTCACAGGTGCAGACCGCGCGAAGCGGGGTCTGCTCCAGACCGCTCATGAAGGAACGGTCTTTCTAGATGAGATCGGCGAGCTCCCCACGTTCTTGCAGGCCAAATTGTTACGAGCTCTGCAAGAAAAAGAGATAAGGCCTGTCGGCTCCACGGAACGAATTCAAATTGACGTGCGGGTCATCGCCGCAACTAATCGAGACCTCGAGGCGGGAGTCCGGGCGGGGACGTTTCGCCAAGACCTGTATTTCCGATTGAACGTTGTGCAAATCAGGCTGCCGCCGCTATGCGAACGCAAGGTCGACATCCCCCTACTGGTCGCCCATTTCCTGGACAAATTCTCCGACCCGCTGCAGCCCGTCCGTGAGATCTCCGATGACGCGCTGCGGAGATTGATGGCCTACGATTGGCCAGGTAATGTCCGCGAATTGGAAAACGCTATCGAATGTGCTTTGGCCTTAAGTTCTGACAGTGTTCTCACGGCAGATGACCTGCCTTCGGTCCCCTATCGTGCATCGACCCTGAATGCTCCTTTTAGCAACGAGCTCGTCCCTCTGGAGGAACTCGAGCGACGCGCCATCGCAAATACTCTGCGGGAAACGGGAGGAAATAAGCTCGCCGCTGCAAGCCTCTTAGGCATTGGCAAAACCACGCTCTACCGCAAGCTCAAAGGGTATACCACAACTCCCAGCCGACAGATTGCGAGCCGCGAGGAGCCCTAATGGTAAGCAAACGTAGCAAACGCAGCCCAGCCGAGACTTTCGTTGACAAGGCAGAACTGGGAAGACTCTTGCTGGAGTCCACAGGAGAGGCGATCTGTGCGCTGGACATGATGGGTCATTGCACGTTTTGCAATTCTGCGTCTCTGCGATTGCTGCGGTACAAGGACCCAGTCGCGCTCATCGGTAAGAGCATGCACGACACAATGCATCATACTCGCCCGAATGGAACGCCTTACCCCAGCGACGAATGCCGCATTTGCTTAGCCTTTCGCCGCGGTCAGGCTACCCACGTGAACGACGAAGTCATCTGGCGCTCCGACGGAACAAGTTTTCCAGTTGAGTGTTGGTCCTATCCAGTACGTGAGAACCACTTTCTGATTGGTGCCGTAGTAACTTTCGTGGACATCAGCGAGCGCAGAAGAGCAGAGCACGCCCAACAGCAAAGTGCTGAAATGTTTCGTCAGCTGGCGGAGAACATCCGGGAAATCTTTTTTATCGTAACGCCAGATCCGCCGAAAATGGCTTATGTCAGCCCGGCTTACGAGGAAGTTACCGGAAGATCCCGTCAGGAACTTTACGACCGTGTCGATGCCTGGATTGACTTGGTTCATCCAGAAGATCGCCATCATGTGCTGAACGTTTTTGAACAATCCCTGAGAGGTGTCGCAACGGCAATGGAGTACCGGTTAATTCGCCCCGATGGATCGGTTCGTTGGATTCACGCCCGCAGCTTTCCGGCTGAGGATTCACAAGACAAGTTGTGCCGGATTGTCGGTATTGCTGAAGATATTACCGACCGCAAAAGAGCGTTTGAAGAGATGGAATTCGCCAGGGCAGCCGCGGAAACTGCAAACCGTGCAAAGAGCGAATTCCTCGCCAACATGAGTCACGAAATCCGAACGCCTATGAACGGCATTATTGGGATGACAGACCTCCTGCTTGACACGGAGTTGACCGCGGAGCAGGCCGAATACCTTCAAATAGTAAAGAGCTCTGCTGATTCGCTTCTGACGATCGTCAACGACATTCTGGACTTCTCAAAGATCGAGGCGGGCAAATTGCAGATGGATGTCATGACTTTCGATTTAAGAAAGAGCTTAGAAGAGGTGATGAAAGTACTTGCAATCAAGGCTCATGGCAAGGGGCTTGAGCTCCCCCTGAAAGTCCACCCGAGAGTGCCCACCTTGGTGGTAGGTGATCCCCCTCGATTGCAACAGATTCTTATTAATTTGGTGGGAAACGCAGTCAAGTTTACGGCCAGCGGAGAAATTGTTGTGGAAGTCCGAAAAGAGGCGGAATGCAATAACTGCGCCATTCTTCATTTTAGTGTCCGGGACACAGGGATCGGAATTCCCCTCGAAAAACAGAGACTGATTTTCGAGGCATTTTCTCAGGCAGACTCGTCAACCACACGCAAGTTTGGGGGCACGGGGCTCGGGCTAGCCATTTCAAAGCGTTTGGCTGGCATGATGGGCGGACACATTTGGGTCGAAAGCGAACTTGGACACGGTTCTACGTTCCACTTCACCGTTCGGCTAGAGATCGGACCGTAGGATAACCTACAAGGTACTAGAATCCTGACGGGTAAATTTCTAGGTATCCAACTGGCGGGTAGACTTGGTCTTCCAATTGCAGTGACATCGTGCTTGTCTCGGAGGAATTGATCCGCAACTCCGAGGAAATGGTCTTTGAGTTGGCACGTGGGAGAACGCTGTGTACCGGCGGCCTATGTTTTGGATCACGTTTCGCGGTCGATCCAAGGCAAGAGCCAATAAACGACCTTTTGCCGAGTAGACTCTTCTGCGATCTTGAAAATGTTTCGGACTCTTGCGGAATGCTGGTCTTTACCAAGATTGATCCTGCCTGCCTCACCCTTCACAGGCGCAAGAAGGAGAAGGCATGCTCACATCCGAGCACCGAGTCACGCCACGTTTCAAGCTGCACACTCCGCTATCTTTTCATCGCATGGGGATGCTAGCCGAGGGCGAGCATCAAGCTAAGGCCATTAACATCTCGACGAGAGGCGTTTACTTCGCCACGAATGTCGTACTGTGTGTCGGTGAAGCCGTGGAAGTCCTGCTAGAAATGCCAAAGCGGGTCACCGGAGTAAAAGTGGGTCTTCGGCGATTCGCGGGCCGTGTGACTCACATCGAGTCAAAGAATATGCCTCAAGGGCTTTGGGGGATAGGCGTGCAATTGCTTTATTATGAGCGCGATTTGGTAGGGGCCACGAATGGTCAATGATAAGGGTAACCACGCTCACCCCACTTCGGTTCAACTCTCGATTTGCTCAAGGCTGTCCGTCGAAGGTACGGGTGTCCCGAGGCCGACAGGCTCCCAAACTACCTTCGAGTTTAAATGAAAAAACTCACTAACTTACGTGAGCACGTGTCTCAAGGTCGTTGAGAAGGGCTAATCCTGAGTCTGTGTTCAAATCGGCCATACTACTATTCGGGTGGGATGTCCAAATTTGACCACCGCTTTTGGACTGCGGCGGACCGCAACTGGATCTTGTGGTACTACACGTAACTCCGCGAGGGAGTCGGTGGGCCGGCTACGGATACAAAGAAGGCTTCCTTTCGATCGTCAAGGTTTTAGTTGACGGTAACTGAATTTTTTGCTACCAAGAAATTTTCACTCTGCAATGAGGCACTCTGGTGAGTTCGCTACCGAAGTCGACTAGGAAACAAAAGGGAGGGGTATCTTTCGATCCCCAATCGTTTCTTGCGACCGTGGGCGTGGCAAGGACTATTACGCAGTGCCCAAAAGACTACAAAATCTTCTCTCAAGGTGATCCCGCCGAGAGTGTTTTCTATATTCAGCAAGGTAGGGTGAAGCTCAAGGTCAAATCCAAACAGGACAAAGAAGCGGTCATCGCGATCCTAGGTGGGGGCGAGTTCCTTGGTGAGGCATGCTTAATAGGTCAGACTGTCTGCCTGGCGACGGCTGTGACGATTGTACCTAGCTCTATACTTCGGATTGACAAGAAAGAAATGCAGCGCGTCCTCCACGAGGAGCGTATGTTTTCAGACCTCTTCATACCGTACTTGCTTTCACGCAACGTGCGCACCCAGGAGGATTTGGTCGATCAGCTTTTTAACTCCAGCGAGCAACGGCTGGCCCGCACTCTTTTGTTGCTCGCCAACTACGGTAAAGAAGGCACACCCGAGACCATAGTTCCGGAGATAAACCAGGAAACGCTAGCAGGAATGGTTGGCACAACCCGGTCACGCGTGAACTTTTTTATGAATAAGTTCAAGAAGTTGGGCCTTATCGACTACAAGGACGGATTGCGAGTGCACAGGTCCCTTCTAAATATCGTCCTGCACGACTAGCCTCCTCATCGCGTAAGGC
>Ga0137396_10001562_pt1 | contig 12121 bp, 7 predicted proteins | sample czc16metaG_FD_108284 | JGI IMG/M metagenome (GOLD analysis project Ga0137396, IMG submission 108284) | Vadose zone soil microbial communities from Angelo Coast Range Reserve, California, USA - czcobulk3.16 metaG | ecosystem: Environmental > Terrestrial > Soil > Vadose zone | place: USA...
CTCCAGCTCGATCTTGATCCACTGGATGCCGAGCCGGTGCGCCAGCGGCGCGTAGATGTCGAGCGTCTCCTGGGCGATGCGCTGCTGCGCCTCGGGGTTCATGTGCGCCAGGGTGCGCATGTTGTGCGTGCGGTCGGCCAGCTTGACCAGGATGACCCGGATGTCCTTGGCCATCGCGACGAGCATCTTGCGGAAGTTCTCGGCCTGCTTCTCCTCCTGGGTCGTCGGACCGTGGGAGAAGGTGCCCAGCTTCGTCACGCCTTCGACGAGGGCCAGCACCTCCGGCCCGAACAGCTCGTGAATCTCCTCGGGCTTGGCGAGCGTGTCCTCGATGGTGTCGTGGAGCAGGCCGGCGACGATGCTGGCCTCGTCCAGCTTCAGCTCGGCCAGAAGACCGGCGACTTCCAGCGGGTGGATGAGGTAGGGCTCGCCTGACTTCCGGACCTGACCCTGGTGGACCTTGGCGCTGTAGACGTAGGCCTTCTTGATCAGGTCCAGATCGGCTTCCGGCCTGTAGGTATTGACCCGCTCGAGGATGTCGTTGAGCCGGATCATCGTTTAAAAAAACGAGCGTAGCCCACGGACGGGCAGGCAGCAAACCTCCTCTGAATGGATTTGACGCGTTGTGACGGGGGTTGATTCAACCCCTCGACAAGCTTGCGATTGACCCCTCGCCAGGCCGCCCTTTACACTCGACCCGCACCGGTTTGCCCCCGGGAGACTCCTCATCGTGCCGATCGCCTGCCCGAGCTGCGGCATGGAGAACTCCGACGCAGCCACCGAGTGCCGGAGGTGCCGGGCACCGTTCGCGCAGGCCCCGGCGGACGACCTGTCCTCCCTCGGCGTGATCTGCCAGCGCTGCGAGGCCTACAACGAGCCCGGCGTCGCTCGCTGTACCACCTGCGGCTACAAGCTCTCCTCGGAAGAAGCGGCCGGCGCGGCAGCAGGCGCGCCGCAACCGGCGGAGCCGCTCACTCCGGCCGGGAGCACGGATCCGACGCTCTCCGAAGAGCTGCACGCGCTGGCGATCACCGCCGAGGAGGCGGCGGACGCCGGATTGCACGTGACCAACGGCGCCGGCGTAACCACGCCGATCCCCCGTGCCCCAGAAATGGCCCCTGCCGCAGCTTCGCAGCCGCGGGGCTGGGCGGCCGTCGAAGCGGCGATGGGCGGGGGGGGCACGCTCAACGCTCCGGCCACGCCCCCGCCGGCGGCTCCCGAGCCGGCCCCCTCGGCGCACAAGAACTGCCAGAGCTGCGCCGCGGAGAACCCGCCGGCCGCGAAGTTCTGCTCGGAGTGCGGTACCCCCTTCGGGACGGCGCCGCAGGTGGACGCGCGGCGGCCCAAGAGCGACGCACCGCCGACCGTTTCCGTCCTCATGGACGACGCACCCGCCGAGGGGACGCCCGCGGACGACGTCCTGGCCGACCCGGTGGGCAGCTTGGAACCGCCCTCCGACGATGCTCCCGATGCGTGGGCCGCCAGCACCGACCCCACCGCTCGCCCGGTCTCCAATCCCGAGACCTCGCCCATCGACCTGCAGGACCCGTCTCCCGAACCGCTCGGTTGGGAGGAGCCGGGAGCCGAGCCTCGGCCGGCCCAGGCCGACGCGGTGGCCGAGGCCATCGCCGATCCGCTCGCCGACCTCGGAGCGGTCGCCGAAGCCACCGGGCCGGAGCTGCCCTTCCAGGCGTCCCTGGTGGTCGAGCGCGGCAGCGCGACCGGCACCGCGTACCTCCTCGGCCACATCGAGAACGTGGTCGGCTCGGGCGGCGCCGCCATCGAGCTGCCCGACGACCCGCACCTCGCCCCTCGCCACGCCGCCATCGTGTTCGACGACCAGCGGCTCGTGGTCCGCGACGAAGGGTCCGCGAACGGCGTCTACCTCAGGATTCGCGAGTCGGCCGCCATCGAGCCGGGCGACTGCTTCGTCGCCGGCGAGCGGTTGCTCCGCTTCGACGGGCCCTGCGAGCTGCCCGTCGGCGAACCCGCCGAGACGCCCTACCTCGGCTCGCCCCGCCCGCAGGGCACCGTCGTCCGGCTCAGCGAGGTCCTGCGGGGTGGAAAGACCGGACGGACCTGTTTCCGCTCCGGGCCGGCGATCGCGGTCGGCCGGACGGGCTGCGACCTGAACTTCGCCTCGGATACCCAGCTCGCGCCCCGCCATGCCGAGCTTCGCATCGCGGCCGACGGTTCCGCCACGCTGGTGGATCTGGCAGCTTCGCCGGGCGGCGTCTTCCTGCGCCTGCGCGCGCAGCAGTCGCTGGAGCTGCAGGCGGGCGACGTCATCCAGCTCGGCGATCAGGTCTTGCGGCTGGAACTCGGCTGAGCCGTCACTTCATGTCGTGCAGGATGCGGGCGACGCTCTCGCCATAGTGGGCCGGGTCGAGCTTGCGGCTGGCCTCGTACTCGGCGCGCGCCCGCGCGGCGTCCGTCGTCACCAGGAGGCGGGCGAGGCGGTAGTGCGCCTCGGCGATCTGCGGATCGGCCGCCAGCGCTGCCTCCAGCAGATCCCGCGCCGCGGCGAGATTTCCGGCCTGCTCGCGCTCTCGGGACTGGGCGACGAGCGTCCGGGCCAGCACCGGATCGCGACCCGCCGGCGAGCCCACCGCAGCGGCGACCACGCCGCGCGACGGAGGCCTCCACACCGCCGCCGCGATGGCGAGCACGACCAGCACCGCGGTCGCCGCGGCGGCGATCCACAGGACGCGCTCCTCCCGCCGCGCCGGCTCGGCGGGGTTCGCCGGCGCCGGCACCGGGGTGGCGCTCCGGGACGGCGTGGTGACCCTGACCGAGCGCGCCTGCGCGGGAACGGCCAGGAGCTCGTCGCGGAATTGCTCCGCGGTCTGCGGGCGCCTCGCCGGCTCCTTCTCCAGCGCGCGCAGGATGAGCCGCTCCATCGGCTCGCTGATCGGCGCATCGGGCTGCCTCTGCCGCGGCGGAATCGGCTGCTCGTTCACGTGCCGGGTGAGCACTTCCATCGAGGTCGCGCCGTCGAACGGCAGGTGGCCGGTGGTCATCTGGTAGAGGATCACTCCCACCGCATAGAGGTCGCACCGCTCGTCCAGAGCGCTGCCGGTGGCCTGCTCGGGCGCCATGTACTGCGGAGTGCCGCACACCACGTCATGCCGCGTCAGCCCGGGCTGCTCCGCGTCGGAGATGGGCACGATGCCCTGCCGCGCCAGCGCCGGAACGTCGGGGCCCAGGATCTTGGCGATGCCGAAGTCGAGCACCTTCACATGGTCAGGCTGATCGCGGCGGGCCTCGACCATCACGTTTTCCGGCTTCAGGTCGCGGTGGATGACGTCGTTCACGTGCGCTTCGCCCAGCGCCGAGCAGACCTGCGCCATGATGCTGCAGAGCCGCTCCTCGGCGAGCGGCCACTCGTCGCGCAAGACCAGGCGCAGGTCCTTCCCAGGGACGTGCTCCATCACGATGTAGAGGGTGCCGTCGTTCTCCAGGCGGCCGAAGTCCAGCACCTGGATCACGTTCGGATGGTTGAGCCGGCTGGCCGCCTTCGCCTCGCGCTCGAACCGGCCCACCAGGGTCGGGTCCTCGAGCAACTGCGGCTTGAGCACCTTGAGCGCCACGGTCCGATCGAGCGCCAGGTGGCGTGCGCGGTACACCTTTCCCATGCCACCCTGGCCGATCAGATCGTCGACACGGAAGCGCCCCGAGATGACGGTGCCGACGAACGCATCCCCGGCAGGCGACTGCGGCGGGCGGAAGCCCGGGTCAGTCGCACCGCGCACCAGCGGCGCTCCGCAGTACACGCAAAGGCGTTTGGCGGCCGGCGGGAGGGCGCGCTGGCAACGTGGGCAGGACTTCGGCACCGCTCCCTTTCCAGGGTCGGGCTTTGACCCCTGGTCAGCGGCGTAGGTTGGCACAGGTTCAAGGGTTCTTCCAATGTAAGAACCCGGCTCCGCGAGGGCCTTCGCTTCCTTGACCCCCCTTCGCGGCGCGGACTACAAACGGCCACATGGATTGCCCGAAGTGCGGCGCCTACAACGAGACGGACGTCGGCTCCTGCCTCTCGTGCGGCGCGGCATTCCCGGCCGAGGATCCCGCGGCGCCCACCATGATGAAGCCGTCCGCCAAGGCTCCGTCGGGCAGGCTGCAGCAGTCCGGAGGTCCCCCCAGGCAGTGCCCGAACTGCATGACGCTGAACGCCGCGAGCTTCAAGTTCTGCGCGCGGTGTGGGACTCCGCTGACGGCGAGCGGCGCCGCCCCGCCGCCGAAAGTGGCCGGGTGGCCGGCGGCGATTCCCGCCGGAGCCGCGAAGGTGCCCGCGGCAGCGCGCCCCGCGCCTCCGCCCCCGCGCAAGCCCGGCCCCGGTGCGCGCCCCGCCGCTCCCGCCACCCCTCCCAAGGCCAGCGCGCCCAAACCGCGCGCACGGATCAGCGCCATCGCCCGGGACGGCAGCCGGTCGGCCGACTACGTCTTGACCGAGCTCGAGACCCGCGTCGGGCGCGCGGTGAACGAGGGCGAAGTGAAGCTCGACAAGGACCAGTACGTCGCCGCCGAGCACGCCGTGTTCAAGTTCGAGGGCGACCAGCTCACCGTGCGCGACGGGGGGACCGAGAACGGCGTCTTCCTCTGGTTCAAGGAGCGCCAGATCCAGTCCGGCGACGAGCTGCGCATCGGCCGCCAGCGCCTGCGCATCGAATGGCTCCCCGAGGAGCCCGAGACCCCCGCCGAGCAGCCGCTGTGGGGCAGCCCCGACCCGGGGTACGTCGCGCGCGCCGTGCAGCTTCTCGAAGGGGGCGGCGAGGGCGACGTGTTTCCCCTCAAGGAGGGCGAGAACCTGATCGGCCGCGGCAGCGGCGACGTCAGCTTCCCGCAGGACGGGTACGTCTCCAGCCGCCATTGCTTGGTAACCGTCGCCGGCGGCCAGATCGGCGTGAAGGACCTCGGCTCGGCCAACGGCACCTTCGTGAAGATCAGCGGTGCGGCCCCGGTAGCGGCAGGCGATCTCTTGCTCGTCGGGGAGCAGATCCTGCGCGTCGACCCGGCCTGACCGACCCACACATCGACCTCTCCAACGCGCTCGAGTACGGAGCGGGAAAGCCGGTCGAGGTCGCTGTCGATCGGAGCGACAGCCGTGCCGTGCTTTCAGTCAGCGATCGGGGGATCGGCATCGCCCCCGCGGACCAGCAGCGGATCTTCGGCCTCTTCGAGCGGGCGGTTCCCGTCTCCAGCTTCGGCGGGGCTGGGCTCGGCCTCTACTTCGCCAAGCAGGTGGTCATGGCGCACGGAGGCCAGATCGACGTCCGCAGCGAGCCGGGCCGGGGCGCCACCTTCGCCGCGTCGCTCCCCACGGTCGGCGGACAGCCGCCGGCGAGGACGTGACCTTCCACGCTACCCGGTACGCTGGAGCTTCTCGCACAGCTGGCGGCGGACGCGGGCGCGGAAGCGCTCGAGGCGCATCGTCACCGCGCTCTTGCCCACGCCCATGCGCTCCGATCTCGCGCGCCGAGAGGGTGCCGTTCGGGTAGAAGAGGCGGACCGTCTCCTTCTCCGGGCCCTCGCGCAACTCTTCGATCACTTCGCGGACGGCGCGCAGCTCCGCTTCCTTTTCCATCTGCTCGCTGGCGGCCGGGGCGCAGCCCTCGGCCAATTCGGCCTCGCGGCACGCCTCCTCGGCAGCCTTGTCGTGGGTGGAGCGAGCCGACAGAAACGAGCGGGCGCGGTTGCGGGCGATGGTGAACAGCCAGGCAGAGAACCGATCGCGCTCCTTCAGGCTGGCGAGCGCGCGAAAGGCGCGGACGAACGCCTCCTGGACCACGTCCTCGGCCTCGTCGCAGTCCAGCTCGCCGAAGCTCCCCGCGAGACGGGACACCGCGGGGCGGTAGCGGCGGTACAGCTCCTCTTCCGCCAGCCTGGCGCGGGGACCTTCGCCCAGCGCGTCGGTGACCAGCTCGCCGTCGGTGGCCGGCGGCGGCACGAGCTTCAGGCGGGGCGCCTGGGAGAACTCGGGGAACCGGGGGGCGTTCGCGGTGCGCATGCCTTCTAGCACCCGCCGTGCCCATGCCAGCCGTGGCAGTGTGTTCGAGTGAATACAGAGGGTTGTGCGACCGGGTGCCGCAGGGCTCACCCAGGCCCACCACGACATCGGTGTCAGGGCAGGCGCCCGGTTGTCGCGGTTGCGGCGCGGGCCGCGTCGCGCGAGCCGCCGCGCGCACACCGCGCTAATCTGCCGCCCCCATGCAGCTGGGTGTGGTGAACGACAAGGCGCTGTCGGAGCTCGGGTGGCCCACGCTCACCGCGGAGCTCGCGAGAAGGGCGCGCACGCCGATGGGCCGCGACCTGTGCGCCGGTCTGCTCCCCGGAGCGGATCCGGAGATCGCGCACCGCCGGCTCAACCTCGTCGAGGAGTCGAGAGCGCTGCGCCGCCTGGACCGCGAGGTGCCGCTCGCCGACGCGCTCGACCTGCGGCCGGCGCTGGGCCGGGCGGCGCGCGAGGGGACGCTGGAGCCGCAGGAGCTGCTCGCCGTCGCCCGCCTGGTCCGGGCGTCCACCTCCGCGCGGCGATTCTGCCTGGCCATGCAGCAGGTCGCGCCGCTTCATGCGCAGCAAGCGGAGGAGCTGAGCGAGCTGGAGCCGCTCGCCGCCGAGGTGGAGCGCGCGTTCGATTCGTCCGGCAAGCTGCTCGACACCGCCAGCGCCCTCCTCGCCGAGCTGCGCGAGCGCGCCCGTGGTCTGCACCGCGCCATCAAGGAGCTCCTCACGGAGATGCTCGCCGACGAGGATGTGGTGGGCATGCTGCGCGACGCGTACTACTCGGTGCGCGGCGACCGCTACGTGCTGCCCGTGCGGGCCGAGCACAAGTCCCACCTCCCCGGCATCGTCCACAACGCGAGCGGCAGCGGGCAGACGCTGTTCATCGAGCCGCAGGAGATGCTCGAGCTGGGCAATCAGCTCACCATCGCCGAGGCCGGCGCGCTGGAGGAGGAGCAGCGGATCCTGACCGAGCTGTCCGGCGCGGTCGGCCGGCGCGCGCCGCAGCTGGAGCGCGACGTGGGCACGCTGGCCCGGCTCGACGAGGCAGGGGCCGCAGCCAGGCTGGCCGACGATCTGCGCGCCTCCGCGCCGGAGCTGCTCGAGGGAGCGCGCGCGAGCTTCCGGCTGCTCGCGCTGCGGCACCCGCTGCTGGCGCTGCGCACGCCGCAAGTGGTGGCGAACGACGTGGAGCTGCCAGGCGAGGCGCAAGCGCTGATCATCAGCGGCCCCAACGCGGGCGGAAAGACGGTGACCATCACGGCGGTGGGACTCTGCGCCCTGATGGCGCGGGCCGGACTGCCGGTCTCGGCTGGGGACGGCTCGCGCGTCCCGCTATACCGGACCGTGTACACGGCGATCGGCGACGAGGGCGATCTCTCGCGTGACCTCTCGACCTTCACCGCGCACCTGACCGCCCTCAAGCACATCCTCGAGGCAGCCGGACCGGGCACGCTGGTGCTCATCGACGAGATCGCCGCCGACACCGACCCGCGCGAGGCAGCGGCGATCGCGGCCGCCGCGCTGGAGCGGCTGGTCGCGGCCGGCGCGCAGGTGCTGATCACCACGCACCTCGAAGAGCTGAAGGCCCTGGGGCTCTCCGATCCTCGCTTCGCCTCGGCCAGCGTCGGGTTCGACCTCCAGCGTCTCGCGCCCACCTACCGCCTGCAGATGGGCGAGATCGGACGCAGCTCCGCGATCGAGATCGCGGCCCGGGTGGGCATCCCCGCGGACGTCTGCGCGCGCGCCCGTGAGCTGCTGGCCGGAGGCGTCTCCGCCCTGTCCGACGCGGTGGAGAGGCTGGACGCCGAGCGGGCGGCGCTCGCACAGGCCCGGGAGGACGCCGACCGGCTTCGCGAGGAGCTGCACAGCGAGCGCGAGGCAGCGGCGCGCGAGCGGGAGCGGCTCGCGCAGCGAGAGCGCGAGGTACGCGCGGGCGCGCGGGCGGAGCTGGTGGCGGACATCGAAAAGCGGCGGCAGGAAGTTGCCCAGCTCGTCGCGCAGCTCCAGGCCGCGCCGGACATGGCGCGCGCGGTGGAAGTGCAGCGCGCGCTGGCAGAGGCCGAGGTGGAGGAGCAGCGGGCCGAAGCGCGGGACGAGCCGCACGCCGCCGCGCCTTCCGACCTGCGCGAAGGCGCCACCGTGCGCCACGCCCGGCTGGGCACCGAGGGGACGATCTTGGAGATCATCGGGGACCACGCGCTGGTGCAGATGGGCGCCATGCGCTCGAAGGTGCCGCTCGCCGATCTGGTCCCGCTCACGCGCAAGCAGCGCGGCACCCAGCCCGGCTTCCGCAAGACGGCCGCGGAGAAGCTGCGGCGCGCCGAAGCCGCGCGGCCCGCGCCGGCGATCTCCGCGCAGCCGGCGCTCGACCTGCGGGGGATGCGCGTCGACGAGGCGCTCCACGCGCTCGAGGAAGAGCTGGACCGCCGCCTGCGCGAGGGCGCCGAGGAGGTCCACGTCCTGCACGGCCACGGCTCGGGCGCGTTGAAGTCCGCCATCCGCGAGCACCTCGCCCGCAGCCCTTACGTCCGCCGCTCCCGACCCGGCGAATCCCACGAAGGAGGCGACGCGATCACCGTCGCCGAGCTCACCTGACGCCTCACCGGATGACGCGCATCAGTCGGCAAGCCTTTCGGCCCGACGTGCTGACGCAGATCTCGGCAGAACCACGAGCTCGACCGTAGAAGGCTCCGTCTCGGAGCGATTGCAAAACTTCTGCATTGCTACTCGTCCATTCCAATGGAGAGCCCGTCGGAGCGTCCGCGCGCAGCTGCGCGATTCCACCCAGCTTGACCGTCGCTGATGTCGACACAATGTGGATCCGTGCGCGCGGCGACGGATCGACGGAGACACTCATCTCAGCAGCCTGTTTTCCGGAGCGTGCAGTCAGCGTGGCGCTCCCCGCCTGCAAGCCAGCACGAACCACCCCGCCATAACCCGCGGCAACGTTAGGGTCCGTCGTCTCCCAGCGATATGCTCCTTCGGGAAGATCGTGGCCGTCGCTCAGGACGCGGACGTTCACGCGTCCATCAGGATCAAGTCGGACCTTTTCAGGCACGATTCGTAGCGAACCAGCAACTCTCACCGTGACGTGCAGTGATCCACCGCCAGGACTGCTCAACAGGACGTCACCGTTCCGATGGGCAACGATATTGCCGTAGCCATCCACGCTTACGACGCTCGGATCCGAGCTCGAGAGAAGATCCGGGGCGGCGGTGCTGCCAACCGTCACCGGGGGCGGGACCGGCGTCTCAAGTTCGGCCAGAATCAACGAACGTTGCCGAAAAGCAATGTACCGGCGGAGCGATTGAGATCCCTCAGCTAACTCCGGAGCTTCGATTTCTGTGTCGGTCGACCGATTGCAACCCTGTAAGCCGATGGAGAGGAGTGCGGCTGAGATCCCAGCGATTCTCATATAGTTAGTCATTCTCCACCAGTTCGCGTGGCACCGCGCATTCGGACGAGGATTTGCGAGCGCTCCACGTCTGAGGGTCTTCGCGTCGGCCAACGACGAGACCGCTTGGTTCCGAGAGATTCCGCCAGTGTCAATGAGCTCAACGAAGTGAAAGCAGACAGGCTACCAAGTAATCCGACCTCGAACCCACGCCCAGGACATCAGGCCAACCGCAACCCAGACGAACAATCCTACGAGGATTGTCACAATGCCGAGACGCATTGCATCGTTGCCCTCGAAGATGCGTCCATGATGTTCGTACCTCCTTTGAACGAAACCCTTTTTTATGCCCCGCCAGATTAGGAAGGTTCCTATTACTGCGAACATGACTTCGAACCCGAGAACGCACGCAAGTAGACTCCAGTCGGTCTTCATCGCCCACGAAAGTATGTATTGTTCACGAAAGATGCGAGAGCACTCACAGCGACACCTGCTGGAGCAATTGTAACGGCGGCTTGAGCCGGAGACATAAGAGGCAGGGCATAGCCAGCCGCAGTACCTGCCAGCGCGCCTGCGAGTGTGTCGACGCCGAGTTTGCCGATGCTCACGGTTCCCTTAGCCCAGATCAAATAAGGTTGCATCGATGGAAAGACGATCTTCGAATCCTGGTTAATGCTAATGCCATTGGAGCAACCCGTGACGCCAGCTGTACCACAGGCCAAACGCAGTGACCCAGGCCGCAACGCCTACGGACATGGCGGCAATTCCGAGCCACATTGCTTGGCTGCCTTCATATACGCGTCCGTGCCGTTCGACCCGCTTTTCTATAACGCCTCGCTTCAGCCCGTACCGGAAATACCACGCGCCGCCAAATACGAAGAACAGTTCCAAAGCCAGAAGTCCGGCCAAGCCGCTGGCGTCGCCCAAATTTCAACAACCTCCTTTTGCGCTGCCACGATCATTATCTGAACAGACAATTTACAGAGAGCTCGCGCCGAGCTCAGCGGCTGAGGAGCAGCGCGACCGGAAGCGTGGAGAACAACTGGTCCACGCGCAGCGGTCCTTCGCGCTCCTCGCCGGTGAACACGTCGACGAAGCGGCCCGTCGCCGGCACCACCGTGCCTTCGAACTTCTCCGAGCGCAAGCGGTCGCCGTCGAGCAGGCCCGACACCAGCCGCGGCACCACCACCACGGCGGTCCGCCCGCCCGCGGTGCGGGAGAACGCCACCAGGTTGTCGGCGCGCGGGCCGGTCGCCTCGAGGGGATGGTATTCCCCGCCTCCGAACAAGTCGGGGTTCTCGCGCCGCGCGTGCAGGGCAGCCTGGGTGAGGAACAGCTTGATGCGGCCGTCCTCCCATTTGTCGTACAGCTCCGCGGCGAGCTGGGCGCGCGGGCCCTCGAAGGCGGCGATCTCCCGCAGGATCCGGCGGCGCACCTCGAAGTCCACCGGGCGGCGGTTGTCCGGATCGACCAGCGAGAAGTCCCACAGCTCGGTGCCCAGGTAGAGATCGGGGACGCCCGGCGAGGCGATCTTCAGCACCACCTGCGCCAGGGAGTCGTGCATGCCAACCTCGGCGACGGTGCGCTGGAAACGGAGGAAGCTCTTCCAGAAACCGTGCTTCGAGGGCAGCGCGAGCACGTCGCGGACGAAGCCGGTCACCGCCTCCTCCCAGCTCTTGTCCTCCTGGATCCAGCTGGTGTTGACCTTCGCCTCCTTCACCGCCTTGACCATGTACTGCTGGAGCCTCTGCGAGAGCTGGTCCATCTCCTCGTGGGACGGAAGCTGCGGCTGTGGCGCGCCGGGCGGCTGGTTGGGCCACACGGCCACCAGCGTCTGGAAGAAGAGCATCAGCTCGTTGCGATCCGGCGCCTTGCGGCCGTCCACGTCGCGCAGGAGCGGCTCCACGCGCCGGGTCCAGGAGGACAGCGCCGCCGCCCACGGCCGCGGCATCTCGCTGAGCGCGTCGATGCGCGTGCGCGTGTCCTCGCCGCGCTTGGTGTCGTGGGTGGCGGTGGCGAGGAGCGTGCGCGGCCAGCTCGTCGCCCGGAGCTGGTTCCAGGCGTGGAACTGCTGCGGCGTGACGCCGAACTGCCGCGGGTCGCCGCCCACCTCGTTCAGCGAGAGCAGCCGGTTGTAGACGTAGAAGGCGGTGTCCTCGAGGCCCTTGGCCATCACCGGCCCGAGCATCTGCTGCAGCTTGATCACGAACGCGAGCTGGGCCGGCCGCTCTTCCGGCGCGACGTAGGCGGCGAACTTCTGCAGGAGGATGTCGGCGATGAAGTCGTAGATCGACTCGTTCTCGACCGGGTTCCTGCGCTTGGCGCAGGCGGCCGCCTGCAGGATGTACCGGCGGTCGCGCTCGTCCACCACCCCGTCGCCGGAGATGTACGTGCGGTACACGGGGAAGCAGGCGATCACCTCGATCAGCGCGGCGCGCAGGGCGTAGAGCGTGAAGTCGCGCGTCCAGCGGTTCGCTTCCGAGATGCGGTTGAGCTGGCGCGCCAGGAGATTCATCTCCGCGGCCATCGCCGTGTACAGGACCAGCTTCTTCTTCTGGTAGACCAGCTCGTCGAAATCGATGCGCCCGCCGATGTAGCGCATGTAGATGCGATCCATAAGCTCGCGCGAGCCCGGATCGACGAAGAGCCCGCTCACCTGGTTGAGGAAGTCGTACCCGGTAGTGCCGCGGACCGCCCAGCTCTCCGGCAGCTTCTCCGTCCCGCCCA
>Ga0137396_10001563_pt1 | contig 12121 bp, 12 predicted proteins | sample czc16metaG_FD_108284 | JGI IMG/M metagenome (GOLD analysis project Ga0137396, IMG submission 108284) | Vadose zone soil microbial communities from Angelo Coast Range Reserve, California, USA - czcobulk3.16 metaG | ecosystem: Environmental > Terrestrial > Soil > Vadose zone | place: USA...
AGGGGTAGAGCGAGGTGACGTCCACGTGGAGCACGGGGCGGGCGACGCCCTGCTGGTGGATCGCGGTGTGGCCGCCGCCCACGGGCGCGACCGGCCGTGGCAGGGGCACCGCCTGACCACGGTGGAGGTACTCCCGGAGCAGGAGCGCGTCGATCTTTGCCGCCGCGCCGCGGAGCGTGCACGACTGGTAGTCGAACGGCGCGACCTGCGCCTGGGCGAAGTAGGGCGGGGCGAGCACCGACGCCAGGCCGAGCGTCTCGACCACGTCGTCCAGGGCGTACGCCATCAATCGGTCGGGAGCCTCGCTGAATTCCCGCGCGATCTGGGAGGCGTCCACGTACGTCCGCTCCGGAGCCGAGACGCCGAAGTGGCGGGCGAGGTCCTTGAGCCCGAAGCCGGGGAGGTCGCGGGTCCCCGCGTCGTGGAGCTGGGCGAGCATCCAGGTGTCCACGATGTGACGTCCGGCGACCTCGTAGCGCCGATAGCCGATGGTGCGCTCGGCGATCTGCAGGCGCGCGCCGCGGCCGGCGAGCGGGCTTCCGTCGCGCCCCCAGGCGAGCGCGACACCGTGGAGCCTCGCGCGGGATTCGAGGTACTCGAGGTCGAAGCGAAAGATGTTGTGCCCCTCGATGACGTCGGGATCGCGCTCGCGGATGAGCCGCGTGCACTCGGCGAGGAGCGCGGCCTCGTCGAGGCGGTCGCCCCGCACGACGTGGCGGAACCCCGTCGAGTCCGCGAGCGCGACGGCGACAATGCGGTCGCCCGCCCGGGCGGCGCTGGGGAACTCGTGGCCCTCGCTCGTCACGACCTCGATGTCGAGGGCGAGCCGTCGAAGATCAGCGAAGCCGAGGCCGCCGAACGAGGTCCGGCCGGTTCGCAGCAAGTACTGATGGACGGGGTCGGGGAGGAAGAGGTACGGAGCCGCCGGCGCGTTCGCGGGCTGACCGCTCCGCTCGCGGCAGCGGTCGCGTGCGCCGAGCGCGTCGGACCACGAGGCGAAGTCGGCGCGCCAGCGGAGCTCGCCGGGACCCTCGAGCGGCTCGAGCGCGACGAGTCCCGGCGCGTCGCCGGCGAGGGCGCGGTCGGCGACGAGGAGAAACGGCGAAATCGGGACACGCTCCGTCACGACGACGTCGCCCTCTCGACGCCAGAGGGCGAGCGCGCGGCCGCCGTCGGCAAGGCCGAATGCGAGCAGTCCGGGGGCTGGGTCGCGTCCGAAGAGGAGCGGCGCCCGCGGGAGGGTGATGCCGCGACTAGGCGAGGACCTGCTCCACGGCCGCGCGATAGGCGGCGGGCTCGCGGACCACGGCGCGATCGGCGATGCTGCGGCTCTCGGCGAAAAACGCCTCGTAGAGCCCGAGGTGGACGGTCTCGAACAGGTAGTCGGAGTAGACGATCAGGCGCACCGGGCGGCTCACGGCGCCAGCATACCCGGGGATCGGTGTATGCTCAACCCATGCTCCGGCGCGTCCACGTGGCCCTGCTCGTCGCCGCGCTGTCCGCGGGCTGCGCCTCGGCCCCGATCGCCTTTCCGAACGCGACTCCCGGCACCCCACTCGATATTCCCGCATGGGAGTACAGGCCGGACGGCGGCTCCGGTCCGTTCCCGGCCGTCGTGCTGTTGCACGGGTGCCACGGCGTTTCCCCGTCGAACCACGAGTGGGCGCGCTGGTTCCGCGACCAGGGGTACGTCGCGCTGTTGGTCGACAGCTGGGGCGCCCGAGGAATCGGCCGTGGGTGTGACGCCGACACGCCTGACCTGCCGCCCACCGCGCGCTTCGACGACGCCGTCGGCGCGCTGAGGTTCCTCCACACCAAGCGCTACGTGGAAAAGAGCGGGATCGGTGCGATCGGCTGGTCGAACGGGGGCGTCTTCGCGATGGCGGTGATCAACGGCCCGAGTCTCGAACGCGCGCGCCGGCGCGGCGTGACGCTCCCCGAGCCCGGCTTCGCGGCGGCGGTCGGCGTCTACCCGGGCGGCTGCTTCTCGCTCGTGCACGAGCTCGTGACGCGACCCCTTCTGGTCCTCTTGGGCGACGCCGACGACTGGACGGTCCCCGGACCCTGCGTCGAGATGGTGGACCGCATGCGCCGGCGCGGCGCCGACGCGACGCTCGTGCTCTACCCCGGCGCCTACCATTACTTCGACGTGGTCGGCCAGAAGCTGACGTACCTCGCCGAGGTCGGCAACCGCAACAAGCCAGGCGAGTGCTGCGGCGCGACCGTCGGCTTCGAGCCGGCCGCCTTCGCCGACGCCCGGCGCCGCGTCGCGGAGTTCTTCGGCCGGCACCTCAAGCGCAGGTAGCCGGCCGGCATGGACGCCTCCGTCGAGCTCGTCAAGCACCTCCTCCGGTCCGTCGTCCATCTCCGCGTCACCGTGCCACGCGAGCACCCGTCGTCGCGGATCCTCGGCGACGAGCGCTTCGGGAGCGGAGTGGTCGTCGACGCGTCCGGGCTGATCGTGAGCGTCAACTACGTCGTCATGGGCGCCCAGACCATCGACGTCGCCTTCGCGAAGGGCCGGCGCGCGAAGGCCGAGCTCGTCGCACAGGACTTCGAGATCGGCCTGGCGCTGCTCCGGGTGAAGCGCCAGGGGCTCCCGGCGGTCACCCTCGGCAGCGGCGACGCGCTCGAGCGGGGACATCAAGTTCTCGCCCTCGCGGCGACCGACGCCCAGGAGCGGCGTGTCGCCGGCGGGGTCGTGACCTACCTCGGCGAATTCGAGGCGTACTGGGAATACTTGCTCGAGCGCGGCATCGTGTCGAACGCGACCAACCCGGGCTTCGGCGGGGGCGGCCTCTTCACCGTGTCGGGCTCGATGGTCGGCGTCCTCTCGCTGAATCTCAACGAGATCGCGCGGAGCTCGCTCGCGATCCCCGTGGACTTCTACCGCAAGCACGAGCACGAATTCCTGCGCTACGGCCGTGTCGTGAGCCGGCCGCGCCGCGCGTGGCTCGGCGTCTTCGCCCACGCGCTCGAGGAGGGAGTGATCGTGGCCGGCGTCGTCCCCGACGGTCCGGGCGACCGGAGCGGGCTCCGGGAAGGCGACCTCATCGTCTCGCTCAACGCGGAGGAGGTCGGCAACCGGCGCGACTTTTACCTTTCTCTCTGGCGCCACGAGCCGGGCGAGCCGCTCACCCTCGAGGTGATGCGCGACAACAAGATGCGCCGGTTCGAGGTGAAGGGCGGCGACCGGGCCTACTTCTTTCGCCAGCTGTGAGCCGGGGTGGCGGCGCGGTCTCGCGCTTTCTCGCGGCCGACGGCTTCTTCCTCAGCGCCGGGCTCGCGTTCTTCTTCCTCGTCACGCTGATCCCGATCCTGCTGCTCGGCGTCGCGGTCGTTGGCTTCGTCCTCTCGACCGAGCAGGCGGCGCGCGAGGTCGTCCGCCAGCTCACGCAGCACTTCCCCGTCTACCAGCGACAGATCGAGCGCGCCCTCGTGCGGATCGTCCAATCGCGCACGGCGTCCGGCCTGCTCGGCACGGGGGTGCTCGTCCTCTTCTCGACACCGCTCTTCGGCGCCTCGCGCCTCGTACTGCACCGGCTCCTCGGTGTACGGGAGGGCGGGAACTTCCTCCGCAACCTCCTGACCGACGCGGGGATGGTCGTCGTGCTCAGCGTCCTGCTCTTCGTCGCGAGCGCGCTGACCTGGCTCTATCACTGGTTCCGGGCGCTCGCGCTCGTTACGCTGCCCGTGCCGCCAGGGTGGTTCGAGTACGCGGCGATCGGGCTGAGCCTCGTCCTCTCGACCCTGATGTTCTACCTGGCGTACTGCTTCGTCCCGCGCCGACGGGTGCGACGCCACGCCGCGCTGGCGGGGGCGATCCTCGCGAGCCTGCTCTGGGAGATCGCCAAGCAACTCTTCCGCCTCTACATCCAGGAGGTGGGGCTCTACAGTCAGATCTACGGCCAGCTCGGCATCCTCGTGGCCTTCGTGATGTTCGTCTACTACTCGGCCGTCGTCTTCGTCTTCTCGGCAGCCTTCGTCGCCGCCGTCGATTCTCGCCACCGCTGACCGCTGCGCCGTCCCGCCGCGCCGCCCCGCCCGAGGGGCCTGGCGGCCGGCGTGGTGGAGGAGGGCGCCAGGGGCTCCGCCCGGCGACGGGGGCGCGCGCCTGTGTTATGGTGAGCCCCGCTTCAGACTCGGTGGCGGAGGGATTGGCTCATGATGCTCAAGGGCAAGGTCGTCGTGGTGACGGGCGGCGCGCGCGGCATCGGGCGCGAGGTCGCCATCCTCATGGCGCGCCACGGGGCGCAGGTGGTCGTGAACGACTACGGCGGCTCCGAGGCCGGGAGCGGCGCCGCGCGCGCGCCCGCCGACGAGGTGGTGAACGAGATCAAGAAGGCGGGCGGCCAGGCCGCCGCCAACTACGACTCGGTCGCCTCGATGGCCGGCGGCCAGGCGATCGTCAAGACGGCCGTGGACGCCTTCGGCCGCATCGACATCGTCGTCAACAACGCCGGCATCCTGCGCGACCGGATGATCTTCAACATGACCGAGGAGGAGTGGGACGCCGTCATCGACACGCATCTGAAGGGCGCGTTCGCCGTCACGCGCGCGGCGGCGCCGCTCATGCGCGAGCAGAAGTGGGGGCGGTTCGTCAACATGACTTCCACCTCGGGCCTCGTCGGCAACATCGGCCAGGCCAACTACGCCGCGGCGAAGCTCGGGATCGTGGGGCTCACCAAGGCGACCGCGCTCGACATGGGGCGTTACAACGTCACGGCCAACTGCATCTCGCCCTTCGCCTGGACCCGCATGATCGGCACGATCCCGACGGAGACCGAGGCGCAGAAGGCGCGCGTCGAGAAGATCAAGAAGCTGTCCCCCGCCCACATCGCGCCCGTCGCCGCCTTCCTCGCGACCGAGCAGGCCAAGGACATCACGGGCCAGATCTTCGGCGTTCGCGGTAAGGAGATCATGCTGTTCGGACACCATCGCCCTGTCATGCGGATCCACAACGACGAGGGCTGGACGGTCGAGACGCTCGCCGAGATCTTCCCGGGCACGCTGCAGCATCACCTCGTGCCGAACGTGACCTCGGGTCAGTACTTCAACTACGACCCGCTCGTCTAGGAACGCCTTGCTGGTGGTGCGACGGCTCGTCGCGGGGTTCGGCCTCGTCTTCCTACTGTTGATCCCGGGCGCCGCCGCCGCCACCGGCCTCCTCGTCACCGTCGGTGAGGTGACCGCGACGACGGCGGTGGTGTGGGCCCGGCCGCCCGGCGAGGGGGAGGTCCGCGTGGAGGTGCGCGCGGCCACGGGCGGCCCCTCGGTGAAGGGAGAGGCAAGGGCCGCCGCGACGCGCGCCGACCAGACCGTCAAGATCCCGCTCACCGGCCTCAGGCCCGCGACGCGCTACACCTACACGCTCCGGGCGGCGGGGCACACGGTCACGGGCGAGTTCCTCACGGCACCAGCCCGCGACCAGACGGCGCGCGTGCATCTCCTCTGGAGCGGCGACCTGGGCGGTGGCGGCTTCTGCCGAAGCGTCGGCGGCGGCTATCCGATCTTCCGGACGATGGCCCAGTTGAGACCCGACTTCTTCCTCTTCGTCGGCGACACGATCTATGCGGACGTCAAGTGCGACAGGCCGGGGGTCCTCCCGGGCGCGAACTTCGTCGCGCGGTCCCTCGGCGAGTTCCGCCAGCGCCACCTCTACAATCGCGCGGAGCCCGCCGCCCAGGAATTCTTCAGGCTGACCTCGGCCTACGCGATCTGGGACGACCACGAGGTGCGGAACGACTTCTCCGGGCCGACCGAGCCGCTGATGCCGGCCGGCCGGCGCGCGTTCCTCGACTACTGGCCGATCGTTCCGCCCGCCGACGAGCCGACGCGGCTCTACCGCAAGTTCCGCTGGGGGCGGCTCCTCGAGGTCTTCATCCTCGACACGCGGCAGTACCGGAGCCCGAACACCGACCTCGACGGACCCGGCAAGACGATGCTCGGCGCCGCGCAGCGCCGCTGGCTCGTGGACAATCTCACCGCGTCCACCGCGGTGTGGAAGGTCGCCGTCTCGAGCGTGTCGCTCTCGATCCCGACGGGGAAACCGGAGCGACGGGACTCGTGGTCCAACGCGAGCGTCTACGGCACCCCCCAGGAGGGTGGCACCGGCTTCGCCGTCGAGCGTGACGCGATCCTCCGCCGGCTCCACGAGGGGGGCGTGAAGAACCTCGTCTTCCTCGTGGCCGACGTGCATCACGCGGAGCTCATCCGCCACCACCCGACGCCGGAGTGGTCGTTCCACGAGTTCGTCGCCGGCCCCCTCTCGGCCACCCTGGGTCGGCCGCGGCCGCTGGACGAGGCGCTCAACCCGCGCTCGCTCTTCGCGACGGGCGGCACGAACAACTTCGGTGAGCTCGTGATCGAGCCCGGCACCCTCGCGGTGCGTCTGATCGGCGAGGACGGCGCGGCTCTCTTCCGCCACACGATCGGGGCCGAGTAGCGCGCCGGCGCGGGCACGAGCGCCGCCCGGACCCGGGCCGCCGCCCCAGGGTCGCGTGATCCCTGATTGACTTCGCTCGGAGTTGAGTGTTAAGTGGTGGAAATGTCTGGCTGTCGGTGCAGCAAAACTCGGGGCTCAATTCCCCTACCGATGGAGACGGCGCAATGGAGAAGCTGAACGGTTTGCGCTGCCGCGAGTGCGGCCGTCGCTACCCCGGAGCACCCGTCCACGTCTGCGAATTCTGTTTCGGTCCGCTCGAGGTCGATTACCGTTACGACGCGTTGAGGGGCGTCGTCACGCGCGAGTCGATCGCCGCCGGACCGCCATCCATGTGGCGGTACAAGGACCTGCTGCCGGTGGACGGCGACGTCGCGGTCGGCCACCACGTCGGCTTCACGCCGCTCATTCGCGCGCAGAACCTCGCCGACGAGCTCGGTTGCAAGGAAATCTGGATCAAGAACGACTCGGTCTGTCACCCGTCCTGGTCCTTCAAGGACCGCGTGGTGTCGGTCGCGGTGACGAAGGCCCGGGAGTTCGGCTTCGACACGGTGGCGTGCGCGTCGACCGGCAATCTCGCGAACTCCGTCGCGGCCCACGCGGCGGAGGGGCGACTCAAGTCCTTCATCTTCATCCCGGCCGACCTCGAGCAGGGCAAGATCCTCGCGACGCTCGTCTACAGCCCGACGCTCGTCGCGGTCCACGGCACCTACGATGAGGTCAACCGCCTCTGCTCGGAAATCGCCGACAAGTATCATTGGGCCTTCGTGAACGTGAATTTTCGACCCTACTATTCGGAAGGGTCGAAGACGTACGGTTTCGAGATAGTCGAACAGCTGGGCTGGCGCACGCCCGGGCATATCGTCGTGCCGTGCGCCGGCGGCTCGCTGATCACGAAGATCTGGAAGGCGATCAAGGAGCTCAAGACGCTCGGCCTCATCGAGGGCCCGATGGCGACGAAGATGCACGCGGCCCAGGCGCTGGGGTGCGGGCCCATCGTGACGATGATCAAGAACGACACGGACGTGCTCGTCCCCGTCCGGCCGAACACGATCGCCAAGTCCCTCGCGATCGGCAACCCCGCCGACGGTTACTACGCCTACAAGACCGCGAAGGAGACGGGCGGCGGCGGGGAGCACACGACCGACGAGGAGATCATCGAGGGCATGCTGCTGCTCGCGCGGACGGAGGGCATTTTCACGGAGACCGCGGGCGGCGTGACCGTCGCCGCGACCAAGAAGCTCGTCGAGGCGGGCGTGATCCCGCGCCACGAATCCATCGTCGTCTGCATCACGGGCAACGGGCTCAAGACGCCGGACGCGCTCTACGGACGCCTGGACGCCCACGTGAAGATCAAGCCGTCGCTCTCGGCCTTCGACCGGGCCCTCGCCGACCTCAAGTCCCAGACGGCCTAGGAGGAACGCGCAATGCCGGTGCTCGTCAGGATTCCGACCCCGCTCCGCTCGATCACGAAGGGCCAGAGCGAGGTCCAGGCGAAGGGCGACACGGTGGAAGGGCTCGTCGACGACCTCGATCGGCAGTTCCCGGGGCTCCGGGAGCGCCTCGTGGACGAATCGGGAGAGCTCAGGCGCTTCATCAACGTCTACGTCAACGAGGAAGACATCCGGTTCCTCCAGTCGAAGAAGACCGCGCTGAGGGACGGCGACCAGGTGTCCATCGTTCCCGCCATCGCGGGAGGCCGCTGAGCGCGGTGGGCGCGTCGACGCGGATGCGCCTGCGCCTGACGTTTCCGGCGCACCTCGTCCAGGAGGCGATCGTCTATCGCCTCGTGAAGGACTTCGACATCGTCATCAACATCCGGCGCGCCGACGTGAAGGCCGACCACGGCTGGATGGTGCTCGAGCTTGACGGCGAGCAGGCGGCGCTGGAGCGCGGCCTCAAATGGCTCAAGGAGAAGGGCGTCCAGGTTGATCCGATCGAGCGCGACGTGATCAGTCCATGACACGGTCGGGCGGACGACACACATCGTAATCTCCCGGCGGGTCCAGGGGTTCACCGAGTCGGTCATCCGCGAGATGACCCGTGTCGTGAGCCAGCTCGGCGGCGTCAACCTCGCCCAGGGCATGCCGAACTTTCCGCCGCCGCCCGAGCTGCTCGAGGCCGCGCACCGCGCCATCGACGGCGATTTCCACCAGTACGCGATCACCTGGGGCGCGCCCGCGCTCCGGCGGGCGATCGCGGACAAGTACCGGAAGTTCTACGGCATGGACGTGGACCCCGAGCGCAACGTGACCGTCTGCTGCGGCTCCACCGAGACGATGCTCTCGACGCTCCTCGCCGTGCTGAACCCCGGGGACCAGGTCGTCATCTTCGAGCCGTTCTACGAGAACTACGGTCCGGGCTGCATCATCGCGGGCGCCGAGCCGGTGTTCGTTCCGCTCGAGCCTCCCGACTTCAGCTTCGACCCCGACCGACTCCGGAAAGCGGTCACGCGCCGGACGCGGGCGATCATCTTCAACAGCCCGAACAACCCGACCGGCAAGGTCTTCTCGCGCGGGGAGCTCGAGACGATCGCGGCGCTCTGTCTGAAACACGACTTGCTCGCGATCACGGACGAGATCTACGAGCACATCGTCTACGACGGCCACGGCCACACACCGATCGCAACCCTGCCGGGGATGGCCGAGCGCACGATCACGATCTCGGGCATCTCCAAGTCCTACTCGGTCACGGGCTGGCGCGTCGGCTACGCGACCGCCGCGGAGGCGATCACCGTCGGCATCCGGCGGGCCCACGACTTCGTCACGGTCGGCGCACCCCACCCGCTGCAGGAGGCCGCGGTGACCGCCCTCCACCTGGCCGACGCCTACTACGTGCGTCTCCGCGAGGAGTACCAGGCGCGCCGCGACCTGCTCTGGGACTACGTCGAGAAGGCGGGCTTCGTCGCCTGGAAGCCGGAGGGCGCCTACTACATCCTGACCGACGTCGCCCACTTCATGAAGCACTACGGCGTCGAGGACGACACGGCGTTCGCGATGTGGCTCATCAAGTACGTGGGCGTGGCCACCGTGCCGGGCTCGTCGTTCTACGCCCACGCGGAGCTCGGCCGCACGAAGATCCGGTTCTGCTTTCCGAAGACCGCCGACGTGCTTCGGGACGCGGGAGAGCGCCTCCTCAAGCTCTCGTCGTGACACCGCGCGAGGCTGCCCGCGCCATCTGGCAGGCGGCGCTCGCGGCCGGCGACCCCGGCCCGCTCGTCCGATCGCATCTCCGGCCCGATTCCCGCTGGAAGCGCGTCCTGGTCCTCGGCTGCGGGAAGGCGAGCGGCGCCATGGCGCACGCGGCGGAGGAGGTCCTCGGGAACCGGATCGCCGAGGGGTTCGTGGTCGTCAAGGACGGCTACACGGCCCCGCTCGAACGCATCCGCCTCGCCGAGGCTGGCCATCCGGTCCCCGACGAGCGAGGGCTGGCGGCTTCGGCCAGGCTGCTCGCGCTCGCGCGGAGCGCCGGAGAGGATGATCTGGTGCTCTTTCTGGTCTCCGGCGGCGGGTCGGCGCTGACGCCGGCGCCGGCGCCGCCCGTGACGCTCGCCGAAAAGCAGGCCGTCACACGGCTTCTCCTCGCCGCCGGAGCCCCGATCGACGAGCTGAACACCGTGAGGAAACACCTCTCCGGATTCAAGGGCGGGCAGCTCGCGCGCGAGGCCTGGCCGGCGACGGTGCTCACGCTCGCCCTTTCCGACGTCATCGGCGATCCGCTCGACGTGATTGCCTCGGGCCCGACGGCGCCCGATTCCAGCACATTCGTCGGCGCGCTCGAGGTGCTCGAGCGCCGCGGGGTTCGGGCGCGAGCGCCGACGTCGGTGGTCGCCCGGCTCGAGGCCGGGGCGAGGGGAGAGATCCCGGAGACGCCGAAGCCGCGAGACCGAGTCTTCGATCGCGTCAGCAACGTGGTGATCGGCAACAACGCCCTGGTGACCGAGGCGGCGATCGCGACCGCCGCGCGGCTCGGCTACCGACCTCACTTTTTGACCCGCGAGCTCCACGGCGAGGCGCGCCGGGTCGCGCGCGAGCTGGTCGAGCGAGCGCGAGGGCTCGAGCCGCCGGCCTGCCTCGTCGCGGGTGGTGAGACGACGGTGACGGTGCAAGGCACGGGGACGGGAGGGCGCTGCCAGGAGCTCGCCCTCGCCGCGGCTCTGGAACTGCAGAGCGGTGAAGGCCTCACGGTCCTCGCGGCCGGGACCGACGGCACCGATGGGCCGACCGATGCCGCCGGCGCGATCATCGACGGCAGCACCGTCGCCCGGGGCCGCGCCGGCGGCACCGACGCGCGGCGGGCGCTCGAGGCCAACGACGCCTACCACTATCTGCGGGCGAGCGGAGATCTGCTGGTCACCGGACCGACCAACACGAACCTGCTCGACCTTTACGTCGTCGTCAGGACATGATGCGCAGCGAATAGGCGAACGCGCTAAGTCGCTGAAAAGCCGTCGGCGAGATCCAGTTTCCACGCGGTTATCCACGGCTCTCGCACAGGAGTGGTGGGAAACTCCCGTCGGAACTGCTCGTGTTATTCTTCCCTGGATGTCGCGCGTGAACCTCGTGGGGCTTGTGCCTTCTGCGCTCGAAGATCTGGCGGTCGAGCTCGGCGCCTCGCGCTATCGCGGTCGCCAGCTCGCGACCTGGATCTACCGCAAGGGTGTCTTCGACCTCGAGACGATGTCCGATCTTCCCAAGGACTTTCGCGCGCGACTGGCTGAGCGCGCCGTCGTCGAGGTCCCGGAGCCAGAGCGTGTGACGTCGTCGCAGGACGGGAGCCGGAAGCTCGTCTACCGCTTCGCCGACGGGCGCCGGATCAGCTCGGTCATCATGCCGGACGACGAGCGGATCACCCTCTGCGTGTCCACGCAGGTCGGCTGCGGCTTCGAGTGTCGGTTCTGTCTGACGGGCGTGATGGGACTCGAGCGGAATCTCACGTCCGCCGAGATCATCGGTCAGCTGCTGGGGGCAAACCGGCTCCTGGCGCCCGAGCAGCGCGTCACGCACATCGTCTTCATGGGAATGGGCGAGCCGCTCGCGAACTACGCGGCGCTCGTGATGTCGCTCAGGATCCTCACGGACGCGAAGCTCGGCGTCGGCTACTCGCCACGGCGGATCACGGTCTCCACCGTGGGGCTCGTACCGGGGATCGAGAAACTCGGCCGCGAGGACCTGAAGGTGAACCTCGCGATCTCGCTCCACGCCGCCACGGACGAGGTGCGCGGTCGGCTCATGCCCGTGAACCGCTCCTTCGACCTCAAGACGCTCCTGGCGGCCCTCAGGAAGTACCCGCTCGCCCACCGCCAACGGATCTTCTTCGAGTACGTCTTGCTCGAGGGTGTGAACGACTCGATGGAGGAGGCCGCGCGCCTCGCGAAGCTGCTTCGCGGCATCCGCGCGAAGGTGAACCTGATCCCGTTCAACGACTGGGAGGGGGCCGAGTTCCGCCGGCCGCCGCTGCCGCGGATCCTCGCCTTCCAGTCCATCCTGCTCGACGCCGGCATCACGACCACGGTCCGCTGGAGCAAGGGCGAGGACATCGGCGCTGCCTGCGGCCAGCTCCGGGAGCCGATTCCGGCGTGAGGTCGCGGACCGTGGCCTTCACCACGCTCGGCTGCCGCCTGAACCAGGTGGACACGCAGCAACTCCAGACGCTGCTGGAGGCGCGCGGCTTCCGAAC
>Ga0137396_10001566_pt1 | contig 12117 bp, 11 predicted proteins | sample czc16metaG_FD_108284 | JGI IMG/M metagenome (GOLD analysis project Ga0137396, IMG submission 108284) | Vadose zone soil microbial communities from Angelo Coast Range Reserve, California, USA - czcobulk3.16 metaG | ecosystem: Environmental > Terrestrial > Soil > Vadose zone | place: USA...
ACCCAGGCCAGCCTGCGCGAACTGGTCAAGCGGGAGAACCCGTCCGAGTCCAAGACGCCCATCGACGACCAGGTAGCGGTCACGGCCCAGGCGATCGCCCGCCTGATCGGCCTCGACGCCGAGGACCAGGAGGTCGCGTACCACTCGGGTCTCCTCCACGACATCGGGCAGATCGGCCTCCCGGAGGAGCTCCTCACCAAGCAGGGCTCACTCACGCCCGAAGAATTCGCCCAGATCCAGCAGCACACCATCCTGGGGGCCGAGATCGCCGGCCCCTTCCGGCCGGCGCCGGTCCTGGCCCCCGCCATCCGCCACCACCATGAGCGCTGGGACGGGACGGGTTATCCCGACAAGCTCCAGGGTCCGGCCATCCCCATGATGGCGCGCATCGTCTCCGTGGCAGACGGCTTCCACGCCCTGATCACGGACCGGCCCTACCGCAAGGCTTTCACCGTCGCCAAAGCGCTGGAGATCCTGGCGCAAGGCTCGGGAACCCAGTGGGACCCGCGGCTGGTGGCGGCCTTCGCCACCTCGTCGCTGCCGCAGCGGATCGCCGGGGTCTCCGACGAAGACACGGCCAAGATCGCTTAGCGCGCCAGCCGGACGAGCACGGTAGACGCGGCGATCGTCAGCACAACCGCCGCCAGCATGGCGGCGTAGAGTTCGCTCGGGATCACGCTGTGAGCGACGCCGATGGTTGCCAGTACAAAGCTGAACTCTCCGATCTGACCCAGGCCGATCGCGACCTGTGCCGCTCGTCCGGGTAGGCGGCCCAGCCGGGCCAGCAGGTAGGTCGGCACCAGCTTGGTGACAATCACCAGCCCGAGCAGGAGACCCAGCCACCCAACTCCCTGACGGAGGGCGCCGGGATCGATCAACGCTCCAATGGCGACGAAGAACAGGACGGCGAAAACATCGCGAAACGGCAGCAGCCGCTCGCGGGCCTCCGTCGCCTCTCGGCTCTCCGTAATGGCCAGACCAGAGACGAACGCCGCCAGCGCCAGCGGGATTCCGAAGACCAGGGCCCCAACGCCGGCCAGGACCAGGGCGCTGGCCACGGAGACGATCAGGAACAGGTCGTGCTCGCCCCGCAACCGGCGGAGCACGCCGGGCAGGATTCCAGCGGCGGCGACGACCAGCGCGATGTAGAGCACGGTCAGCGCGATAGCAACCGGCCCAGATCTCGCCTCCAGGCCGAGGGCAATCAAGGCCGCGATCGCCAGGGCCACCCCGACCAGGTCCTGGAGCACACTCCAATGGAGGAGCGTCGCATCAGTGCCGGCATCCGTCGTCCGGCGGCGGCTGCGCGTGATGTTGACCACTACCACACTGGACGAGAGAGCAAGGCAAAGGCCGAACAGGACTGCTCCCTGGGGGCGCAGCCCAACGAGAAGGCCGGCCACTCCGGCCAGGACCGCTGTCAGAACAGTTTGAAGAGGGGCAAAAAGCAGCAGGCGCCCCCGTTCGCGACCCAGCTCCAATGGGTCGATCTCAATGCCCACCTCAAAGAGGAGAAGTACGACACCGACATCGGCCAGCACCTGCAGCTGGTGGCGATCAGCCACGTATCCAGGCGTGAATGGCGAAACGAGCAGGCCCGTCGCCAGATACCCCAGGACAGCCGGCAAGCCGAAGCGTCGCGCCACCCAGCCAGCCACTGCCGCCAGCAAGAGGAGGAAGCCAATTTCGAAAACGGCCGGTGCTGTCTCCACGGGCGCAGTCTACCGATGGTCCATCGGACCGTCCTAACCTGCGGAAGACCGGAACCGTATTTGCAGTAACGCCCCCTACCCCTCTCGGGGGGCGGGGACAATAGCGAGGAAGGGGATAAGAACCCCCTCCCGAGTTAGAGCCTTGTGAGCGCGGCCCGGAGAACCGCTGCCTGCTCGGTGATCGGGTGGCGGAACTCCCGCCAGCGATCCCGCTCCTCCGTCAGCTGGGTTTCGAAAGTCAGCACGGTGGCGTCGCGCTGATCCGCCGTCCGGCGAGCGAACTGCAGAGACGGCACGAGCCAGCAGTCGGGGAAGAAGTGCCCAAGGTGCAAGTCGAAATAGTAGAAGCCAAGCCAGAAGTCCTCCGCCGGGACAAAGGTGCGCCGGCGCACCAGGTGATGGATACTATCGCGCTCGGCCAGGCGATCTGTGCCTTTGATCTGCATGTACAGCGCGCGGAAAGAATCCACGCGCTGGATCAGCAGGTCGCGGCCGGCGATGTCGCTGGCCGGCCGGAAGGGCAGCAGGTCGTCTTCGCTCCCGCGCAGAAGCTCCACGATCTGCGACAGCTCGTAGAAGGCGCCCTGCTCTTGGTGCAGCGCTGGAAACTCGGGGGGCGTGGCGGCCTCGGCCGGCAGTCGCGGGGAAGGCGCCAGTTCCTCCCAGAGCGTGGCCAGGGTCGTTCGGTAGCGGCTCATCGCATCGTGACCGGTCGGCGAGGCCGTGATCTCCAGCACCGCACCCGTCGCACTGTCGTTCCCATGGCTGGCCAGTCGCATCAGCTCGGCCGCCGGGACACACCAGACCGGATCGCGGAGCCGGCCACCGGCGACGTCAATGATGCTGGGGACGACAAGGAACCGCTCGTAAGGCGTGAAGTGCGCAGCCGGGATGCTCCAGCTATAACGGCCATCCGAACGCGGAGCGCCGGTTCCCTTGACCTGAATGAACCAGGGTTGCCCGATCCCATCCCAGGCATAGGCTCGGTCGACTCGCCGGCTGTCGACTACCGGAAGATAGGGGTGGAGCCGCCCCCTGCTTCCAAGGAGGAGCGCGCGGTCAAGGTCCTGTTCGCCGAGCCAGCCGACTTGTTCGCGGGTCAGTCCCCGTCGGGCGAGGAGCGATGCGTCGACCTCGACGTCCATCTTCGTATGCTCCCACGACACGCTGCCGCGGGCACGCAAGCACGTCGAGAGGTATTCGAGGGCATCCGGGCCGCACTGCGCGAAATACCCCCACCCCGCCCTGCCCACGCGGGAAATCCCGCGACCCTGACAACAGTGGCTCCCCGCAAGGGGGAGGGAGAACTAGGTCCCGCAGGCGAAGGGCGAGTTGAAACCGGGGGAGCTTTGAGAAGAGGAGCCTCCAGAAATGCGTTCGGCCGGCCCCAGGGCCGGCCGAACCGCGCTTGACTTAGTTCCCGATGTTAGTTGTATCGGCAGGCCGGGACGTCTGGAACGAGTTGACCGTGGACCGTGCCGTTTGGCGACGCCAGGTAGGTGAAGGCTTCGGTAGCGGGCGGAGCCTGGTGCAGCAAGTTCGCGGTCTTCAGTTTGGTGATGTCGACGCCTTCGGTGGCGAGCGGGGCGGGTTTGTCGGCCACCGTATCCGGATAGTTGCCCGTGTTGTTGTAGTACAGGTCGGCTGCTGACTGAATCGTGGCGCCGTCGGTCTTCATGGCGTTGCAGGCCGCGCTGGCACTGACGCCCGAGATGTTGAAGAGGACGATCGCCGCGAGCACGCCGAGGATCGTGATAACCACCAGGAGCTCCACGAGCGTGAAGCCACCCTGGGTTTGCCGAGAGCGCCTCCGCGCTTGCGAAACAATCCTAGTGAGCATGGGTCGTTCTGTACCTCCTTGGTCTATAGCGAGCCTAGGGTCGCAATCTTGCGGCGGAGGTAACGGGTGTAGTCAGCGGAGTAGCAGCTGTGTGACGGCCAGGGCGATCCCGAATACCGCCAGCGCGGCAGCCAGCCCGCCCAGCACAATCGGGCGGCGGGAGCGCCGAACCTGGGCCGGTGGGCCGAAGTCCACCGCCACGGCCACTTTCGACTGGTCAGGCCGCCGCACGCCTCTGTCCTTCTGAGGCCGCCGGCGTGAGCCGGCCTCGCCAGGTCGCCGGTTGCAGGAGGCCAAGGCCGGCTACGTGGAGATGCCAGGAAAAGTCGGCCGGCCACTCGCCGACCACCTCCGGCGTGCGGACCTCGTAGGCGAAGCCAGTGCGGCCTGCCTCGATCGCTTCCGGCACCATGCCGAACAGGCCGGTCAGATATAGCGGGGTGGTGGGGCCCACCGGCAGCTGGGGGTCGGCCGAACGGCTGAACTTGAGCAGCGCTTCAACCGACAACGAGAGCTCCTCCAGGTGGGTGGCGAGGCTGTCGACCGGACTCGCTTCCAGCTGGACCGTGCGAAAGAACCGGGGCCGTCCGTCCACCTGGAGCACCAGGGTCGCCTCGCCGTGTCCCCAGTCCAGGATCAGGCCGTCGGGCACGCCAATGGCACGGGCCAGGGCTAGGGCCCGGAGATCCACCCGCTCTACCTGCAGCCCGGCCGCCGCCACGGCGGCAACCAGGCCGTCGATCATGTCCCGCCTGGCCGCCGCCAGGTAGATGGCAAGCTGTCCGCCACTGGGGGCTGCGTGCCAGGCGTAGTACACGTCCCCGGGGTCCATCGGGATGAGCCGTTTGGCCTCGTACATCACCGCCGACTGGAGATCGGCCTCGGGCATCCGCGCCATGCGGAAATCGCGAACCGCCACCCCGGCATCCGAGATGGCGACCCGGGCCCACCGGGCCGTCACGCCGCTGCCGGCGAGGGTCTCCAGGAGGACCTCCATCAAGATGCGAGTCGGCATGCCCTCGCGGTAGGCGCCGTCCGGCAGCAGGCTGTGGGCGTGATGCACGGCGCCCCCATCTCCCAGCTGCAGGACCTTGAGCTCACGGACATCGAGCTCGATAGCACAGACCGGCGTCACTGAAAGTGTTCCCAGGTGATGACCATCACGCCACCCGTTTGGGTGACCAGCGCGTCAAGGGTATGGCTGGTACTCGGGGAGCTGACGTGGTACGAGAAGTTGGCGCCGTTCCCCTTGCAGGGGGTTCCTTTGGTGATCGTGATGTTCACGGTGATGGCGCCGCTGGGGTAGTTCACGAGTAATGGGGCCGGGGTTTTGGGTGTGTTGCAGCCGTTCCCGGTCTTCAGGTCGAGGGCTTCCATTCCGTAGGCCAGTCCAGCGTCGAGGGCAACGGTGGTCCGTGTGTCCGCCTGGACCGAGCTCAGGTCGAGGAAGCTGGCGGCGGCCAGGGTGAGACCCGCCCAGGTCAGGATCAGAAACGCCGCCATGAAAACCAGGACCAGCAGGAGGGCCTGGCCGCGTTGCCCACGGCGCCGGCGCGAGTTCAGTAGCATCCCGTCGCTCCGATTCGCTGGGTCACCCGAAGTGTCTGCGCAACGGCGATGGCCTTCGGGGTAAGCGTGACCGTCAGCTGGCATCCCGCGGTGGCCAGCGCCAGGCTCTGCAGCCCACGGGCGGCGACCGAAGTGGCGCCTCCGGCAACCGAGCGGGTCAGATTGGCCTGGGCGTCGATCTGATAGGCCACTGTCGTGGGTGGCAGGCCGGCGATCACCACCAGCGAGTTGCCGCTACCCGGCGTAAGCGTTCCGGTCGAGGTGATGGTCGTGGCGCTGCTGAGGTCGCGCAACAGGCTCAAGCTGACCGAGCTGAGCGCGCCGTCGGCCGACACCTGGTTAGCCTCCTTGTTGATGACGGTGTAACCAACCAGGAAGGTACTGGCCATCGCGCCGGTAATCAGCGCCAGGACCAGCAACCCGATGGCCGCTTCGATGATCGTGAAGCCACTACGCGGCCGGGATCCCCTCCCCTGCCCCTCCCCAGAGGGTAGGGGGCGAGATAGCGGCCGCTGCCCAGAGAGGAGGGGACTGTGAACGCTCATGGCTGCACCTTCAGCACGATGATCTGCTCGCTCCCGCCGCCCGGTGCGGTGACGGTGACCGAGATTTGCTGCAGGCCGTTGTCCGTTATGGCGGTCCACGTTCCGGACGCCGGATCCCAGTACAGCACCTGGGTGATGGAAAAGGTGTATCCAGGCGCCGAGATGGTGGCGTAGTTCGCCGGCCTCGGGCTATACAGCTTGCTCTTCAAGTCTTCGGCCTCAGAGCGCACCAGGAGATCGAGCGTGGTCTGCTGCCGGTGATGCCCGGTCGCCAACGCGATGGACGAAAGCCCGGCCATCATGGTGACGACGATCACGCCCAGCAGGGCGACGGCGATCAGGACCTCAATAAAGGTCATACCCTGGCGGCTGCGAAGGCTGCCCATCCGAAACGCTGCCGCGGGCACGGAAGCACGTTGAGCGGCATCTGTTCCCCGGCAAGGGGGCAGGGAGAGTTCGCCGAGACCCCCTCCCCGCCCTCCCCGCAAGGGCGAGGGCGAGTTGGCCGGGACCACGGAGAGTTCGTCCAGACCCTGACTACAGTGGCTCCCCGCAAGGGGGAGGGAGAAGCCGAAGAAATGACGATCGCGGGCCATCCTACTCATTTCAACGCCCCCACCAGGCCGTACATGGCGGAGATCAGTGCAACGGCGATGAAACCAACCACGACGCCGACGATGACCGTCATTACGGGTTCGATTAAGGCGGTCATCGCCCGGATCCGGTAGTCGAGCTCCTCCTCATAGAAGTCGGAGGCCTGCTCCAGGTAGGTGTCCAGCGTTCCGGTCTCTTCGCCGACCCGGACCATCTGGGTGAGCATGGGCGGGAAGAGCCGCGTCCGGGCCAGTGGGCCGGCGAACCCTTCCCCGGAGGTCATCTGTTCACGGACCGTCTGGAGGCCGCGCTCGTAGACCAGGTTGCCGGTGCCGGTCACCACGGCATCGAAGGTCTGGCCAAGCGGCACCCCGGCCTTGAGCACCACGGACAGGGTCCGGCAGAAGCGGTTGAGGATAGCGGCTTGCACGATGACGCCGAAGACCGGCGTCCGCAGCAGCAGCCGATCTTTGAGGTAGACGCCCCGGGTGGTCCGAAGCGCGAGCCACCCGGCCACGACGGCGGCCAGGATGACTCCGCCGATGGCCAGGAACCATGCCTGGATGAAGGCCACGATGGCCAGCAGGATCCGGGTTGCCAGCGGCAGCTGGACATGGAACTCGGCAAAGATGCGCACAAAGGCCGGCATCGCGAACACGACCAGGATCACCACGACCACCGCCGCGACCACGGCGATGACCGCCGGGTAGACCATGGCGCTCCGCACCCGGCGCAGCGTGGACATGTCGCGTCGCATGTAGCCGGCCAGCTGCTTGAGCGTGCTCTCCAGGTTCCCGGTCAGCTCGGCCACCCGGATCAGGTCGATGTAGAGGGGTGGGAACACGCCCGGGTGTCGGACCAGGGCATCGGAGAGGTTCTGCCCTTTCTCCAGGTCGGCCAGTACCGTGAGCAGGACTCGGCGAAAGAGGACCGAGCCCGTCTCTTCGGCGATCGTGCTGAGCGCCCGGCTCATCGGAATGCCGGCTCCGACGAAGGTCGACAGCATCCGGGTGAAGAGGACGATGTCGTTAGTCGAGATGTGGAACAGGCTGGGGAAGTAGTCCGCCATCGTCTTCTTGGGCGGAGCCGGGAATAGCTGCACGATCTTGAGCCCTTGCTGCCAGAGAGCCTCCTCCGCGGCGGATACTCCGGGGGCTTCGATCTGGCCAGTCCGCTTCTGACCCTCGTCGGTGTAAGCACGGTAGGCATAGGCCGGCATGTCACCCCACGTTCACCGATCGCATGACCTCTGCGATGGTGGTGACTCCCTCGTCGATCTTGATCAGGCCTGCCTGGCGCAGCGCCTGCATTCCCTCCTGGGCCGCCAGCTGCCGCAGCGCCTCGGGGGCCGCCTCCTTCACGATCAGCCGCTTGACGGCATCTGACATGCGGAGCACTTCGAAGATCCCGATCCGGTCCCGAAAGCCGGTGTGGGAGCAGTAGGCGCAGCCGGTGCCGCGGCGGAAGTTGAACTGCCGACCCCCCAGGCTGGCATAGAAGCTCATCTCTTCCACCGGCGGTGTGTTCTCGATGCTGCAGCGGTCGCACAGGCGACGCACCAGCCGCTGGGCCAGCACCCCGATCACCGAGGAGGCCACCATGAACGGCTCGATGCCCATTTCCAGGAGCCGGTACACGGCGCCCACGGCGTCGGTGGCGTGCAGCGAGGAGAGGACGAGGTGGCCGGTGAGCGCGGACTGCACCGAGATTTCGGCGGTTTCCTTATCTCGGATCTCGCCCACCAGGATGGCATCCGGGTCCTGGCGGAGGATGGCCCGCAGCCCGTTAGCGAAGGTGATGCCGGCCAGGCGGTTGATCTGGATCTGGTTGACGTTGGCGAAGGTGTACTCGACCGGGTCCTCGATGGTCATCACGTTGGTTTCGTTGCGGTCCAGCTCGTTCAGCGCGGCATACAGGGTGGTCGTCTTGCCAGACCCCGTGGGACCGCTGACCAGGATCATGCCGTAGGGCGAGTGGATCAGGGTCATGAACTGCGCCTCGGTCTCGGGCGCGAAGCCCAGCCGATCAAGCGGCAGGATGGACCGGGCGCGTTCGAGGAGACGGAGGACGACCTTCTCGCCCCAGATGGTTTCGATGGTGCCCACCCGGATGTCCAGGGCCCGGCCCTCGATGCTCGTCTGGATCTGGCCGTCCTGGCTGCGATGCTTGTCTACAATGTCGAGTTTGGCCAGCAGTTTGATGCGCGAGATGATCGGCGCGGCCAGCGTCGCCGGCAGGCTGGTGGCGTCGTGCAGCACGCCGTCGATGCGGAACCGTACGCGCAGCCGGTCCGCCTGGGGCTCGATGTGGATGTCCGACGCCCGCTCTTCGACGCCCTGCGAGATGATCAGGTCGACGATCTGAACGACGGGGGCGTCCTGCGCGACATCCGACAGCCGGCGGCCGCCGCGCTTGATGCCGCCGGCCTGGAGCGTTTCCTCGAACGAGCGGACATTCCGGTCCACGCCGGCCGAGAGGCGATACTCGCGGACGATGGTGGCGTCGATCTCAGAGCGCACTCCCAGGAGGGGTCGGACCTTCTTCCGGGTCAGCACCTTGAGCTCCGCGAAGAGAGCCAGGTCACCCGGGTCGATGGTCGCCACCTCCAGCTCGTCATCTACCAGCCGGACCGGCAGCACGTGGTGCTCGAGGGCGTACGACTCAGGAACGAGGCTCAGCGCCGCCTTGTCGATGCGGGCCCGGCTGAAGTCGATGAGCGGCACCTTGAAGTGCTGGCTCAGCACCGCGGCGAGCGCCTTTTCCTCGACGTGACCGGCTGCCACCAGGACCTGGCCCAGCGGCTGGTGGGTCTGCTTCTGCTGTTCCAGACCCCAGTCCAGCTGTTCCTGGGTGATCAGCCCGCTTTCGAGCAAGAGCTCGCCGACGCGGCGGGGACTCTGGCCAACGAACGGGCGATTGGGCGGCAGCGGATTGGCGACGCTCATGCCACCCTCCGGGTCTTGAACTCCAGCTGCCCCTTGATCCGGTCCAGGTCTTCGGGCGTGAACCGCAGGTGACGGCCGGGCGTCCAGAAGGCGGCCTGGATTTCGCCTCGACGCACGGCGCGAATGAGCGTCGACTTGCTGATCCCGAGCCAGGCGGCCGCCTCGCTGGTGGACAGGGCAGGCTTCATCGGTATCTCCGCGAACGTTTCAAACGAGTCAAGTGGTGCAAACCTGCGATCGTGGCGCGTGCCGAGACCCCCCACCCAACCCTCCCCCGCACCCGGGGGGGAGGAGATTCTTGTGACGCAAACCTGCTTGGCAACGAACACCCCCACCCTGCCCTCCCCGCAAGGGGGAGGGAGAATCCTGTGACGCAAACCTGCTCGGCAACGAACACCCCCAACCCCTGCCCTCCCCGCAAGGGGGAGGGAGACAGAATCGGCTGCGCCTGCGCCGCTCCCCTGCCCCTCCCCAGAGGGGAGCGGGAAAGAATCGGGAGGGGACCTACGCGGCGGACGCGGCCGACTTCAGTTCGGCGGGATAGAGGGCGCGGGCGGCGGCGACGGCGTGGTCAATCTGCCCCGTCCGCACCAGCTCATTGAGGCTCCGCTCCATGGTGGTCATTCCGTCCTTGACGCCCGTCTCCAGCACATTGCGCAACTGGCGCGTCTTCCCCTCCTTGATCAGGTTGGCGACGGCGTAGTTGTTGAGCAGCACCTCAAAGGCGGCGACTCGCCCGCTGCCGGTCTTCCGTGGGAGCAGCTGCTGATAGATCACCGCGGTCAGGGTATTGGACAGCTGCACCCGAACCTGTTGCTGCTGCTCGGCCGCAAACACGTCCACCATGCGGTCCACTGCCTGGGTGGTGTCGTTGGTGTGCAGGGTGGCCAGCACGAGGTGGCCCGTCTCGGCGATGGTGATGGTGGCCGAGATCGTTTCGAGGTCACGCATCTCGCCGACCAGCAATACATCCGGCGTATGGCGGAGCGCGGCTCGCAGCGCCTCGGCGAAGGTCGCTACATCGGCGCCGACCTCGCGTTGCTCCACCAGACTGCGCTGGTGGCGGTAGACATATTCGATCGGGTCTTCGATGGTGATCACGTGGCAGGCGCGCGCGGCCAGGATGCGGTTGACCATGGCGGCCAGGGTGCTGGACTTGCCGCTGCCAGTCGGGCCCGTCACCAGGATGAGTCCCTGGGTGGACGCGGCCAGCTGCGCCACAATCGGCGGCAGGCCGAGCTGCTCGAAAGTCGGGATCTGGTATGGGATCAGCCGCAGGACCAGGCCGATCGAGCCCCGCTGGCGGAAGGCGCTGACCCGGAAACGAGCGCGGCCCAGCCAGTTGAACGAGAAATCCATGTCCGTCCGCTGCTCGAAGAGCGCATAGCGTTCTGGGGGCAGTACCTCGCGGGTGAGGGCAGCCGTGTGCTCCGGAGTCAGCATGCCGTTCGCGATGGGAAGCAGGAGCCCGTCCTTCCGCATCGTCGGCGGCGCCCCGGCGGTCAGGATCAAGTCGGAGGCCCCCTGGTCGATCAGCACCTGGAAATAGGCCTCGATGGCGCGGGGCTCGGGCGTTGAGGCTGGGTTCTCCGACAGGGTCCTGGTGATGGAGGTGAAACCGGTCGTGGCGGCGGCTTCTTGCCTTCTCCCGATAATCAGCGGGTGGCCGACCAGCTCTGCAACCTGCTGGGCGCCGTCCTGCTCCTTCCGCTGGGGCTGGCCCTGGGGAGCTTCCTGGAGCTGGCGGCAGATCGACTGCCGCGAGGTGAGTCGATCGTCGCGCCGCCTTCCCATTGCCGGGCCTGCGGGCGGCGATTGACACCGGGCGAGCTGGTCCCGCTGGTCAGCTATGTCCTGCAGCGCGGGCGATGCCGCGGCTGCGACACCCCGATCGGGGCGGGCGTCCCGCTTCGCGAAGCGCTGAGCGGCCTCGGCCTGGCGGCCCCCTGGGCTGTCCTGGGCTGTGCCCACCCGGTGGCCGCTCTGATCCTGGGCGGAATCCTGCTGGGGGCGGTCTCGGCGGTGCGCCTGGTCCTCTGACTGCCGCAACTCGCACCGGCAGCGACCGTTATGCCTAGGCCATGCTCACCGCGGACGAGTTTCGGGGAGCGATCGGCTGGCGACGCATCCTGGCGCTGGGATTCCTCCTGACGACGGTGGCGGCGGTCGCCACCCTGCAGGCCGCCCTGGCCGGCAGCGTGGACCTGAGCCTGCTCTACTTCGCCATCGTCCTGGGAGGCGCCCTCTTCCTCCCTTTGCCCGTCGCGCTTGCCCTGGCGGGGGCGACGGCGTTGGTCAGCGTCTATGTGACCCGCAGCGTGGACTCGCAGCCCTTGATCAGCTTCGTGGCTCGGCTGGTCCTCTACGGCTACGCCGCACTCTTGACTAACAACTGGGAGCGGGAACGGCGCCGGCTGATCCGACTGACGCGGATTGACGAGCTCACCGGCCTCTACAACCTGCGGGCCTTCCGCGAGCAGGTCCCGGTCTGGCTCGGCCCGGCCGCCCGCAGTGGGCGACCCATGACCGTGATGATGTTGGACCTCGACGGTTTCAAGGCCGTAAACGACAAGCTGGGTCACCAGGTGGGCAACGATGTCCTGCGCCGGGCCGCCGATATCCTCCGGGTGTGCAGCCGCATCGGCGATCCCGTGTTCCGTTACGGAGGCGATGAATTCGTGATCCTGCTATCCGATACCGGTCGGGATGGTGCGGATACGGTGGCGCGGCGCATCGCGCAGGCACTGATCCAGTTGCATCCAAACCTGGTCGGTGACCAGATCGCCCTCGCGTTCAGCATCGGGATCGCCGTGTTCCCGGACGATGGCGACACGGCGGAGCTCCTCATCGCCCATGCGGACGAGGCGCTCTATCGGGCCAAGTCGAAGGGCGGGGGCGCTACCGAGCACTGG
>Ga0137396_10001571_pt1 | contig 12097 bp, 6 predicted proteins | sample czc16metaG_FD_108284 | JGI IMG/M metagenome (GOLD analysis project Ga0137396, IMG submission 108284) | Vadose zone soil microbial communities from Angelo Coast Range Reserve, California, USA - czcobulk3.16 metaG | ecosystem: Environmental > Terrestrial > Soil > Vadose zone | place: USA...
GGCGCGCCATGAACACGATGGACCGCCCGTCGGGAGACACCGTGACCCGCGGTATGCCGACGAGTCCGGCGATGTCGACGGGACGGAGCTCCCGCACCAGGGTGCGCCGTCGCGTGATCCCGTCGAGGCGGTAGAGCTTCGCGCTCTGGCCCGCGTCCTTGAAGAGAAACACCGTCCGGCCATCGGTCGCGAATCGGAGGACCTTGTCGGCGGGATCGAGACCCAGCAGGGACAGAGGGGTCGGTTTTCCTCCGGCCACGGGGAACGCGTACCCGGTGCCGTCCGGTAGCCCCGCGTAGACCGAGTCTCCCCGGGCGGAGAGCAGGAATCCCGCGACACCCTCGGGGGTGAGAGGACGCACGGCTCCGGTCTCCAGATTCTGCGCGTAACCGCGCGGGGGCTTGCCCCGCTCGCCGGCGACGAAGAGGATGTTCTTGCCATCGGGAGTCCACACCGCCGAGCGATCGTCATACAGATCGAGGCCCGGATTCGGCAGGATCTTTGTCTCACCCGCCCCGACGGGAAGCACGGCCAGTCGGGGCGGTGTCGTGAACAGCATTACGAGCGCGGCCTTCGCGTCCGGCGAGAACGCGAGCGCCTCCCCCTCTCCGAGCAGGACCGCGGGAGATCCGTCCATCCCGCGCACGAATGTCGAGTAGAGGTCTCCGGCGGCCGTCCCTTGCTCCGAGAAGAGGATCGTCTTGCCGTCGGCGGAGATGTCGGCAGGGACCGAGAAATCGAGCCAGGTCAGGTCCCGCTCTTTCTCGTCCCACGCCACGATCCCGCACATGTCCGCTCTCTGTTCGTCCGCCGCCAGAAGAACGCGGCCATCACGCGAGATGTCGTGGAGCGTCACGCCGCCGGGGATCGTGGCCACGGCACGTACCACGCCGGAGAGCGTGGCGGCGTACAAAGAGCGTTGGGTGCCCGCGCCCCTGGCGCTGAACCAGACCTCTCGGCCCCCCGGCGACCACGCCAACCCACCCTCCGTGCTCCACTCGGGGGAGATCGTGCGCGCCCTCCGGACCCGATCGACCACCATGACCGTGCCGCGATCATCGCCTCGCGCGGGATGGAAGAGAAAGGCGACCTCACCTCCGCCCGGCGAGACGCGCGGGTTGCTGAGCCAGGCTTTGGTCTCGAAGAGGACCGTTCCGATGGGATATTCCAGCCGGAAGTTACCCTCGACCTCGCGCACCAGGGCCAAGGAGGATCCATCCGGCGACCAGTCCGCGCCCATGACGTCCGGGGTGATTTCCCTGGGGGCGCCGCCCGCGAGAGGCGCCCGCGCGAGCGTCCCTCTCGTGACGGCGCCGGTTTCTCTGCGCGCGGCGATGCAAAGGGCCATCTCCCCCGAGGGAGATACCGCGAGAAGATTCGCCCCGGTAAGGCCCAGACTGCGCGCCCCGGGAGAGCCGAACCTTCCCATGTAGATCTCATAGGGAGACCCCTGCCACATGGCCGAGTAGACGTAGCTCTGCCCGTCCGGCGCGAAGCGCGCCCCGAAGACCGCCCCTTTTTGGAAGGTGAGCTGGTGATATTTCGTTGTCGGGGCGCGGCCGCGGACCGCCGTGCCCGCGGCAAATGCCGCGAGGAGGGCCGCGACCAGCGCGAGCGCCGCCAGCGCCGGCCGAAGCCCGCGCCGCGCTCTGCCCGGCCGAGGGACCGCGCCGGAGGGCTCCGAGAGTCCCGAGAGCGCCTCGAGATTGAACGCGACGTCTTGCGCCGATTGGAATCGCGCGGCCGGATCCTTCTCGAGGCAGTGCGACACGATGCGCTCGAGCGCGGGCGAGACCGGGCGCGGAGCCCCGGAAAGATCGGGTGGATCCTCCTTCAAGATTGCGTTCATCGTCTCGACCGCGGTCGGACGATGGAACGGGCGCTGGCCGGTGAGCATCTCGTGGAGGATGGCCCCAAGCGCGAAGAGGTCGGCGCGGTGATCGGCCGGCTCGCCGCGGACCTGCTCGGGAGCCATGTAGCCCACCGTGCCGAGGATCATCCCCGGATCGGTGTCGAGACCTACCGTCGGCGCCTTGCTCCGGCCCGGGTCGCCCGCGTTAGGAAGCGTCAGTTTCGCGAGACCGAAGTCGAGGATCTTGATCCGGCCGTCGCGCGTGACGAAGAGATTCTCCGGCTTCAGGTCGCGGTGGACGATTCCCTTCGCGTGGGCCGCCGCGAGGCCGCGCGCGATGTCGAGCGCGTACTCGACCGCTTTCTTCTGCTGGAGCGCCCCTCCCTTCAAGCGCTCCCGCAACGTCATCCCGTCGAGCAATTCCGAGACGACGTACGGGGATCCATCGTGCGTGCCGACGTCGTAGATTGCCAGGATGTTGGGATGATTCAGCGCGGCCGCGGCGCGCGCTTCCTGTTCGAAGCGGCGCATCCGCTCCGGATCCGTCGAGTAGGCGCTCGGGAGTACCTTGACCGCCACGTCGCGTCCGAGCCGCGTGTCGCGCGCGCGGTAGACCTCGCCCATTCCGCCAGCGCCCAAGGGCGCCTGGAACTCGTACGGACCCAGACGCGTGCCCGACGGAAGCGCCATCGATCCCTCTAGAAGGTGAAGCGCACGGTGTAGTTCATCGCGGCCGATTGTCCTGCGGGGACCGCGACGTCGTATTCGATCGTATCGGCGTCCTTCTTTCGATACGCGGCGGACTTCGCGATGATCTCCCAGTTCCCGTAGAGCGTTTCGACGACCGTGACGGTAGCGGGCTTCTCCCCACGGTTGCGGAGCGTGATCGTATACGCGTCCTCGGTCACGTTCCGAGAGACGCGCGTGTGCGAGACCCGGGTCCGGTCTCCCACCAGGTCAAACGCGGTGCCGCTCAGGATCCTGATCTTCTCGGCCGCCGGGGTGTGCACGATCGCGTCCTCCCCCACGAGAGTGCGCGCGCCGGCGCGGTCCGTTTCGTAGACCCGAACCCGGCCCGCGGGCATCGGAACGCCGAGTCCCTGGGACTTCTCGTTCCCCAGTTCCAGGCGGACCCGCACGCGGGAGCCGTCTCGCGCAGCGTCGTAGACGTAGCCGCGCCGGGCCGGCACGCGCGTGGGCCCCACGATCGGGACCTGGGTCGTCTCGAGGTAGCGAAGATCCATCGTCCCCGCGATAGGATAGAGATGATACGCAAAGAGATCCTGGGCGCCCGCGGCCGCCGGCGCCTTGGGTACGGCTTCTTCCGCCGCAGGTCCGCGCTCCGGAGTCTCGCCGGCGCGGTGCAGGTCGCCGGCGACGAGCGCCACCTTCGCCCCGTCGAACGAGGTCCCGTTGTGTTTCACGGTCGAGGCGACCCCCGAGAGCGTCACCTCCTTCTCGTCCGGATCGAGCGCCGCGGCATACTCCGCGGTCCACTCGACTCCGGAGGTCAGGTAGGAGAGCACCGCGGTACAGTCTCCCGCGTTCGCGCTTTCGAGCTCCCACCGGAGCGAGGGGAGCGTGGCGAGCCCCATGCGCGGGGGGAACTCCAGCTCGCTGATCTGTCTCCGATTGAGCATGGTCAGAACGCCGACGGAATCGCGGCGCTCGATGAAGAGGTCGTCCCCTTCGATCCCGACCAGGCGGCCGCGGAAGACCCGGCCGTTGTACCGGTACCGGATCGAATCACCGAGATAGCGGCGGAACACCCGGTCGCCGCTCCAGAGATCGTAGTCGTAGCTCTGCCTCAAGACCCGGATCCCGTCTCCTTCGAGCCGCACGGAAGTGGAATCGATCCGACGCGGCAAGCCCTCGAGCGTCACGTCGTTTCTGCCGCGCGCCAATTTCAAGATATACGGCTCGCGCACGAGGGCCAGGTCGCTGTTGTAGATGACGATTTCCGTCGGGCCGGGCGCGCGCCGCGCCCCCACGGCGTCCGCCCCGCGCGGCGCGAGAGCAAGCATGAGAAAGGCTGCTCCTAGGAGAGGGGATCCGGCCACTCGACCTCCGTGCTGGCTTGGATGTTTCCTGTGTACCGAGCGCACGTTACGGCTGCGACATGGCGCGGTCAAGAAGGCTCAGGCCCCGGCGTTTCCCAACTTTGCGTTGACAGGCCACCCCACCGGGACTACCGTACGGCCGTCTTTCGGGCCGGCGTTGAACGGCCACTCAAGGATCGCTTTGGAAACCTGCAATGGTGTTGCCTCGCACGTGGATCTCAGCTTCAGCGCTGGCACGCGGCAAGGTTCAAAGCAACGATCGGTGTCGATACGCTGAAGCAATCTCCTAGACAAGAGACAAGCTCGACGAGAGCGCTCCGAAACCTCGATCCGTCTCCGCGCTCCCGCGCGGACGGCGCGCATCGTTACGGTACGCCTGCACGTTTGTTTCCATTCGAAGGATCCATATTGGGGAGGAGGTGAACATTCAATGCGCAAGCGCGGCACCGTGAAGTGGTTCAATGAGTCGAAGGGATTCGGCTTCATTCAGCAGCCGGGCGGCGAGGATGTGTTCGTGCACTACTCGGCCATCCAGGGAGAGGGATTCAAGACCCTTGCCGAGGGCCAGGCCGTCGAGTTCGAGATCGTCGAAGGACCGAAGGGTAAGCAGGCTGCGAACGTGACGACGGTCTAGCCCGTCCCAGTGCAATAATAGAGGGATCGCCCCGGTGGGTTCTCGCTCGCCGGGGCGGAATTTTTCGGCGGCCGGCCTGCGGCCATTCGAGATATAGTCCACGCCTTGCATGGCCGAGCACCAGCCGGAAGGACCCGCACCTAGCAACATTCCCGAGCTGCCCCCGGAGCCGGGCGGACCGGTCCGACCCTCCGGGGTCTTGCGGTTCCTCCAGCGGGCCTTCGAGATCGTCGTCGGCCCCGCGCGCAGGATCACCGACCCCCTTCTCTTCCACAAGATATCGCTCGCCGCGTTCCTCGCCTGGGTCGGACTCGGCGCGGACGGACTCTCGTCCTCGGCGTACGGGCCGGAAGCGGCCTTTCACGCCCTCGGAGAGAACACCTTCCTCGCCATCCCGCTCGCGATCATGACCGCGGTCACGGTGGTCGTCATCGCCGTGAGCTACATGCGTATCATCGAGCGTTTCCCGGCGGGCGGCGGCGGGTACGTGGTCGCGACGAAGCTCCTGGGCCCGACAGCCGGGCTCCTGTCCGGGGCCGCGCTCCTCGTCGACTACGTGCTCACGATCGCGATCTCCCTCGCGAGCTGCTCGGAGTCGATCTTCAGCCTTTTCCCACCGGGGCTCCAGCCGCTCCGGATGACCTTCACGTTCATCCTCCTCGCCGGCCTCACCATCCTGAACCTGCGCGGCGTGCGCGAGTCGGTCATGGTCATCTCCCCTATCTTTCTCGCCTTCATCGTGAGCCACGTCGGAGCCATCATCGCCGGGGTCGCCCTGAACATCCACCAGGTTCCCCTCGAGGTGCACCATCTCCGCGAGCAGTCCGCGCGCGCGGTCCAGGCGACGGGGTGGATTCCGCTCCTCATGGTGCTCTTCCGGGCCTTCACGCTCGGCGGCGGAACCTACACGGGCATCGAAGCGGTGAGCAACGGCGTGCCGATGCTGCGCGAGCCGAAAGTCGAGACGGCCAAGGCGACCATGCGCTACATGGCCTTCTCGCTCGCCTTGATCGCGGGCGGCATCCTCTTTGGATATCTCCTTTACCAGGTCCGCCCGGTTCCCGGGAAAACACTGAACGCGGTGCTCTGGTATGACATCGCGGCCCAGCTCTTCGCGCCGGGAAGCAACGCGGGAAGTATTCTCGTCGCCGTTCTCTTGTTGTCCGCGGGCGCGCTGCTCTTCGTCGCGGCCCAGACCGGCTTCCTAGGCGGTCCGCGCGTGCTCGTCTACATGGCCCTCGACCGCTGGGTTCCCTCGCGGTTCGCGAACCTCTCCGAGCGGCTCGTCAGCTCCAACGGCGTCATGTTCATGGCCATCGCCGCGGCCGCCGTTCTCGCATTTACCGGCGGGGCCGTCCACATCCTGGTCGTGCTCTACAGCATCAACGTCTTCCTGACGTTCTCCCTCGCGCAGCTCGGAATGATCCGGGACGCCCTGATCTTGAGGAGGGAAGGAAAACCCTGGCGGCAGCCCCTGATCGTGAGCGGGCTCGGGTTCATCGTGACCGGATCGCTCCTGATCGGGACGGTGGCGTTCAAGTTCCGCGAGGGAGGCTGGGCCACCCTGCTCGTGACGACGATCATCGCGCTCGGCTGCATGGCGATCCGCCGACACTACATCCGCACCGCCCATAGCCTGCACCGCCTCGACGATACGCTGACCACGGTTCCGCTCCCGAGAAGCGAGCCGACCGCCGCGCCGATGCAGCGCAACGCCCAGACCGCGATTCTCACCGTGACGAATTTCGGAGGGCTTGGCATCCACTCGCTGCTGAACCAATTCCGGATCTTCCCGAACCAGTTCAAGCAGATCGTATTCGTCTCGGTAGGCGCGATCGATTCGGGGAGATTCAAGGGAGCGGACGAGATCGAATCCCTGAGGAAGAGCACCGAAACGGAGCTCCAGAAGTACGTGGATTTCGCGCGGAAGCTCGGGGTGCCCGCCGAGTACCGCTACTCGATCGGCACCGACATCGTGGATGAGCTGGAGGCTTTGTGTTTGCAGGCCAGCAAGGACTATCCGCGCTCGGTCACGTTCGGAGGACAACTCGTCTTCCAGAAGGAGGGGGCCATCGTGCGCTGGCTCCACAATCAGACGTGCCCGGCTTTGCAGCGGCGCCTCGCCTTCCACGGTCTGCCGATGGTGATCCTGCCGGTCAGGGTGTACTAGGGCGCGCGGGTCCGGGGCCGCGGGAAAGACAGAGGGCCCGGCTCAGGCAGAGCTGTGTGGGCGCCGGGCCCTTCTCGTCTTCACTCTGTCCCGCCTGGACCCGGGCTGTCGTGGACGAATCATCCACCACTCAAGGCGCGGTCCCTCCACCACGCCATAGGAGCCTCCGGCACCGGGTTCCGCCGCGCCGGCCGACTCCCCCCGACCGCCCTCCGTCTCAGGGCAGACCCATCCAGCGGGTCGTGATCCGCGCGCAGGTCACGCAAGCAGGGGCGCTCCGGCCGCGGCACGCCATCCTCCCGTGCAACCAACGTGCCCGCTGCTGTCACTCGAATGCTTCGAGTTGCGCAGGCGCGCGTCGGAGCGTGGGCGACGAAGGCTTGACGACGTCAGACGCGCGGGCGCGGGACGCGCGGGGCTCGGGGCTCGGGACGCCGAGGGTACGTTCGGGGCGTTCGGGGCGCGCGCGCGCGGGGCTCGGGACGCCGAGGGTGCCGAGCCCCTGTCAGTAAATCTCCGGCTCCGGCTCGAATAGGACGGGCAGAAGCTCCGCCATGGCGACCACATCGAGCAGATTGTGGTGGAACACGGGGAGAAGGCGATGCGGCTGTCCGTGCTTCACGTATTCGTGGTAGGCGCCTGGAATCTCCGAGCCGTCGATATCGCCGGCGCGCAGCCGGCGCAGCACACGCCACTCCAGAGTCTTGAGTTTGCAGTCGGGAAGGCGTTCCTTCCAGCGGCGCCGCACCATCCAGAGGAGATCGAGGTGCGGGATCGACGTTTCGAAGCGAAGGCGGTGGTACACGGCCCGATGCCTCAAGAAAGGAATGTCGAAGGCCTTTCCGTTGTAGGTGATCAGGAAATCATGCTCCGCCAGGATCCGCTCCACCTCCGTGATCAGGGCACGCTCCTCCGCGTAGTCGCGCGCGAAGAGTTGGCGCAGGACGAGATTGCGGTCTCCGATGTGGCAGAGCCCGACGAGAAAGACGGGCTGCGATTGGAGCCCGCACGTCTCAATGTCGAGGAAGAGCATGCGCCGATGTCCGAATTTCCGGAACAGTCCCCGCTCGGGCGGATCGAGAGCCTCGACCGCTTCGGGAAGCGTGCGGGGCGCCGGCGCGTCATCGCCGAGGTCCGGCCGCCCGATCCGCTCGAATCGTTTGAGTAGCGGCGTGGGCCGCTCGTTCAGCTCGGTGTACAAGCGCTCGTGCGCGAAGACGGCCCCTTCGCGGCCGATCAGGACACCGCCGGGGAGAACGTCCTCGACCGACGTGGGTACGATGCGCGGCTCCGAGCGACGCGGCAGGCGCGCCGGGAGCGCGAGCCCCGCGCGCGATTCCTCTCGCAGCAGGTCCCCGATCCGCTGACGCAGCGCCGAGGAGATCACTTCCCCAGCATCCTGCGAAGAAGCGCCTCCGTCGCGGCCTTGCTCGGGATCGGCCAGCCTCCGTGGAGATCGGGGTCTTGCTGCTGCGCGGGGCGAAGCACCGGGAGCCCGACACAGGAGGGGCAACCCAGCTCGCAGGGACAGTCCTCGACCAGGCGAAGCGCCGCGCTCAAGAGCTCGCCGACGATCGCGTACCCGTGCTCCGCGTATCCGAGGCCGCCCGGATAGCGGTCGTAGATGAAGATCGTCGGCTCGCCCAGGTTCGCGCTGTCCAGGATCCCGCCGATGTCGGGCCGATCGCACATGACGTGGAGCGGGAGAATCGTGATGAGGAGGTTTCGAAGCCCCGACATCCCCTCGCGAGGGTTGAGCCCGGCGATCTTGACCTTGTTTCGGGTCCCCTCGCTCGGCTGGATCCAGAGCGCCACCGTGTCCAATTGCTGCCGCGGCAGATCGAGCGGGTGGTAGCCGATCGCGTCGAGACTGCGGAACCGGATCTTCTTCATCGCTACGGTGGCCCAGGAGACCGCGGCGGGCCCGAGGCCAACGGTCTCATCCCCGAATCTCTTCGACTCACGCGTCTCCTCGAGCTTGAGATGCGTGTCGAGCACGGGCTGCGTGTAGTAGTCCACCTCGCGCGGCTCGACGTAGGCGATCTTCTGCTTGAGATCGAGCTCGCGCACGAAGTAGGTGTCCCCTTCGTGGAGGTAGATCGCCTCGGGATAGAGAAGCTCCGGCGCGCTGATCGAATCCACCGTGCCGAGGACCGCGTTCTCCCGCGTCTGGTCGAGAATCGTGAAGGTGTCGTCGGAGATCGTGCGCAGGCTCACGCTGCCCGCGGGGTACTCCGCGGACGACCAGTAGCGAAGCCCGTCGAGCGATTTTAAGGAGCCCTCCTCCTCGAGGATCGACGCGATCGCCGGCACGCGGCTTCCAAAGATCGCCTCGTCCTCCTCGCTCAGAGGCAGCTCGTAGGCTGCGCAGGAGAGCTGGGACGCGAGGACGTAAGGATTTTCGGGATCGAGCACCGCGTTCTCGGGCGATTGCCCGAAGAAGTAGTTTGGATGCCGCATGAGGTACTGATCGACCGGATCCTCGTACGCGACCACGACGGCGAGCGAGGGGGCCAGCTTCCGGCCCGAGCGTCCCGCCTGCTGCCAGGTGCTCGCGATCGTGTTCGGGAAGCCGACCAGGATCGAGGCGTCGAGGGTGCCCACGTCGATCCCCAGCTCGAGCGCGTTGGTCGAGATGACCCCGCGCAGCTCTCCTTCGAAGAGCCTCCGCTCGATGGCGCGCCGCTCCTCAGGAAGATAGCCGCCTCGGTAGGGGCTCAGAAGCTCGGCCAGCCCGCCCGACTCGCGCTCCAGCCGCTCGCGCGCGTAGCGATAGATCAGCTCCGCGACGACGCGCGCCTTCGTGAACACGATGGACTGAACCCCGCGCTTCAGAAGCGCCACGAGCATCCGCTCGGCGTCTATGGAAGCGCTGCGTCGCTCGGGCGAATCGGGACCGAACGTGCGCGGATTCCAGAAGACGAAGAGCTTGGGGCCGCGCGGCGAGCCGTCCCGATCCACCATGGACACGTCGTCCCCGACGAGAAGCTCCGCAAGCTCCTGGGGATTGCGCAGGGTCGCCGACGAAAGGAGGACCTGAGGCTCCGCGCCATAATGCCGCGCGATGCGGCGGAGCCGCCGCAGCACGTTCGCGACGTGCGAGCCAAAAATGCCCCGGTAGGTGTGCACCTCGTCGACGACGACGTAGCGCAGGTTCGAGAAGAACCGACCCCAGCGCGCGTGGTAGGGAAGAATCCCCTGGTGGAGCATGTCGGGATTCGTGAGGATCGCGTTCCCGCCCTCGCGGAGCTTCCTCCGCGCCGAGCCGGGCGTGTCGCCGTCGTAGGTCCCGGTCGCGAGCACGCGCGCGAGATCGTGAGAGGCGTCCGCGAAACGGCGGAGTCCGCGGAGCTGGTCCTGCGCGAGCGCCTTCGTTGGGAAAAGATAAAGTGCGGTGGCGGGCTTCTCGAGAAGGAGCCGCTCCAAGACCGGGATGTGGTACGCGAGCGACTTGCCCGAGGCGGTCCCGGTCGCGACCACGACGTGCTTCCCCGCGCGCGCCAGGTCGATTGCCTCGGCCTGGTGGGAGTAGAGCCGCGAGATTCCCTGCGAGTCGAGGACGTGCGCGAGGACGCGAGGGAGCGGCTCGGCGAGGTCGCCGTATTTCGCGGGCCGAGCAGGCAGGCTCTCCGTGTGGACCAGCTCGGGTTGGCCGCGGGGGCGGGCGCGGGTGCCGCGCGCCCCGGCACCTTGGGGGCGGGCGCGGGTGCCGCTCCGGCCCGCCCGTGAGCCGCCGCGATCCGCCCCCTCCTGTAACGCGAGCAGGAGCGCGCGGAACTCCTCGACCGACTCCACGGCGGGTGTCGCCACCGGACGCGGTTCAGCCTCGAACAGATCCCTGAAGCCGACTTGCTCCGCCGGACCAGCGCGACTTGTCATCATGCGAATGTCACCCATGAGAGAGAACCTTCAGCGCGGCCCGCATGCGCTCCTCGAGCGTGGCGCCTGGAATGGGTTCGGATAGCGTGACGGCACGGCGTGCCTCGTTGGCTTTACATCCGAGGACGCGTAAGCCGGCCAATACGTCCTCGGACTGTTCTTTGGTGGGCCGTGTGCGTCCCTCGGCGGCAGCGAGCCGAGCCTCCTGCCGCTTTCGATTCATGAATCCTGCCCCGAAGGTGCGCTCTGCCTCGTACTGGTTGTGCGCGCGGCATCGCAGTCGCATCCGATCCACCGTCGCCTTTCCCCCTCGCGCCACCGGATCGACATGATCGAATTCGAGAAACCGGCGCGCCTTGCAGCGCGTCCCGTTCTCGCTCACGAAGGTGCAGCGCCCCTTGTCGCGCTCCCAGAGAGCGCGCCGGACCTGCGCCGGGACGTAGCGGGCACCCAGGTTCGGGCGGTTTACGGAAGTCGAACACTCGCGCCGTAACCGGCGAGTGGTGGCCCCGAGCTTCCGCTTCTCGAGCTGCATGATCAACGCATCCAGCGCCCGGTCGAGCACCTGAGCCACATCCCCGTTGGGAACGGCGTGGCTGAGCAACGCCTGCGCGTGCCGCAACTTGTCTCGCGTGTCCTTTGAAATCGTCAGCTGGACGAGGAATCGCTGAGAATTCTGAGGCGGGCATTGGACTTGAGTGCCCTCAACATGCGCTGGCGCATGTTCATTAAGGATGCCGTTCGGTGCCAAGCCCGCACTTCCAACAGGGGCTGGCGCATGTTGAGGAAGCTCGGAAACCTCAGGCATCACGACGCGAATGTTCGACGGCATTTCCGGAAGTGGGTAGCGTCCGGCGAGCGACTCCTCGATCTCTGACTTGCGCTTGTGGGTCGCTACCTCGATGAGTTCCTCCGCGGTTTCAGGAGTGAGGTGCGGAGCGAGCAGGCACACCCCTGTTAGATGAAGTCGGCCCTCGGCCAGCGCCGTGAAGAGCGATGGGAACCGTCGGGCGGCCCGAGCCGCCTGAATGCGCCTCGATGCCGCGTCCTCGGAGAGGTGCAACTCTTCAACGCAATAGGCATGCATGGAAGGGTATCCAGCTGGGCGGTACAACTTGCGGGCGTCGACTTCGGCGATGTGCGCCAGGAGCGTCGCGGTGATGAGACGATCTCGAGTCACCAGCGCCAGCAGATCGCGAAGGAGGATGGCGTCGCTGAGGTGAGTCAATGAGTACTGTCGCATGGGAGCACCTGATCACGGGGAGGCGATGAGGAGGCATCCACGGCGAGGGGGCGCCGGAAGTCATAACAATCCCGTCTGCTCGGACAGGCTCGGCTCGGGCATGCCGAGGAGCTTCCGCATCAGCTTTGCGCCGGTAGCCGCCTGCCCCGCGTGGCAATTGTTGAAGAACACGAAGGTCTTCTGCGTCTTCTGGTTCAGCTCGCGAATCTTGGTAGCCCATTCCTTGAGCTCCGCCTCCGAGTAGAGGTAGTCGTAGCGA
>Ga0137396_10001572_pt1 | contig 12097 bp, 13 predicted proteins | sample czc16metaG_FD_108284 | JGI IMG/M metagenome (GOLD analysis project Ga0137396, IMG submission 108284) | Vadose zone soil microbial communities from Angelo Coast Range Reserve, California, USA - czcobulk3.16 metaG | ecosystem: Environmental > Terrestrial > Soil > Vadose zone | place: USA...
CTAAACCCGGGACCGGCGCAACTGCTCTACGACGCCATCACCGACCACGGCCGGAATGAGGTCGTCGTCAAGGATGCCGTCGCTCACGCCCTCAGGAACACAACGATCGAGTCAACTCAGCCGCCGACAAATCCAGGGAATTGAAACACCTAAGGCCGAATCCCGGGACGAACAGACGTCACTCGGCGTATCCTCCTGACCTTCGCCTTGCCGTGCCTCCCATGCTCAGGTAAAGTTTTCTGGAGAGGGCCTTTATGCAAGCTCCAACAAATTGCGCGCAATGCGACTTGCCGGAAGACCGCTGCACCTGCGAAAGGTACTGCACCATCTGCAAAGGGCAGCACAACGTGCGTCTCTGCTCTGACGGTCTTTACTATTGCCCGGATTGCCGCGAAGCTTGCGATGTTTCTTTGGCCACCAGCCGTGGCCATTGAGGCCAAAACGTTCCGCTTGTTCATCGATGCCGACGCGCGGCTGGCGGCCGCGGCCGGCGGCGTGGTCCGCTACCTGGCTGATGTCGCTGGACTCGAGAACCGTGCCGCCGTCCAATTGCAATCCGCCGTCATCGCTGCCTGCTCGGAAGCTTTCGAGCATCTGACGCCAGCTCATCCTCAACTGCAAATCACCTTCACGCGCTTTTCCAACCGCATGGAAGTCGCGCTCTCCCACTTGGGTGAAGACTCACCCGCGGTTGGCCTCGACAAAATCGCCGGATTTGCCTCTCAAATTGGCGGCACGAGTTCCATCCAAGCAGTTCTTGCCGCATTCGATCGCGTCCAGTATGAAACTCATGACGGAGAAGCGGTCACTCGCCTGACAAAATATATCGCGCCCGGAAATATCGATCAGAACCCTTCTATAACCTAAGAGCCATTCGAAATTAGAAAAGGCCAGTCAGATCGGCTGACTGGCCTTCCCTTGTTCAGAAATGTTTTCGGAACGTTACATTTTCAGCGCAAACGTGTTTTTCCGGATCAGCGTCGCCATCTGGTCGTCACTAAGCGACATCCTTATCGTTACCCGGTCACCCGCCGGAATCACCTTGGCCTGATCGAGAAGCTGCGCCAGATCCGGATTGTCCTTTTGCGATTGATACCGCTTATAGAGGAAGCCGGCCTGCAAAAGCTGCCCGAGCGTGTTTGCATCGTCGGTCGATCCGCACACCGCTTGGAACTTTCCATCGATGCCGCTGCCCGCGTCCACGTTGATAATCATGTTCTGCATCCGCGCGACGAGCTTTGCCGCTTCGGGAAACTGTTCTACTTCCGGCGCCAGTTGCTGCATTGCCAAACGGGTGTAGGCGGGATTCAGCACTGCCCAGACCACCCCGCTGCCATTCGCTTCGTTGATCAGGGGGAAAAGCTTCTCGTTGCGCAGTAATCCTTCTTCGCCTCCAAATCGCACTTCAATCATCTTTTCGAGGACCGCTCGATGACCAAACGCCGCGGTATTGGAATCGAGAAAAAAGAAGAACAGATCATTCGCTCCCGAGCCCGTTCCGAACGCATAGAGCGTGTAACCGCGCGCCTTAAAAGTAGGGAGCTTTTGCTGTTTGAAGAACGCCTCGGTCGAATTCGGATTGTAAGTCCCGAGCGCCACACCGACGATTTCTTCCCCGGTCGGAACATCCGTCGAGCCGGTGCCTTCCGTCTTCGCCGTCATTCCCTCCGCGACCAGTCCCCAGGCGAGTTCATCAACCTGCGAATTGGGATCCACTCCTGCTGAAGCCAGGAATTTCTCGAATTGCCGGAAGCGGTCAGGGAGCATCTGTTCCTGCAATTGTGAAAACCATTTCAACGTCCGCGCTTTTTTCAGGTCGGCGTAAGCAAATTCACCGATTTCCTTGGGGAACAGCGCGATGATGTCCGCGCCAAGACGGCCCGCGCGCGCCGGCTTCGGCATCGCCAGGGACATAGCCACCAAAATACCAGCGGCCGCGAGTCTGCGGACAGCCAACACCAGCCGCATCCGCGTCTTACCCGAGTTCGTTGTCTGCTTCAAGTCGTGCTCCTTGGGAGTGCGGCGGCTTGCTTGCCCTGAGCCTCGAAGGGCCGCCGCTTTTCCTCCATTTCAGCTTAAACCACCGCCACACAGCGTCGTCCCTGTTCGCCGGATCGAGGGCCGAGGCAACTCCTAGTCTACGCCGTTGTCGCGCGGGGCGCATTGCCCAGCCGCTCCCGCAGCGCCGCAATCTTCGTGCGCATTGACGAGACGTACGCTGCGTCCTTCAGCCCGTCAAGATTAATCTCCACGTTGGCCAATGCTCCGCGCGCGCCAGCTTCCGCCATCAATCGCGCCACTTGCAAGTCTGACCGCATGGATGCGGCGACGATAGCATCCAGTTGTCCCAGTCGTTCGTAAAGCTCAACGCTTCGCTCAGCCACCTGTAACGGCACCTCCGAAGCGCCTTTTGTGGCCTTCTGAATTGCTTCCTCGCGCTGTTGCGTTTCCCGCGCGTCTCCTTGCGATAACTTGAACGCGGCCATCACCGCGTCATACGAGGCCGCGTCGCGATCGATGGCCTCGGCAAGTTCGTCTGCAATTCTGCGCATTTCATCCAGTGCCACTGAAAGCTGATCGGCAAATCCCGCTTGCGATTTCTTTTTTCGCGAAAGCCCTGCAACCATTTGCCCCAGTGCAGCTGCCAACGCTCCTGCATACGCCGAGACGCTTCCTCCTCCTGGAGTGGCCGCGGGAGTCGCTACCGCTTCCAGGAACGGGCGCGCCAGACCCGCCAGCTTTCCGTCCTTCGCGACATCCATCGGCACACCGCTCAATGCGTCCGCCAGCTTATTCTCGAATACTTGCGCAGGAGAAAAGTCCTCGAGCTGCAAAAAGAAGTCCGCCGCCATCTCGATCGCCTTTTTCGGGACCAGGCCGACGATTTCGCTTCCTACCGGCACCACGCCGTAGCGCTCCGCTTCGCGTTTCACCATTTCATACACGCGGTGCATCGGCGTCTGTTCAAAGTCCGTGAGGTTGATGGACACTTGCGCCAGGTTGCGCGCTTTCAGTTCCACGCCCATCGATTTCACATAGCGCAGTCCGCCCGATGAAAACCGGATCGCTTTCGCAATTTTGTTCGCGATGCCGATGTCCGAAGTGTTGAGGTTCACGTTGTAGGCGATCAGAAACTTGCGTGCGCCAACCACTGTCACTCCCGCAGTGGGGTGCACCTTTGGTTCGCCGACATCCGGCTGACGCTCGTGGGTCTTCTTCAATTCCTCGCGCAACCCTTCAAACTGCCCGCGCCTCACGTTCTCCAGATTCACGCGGTCCGGCCGCGTTGCCGCCGCTTCGTAAAAAAACACTGGTATCCGGTAGCGCTTCCAGATTTCGTTACCCACCCGACGTGCCAGCGCCACACAATCCTCGATGGTCACGCCATCGATGGGAATAAACGGCAGCACGTCCGTCGCGCCTACGCGGGGATGTGCCCCGCGGTGCTTGGTCAGGTCGATCAGTTCCATCGCTTTGCCCGTTCCCAGAATGGCCGCTTCCGCCACGGCGTCCGGTTCGCCCGCCAGCGTGATTACACACCGGTGATGGTCGGCGTCCATCTCGCGGTCCAATACATATACGCCCGGCACGCTGCTCATCGCTCCGACAATGGCGTCAACCTTCGACGGGTCGCGGCCTTCGCTAAAATTGGGCACGCACTCAATCAGTCGCTTCATGGTTTGGGTTTCTTATTCTGTTGGCCCGCCCAATTATTCGGCAGTTTCGGTTTCCGGTCCGGCAATGTCGGCCGTTCATACACGAACGCCCTCTTTCCCGATTCGCCTGGCGCACCCGGGAACTGCTCAGCCGGTCCTGGTGCTTGCGCGGGCTTCAGTGACTCTTGTGCGGGCCTGACGGACTTTTGCAGGTGCCTCGGTGCCCCTTGCGCGGGTTTCAACGGCCATTGCGGCCCGATCATCGGTTTAAAGTTCGGAGATAGCTGCTTCGCATTCACATGCTGGGGCTTCTCGACCGCCTGCGGGGACTTCTCAATCCGCCCAGGACTCGCTTGCTCTCTCCGGTAGCGCCTCAACACCCAGGCGCACCACATGAACCCGCCCATCCACAGTCCAATAACGACGGCGTCGTATCCGCTCAACCCCCCTGCTTTTCCCAGGATCATCACCACCAGGCAGATCCCAATCGCAAAGCCATAGAAATACTCTTCGAACAGGCTCTTGCTCTTCCGCGGCCCGATCTTGAGAAGTCGTATTCTCTTTATCGGTTTCTTCGAATAATTAGATTGCGGCTTGTTGGGCTGCATGGATCACGCGACCACGCTTCACAGTCATCCAGCAATGGCTCACACCAAAATAATAAGGAATTTCCCGGTAGTCAGCCACATCGAATACGGCCATGTCCGCTTGTTTGCCAACCTCCAGCGATCCCATAGTTTTTTCCCGCCGCAGCGCATAAGCCGCATTGATGGTCGCAGCCACAACGGCCTCCGCCGGAGTCATGCGCAATTGTGCGCATGCCAGCGACAGAATCATCGGCATACTCAGCGTCGGACTCGTCCCAGGATTGTAGTCCGTCGCCAGCGACACGATCGCTCCCCCCTCAATCAGCGCGCGCGCTGGCGCATATTGCTTCAATCCCAGGTGAAAATCGCACCCCGGCAGCAGTGTTGCGACGGTATCCGATTTTCCCAGCGCCTGGATGTCGCTCTTGTTTACCTTTTCCAGATGATCGCAGCTCGCCGCCCGCATCAGGATTGCCAGCCGCGCCGCGCCCGTCCGCGAAAGCTGCTCGGCATGCAGCCGAGGCGCCAGCCCCCACTGCCTGCCCGCTTGCAGCACGCGTTTCGATTGCTCCACCGAAAACGCGCCGCGATCGCAAAACACATCGCAAAATTCCGCCAGCCGCTTCTCCCCGATCTCCGGCAGTAGATTCTCCTCAATCAGCTTGATGTACCGTTCCGCTCCGCCCGCCTTTCCCCGGTATTCCTCGGGAACCACGTGCGCTCCAAGAAAGGTCGACACGATTTCCAACGGCTGCTCTGTCGCCAGTTCTTTGTGCAACCGCAGAATCTTCAGCTCGCTCGCAACGTCCAGCCCGTACCCGCTTTTCGCTTCAATCGTTGTTGTCCCGTGCGCAGCGAACTGTTTCAGCGCAGCAAGCGCGCGTTTCTTCAAAGCCTCGCTCGTCGCCGCACGCAGCTTTTTCACCGAATTGAGAATCCCTCCACCCTTCCGCGCAATCTCTTCGTAGCTCGCCCCGGCTATCTTTAATTCATACTCTTCCGCCCGGCTCGCCGCATGAACCAAGTGCGTGTGTGAATCCACAAACCCCGGCAGCGCCACGCGCCCGCCTAGCTCAATCTTCTCCGCCGTTCGCGCTTCCGGCAGTTTTTCTACCTCTGCTCGTGTCTCCACCGCCGCAATCAAGCCGTCGCGAACCAGCAGCGCGCCATCCTTGATCAATCCCAGACTGGAAAGGGAATCGCCTCGCCGCGCACCGCTCCCGCGCAGTGTCAGCAACTGCGATGCGCCCGTAATGAGAAGAGAGTCCGCCAAGGTCTACGTATTATGCCCAAAACAAAACCGGCAGGACAGGTTTTAGCTCGTCCTGCCGGAACATTTCTTCACCTTCGAGCCCGATCTTACGCGCCCGCCGCCTGGCCCTTGTATGCCGGAACGAAAACTTCACGCACAAACTGTTCGAAAGTTGTCGGCGTTGTGTTTTTCGCCGACCTCGGTTCCAGCGTCTTCACGTGCCCGCGATTGATGGCATTCGCCATTTCCAGGATCAGCGCCGCGAAGTTCTTCGCCATGCCCATGGAAGTCATCCCTTGCAAAACCTGATCATCCGGCAGCCGCACATAATCGATCTCAGGTTTGCCGATAGCTTGTCCAATGATGACGGCGGCTTCCTTGTAGTTTAGGTCGCGCTGCCCTTGCAGTTCTTGCGTCTGCTTTCCTTTGAAATCAAGTTTCAGCAGCGCCTCGGCTGCCGCCGCTCCGATGTCCTTCGTTGCAATCATCGGGAGCGCAACGTCGGCATCCACAGGCCCAGCCATCCTTCCAAGGTTCCGGATGACCCCAGCCTGTGGCAAGGTATTCTCCATAAAGTACCCGGCCCGCAGGTGCAGCACATTCAGTCCCTTGACCAGATTCAGCTTCGATTCCATCTCGTGCAATCCAGCAATGGGCCCGGTCTTGTCGGGCTTGTCCGCTCCAAAGCTGCTTAGCGTAATGGCATGCTTCACACCGGCGTTCTCCAGCGCCTTGGCGATCGCGTTGCTGGCCAGACTCTGGAATCCGCGGTAGTTGTCGTTGGTCAAATCGGGCGGAATCATGGCGTACACTGCCTCCGCCCCGGTAAACGCGCGCGTCAGTGCTTTCTCGTCTGTAATGTTTGCCGTGAATGCTTCGGCCCCGCGGCTGGTAAACGCGGCCAGTTTTTTGTTATCGCGTCCCACGACGCGAACTTTCTTCTTCTTGCTCAGCAGTGTATTTGCAACTACCGAGCCGGTGTTTCCTGTCGCTCCCAGAATTACGTACATGACTTCCTCCTTGCGTGGTCTTGCCGGGCGTTGATTAGGATGCCGTGGAGCGCGGAGGAGTTATCACCTAGAGCATGGGAATTTTTACATTGGTCTTTTTCGCAAATTGAATCGCTTCCGGATACCCCGCATCCGCGTGCCGCGCAACTCCAATTCCGGGATCATTCGTCAGCACGCGCTCGATGCGCTTCGCCATTTCTTTTGTCCCGTCTGCCACGGTGACTTGTCCTGAATGTTGCGAATAGCCGATTCCCACTCCGCCGCCGTTGTGAATCGAAACCCACGAAGCCCCGCTCGCCGTATTAATCAACGCGTTCAGCAGCGGCCAGTCCGCAATCGCATCCGACCCGTCCCGCATCGATTCCGTCTCGCGATACGGCGAAGCCACCGACCCGCAATCCAGATGATCGCGCCCCATCACCACGGGAGCTTTGATTTCTCCCTTCGCCACCAGCCCATTCAGCGCCAATCCAAACTTGTCCCGCTCGCCATATCCCAGCCAGCAAATCCGCGACGGCAGCCCTTGAAACTTCACGCGCTTCTGCGCCAATTTAATCCAGCGATTTAAATGCTCGTCCTGCGGAAACATTTCCAGCACCAGTTGATCCGTCCGCGCAATATCCGAAGCCTCCCCCGAAAGCGCCGCCCACCGGAAGGGCCCTTTGCCCTCGCAAAACAGCGGTCGGATGTACGCCGGCACAAATCCCGGAAAGTCGTAAGCGTTCTTCACCCCTTGCTGAAACGCAAACGTCCGAATGTTATTTCCATAATCAAACGTCACCGCCCCAAGCTTCTGCAAATCCAGCATCCCCTGGACGTGCGCCGCCATCGCCGCCATCGAATGTTTCTTGTATTCCTCGGGGCTTTTCTTGCGCAGCTCCAGCGCCTCTTCCAGCGTCATCCCATTCGGCACATACCCGCCAATCGGATCGTGCGCACTGGTCTGGTCCGTCAGCAAATCCGGCACCACCCCGCGCTTTGCCAGCTCCGGAATCAAGTCTGCGCAATTTCCCACCAACCCCACCGAAGTCGCTTCGCCCTTGCGCACTGCATTCTTCAAAATCCGCAGCGCCTCATCCAGCGAAGTCACCATCACGTCGCAATAGCCCGTCTTCACGCGCCGCTTGATCCGCTCCGGGTCCACGTCAATCCCCAGAAACGCCGCGCCATTCATCGTTCCGGCTAGGGGCTGCGCTCCGCCCATGCCGCCCATCCCGCCGGTCACAACCAGCTTGCCCGCCAGGCTTCCGCCAAAATGTTTCTTCGCCGCCGCCGCAAACGTTTCGTACGTCCCCTGCAAAATCCCCTGCGTCCCGATGTAAATCCAGCTTCCCGCCGTCATTTGCCCGTACATCATCAATCCCGCGCGATCCAGCTCGTGAAACCGGTCCCAGTTGTTCCAGTGCCCCACCAGGTTCGAATTGCACAGCAGCACCCGCGGCGCGTATTCATGCGTCCGGAAAATCCCCACCGGTTTTCCCGATTGCACCAGCAGCGTCTCATCCGCCTCCAGCGCCTTCAGCGAACGCACCATCGCATGAAAACATTCCCAATTCCGCGCCGCCTTGCCCGTCCCCCCATACACCACCAACTCTTCCGGCTTCTCCGCCACCTCCGGATCCAAATTGTTCATCAACATCCGCAGCGCCGCCTCCTGCTGCCACCCCTTGCACGAAATCTCCATCCCTCGCGCGGCGCGATACGGCCCCGTCGCCAATCCCGCCTCCGACACGCTCGCCGTCTCCGTCCCAGACACTTTCCCCGCCACGGTTCCTGATATCTTCGCGCTCACGAATTTCCCTCTCCGCCGCTCATACTAACCCACGCCATCACCTTTTGCACTCGCCTGCCTTTTCGCTCCTCCACGCATATCGGTCGGATATACTGCCCCCATGCTGATGGTCATCTTTGGGGCGGGTGCATCCTAGGACTCGTCTCACGCTTATCGACCCCGTCAAACAGGAGGCGGAGCCAACAATCTCGATTACAACGAACTTTGGCGTCCTCCTCTCGCCGCAAATCTCTTCCGGGACACCCCCGACTCTACCTTCGGTCATATCGTAAAGAGGTATCCGAAGCTGTCTCACATCCTCCCCTATTTACGCGAACCCTCAAACGGCAAAAGCGTAGAAGAAGTTCTTGAGTCCTTGCAAGACGAGGCCAATGGGTTCCCAGAGCGCTTTCGCGAATTCGCCTCAGTCCGATACTACCTCCGCGATCTTCTTTTCGAGATCTCCGACCAATGACGTGATAAAACGAGCGGCGTAACGAACTGCGCGCCCTTAATAGGGGAGATTTTGCGCCTCAACAAAACCCGCGAACCAATCTGCTTGGTCACCTTCAATTATGACCTCTTGTTAGACCGCGCTCTTCTCTCCTTCGACTACCATCCGCAAGCGCCCCACGATCAATTCAAGGCACACCCGATTCTCAAACTCTTCAAACCACACGGGTCCGTTGACTGGGCGAGGTTCGTCTACTTCCATCCCGACAATAGGCCTCAGCCAGAACACCTTATCGAATAAGCAGACACCGTCCAATTCACAGACGAATTCATCACCGCCTCTAGCATTGCGGAGGCCAACAACTCCCCTCGCGGAAGAACGGTCTTCCCGTGCATTGCCATACCGTTCCAAAACAAGACCCAAGACACTTTCGCGTGTCCGCGTAGCCACCTGGTTCAACTCCAGGAACTGCTCTCGCAGGTCACCAAGATTCTTATCATTGGCTGGCAGGCAAGAGAGGCGCACTTCATTGAACTCTTAAAGTCCAACCTTCCCACCGTAAAACACATCATGGTCGTCTCACGAAGCGTTCACAGCGCGAAAAGTATCCTAGACTATTTCATACAGCAGATCGGCGCGAAAGCGGCTGGAGTCAGCGGACATCTGAAGCCCGGCGGATTTACCGAGTTCGTGGTCAACCGTCAGGGAGATGAATTCCTCAGGGCCTAAACCGAAGCTGGTGTCGAACTGGCAACTCTCTTGCCCCGCGACCTCACATAGTGGAACCGCACCAAATAAATCTTCTCGCTTCGGCCGTGCTTCGCCACCTTCAACAGATCCAGCACGCCCAGAAATCCCGATTCGCGTGCCAAATCTGGACTAATGTCCGGGAACCCAATCGGCTCAATCGAATCGATCTCGATCGCCCCTTCTCCCATTGGGTATCGCGCGCCAACTCGCACATGCGGACGCAGCCAGAACCGCACGCTGCACGTAATTTCCCCTCGCCGAACCCCCTCGCGCAGCCGCTTCGTGAACATCATGGCCTGAGTCTACCCCGTCCAGCCGCCTGCATCCGTAGGCAATGTTCTATAATCCGTGCCGCCTTTAGGAGCCTCTATGGACATCCGCTGTATCGTCACCGGTCAGAGCGAATCCGGCAAGTCCGTTTTTATGCGTGACACTCCCTTCAAGCCTGTAACCCTCGCTCTATTTCCGGGCTACGAATTCCATCGCCTATGGGGCAGCGATTCCGTCCCCGAGCTTCCCTCGGACGGCTCCCCGCCGGCGTACCCTCGCTATTTCCCCTCAATACAGGGTTTCCGCTTCGGCTTCTTCACCATACCGCCGGACACGACCACGCGCATCGATCGCCTCAACAGTGCGTCTGCTCTCGAAGAAATTCAGCAAAAGTTGCCGGGCATGCTCGACGTCTTGGAACGCGATCATCCCGGCATGCACACTACCGACACGGTGGACTTCGACGTCGTTGTCTCCGGCGAAGTGGTTCTCGAATTGGATGACCGAGCTGAAGTTCTCCTCAAAGCAGGGGATTGCGTGATTCAGAACGGCACTCGCCACGCCTGGCACAACCGCTCCTCAGCGAACTGCCTCATCGCCGTCACGTTACTAGGCGCGCAGCGCAAATAGTTTAATGTTGTGTTTCGTTTAGCTCGGCAAAGGGAACTATATGGTGTTATAAATCCCCTCATCAGCTCCATGGAGGCGCTTCGATGGCACCGCCAATCCCGAATCAACCTGCACCACCAACTCCAAAGCGGCGGAGCAGGCGTTTCCCCTTCATCTCCCCGGTCGAAGCGACTTGGCAGGAGGCTAACGGCAAAATTTTCCGTGAAGCGGGGGAGGCCACGGAAGTGAACGCTCAAGGTGGTTTGTTGGAGATGAAGACTTATCCTGCCGCTGGCACTCAAATCGAATTGACGAATCTCGTTACCCATGAAACTTCGCAAGCTCGCGTTGTCGGCGTTCGTCGCAATAGCGAGGGCCGCTTGTTAGGGGTTGCCGTCGAGCTTTTCGTCCCCAGTGAGACCTTTTGGGGCATGAATCTCCAGCTAAAGAAAACCTGCGCCGACCTCGTCAGGCTCGAGTATGAGATGCGCTCCGGCCCTTTCGATCCGCGTATCCTCAGGGAATTTCGGGATGCCGTCGATAATGTCCGCAAGACCGCGTGGGCCGTCCAAGAGTGGCAAGAGCGCCAATCGCGGAAACAAGATCCACTCACGGTGCTCCCTTTGCTTACTGCGGAAGGTATTCGCCGCGCCACTCAGCTTTGCGACGCCATAAACACGGGCCTTGCCGCTCACGATGTAGCCCGCGAAACCGTGGGGATTGATGAATTCTTCCAATCCATCCAGCGCGTCCACCAAAACCTCCGTGACCTCTTAAAGTGACCGTGAACCGTGCCCGAAATCGACTTCATAACTCCTCTCACCGCAGCAACGTCTCAAATCCCGCTTGCGCAAAGTGCTGGTCATGCGTCAACGCCGCTTGAATCTGCTCTGCTTCCATCACCTGAAAGCTCGCGCAATCGGTTAGGCTCCAACTCTTATCCGCCGCTTGCTTATAGCGCCGCAGCGCGCTCTCAAATTGCTCTGGCGTCTGAGGAACGATCCTCACGTTCCGGTCGTTGCGCAGTTTTAGGACCATGCCGGCCACCGCCCGTCGGAATGGACTATCGCCGAAACTGTTCAGCAACTCCACCAGCACCATTTCGGTGGTTAGGAGCCTCACCGAAGAAAGCTCCCGAGTTATCTTCATGACCTTCTGATGAATCCGGTCCCTCGGATTCACCAAGCCGATCCAGTACCCGGTGTCGGCGAAGATTTGCTTCATTTTCCGGTCTTCTTGCTGCCATAAAGGTAGTGATCAACATTTATAGACAAATCGTCTGGGACGCGACCCCACTCGTCTTCGGGCACTTCCTTCGTCGCAGCCGAAACGATCTCCAGAATCGAGCCTAACCCGACCCCTGTCTCCTGTGACTCCTCTTTCTCGTTTGTCCTTGTTTCCGGCCGCTCCGTGCTGTAACGCGTCTCAAATCCGAGTCTCCGCAGTATCTCCACGGCCTGGTGTGAGTTTGTCGGGTCATTCGGAGGAACACCCGCAGCCTCAAGAACAAGCGGGCGAGCTGGAAGCTCTCTTTCACCCACAATGACCGTCCATTTTGCCCCTTTCCTCGTCCAGCGAAAATTATTGGCGGCGCGAACGACCTCCGCTCGTGTCAGTTCCTTTGGACTTCGCACAAGGTGCCAAAGCGAGGGGTCGGCTCTTTCCTATTTCCTCATCTCCGACCGTTGCATCCTTACTTCAATCTTCAGAAAGGCTCATCTATGTCCGCCAAACTCAG
>Ga0137396_10001573_pt1 | contig 12096 bp, 8 predicted proteins | sample czc16metaG_FD_108284 | JGI IMG/M metagenome (GOLD analysis project Ga0137396, IMG submission 108284) | Vadose zone soil microbial communities from Angelo Coast Range Reserve, California, USA - czcobulk3.16 metaG | ecosystem: Environmental > Terrestrial > Soil > Vadose zone | place: USA...
ACTGCTCTTATTGGTCTGGGCCGCGGGATTCGTCACGTCGTTCGCCCCGACCACCAGCGCGAGATCCGCTTCAGGAAAGTACGGGTTGATCTGCTCCATTCCAAACAACTGATCATAAGGGACGTTTGCCTCCGCGAGCAGCACATTCATGTGTCCCGGCATGCGGCCCGCGACCGGGTGGATCGCATATTTCACATCGATGCCTTGTTTGATCAGAAGCTTCGCCAGCTCGGCGACGCCGTGCTGTGCTTGAGCGACCGCCATCCCGTAGCCGGGGACGATGATAACCGACCGGGCACCGTCGAGCAACGCGGGGACCTCGTCAGGTTGGATGCTTCTCGTCGTTCCTTTCGAATCGTCTCCCGGCCCCAGCGCTTCTTCCGCCGTGACTTTGCCGAACGCGCCGAACAACACATTGATCGCGGAGCGGTTCATCGCCCGGCACATCAATAACGAAAGGAGAAAGCCGGATGTCCCGTCGAGCGAGCCGGTGATGATCTGTATTTTATTCATCAGCACAAATCCCATGGACGCATCGGCGAGACCGCCGTATGAATTGAGCAGAGCGATTACGACCGGCATGTCGGCCGCGCCGATCGGTAAAACCAATAAGAACCCGAAAATGATCGCCAGGCCGACCATCACCTCGAACACCAGCGGCGCCGGGGGCATGACGACATTATAGACAAGACATCCCACGATGACTGCAAGCAGGCCCAGGTTGAAGACGTTTTGTCCCTTATATGTCAAGGGTTGTCCCGGCAGAAGTCCCTGCAGCTTTGCGGCAGCCATCAGGCTGCCGGTGAACGTAAGCCCGCCGACAACCACCTCGAAGCCGAGCGGCGTCATCACGACTTTGCTGAGTTCGCCGCTGTGGCGGAAGTACTCTGAAATTCCGACGAGGCATGCTGCGAGAGCTCCCAGCGAATGTGACAGGGCCGTGCGCTGAGGCACGGCGGTCATCGGAATTCGAAGGCCCATGCCCCCTCCGATGACCGAGCCGATCACCATGCCGATGATGATCCAGGTATAGTTGACGATCTCATGATGGAAGAGTGTGCCGACGACAGCCATAAGCATGCCGATCGCGGCAAGAATCATGCCCCTGCGGGCGTACCTGGGAGAGCTCAGCCCTTTGAGCCCCAGGATAAACAACGCCGCGGATAGAATATAGGAATACCGCAACGCCTCCGTCGTGAGCTTACCGGCAGCAACCGTTCCCGAGCTGTCCCCGTGCGGCCGAAGCAAATAGACGAGCAGTGCCAAACCGCCTATTAATAGAACCGATGCCGCAATTGCCCGTCGGCCCGTGAAGATCACGCGATCGCCCGATGCCTGGTCTTTCGAAGTCTTAAACATCTTCAGCATGCGGTCGGTAATGAGAAAGCCACCGACCACGTTTGTCGAGGAACAGGTCACAGCGATGAATCCGAGCACCGTGCTGAGAGGACCGTAGTCCGCTCCCGCGACGACAAGCGAACCGACGAGCGAGATGCCGGCAATCGCGTTGGTGGCGGACATCAGGGGCGTGTGGAGGAGCGGGGGAACCCGCGTGATCAGGTGGTAGCCGAGAAAACCCGCGAGCATGAAAATATAAAGGCCGATTTCAAGCTCGTTTGTCATGCGTCCGGTCTTTTCAGTTCGCCGATTGACGTGGTGAGCGCGGGTAAGCCAAGAGATTGCCTCACCACCGGGTTCGCCACTTCGCCTTTGTGAGTCAGCAGAGTATCTCGAATGATCTGGTCCTCGAGATTCAGTGCCAATTCACCGTTCTTCAGCAGGTTGAGGAGGAAGGCAGTCACGTTCCTTGCGTACATCTGGCTTGCATGGTATGGGACGGTCGACGAAAGGTTCAATGGACCGATGACGGTAACACCACGGACATCCACCGTCCCTCCTGGCTGAGTGAGCTGGCAGTTGCCGCCTGTTTCAGATGCCAGATCGATGATCACCCCTCCCCGCCGCATTCCTTCGACCGCCTCCGAAGTGACGAGGACCGGAGCCTTCTTGCCGGGGATTGCCGCTGTCGTGATGACGACGTCGCTTTCAGCAACCACCCGTGTCAGCAGCTCGCGCTGGCGGCGATAAAAATCCTCACCCATGTCGGCCGCGTAGCCGGAAGCCGCCTCCGCTCCTTTGCTCTCGAGCTCCAGCTCGACGAACTTCGCGCCCAGGCTCTCGACCTGTTCTTTCACAGCCGGCCTGACGTCGTACGCCTGAACCACCGCTCCAAGCCGGTGGGCTGTCGCAATCGACTGCAATCCGGCGACGCCGGCGCCGATGACGAAGACGCGGGAAGGAGTGATCGTGCCCGCAGCGGTAATCATCATCGGAAACATCTTCCCGAGCAATCCGGCTGCCATGAGAACGGCCTTGTAGCCTGAAATTGAAGCCATCGACGTCAAGGCGTCCATGGACTGTGCGCGGCTGATGCGCGGGAGGAGCTCTAGGGCAAATGATGTCACGCCCCTTGCCGCAAGCTCGCCCACGGCTTTCGATGCTCCGAGAGGATTTAAAAGTCCGATCAGAATCTGGTCCTGTCCCGGCAAGTTCCGATCCGTCCGCCTTGTGTCAAGATCAAGGCCGTGTACCTGGACAAAGATTTCTGCCATGGAGAGGAGGCGAGAGCGATCGGATGCGAGACTCGCACCCTGTTCCAGATACATGGCGTCCGAAAATCCGGCGGTTTCCCCCGCGCCTCGCTCGACAACGACCTTGACTCCCGCTTTTGTCAGAAGAGGCAACACTCCGGGCACAATGGCAACCCGCTTTTCATCGGCAGATGATTCGGTGGGAACTCCGATGACCATTTAGTTCTCCAGGTGATCGAGCATGTCGTATTCGCTCCAGAGTCGATGAGCCGGATAATCTAATGAGTATTTTATTCGCATCAAATCGAGCGCGGCGGGGATAGGGCGGAATCGTTATGCGGTCTTTTGGAGTGCTATTTTAAAGACGTTATGTGTGGCAGCAGGTTGTGTTGCGTCGACGGGAAGACGGTCTTCCCGGGAAAGCGAATGAGCCGGTTTGCCGAGCTAGAGGAACACACCCGGCACCGCGGGATCTTCAGTACCGCGGGACCTTAGGATCGATCTTCACCGACCAGGCGTCGATCCCCCCGATCAGGTTCTTAACATTCCTGAACCCCTTATCGTAGAGAAACGAGACGGCTTTCTGGCTCCGGCCGCCGTGGTGGCAGTGCACCACGATTTCCGCTTCCGTACTTAGTTCGCCGTACCGTTTCGGAAGATCGCCAAGGGGTATGAGTTTTGCCCCGATGTTGGCGAGCCGGTATTCAAAATCCTCACGCACGTCCAGCAGCAGCGGCTTTTCACCGCGGTCCATTTTTTCTTTTAGCTTCTCAGGCGAAATCTCCAACGCCGTCATATCGTAGGTCCTCTCGATGGGCGGCTCTTTCAGAAACCCCAGGTTATACCGTCGAACCTTCTGGAAGAGGGGAGGTTGGACGGGAAGATCGGCGGTCACGAGATCGACGAACTCCTTCTTGGACTTGGCCCGGAGCGAGGCGTTGAAGCGGCGTTCAAACCCCATCGTCGAACTGGGCTTCGGACTCATCGACTTCCCGCAAGAGGAGCCGGCAAAATGCGCCGGATAGATCTCGACACCATCGTCGAGGGGCAGCAACTTGCCCCATATGCTGTCGTAAAGAAGACCCGCATCGCCGTCGAGATCGGGGCGCCCCGTATCCCCGACAAACAGCGTGTCCCCGGTGAGCGCGAGCCACGGCTCTTTGCTCCGCGCGGTGTCGCTGACGAGGAGGCTGATGCTGTCGGGCGTATGGCCGGGCGTGTGGAGGACTTTAAAAAGAACATTGCCGAGCCGTATCTCCTCGCCGTCCTTCACACGCTTGACCGGAAACGCCGCGTCTACCGATTCATGAAAATATACCGGTGCCCCGGTCGCAGCCGCGAGCCGCTGCGCACCCGAGAGATGATCGGCCTGCGAGTGGGTCTCAAAGATGTGAGTGATCCGCATCCCATGATCCGCAGCGTACTTCCTGTAGAGCTCTATGTCATGCTGGGCATCGATGACGGCGCAGACCTGCATGCGGGTGCAGCCCACAATATAGGACAGACACCCACCATCCTCATGACGAAACTGCTGAAAGATCACCGGCTACCGTGTCTTGGGCTTCAGCCGCTCCAGCGCCCGCGCCAGTGCCGCGAGCTCCGCCTCCTCGCGCGTCAAGGCCTCGGTCCGGGCGATGGTAGCTCCGGGATCGATGTTATCAATATGGCAGTGGTAAGCATCCCCAATCTTATACGTCGTCACGTTCACCTGCAGTCCCGCCAGTTCCTTTTTCACAACGCGATAATCATCTGCACGCAGCATGGTCACGCCCCCCTCTCGACCGGCGCGGCGACTATGTTCCCCCACTCGGTCCATGAACCGTCGTAGTTTCTGACATTGGGGTAGCCGAGGAGGTACTTCAGCACGAACCACGTATGACTCGACCGTTCACCGATCCGGCAATAGGCGATGACGCTCTTATCGGACGTAATCCCTTTCCCGGCATAGATGGCTTCAAGCTCTTTCGGTGACTTGAACGTTCCGTCCTCGTTGCAGGCGAGCCCCCATGGAATATTCTTTGCCCCCGGAATGTGACCGCCTCGCTGGCATGTCTCGGGAAGTCCCGGCGGCGCGAGCAGCGTTCCCGAATATTCATCGCCGGACCGGACGTCGACGAGCGCCGTCAGGGGCGATTTCATTTCATCTTCGACCTGCCGTCGGAACGCGCGGAACATCTGATCATACTTCAGAACTTTGTACCCGGACTTATTTCGGGTAGGCATCTCCCTGGTAACCTCCCGGCCTTCTGCGAGCCACCGCTTGCGCCCGCCGTTCATGATGCGGACATCGTTGTGCGAATACATTTTAAGCTGCCAGAATGCCCACGCCGCAAACCAGTTGTTATTATCGCCGTAGAGAACGACGGTGGAGTCGTTCCCGATTCCGCTGTTGCTCATCAGGCGTTCAAGATCCGGTTGATTGATGATATCGCGCCGGACTGTATCGCACAATTGAGTCTGCCAATTCCATCCCACTGCGCCCGGGATGTGCCCCTCACTGTAGGCCGACGTATCGACGTCGACCTCCGCGATCACAACATTAGGATCGCCCCGATGCAAATCAACCCACTCGGTGGAAACTAGGACTTCAGGATTGGAATATGATTGCATCACTTCGACCTCCTTTCTCAAAATGATGAATGGTGGTTTACCGGGTTTTTGGGGTCCATGCTCCGGATGCTCCCCCACGCCCGGTCACAACTAAATAATTAAATAACTTGTTCTGATAAATGCAATAGAATCGCAAGCATTTTTTTCTTATATTCAGCATGTGAGAAGACTTTTCCTCATCCTCCTCGCAATTACCCCCGTGTGGACGGCTCAGACACTCTCCCAGGGCAGGACTGCCGATATCAAGCAGCGCCTGGCGGAGAGCTATGAGCGGAGCGGAGACCTGGAGACGGCCGTGAAACTCTTTCAGGAGGCCTACGCCCGGGATTCCTCCAACCTTCTGGTCTTCGAGGCCTTGAGGCGCGATTACCTCCAGCTCAAAATGCACGATAAGGCGGTGTCGCTGCTCGAAGGATACCTGGCGAGGAATCCGAAGGACATCAATATGCTGTCGCAGCTTGCCGCCGTCTACGTCCTGAAATCGGATGAGACGAGGGCGAACGAAATCTGGGAGCGAGCGATCGCGGTCGATCCGAGCCATGAGGTAACATACAGATTCGTGGGCAGCACGATGCTCCAGAGCCGGCAGTTCGATCGCGCCATCAATATTTACCAGCGGGGGCGCACCGCATGCGGCGACCCGAAACTTTTCACGAGCGATATCGCTTACCTGTATTCCGTCATGCTGAAGTACCCCGAGGCGACCCGCGAGTATCTTAATCTCGTTCGACAAAATCCCCCGCAATTGGCCTACGCGGAATCGCGGATCTCAACCTACACGGGGCGCGCCGAAGGGCTGAGCGCCGCGACGCTTGTGGTCGAACAGGCTGTCAAGAGCGAGCCCGAGAATCTGCCGTTCCAGCAGTTGCGCTCGTGGGTGTACATGGAGGGAAAGCATTACGATCAGGCATTCGAGGTGTACAAGATTATCGACGAGAAAACTAAGGCGCAGGGGCACGAGCTTTTTAATTTCGCAATGCGCGCCCTCAATGAGAGAGCATACGCTGCGGCTGCCGCGGCGTTCACCTATATTGAAAAAAAATACCCCGCGTTCGATCAGATGTCGCAATTGAAATTCGGGTACGCTCGAACGCTTGAGGAAATCGACGCCCAAGGAGATACGACAAAATTCGCCGGCAGTCAATCCCAGCCGGAGCGCCACCCCGAAAGCCAGGTGAAACCGCTCTACGGCGCTGCTATATCCGCTTACGAGCGGGTCATCGCGGAGTTCCCGAAAACCGAAATCGCAGCACGTTCTCTGCTCCGCATCGCGACGCTCAAACAGGAGAGACTGTTCGATCTCGACGGATCGAGATCCGCGCTCGAGAACATCACGCGCACATACGGCATGATTCCCGCGGTCGCGGAGGAAGCGACTCTCCGGCTCGGCGACGTTTATCTGTGGGCCGGCGATATGGAGAAAGCCGCAGCACAGTACAAACTGCTCGCGGGCCGCGCCGTGCTCGTCAACCAGCTGCAGGAAACGGCGGGCTTGCGCCTCGCGGAGCTCGACTATTTTCAGAAAAAATTTCAGGACGCCCTGACCAAGCTGAAATCGCTCACGCGAAACGCTTCATCCGACGTCACGAATGATGCGCTGTCATTACAGATTTTTATCCAGGAAAATATTCAGCCCGGCGATGCCGCCCTCAAGGATTACGCGCAGGCCGACCTCTTGAGGCGCCAGCAAAAGCTTCCCGACGCACTTGCGGCGTTCCAGTCGATCGTTCAAACCTATCCCAAGTCAGACATCGTCGACGACGCTCTTCTGTCCACCGGCGACTTGCTGAGCCGGCTGGATCGGTCCGCCGAGGCGCTTGCAGCTTATGAACGGTTATTAAAAGACTTCCCCGAAAGCATACTCCTCGACCGCGCGCTGATGAAAATGGGAGAGGTGTACATCAAGGGGATGAAGGACTCCGTGAAGGCGATTGCCGCGTACCAGAGGCTCTTGGAACAATATCCCAATTCGATTTACGCCGCCGAAGCGCGGAAGCGAATCCGGGAACTGAGGGGGGACAACATATGATCGGCAAGGCATTGTGCGCGCTCCTCCTCGCCTTTTCGGTGATAACGAATGCCCAGAAGATTCTCATCCCGATGGACTTGAAGCAGACCGACGATCTGAAAGCGTACGGCATCGCCTACTGGGCGCTGACCAAGAATATCGAGGTCGACTGGCTCCTGAATTACCGGGGCGGCTCGTTCATGCTCGACGGAGCCGAGGCGGTCGCCGCAGAGTGCAGGATCCGGGGGGTTTTATTTGAAGAGCTCTCCGGCTCTCAATCCAGCCAGATTTACGCCGAAGTTCAGGCTGAGAACACTAACATGGATGCGGTCCGGTTGGAGAAGGCGCCGAAGATTGCGGTGTATGTTCCGCCGAACTTCCTCCCCTGGGACGATGCCGTCACTCTCGTGATGGAATACGCTGAAATTCCCTACGAGAAGGTGTGGGACGTGGAAGTCCTGCAGGACAAGCTTCCGAAGTACGATTGGCTCCACCTGCATCACGAGGACTTCACGGGACAGTACGGAAAGTTCTTTGCCTCGTATTCGACCGCGCCGTGGTACGTCGAGCAGCAGGTCATGTACGAGAAAAAAGCAAAGGAACTGGGTTACCGGAAGGTTTCCGAGGTCAAGAAAGCCGTCGCCCGCAAGATCAAAGAGTATATGGCCGCGGGCGGATTCATGTTTGCGATGTGCTCAGCGACCGACACGTACGATATTGCGCTGGCCGCGGAGAATACCGACATTTGCGATGTCATGTACGACGGAGACCCGCCGGACGCCGACGCGCAAAAAAAGCTGGATTATTCAAAGTGTCTCGCGTTCGATAATTTCAAGCTCGAGATGAACCCTCTGCGATATGAGTATTCCGACATCGACATACCCCCGAGCGATATGGTGGCGATGCTGAACCCCGAAACCGATTATTTCACGCTCTTTGAATTCTCGGCCAAGTACGATCCCGTTCCCACGATGCTCACCCAAAATCACGCGAATATCATCAAGGGGTTTCTCGGACAGACTACGAACTTTAAGAAGAGTTTGATCAAGAAGAACGTTACAATCCTCGCCGAAAAGGAAGGAACCGAGGAGGTACGCTACATTCACGGCAACTACGGACGCGGGACGTTTACCTTCTACGGAGGGCACGACCCCGAGGATTATCAGCATGCGGTCGGGGATCCGCCAACTGATTTGAGCCTGCACAAGAAATCACCGGGATACAGGCTGATCCTCAACAACATCCTCTTCCCTGCCGCGAAGAAGAAGCAGCAGAAAACGTAGAACCCGATTGTCTCGCTTGGCTCCGCGAATCGTGCGCGGGGGGCATTTCCCATTTCTCATTCTTCGTCTCCATGCGGCTGGCTATCATTTCAGACATCCATTCAAATCTTGAGGCTCTCGAGAAATCGCTTGAGGTCGTCGCGGAGCAGAAGGTTGACAAGGTGGTTTGTCTGGGAGATATCATCGGCTACGGAGCAAATCCCAATGAATGCATCGAGCTCGTACGCGCGGCGACGCCGCACGTATTGCTGGGGAATCACGACGAGGCCGCTCTGGATCTTTCGAAAACGGAATACTTCAACCCGTTCGCGAGGGTCGCCGCGGAGTGGACGAACAAGGAGCTCACAAAGGCAAACGCCGAGTACGTTCAACAACTGCCTTTTACGCTTGAACTGGACGGCCTCCTCTTCGTCCATTCCTCCCCTTTTGAACCGGATGCCTGGCACTACGTGCTCTCCGTTGCCGACGCCCAGTTCAATTTCGATTATTTTACACAGGCGACCTGCTTCATCGGCCATTCGCATGTGCCCCATGTATTCTGCGATGACGGGTATACACGGGAGTTTGCGGCAGGGAAGAAGTTTATTATCAACGTGGGGAGCGTCGGCCAGCCCCGCGACAATGACTGGCGTCTCAGCCTGGGGATCGTCGATACCGGCAGTTGGAGCTACAACAACATCCGGTCAGATTACGACGTGGAGAAAGCCGCGGAAAAGATTCGCAAAGCCGGGTTGCCGAAGGCACTTGCGGATCGCCTCATGATGGGCCGGTAAGAGCTGCCTTCCGGTAAGACCTACCTTTCGTTCAGCGTTCGCTTTCTAACAATTCTATTTTTTGCATCACCGCCGCGCGCTGCTCGTCCGTGAGCTGCGACTTGCCGAGCTGAATATATTCTTCCATCGCCTCCCCTTTGAGCTTCAGCACCTCAAGCGCTTTCGCCACCATCAGCCGGTCATCGATGCGGCCGGAAAGGTTCGGATACAGGCGAAAAAGCTCCTTGGCCTTCAGGATGCCGGTCTCATAGAAACCGTTGCCGAAGAGAAACTCGGTTCCCTTCATCCGCATCGTTCCCGCTTCAGGATCGACCACCCCGGCCGCCGCGTGTCGATCCATATTTGCGCCGTGGATCGTCGTGGTTCGCGGGATCGACAGCTCATCATCGCCGCTTTTATCCGGAACCGACCGTATGCGCTCCATCGCGAGCTTCAGCAGAAGCTCCTCTTTCGTCAGGGTCCGGAGATCCGCCATGTCGATGATCGCCTGCTCGGGCATGGTCAACGTCGTCTTGTCGTCGATCACGACGGTCGCCGAGGATTTCCGGCCGGATTTCATCGAGTCGTCGGGCTTCAGGACATCGCCGGGTGACACGTTCACCCATTGTTCCTGAACGTTGTGACGGACGTAGACGCTCCCTTTTACCGCTGTCACCTTGATATCGGCCCGCAGAACTGTTCCCGCCGTGAGCAACACGAGCAGGAAACTGACCGTCGAATTCAAACCCCTTCTGTTCATGATTTGTACCCCCTTTTCTCGCCGCTGTTTTTCAATGCCGATTCATTATCCGCGCGCCTCTTCGAATGCGCAGCACTTCATTTAATTGACCGTTCCGAGGTCCACAACATGGACCCAACCCTTGATCAATCCGAGTTTCACTTCAACGTCGTTATAGTACTCCTGAGCGCCGGCTTTCCATGCCTCTTCGAATCCCTTCGTGATCGCAGTCGATTCGACGGGAACCCAGACCGACTCGACGCCCCGATCGTTGCCGCGGATGACATACCGCTTCGGATTGTCGCTCAGGAGCGGGGCATCGCCCGGGCTGATGCCGGTGTCGAACATCAGATAAACGTGAGCATCGTCCGGTCGATCCGGCGGAACGACATCGATGAATGCCGTCGAGAGTCCAATGCTTGCCAGAAGGGCGGAATAGCAAACGCTCAAGTCGTCGCAGTCGCCGCCGCGCAGGCGCAGCGTCTCCGAGGGATATTGAACGAAGTCCTCGCTCTTCTTGGGGTCGTTCACGTAGAGAAGCTGCACCGCAAATTCGTTGAAGATGATCTTCGCCCTCGCCATATTTGAAAGCACGGATGGGACCGTATCCAGCAGTGCTTTATAATGGTTCAGATAGGTCCGCGTAAACCGGATCACCTCGGAGTCGTCGGGGGTGACAAAATACCTCAGCAGATTAATATCTCCGTTCCAATCGTTTCTCCCGTGAATCAGGATGCGGTTCTGCCGCCGTTCGCCGGAATCCTCTTCATCCGCCCTCGCGGCCACGGTCAGTTCGGCGTTGCGGATCGAGAGTGAACGGACCGACCGGATCGAGTCGCTGAACACGGCGCAGAAAGGAATTCCCAGCGTATCTCCGGGCTGGATATCATACGATTTGGTCTCTGTGGGAGAGTCCATGAGGTTATCGACGAAAAAACTGAGTTTCACCTCAATCTTTTTTTTGGCTGCGTTCCGGATAATCGCTCTGCCGAGGGGGCGATAGGCGTACACCGGCTGCAGAGCGGGGAAGATCTCGCCGTTTATATCAAGGCGCTCAATCTGCGCGAGGGTCGTCTTGATTCCCCCGAGGTTGACCCGTGCGGTCATGGAGAGGCGGTCGCCAGTGAAAGGGTTATACTCCACGCCGGCGATATCGGACGACTGGAACGTGCTCACGCTCGCGGATCCGCGGCGGTCGGTTTCGGAAAAAAATTTCAGGTAGCTCAGATCGAGCTTCACGGGGAGGTACGATCCGCCGATCCCGACGGTTATCGCATCGGCAGAGAGTGAGGCCGAGCCATCCAGGTATAATCCACCACGAATCATCAAACCTGATGGCCCGGCCCACTCACCGCCTACGCGAAATTGCTTCTTCGTATCGCCGTCGAGTGATACGACAGCGCGATCGATCCCGGTGTATCCCACCCCCGCGCGGGCATACCTTGGAAGTGTCAGCGAGTATTGCTGCGCCTCATCCGGAAGCCGCGAATCGATGATTTGCACGATGTTCTTGGCGACTATGCCGACCCGATAGCTCGCCTGCGGCATCCAGAGTACCCCGAGGTCGGCGAGGAATGAACTCGCGGAGTATTCGATCGGGGTTGATTGAATGACCGAGTTCGAATCCACGGCGAATCTCGTGTCGGTGACATGATTCTCGAACCGGTGGATGCTGAATCCGAGCGATATCTCGTCGCCGAACCGGTAGGCCGCCCCGAGGGCATACGGTTCGCTGTAGCTGATTTTTTTATCGAACTTGTTCACGACCGTCCGGCTTGAGTCTTCGATCGTGAACGTCGAGGGAACATCGAAGTCGAGCGAGATGCCCGGAGATATGCGGAACCCCCCGGAAGCAGTTTCAAGAAACTTTTTTCCGATCCCTGCAAGCTGGAACGTCAGGGAATGGCCTGTGGCGGCCGGCGAGAGAAAATTTCCGCCTTCGAGGTCCCAGTCTTTAAGCCCGATTAACCCCGCCGGGTTCCAGTCGAGGGCGTCGAGGCCATCGGCAAAGGCGGTGTACCCGCCCATCCCGATTGCGCGTGCGGAACTCAGATGTTGCGCGTTAGACATTACGGTGCTCATGAGCATCCAGAACAATGCCAATCCTATGCGG
>Ga0137396_10001574_pt1 | contig 12095 bp, 6 predicted proteins | sample czc16metaG_FD_108284 | JGI IMG/M metagenome (GOLD analysis project Ga0137396, IMG submission 108284) | Vadose zone soil microbial communities from Angelo Coast Range Reserve, California, USA - czcobulk3.16 metaG | ecosystem: Environmental > Terrestrial > Soil > Vadose zone | place: USA...
CCGTGCGCCGCATTACTGGAGAAGGCAGGCAATGACATTCATAACGCAGTGGAAACAATCCTCGCGATACTCCATATGCCGACTATCCTTTTCATGCTGATCGTCATCCTGCCGCTTAAATCCAATGTTGTGCCTGAGGTTCTTGATTCTATCTGGAAGATAGGTGCCTTCCTTCTCCAAGGTATGCTCATTGCGCTGCTAGCTTTTCTGGTCCTGGAGCGGCGAGGTGAGCGGGGCAAACTCGTGATCACCGATAGGGTATAAGGCGAACGCAATCCTGAGAAGTCAGACTCTAGTGGCCCAAGAGATCAGAAACGTCAACGCCCAACGCCCCCGCAATTGCACGCAGGGTCTGGAGGCGAGGATTAAAGGCGTGATCATTTTCGAGACGCCAGATCGTGTGCGTGGTCAAACCGACCTCTCGGGCTAATTCTTCCTGGGTCAATTCTCTTTGTAAGCGAAGGCGGCGAATTCTTGCCCCTTCCTGCGAGCGCTTGTTCTGTGTTCTCATCTGTTTTAAGAGCGCTGCAAAGTCCCGGTACACGCAGGCTTCGAACCCAACATCTAGTGGCCGTGGGTGTATCGACCGGCCGGCGTGCCCGGGCCGTGAACGCCTATATCTTTGTGGGACGTACGGCCATCGCAACTGGTTACCGTGAAGATGAAAGGTCAGTAGGATTGAACCTGCATAGTTTCTGCCCGCAGACGTTCTTGGGCTTTCCGAAGCATTCCTCCGCGCCCTGCTGATTCACACTCTCGCCGCGCGACAGTGAGAAGACCCCTCTCCTGGCCGTTCTGAAAGGGACAGGTCAGGGGGATACGTAACCTGTAGCTGGTTAAGTGGATGGGCTCTTGACGAACCGCGATGCCTCCACAACTGGCCCGCGAGGACAAATTGGCCTTCAGCCCGAATATCTACGCAACCTCCCAACCTGCAAGGACTTGTGCCTTGAAGGCTCTCCATGTCAGAGAGGGGCGCGACAAATTGTCCCCGCCCGAGTCCAGCCTTCTGCCTGTAACCCACTGATGTTACACGTGTTGCCCAAAGATTGAGGTTGGAACACCCGGTGCATATCGAAGGGGGCTCGACAATTCGAGCCTAGAGGAGTTCTGCGATGATACAGATAGAGCGCGACAAGGACAAGCCCACGACCCCGCGTCTCCCCAGCGGTGCAACCTGGGGGAGACGCCTGGGTGGGCTCGCGCTTTGCGTCTTGCTGGCTACCAATTTGGCCTTCAGTGGTCAAGAGAAGCAGGCCAACGAAGTCGACAAGCCCGCCCACACCAAGATCTCCAAGGATCTGGAGGGGTTGGATGGCGACACGACAATTAAAGTGATCGTGCGGTTCAAGCACACCCCTACCGAAGATCAACTTCAGAAAGTTTGCGATTTGGGCGGCACGCTCAAAAACTACCGGGACGGCGAGAAGAATGCTGCCTTTACCCTTCCGGCAGCCGCGCTCAAGGATATCGCCGCGGATCCAGACGTGGTTTCCATTTCAGCTGATCTGTCCTCTCAAGATCCGCCGGACTACCTCTTGGGACTAGTCGGCAATAACCAGCCAAGGGACCCCGGTTCGAAGATCTCCAGTGACCTGCAGGGGGCCGATCCCAACTCGAACCTGAAGGTCATTGTTCAATTCACCGAGCCCCCAACCAGCAGTCACCACGAGACGGTGATTGCTCAAGGTGGAGAACACCTGAAGAATCTACGCCTGGTGAACGGCGCGTTGTATACCGTGCCGGCCAGCGCGCTTGCAGAGCTGGCAAAGGATCCCCGGGTTGCGTTCATCTCCCCAGACCGTCCCGTGCGAAGGTCGCTGGATCATGTGGTTCAAGCGGTTAATGCAGACATCGCGCAGAGCTATGGCTGGGACGGCACCGGGATCGGGGTGGCCGTTGTGGACAGCGGAATTCAGGCACATCCTGACCTGAAAGCTTCGGGCCTATCGACCTCCCGAGTGGTTTACAGCGAAAGTTTCGTCCCAGGCGATCCGAGCACGACGGACGGGTACGGGCACGGCACACACGTAGCCGGCATTATTGCCGGTAACGGCCAAGGCTCGGCCAGCTACCGTGGCGCCTACCGCGGAATCGCTCCGAATGTGCAGATCATTAATCTCCGTGTCTTGGATAACAATGGCGCGGGGACCGATAGCGCGGTAATCGCCGCGATTCAGCGCGCGATCCAGTTAAAGGCCGTTTACAACATCCGCGTCCTGAATCTTTCGCTGGGCCGCGGAGTGCATGGGAGCTACACGCTGGACCCGCTCTGCCAGGCCGTGGAGGCCGCGTGGCAAGCCGGCATCGTTGTGGTGGTTGCGGCCGGAAATTCTGGGCGCGACAACTCCCTGGGCACCCGCGGCTATGGCACGATCGCCGTCCCGGCCAACGATCCCTACGTCATCACCGTGGGCGCTACCAACATGCATGACACTTTCTCGCGAGCGGATGACACCGTCACGAGCTATAGCTCAAAAGGCCCCACGTTGATCGATCACATAGTGAAGCCAGACCTGGTGGCGCCGGGCAACCGCGTGGTCTCTCTGATTGCCCCGGGCAGCAAACTGGCCACCGCCTATTCGAGATTCGATGTCTTCCCATGCGATGGCACTCTGATTCTGTGTGGCAGCGCGTTCGGCTCGCCTTCATACTTTCGGTTGAGCGGCACCAGTATGGCTACACCAGTTGTCAGCGGGGCCGCGGCGCTACTGCTCCAGAAGGATCCGACTCTGACGCCGGACCAAGTGAAAGCGCGGCTGATGAAAACCGCGTGGAAGGGCTTCGGCCAGTATAGCGATGCGATTGATCAGGTCGGCGCGCATTATTCCCTCCAGTCCGATATCTTTGCGGTTGGCGCCGGCTATTTGGATGTCGCGGCGGCGCTATCGAGTACGGACTCAGCACCGTCCACGGCGGGGAGTGCCAAATCGCCACAGGTTACCTTCGATCCAGTCTCAAGGAGCGTGTCCGTAGTGCAGGATTCCTCCGTGGTCTGGGGTAGCTCAGTGGTCTGGGGCACCTCGGTGGTCTGGGGTACCTCCGTATTCTCGGGCACCACCTTAACCGGAAGCGCGGTCCTCTGGGGCAGCTCCGTAGTGTGGGGCAGCTCCGCCGATCTAGGCTTCAGTGTGGTTTGGGGTACCAGCGTCGTTTGGGGTACCAGCCTCCAACCCCTGAGTGACGGCGACGCCGGGGATTCCCAATAAGGAGCATCGGCCGATGAAAAACAAAGACAAAGGAACAACGCCGATGCCCAACAAAGCCAAACTCTACGTCGCCTCCACGGCTGCCGCGGGACTCAGTCTACTGGCGGTAGGACTCTTCCAGGGAGGGTTCCCCAACCTGACACGATTCGCCAGCTACTTGGCTCTCGCGCTGCTAGCCTCGACCCTGAAACTTCGTTTGCCTGGTATGACCGGCACCATGTCGGTGAGCTTCTTGTTCATCCTCATGGGGATCGGCGACTATACCTTCTCCGAAACCATCGCCATGGGTTGTGCCGCGGCCCTCATTCAGTCGGTGTGGAAAGCTCAGCGGCGGCCAAAGCTAGTACAAGTCGTTTTCAATATGGCCGCCCTGGCCATCGCCATCGGCGTTTCGTTCTGGGGCTCTCACTTCGTTCTGGCGGCAGTGCACACAGACTCGCTGACGATTCTGTTGGCGCTGGCGGCCTGCCTCTTCTTCCTGACCAACACCGGGTTGGTATCAACCGTCATTTCTCTGGTTGAGGAAAAACCATTCCGGAAAGTCTGGCAGCAGTGTCATGCCTGGGCGTTCCCGTACTACCTGGTCGGGGCCGCGATCGCCGGGCTGGTGGTTGCATCGGGCCGTTCGGCCGGATGGAAACCCGCACTGTTGGTGCTGCCGATGATGTATCTGGTCTACTTGTATTATCGGCTGTATCTGGAGAATGCGGCGCGGCCACAGCTGCAGCTCGCCGCAGAAGGCGGCCACGTGGCTATGGCTATGCCCTCCTCGGAAGCCATGGCCGCAGCAATCAGGGACTAGCACTCTAGGGGGCCTTCACCGTGAAGGCCCCCTTTCACTTTTGAAGGATATGCGCCCCGCACTCAAACTCATCCACGGAGTATTAGAAATCTACGAGGGCGAGGGGAATCTCCAAACGGCATAAGAACCGACTCCGGTCAACGGAGGCATCTTTGAACCACCTCCGCCGTGCTTTCCTGCTAAGAGCTTCGAAAATGGAGAGGGTCTCTGAGGTTTTGCAATTCCCGGTAGTAGTACAGTGCATTAGGCCGTTTTCCCTTGAACTTCAGCTTCTTTAGAAACTCGGTCTCCTCCTCGGTGACGCCACGGCTCAGGGAAACATCCCCCAGGAATTCTTTGAACCCCGGCTCTTCCTCGAAGTGGTCGGGTTCCCTTTCAACAAACTCAAATCTCCTGGGGTGCCCCGGAGCCAAGCCACGGTTCAGAACAACTTGCACTCCAAACGTGGCGAGGTCGATGTCCCAGGATTCAATCAGCGGATACAAAAAAGCGGCACAGTTCTCAACCGACAAATTGAAGATATCGGTGTCTAGGAACTCGAGAATGATGACTCGCATCTCTTCATAGCTTCGGTCGCTCAGCCCCGCCACCAGGTGGAGCCAGTTTTCATTTTCCAATTCTTCTTTGGCGACCCTCTTGCCCACGTCCAAAAGCTTTTGAGTGACCAGGCGTTCGAGTTCGCCGAACGGCTGCTTCTCAAAAATCGCGCGTATCTGTTTTTCTTTGCCGGGCGCGCATTTGCGGAGAATCAACTCTCGAACTTCTTTAAACAACGGCGCGGGCGCGTCTTCTAATTTTCTCTTCAATTCTTCCTTGCGCTGGCCGCCAGCCAATTGCGAAAGCTGACCGCTTGGGAGCTTCAAAAAGCCTTCCATCTTGGTATAAATATCTGTGCGGTCCGGCGCGGGCGGCGCTTTTTTTCGCGTCAGCAACTGGGAAATATAGGACTCCGTAACTTCGGCGGCGGCCGCTAGATCTCTCTGCTCAAAACCCAACTCTTCCAGCCTCCGCTTGATGACTGATGCCCACATGCTTCCTCGCCTCTCTTTCCTTTATTATAGGAGGTTCAACTTTTGAACAACGGGTATCCGCACCAGCGACGGCGTATCCGCAAAGTGGGCGACCTCGAAGCCACAGTAGGGGCCAGGTAACATCCGGAAGGCTGGGGGTGTCGCCAACCACGCATTCCCGGTCCGTCTTCTTCGGCGGCGCCAAAAGTCTGCATGCCCTGGGACTAGCTAAATTATATGTCCTGGCGAGGGCTTCCTCAAAATCAAAAGAAGGAGAGCACCCTCCTGAACGCGAAGTCAGAGTCGTTCGAGCAGGGCGTTGCGGAGCGTCTGCTGCTGGCCGGCGTCGAGTTTGGAGCCGCGGGCGGTGAGGTAGAACACGTCGATGACCTTCTGGCCTTCAGTGTCGATGAGCGCGACCCCGATATCGCACCCCAGCTCGGCCATCGCCGTGCTCACCTGATAGAGCAGACCCGGCCGGTCCTGAGTGATCAGCTCAACCAGAGTGCTGTGCGAGGAGCTGGAGTTCTCGAAACGGATTTGCGTAGGCACTTGCACCTTGGCGCCTGAAAGCGTCGGGGGACGCAGGCGCCCCTGTAGCAAGTTCTCGAAGCTGGCCTGCCTTGACAGAACGTCTCCCAGACTTTTCTCGAACCGCGCTACCTCCGAGGGATTCAGTTCGAAAGTCCGGAACGGATCCACGAACCGAAATGTGTCGAGCACGATTCCGGCGGCGTTGGCGAAGGCCTCGGCCTTCAGAATGTTCATCCCCCACGCCGTGAGCACACCGGTGAGCGAGGCGAACAGAAATGGCCGGTCGGCTGTGAGCACGGTCAGCTCGTAATCGTGCGGGCGAGACTGCAACCTCCAATGGGCGGGCGTCTCAGCCAGGCGCCGAGCCATCTGGTAGTGCGCGGCAATCTCCTCCGGCAATCGCGTCGCGACGTAGCGCTTCGGAAAGCCTTCGAGAAACGCGCCGAGCTGCTGCGCCGCCGCGCGGTCGGGGACGAATGCGCGGATGCGCTCGAGCTGCGAGGTCTCGCTCCCGGCCGCGTAAAAGCGCTCGTCGTCGAAGTTGCGGGTCAGGACATTGGAGGCGGCGACGTAGAGTTGCCACAGCATCTCCGCCTTCCAGGGCGTCAGGGCTTCGGGGTTGACCGCGCGGATGTCCGCGTAGGTAAACAGGCACAGCATTTTCAGCCGCTCGGAAGTGCCAACCACTTCGGCGAACTGGCGGACCGTGTCCGGGTCGAAGATATCCCGCCGAAGAACGGTTGCGGACATCGCCAGATGATTGCCAATGAGAAAGCGAACCGCTTCGCAATCCGCTCGCTCCAGTGCCAGACGGTTGAGAACGGCTTCGATGGCATGCAAGCTTCCCTGGACGTGGTTCTCGATGGGCATGCCCTTGCCCACATCATGAAACATCAGCGACAGCAAGAGCAGTTCGGGCTGCTCGAGTTCGGCGAAGATTTCGCCAAACCGGCGCTCCCAGTTGTTCTGCGGACGGCGCAGGCGGTGCAGGTTTTCGATGGTCAGCAGCGAATGTTCGTCCACCGTGTACCGGTGGTAGAAGTCGCGAATCACCAGCGAGTCGATGGCCCCGAACTCCGGGAACAGCGCCACGAGCACGCCTAACCGATGCATAGCCCGCAACGTCGTGGCCGCCTGCGGCGCGATCAGGATTTCCCGCAAGCTGACCCATAGGCCGCGCGGTTGCCCCGCAGGGCTCTGTAGACAGGGCAGATTCTCCGTCACTACGCGCTCCGCTTCCCCGCTCAGGGCCAGCCCATGGCGGGCCTGGAAGGCAAACAGACCGAGCAGCGCCACGGGGTCCCGCAGCGCCGCAGACTGCCGCAGAAGAATCCGGCCGCGCAGTACAGTGAAGTCGGCGTTGGAGAGGTGCGATCGCCAGTCCTGAAATACGTCGTAGAGAGAAGGCCGCGCCGCGGAAACCTCCTCGAGGAGTTGCGTGCTCAGGCGGTGAATGGAGCGCGCGTGACGGAAGTAAGCGCGCATCCACTGCTCCGGGGGCAACGCTTCGCCCGGCCGGTGACCTACTCCCTCCGAGGCTGCCTCGGCCTGCAATTCATAGGTTAATTGGTTGGCATCACGTCCCTGGCGATAATGCAGGAAGCAGCGCGCTGCACAGAGAAACTCAAACGCGCGCCCGCATTCCTCGCCCAGCGGCGAGGGCCACAGACCTTCCGGGGTCACCCAGCGGCGATTTCTATCGAGCTCCGTAATCAGAGCGAGCCATCCGGCCAAATGGTAATCCCGCAGGCCGCCGGGGGCTTCCTTGAGGTTGGGCTCGAGATGAAAAATGGTTTGCCCGTGCTTGTCATGCCTGCGACGCGTGAGCTCGACGAGGTGGCGCACCAGCTCCTGGCGTTCCCGCGCGACCATCTGCGGAATCACCTCCAAGCGCAAGCGGGCAAACAGCCGCGCGTCGCCGGCCAAGTATCGGCAATTGAGAAGCGAAACGGAGAACTCCGGATTGTCGCGGTTCAGCGCGTCGCACTCCTCCAGCGTGCGCGGTGCCGAGCTGGCCCGCAGCCCGAGATCCCACAGCAACCGCGAGATCTCGGCCACCACTTGCCGATGGGATACCTCCAGAGAATGGTCGGCCGACAGGAAGAGAATGTCCACGTCGGAATGAGGAAACAGCGCGCGACGCCCATAGCCGCCCAGGGCGGCAAGGCAGAAGCCCCCGGTTGTCCCGGGGCCCGTGGACAAGCAGTCGCGGTAGAGTCTTGCCACCACGGTGTCAGCCAGCGCAGAGCGCTCGAGCGCGGCAGCTTGGCCGTTGCGCGTGGTCTCAAACGCTTGGCGAATCCTCGAGGTCTCCGACTGATAGAACTCCCGCAAGGAAATTTCAGGGGGAGAAACGAACATGCTCATAGCCTACTTCAAAGCGCGCAGACACTGGAATTGGAAATGTGGGAAGAGGGCCGAGAAAATGTTAAAGGTGCAAGGCATGTGGTGCGGCAGCGTGATGCAATGGCGCCTCCGGGCAACCTACAAAGCGTTCTCCCCACGCTCCTCGTTGCGAATGCGGATGGCGTCGTCGACCGAGGACAGGAAAACCTTCCCATCACCGATTTTACCGGTTTTGGCAGCCTTCAGGATGGCGTGCACGGCAGCATCCACCAGATGGTCGGGCAAGACCATTTCGAGTTTGATCTTGGGCAGCAGGTCTACCGTATACTCGCGCCCGCGATAGACCTCTGTGTGCCCCTTCTGCCGGCCGTGGCCGCGCACATCGCTGACCGTCATACCTTCCACGCCAATCTCAAGCAGAGCTTCCTTAACCTGCTCAAAACGTGAAGGCTGGATGATTGCTTCAACTTTCTTCATCGGACGCTTTCTCCCGGCGCAGGCAAAAGGTAAGGCATCAGACCTCCAGGTTGTACCCTTCTTCGCCATGCTGCGACACATCTAGGCCCTCGATCTCTTGTTCCTCGGTGACGCGCAACCCGACCAGCAGATCCACCACCTTCAGGATGACCAATGTGGCCACCATCGCCAGAATCCAGGCCACGGCCACGCCGACGAACTGGTTCCAGACTTGGCCTGCGTTGCCGTCCAGCAGCCCCACCGCTGTCGCATTGCCCAGGCTGTCTTTGAATATGGGATTGATAGCCTTAGTGGCAAAAATGCCGGTCAGGATGGCGCCGATCGTTCCGCCGGCGCCATGCACGCCGAAAGCGTCGAGCGAGTCGTCGTAACCGAACCGGGCTTTCACCTTGGCCACCATGTAGTAGCAGAGAACTCCCGCGACCAGTCCAATCAGCAAGGCCGACATCGGTCCCACGAACCCCGACGCCGGAGTGATGGCTACAAGTCCCGCCACTGCTCCGGAGATGGCACCCAAGACGCTCGCTTTGCCATTACGGAACCATTCAGCCAAGCTCCAGCCAATTGCTGCCGAAGCGGCGCTGAAATGCGTGGCCACAAACGCGCTGGTCGCAAGGCTCCCGGCGGTCAGAGCGCTTCCGGCGTTGAACCCGAACCAGCCCACCCAGAGCAGGCACGCGCCAATGAAGCTCAGTACCACGCTATGCGGCGGCATGGGCTTCTCGGGGTACCCCAGGCGCTTGCCCAGATAAAGCGCGCATACCAGCGCTGAAACACCCGAGGTGATGTGCACCACCGTGCCCCCGGCGAAATCGAGCGTAGGAACTTTGCCGCCCAGGGACGCATTGAGCAGGCCTCCCTTGCCCCACACCATGTGCGCCATCGGCGCGTACACCACGAGGGACCAGAACGTCATGAACAAAACCATGGCGCTGAACTTCATTCGTTCGGCAAACGCGCCTGAAATCAGCGCCGGCGTGATGATGGCAAACATCAACTGAAACACCATGAAGGTCTGCTGCGGGATAGTGGCCGCGTAGTCGGCGTCCGGCATCGGCCCGACGCCGCGCAGGCCAAAATACCCCAGCCCGCCAATGAACGAATTCCCGGAATGAAAGCTCAGACTGTAGCCCACCACCGCCCACAACACGGTGACCAACGCCATCAGCGCGAAGCTCTGCATCATGGTGGCTAGGACATTCTTCTTGCGCACCAGGCCGCCATAGAACAGCGCCAGCCCCGGGCCGGTCATCATCAGCACCAGCGCGGAGCTGACCAGCATCCAGCCGTTGTCGCCCGAGCTGCGCGCCTCGGCGATGTCCTGCTCGAGCTTGGCAACTCGGCCCTCGGTTGAAGAGGAAGAAACAGCCGCGGGCGAAGAAGCGGAAGCGCCCTGTGCTGCCCCGGATTGCGCCCAGAGGGGAGCCGCGACTGCCCACAGAAAGCCCCCGACGAGGAGAATGAGCCCAAACAGCAACCCCAGGGCACTGTTTCGACTCCACCTCATCTGGCGCGGGCCTCGCAACAAACCGATAGATTAGTGCATAAAAAAATCGGTCACGAAAGTATAGCGAAAACCCGTTTGGTGTGCCAGCCCAAACGGCTGGGCGAACTTCTTGTTCACACGCGGCAGTCCCACGCGGAGACTCTGGCTCCCGATTGCTCGTGCAACGAGCGCACCTGCGACCGATGGTCACCCTACTGGGTTTCAGACCCAGTCGGAGCGCCTTTTTCGGACGTCTCCACGGCGGCCGGACAATGACGAATGCGATCCAGGAACGTCCGAAATCCGTGGTTCTGTAAACCTGGGCAAATCTCTGATAGAAGATTCGGCAATGAGCCAAAGGCAGCGCTAACCGTGGAACTCGCTGCTAAAAGGGAGAAGGCGGAGACAACCCTCGTCGAGCGGAACAAAAGCGATTGCCGGCCAGCTATGGTCCGTGTTGCCGCCGCGTTGCCGTCAGCCCAGCCGGTGCTTTTCTGCGAAGTCAGGCGAATCCATGTCGAGAAAATGATTGTACACGGCGTAATGACCACCGCCTCATTTCACTTAATCCGTGAACGCTTTCGACGGTTGGTGAGACAGCTCAAGAAGAAGGGGCTTAGTTGAAACCAAAGCAAGCGAAACCGCCTCGGAATGAGCGCCTTCTTTCCGAGCTTGGTGGCCTGCCTGACGCAGCGAGCCGGGAGAAGTATCTGAACCGCCACCCTGCACTCCTGAAAGCAGACGTGATTACGCAACTCACCGAGATGGTTCGCGAGCGAGTCAGAGTGGATACCCAGCAAGCACTTGGCCTGGCCGAAGCGGCCATGGCCATTGCCCAAAGAATCGGCGACCGTGAATCACTGGCCCACAGCTTTCGCGCAAAGGCTAATGCACTCTACGCCTCAGGCCAAAATCAATCCGCGGCCGAGCTGCACGAACGGGCCTGCGGCCTGTTCCAAGCCGTGGGAAACATGGCTGAGGTCGGGCGCACCTTGAGCACCTCCATGCAGCCGCTGATTCTGTTGGGCGAGTACGACCGCGCCTTGGCAGCTGCCGAACAGGCCAGGCAAATCTTCGCGCAGCAAGGAGAGGTGAGGCGGCTGGCACGTTTGGAAATCAATCGCGGAAATGTCTTTCACCGCCAAGACCGGTTTCCGGAGGCGCTGGATTGTTATGAGCGCGCCTTGCAGGAGTTATCGCCAGATCAGGATGCGGAAGGTATTGCCGTGGCCCTGAGCAACATGGCGGTTTGTTTGATGAGCTTGAATGATTTTCCACGGGCGCTGGTCACGCACCAGCATGCACGCGCTATCTGCGAGCAACACGGGATGCCTCTCTTGGTAGCGCAGGCCGACTACAACGTGGCCTATCTCTTCTACCTCCGAGGCGAATATAGCCGGGCAATCGGGATGTTGCGGGAGGCGCGCGAAGCATGCCAGAAGGTCGGCGACCATTACCACTCGGCGCTCTGCCTTCTTGACCTATCGGAAATCTACCTGGATTTAAATCTGAGCGGGGAAGCGGCGGAAGTGGCTCAAGAGGCCTATGCCCGCTTTGGCGAACTCAAGCTGGGTTACGAAGCAGCCAAAGCTCTTACGTACCACGCCATCGCCCTTAGCAAGCAAGAAAAGGCATTTCGCGCCCTGGAGCTTTTCGGACAGGCCCGAGCCATGTTCGTCCAGGAAAAAAACGTCGTTTGGCCTTGGCTGATTGATCTTTACCAGGCTCTGGTCTTTTCCGAAGAGGACCGCTTGTTCGAGGCACGCCGCCTGTGCGTCGGTGCGCTGGAGTTCTTCCGTTCTTCTTCGCTGGCCAGCAAGACTGTCTTGTGCCATCTGCTGCTAGCTCGTCTGGCCCTTCGAACTGGCGACACAGAGGGCGCCCGCCGGGATTGTGCTCTCGCCCTGGAACGGCTTTCTGCGCTCCAAGCGCCTTCATTGAGATACCAAGCCCACTTTCTGATGGGCCAAATCCAGGAGGCGACAGGAAGCCCCGAGGAGGCCTACGCCAGCTACCACTCCGCTCGTGAGGCGCTAGAAGGGGTGCTTGGGAACCAGCGGGGCGAAGAGTTGAAGATTCCTTTTCTGAAAAACAAGTTGGAAGTTTATGAAGCACTGGTGGGGATCTGTGTGAGCGGCAAAGGCGGACAAGCCTCCGCCGAAGAAGCGTTCGGATACATCGAGCAAGCCAAGATGCGCAGAGTAAGCCAGTTATTGTTCCAGGGTATACCA